>Ga0302321_100003536_pt1 | contig 13404 bp, 11 predicted proteins | sample Fen_T0_1_FD_202505 | JGI IMG/M metagenome (GOLD analysis project Ga0302321, IMG submission 202505) | Peat permafrost microbial communities from Stordalen Mire near Abisko, Sweden - Fen_T0_1 | ecosystem: Environmental > Terrestrial > Soil > Wetlands > Permafrost | place: Sweden: Abisko...
AAAACGGCAACTGGCGGAACGCAGTTTCCTAAGTTCGATTGCGGCGGCTCGGCAAGAGGCGCAGACGCTGTTTGAACTGACGCAGGACCTGGGCGCATCGCTCAGCCTGGGTGAAACGCTGTCAGTATTTTCGGTGAAGCTGCGGAATTCCATTCCGTATGACGCGATTGCGATCTACGTTCGCAAAGGCGATGAACTGATTCCCGAGTACGTGAATGGCGATAACTTCCGGCTGTTTGCATCGCTGCGGATTCCGGTGGGGCAAGGGCTGTCGGGATGGGTGGCGCAGAATCTGAAGCCGATCCTGAATGGTAATCCGTCGGTTGAGCCTGGCTATCTGAACGATGAATCGAAATACAGCACGCTGACTTCGGCGCTGGCGGTTCCGCTCGAGGGTTTGCAGGGCGTGGTCGGGGTGGTCGCGCTCTATCACGCGGAAAAAGACTACTTCACCTCCGACCATTTGCGCATCCTCATGGCAGTGAGTGGGAAGATGGCGCTGGCGATCGAGAATGCGCTCAAGTATCAGCAGGCTGAGAGTTCGGCGGTAACGGACTATCTGACGGGGCTTCCGAATGCGCGTTCGTTGTTCTTGCAATTGGATCGGGAACTGGCACGGTGCAAGCGCGACAAGAAATCGCTGACGGTGATGGTCGCGGACATGGATGGCTTCAAGCAGATTAATGATCGCTTTGGCCACCTCGAAGGCAATCGTGTGCTGCAACTGTTCGCACATTCGCTGAAAGAAACGAGCCGCGAATATGACTACGTGGCGCGTATGGGCGGCGACGAATTTGTGCTGATCGCGCCGGGGTTGACGCCGGAAGCGTCCGACCGAAAGACCGAACAGATGCGGGAACTGGCGCAGCAGGTCGGCCAAGAGGTTTGCAACGAAGAAATTCTCTCGTTGAGCGTAGGCCGGGCGGTGTATCCGGAAGATGGACTGGATGCGGAGAAACTGCTCTCGGAAGCGGACAAGCGCATGTACCTGCAAAAGCAAACGCAGGCATCGCGCAATAACCGGCGGATGTATCCACGGGTACGCGGGCGTCTAACGACAGAAATCGAAGTCGAAGGTCTGGAACGGCCTTTGCTGGGAATTATCACGAACCTGAGCATGGGTGGCACGTACGTGGAGACGAGCGGGATTCTGTTGCCCGGGGCGAAGGCAAAGTTGAAGTTCTCGCAAGAACAGACTACCGTGTCGATTCACGCGGAAGTTGTGCGCATGGATATGGGCACGGGGGCCGCGCTGAAGTTCCAGGAGTCTTCGCACGAAGTGAGATCGGCGCTGCAGCGAGTTCTGGATAAACTGTCAAACTTGGACCCGGTTGGGGATCGCCAGCGGAGTCTCAACGCGGCGGCGGGGCGAAGGATCTAGTTTTTTTCTTCGACGCGATGAGCTTGACGCTCAATCCCACGCGAAAGAAGTCGCCATAGAGGCCGAGATCGAAACCGCAGCCCCTGAAGGGGCGACTGATCCGGGTGGCTTGCGGCATCGCTGAAGCGATGCCCTGATACAAATCTGAGTTTCAGCAAACCGCAAAGCCGAGTTCGAGATAATGATTTTTGATCACAGCGGCAAACCGCTGCGCCACCCAAAATCGAAGGGGACGTGGCGCGTTCTTGCCGACACACCAAGTCGCGAACTTCTTTAGTTCAATTTGAGCGAAACTAGGCGTTCGCGCTGACCGCAAGCGGTTGAATCTGGACCAGAGGCGCGGTCGTGCGCGGCTTGGACAGGCCCTGCATCAGCATGTTGGCCGTAGCGATCCCCGTGCGGTAGAACGATTTCTCGCAGTCTGCGGTGGATGGGCCCCGCATACTTCCTTCCATGTAAGCCAAGCCCGGACACCGCGTGCAAGTGGTGAGGTGTGAGCAGGACGAGCAAACCGTCAGATCTTTGCCCTGGATGGAACGGACTTCCTTGAGTTGCGGCGACAGGTTCCAAATATCCATGAACTTCTGCTGGCGCACATTGCCCGTAGGCAGCGGAAACTGCACGCAAGGAAATACGTCGCCGTAGGGCGAGACGTAGCAGAAGGAGTGGCCGGCGCTACACGAGTAGCCGTCGAGGTCGCCTTCCGACACGGGGGGCGGCGGGGCGCAGAATTCTTCCTGGTTCGGGACGAGCGCGGGATTCTTGAAGATCTCCGGCAAGGACTCGCCTGCCACGCGAAGCGCCAGAACGTCGGTATTGCCGTCCATCATGGGAGTGATGGTGGGATCGAGGACGTACATGACGCCGATCTCGGCGGCCAGTTTCTGCACGCCATAGTGATCGTTCTGATTCTCCGTCATCAAGACGTTCGCGATAGTCACGCGCACGCCGTGTTCATGCAGGAAGCGGATGGCCTTGACGGTGCGCTCGAAGGACTTAGGCAGTTTGGTAATGGCGTCGTGAACTTCGGGGCGATGCGAATAGAGGCTGATCTGAACCGTATCAACGTTGAGGTCGCGGAGACGCTGGGCTTCTTTCTTGCCGATCATGACCGCGTTGGTCTTGATTTTGACGTTGAACTGCAGGTGGCGGGCGTATTCCACGATTTCAAAGAAGTCGCGGCGCAGAAAAACTTCGCCTCCGCTGAGCGTAAGGAAAAAGACACCGGCCTCGGCGAGCTGATCGAGAACGTCCTTAATTTCGGCGGTGGTCATTTCGCCGTGATCATCGTGATCGAGATAGCAGTGGACGCAGCGCTCGTTGCAGCGATACGTGACGTCGAGATGTACGGAGATGGGTAGCCCGAGATCGAATGCCTTTTGTCCCACTTCTGCCATCAGGCTCATCGGGTCGCCTCCTGGGCGAGTGGTTGATCGGAAACCAGAAGAATGCCATGTCCGGAAAGTTCGGCGACGAATTGCTGGGCGTCGGCCTGGGCCTTGGCTTCATCGATTTCGAAGGTTTCGCAAATCCGGGTGCGGACGATTTCGCTAAGCGGTGTGCGGCCATCGGCAGCCTGCCAGATGGCGGTGGCGACCTCATTCAAAGTGAAGAAGGTCGAATCGACCGAGTTCATGATCATCATCTCGCCCGCAAGTGCGCGGGCGGCGATGGAAGAACTGCGAGCGATGTAAGTTTCAGACATGCGCAGACACCTCGAAACGACGGACATCTTCCCAGACGGTGGAACTAGGATAGAACGTTAAGCGGCGAATTGGAACCCGAGAAACGAAGTCGCAGGCGGTAGAGAGAAGCTTTTCAGTAAGCGCCGGGTCTTCGGCAAAGAAGAGAATATTGCGCATGAGGCGGCGAACGGCCTCGGCTGTGGGTATTTCCTCGATGCGATTTTCCGGGCCTTTTTCGAGGAAAAACAGGGCTGCGATCGAGGCGCTGGTGTTTTGACCCGGCTTGGCCAGCTCTCCAGCGAAGGGGGTGCCGAAGGCTCGGTATCCACTGGCTTCGGTGCCTGTTAACTCGTTTGGACGAATATAGGAAATTTCGTCCGTCAACAGGGTGATATCGCTGGGGGCGAGCCGCGTCATGGTGGTTTTACCGGCGCCGGAGACACCCGAGAACAAGAAGGCTCGACCGCCGCAGATGCCGCTGGAGGCGTGGAGGAGGAAGCCTCCGCGCTCGGCGAGGAGGAGGCTGTGAAGAATGCGCAAGACCGAATCTAAAGAGAACGGATTCGCATTCTGGCGGACGATGCCTTTCTTTTGGCTCGGGTCGAGGCGGGCGCGAAAATCGCCGCGCGCCACCAGCCAGTCCGGGCCGTCGCGGGTCACGCGCACGTCATCGTCGGAGACGGAACGCGGCTCGACGATGTCGAATTCGAGTTCGAACTCAGGTCGAGAATCGCACAGGAAGCCTTCATAGCGCTTCTGGAGAAGGCTGAAAAAAACTGGGTCCGCGGTGGAGAGCGAAATCGGAATGCCACCGATCTCGACGCAGGCAGATCGATTCGAGGGGGAACTCATGAGGCTTCGAGGTCCATGGGACGCAGGGCATCAGGCGACGGAGCTTGTTGGCTGCGGGAGTGAAGCCTGAGAGCGAGACTGCGAGCAGGGCCGCAATGGCAAAGAAGCCATCCGATCGAGCGCGTCCACGGGCGCAGAGGAAGAGGGGGATTCGGCCGATTGTGATCGTGCCGGTCGTTTTGGGTTTGGAAACCACGGCTCACGAGTCGTCCCAGCAACGCTTCGTTGGAATAGCTGACATCGGGAGTGGGTACGGAGTCGCCGCGAAGCAGAAAAGTAGCAGGAGCAGAACGAGCCAGAAATCGATGCAGGAAGAAACGGCCGTCGCGTATGGCGAGCACGATTTCTCCCGGCTGTACTTCATCGATGGAACAGGATGCGATTTCGACTACATCGCCCGGCCAGAGCGAAGGCAACATGCTTTCGCCGCGCACGCTGAGGCGCAAACGTCCAGAGGCCCGCAGACTTTCGGCGGCGACAGCGGAACGCTCGGCGAGGCGGGTTTCACTGAGACTAGCTACAGGAATGGTGGTCATGAGGCATCGCTGCGTGATAACGACCGGACTAGTTGTATTGCCTCAGGAAGTTTTTCGGCTGAAGCCGCACTGGCGACCGATCGTGACCTTGCCACACGCCAAAGCCGCGGTTTCGAAAACCTGTTCATGGCGAAACGTCGGCTTCTGGTAAGGCTTCTTGCGCGTCGCAACCGCTTTTGCCGACTGGTGCTTTTCGTTAGGAGTCTGGCTGTCCTTCATAGGTTAGTAAAAGCCTTGAACCGTCGGCTCGTCTCCCAAAATCTCTGTTTCGTGTAGAGGCAGTGTACTACACGGGGTTGCGGGTGCCAACAGTCGGTGGTTCCTCTTCGGGCAACGGGGAATCTACAACCTTAATAAAATGATAGGGTTCCGGACTGGCGTGCCCGCCTGAGACTTAGGGACAAAGCGCCCAGCGCCAGCGGCAGCAACACTAGCCCGAATGTGGTAAGGACGACCAGCGTCGGGGCGATGGCAGTTAGTGACTTACTCTCCAGCAACGCGGCACGCATCGCGTCAATTGCATAAGTAAAAGGAAGCGCGTGCGCGATGAAAGCGAGCGGGCGCGGCAGGCTTTGTACCGGGAACATCGTCCCGCTCAGAAACCAGAGACCGGAGCCGAGAAACCACACAAGAGCGGAACCCTTTTGAAACGCAACCTGAAATGTGGCGGCAGCCATGCCGAGCGCCAGAGCGATCACCAGAGAAAGCGACATCACGACGAAAAACGAGAGGAAGTTGGGATGAATGCCGGCGCGGAACAATGCAGCGCCGGCAAGAAAGTAGATGACGAGATTGGTCAGGGTTCCGCCCAGCGCGGAAACGGAACTGAGAGTAATGAGCTCAGCCGCAGGAGTGGAAGTCGTCATGAGGACTTCCATCGTCCCCGTCAGCTGCGCTTCCTGTACGGAGTTGAGAAAGGCTTGGGCGCTCATGACGAAGAAGGTGAAGAGCCCGGTCCCGATGAGGAGAAACGGAAAATATTCGACCCCGCCCGGACGAAAACCAGGGCCGATGGCGCGGGATAGGTAGTAGAAGGCGGCAAGTTCCGCGAAGACGCCGACGAGAGTCATGACAAAGCCACTGCGATGGCGAACGGCGATCAGTAGATCGCGGCGGAGGATCGCGAGGAATTTGTCGAGAGTTGAGGTCACGAGCTGGCTCCGGCGCGATGGATGATGTTGTCGGAGTCGTCGAATTCGGGGGCGTGGTCGACCGAGGTGCTATTGCCAGTAAGGCGGAAATACAGGGCGCGCAGATCGGCGGCGGTTTCGCCGGGGTGAAGCGGACGATCCGCGAGGAGTTCGCCGCGATCGAGGAGCAGGATGCGCCCGGCGACGGCCGCGGCTTCGGCGAAATTGTGCGTGGCAAGAAAGACGGTCGTCTGCTGGCTACCGAGCGAGCGCACGGTGGTCCAAAGCTGCTCCGTGGCGGAAGCGTCAAGGCTGCGCGTGGGTTCGTCGAGTAAAAGGATGCGGGGACGCTTCACCAGAGCGCGGGCCAGGCCGAGACGCTGATACATGCCGCTGGAAAACTTCATGACGAGTGTGTCGGCTTGGTCTTCGAGGCCGGACTCGCGGAGGACTTCGTCGATTCGCTGGTGGCGGTGGGACCGCGGGACTTCGTCGAGCGCGGCGAAGAAGTCGAGATTCTCTCGCGCGGAAAGCCGTGGGAAGAACGAACGTTCGGTAGCAATGGCGATGCCAACCTGGCGACGGACTTTGCCGGAATCGCGCTGCGGGTCGCATCCGTCGACGCGGACGGAACCGGAATCCGGAAGCAGCATAGTAGAGATGATCTTGAGCGTGGTCGTCTTGCCACTGCCATTGGGACCGAGAAGCGCGACGACTTCGGCATTCGCGACGGAGAACGAGAGTTGTTTCAGAGCAACGGTTTCGCCTGTGCGCTCGCGCCCAAACCAGTTGAACAACGCGGGGCGGTGGCGAAAAACCTTGCGGACGGATTCGAAGACGACCTGATCCATGAGAATGCTTGCCGCTCTATGCGGGACGACGGTGGCTGGAGTCTCTGTATTATAGAGCGCAGTTGGAAGGATTCTCGTCCAATCGCCGAGAGCGAGGGCGCTCTCGAAACCGCCGGCAAGGTGCCGGCGCTACGGGGCACGAGGGCGCTCCGCGCGATGCTCTTTGCTCACGCACGTCCTCTTGTAACAGTTCACATGAGTGAAACTCTAGTTTCTCCGAAGAATTTCGGCGCGTCGGTGGTTCGTGGGGACCAGTTTCGATTGTTGTGCGCTTGCGCTTCGGTGCATCCGAGCGCGGAGCAAGCTTCGCGTATTGCGGAATGGAATTGGGCCGGATTCGAGTGGGAAGGATTCTTTGCACTGGCGGATCAGCACGGCGTGATGGCGCTGGTGGCGCACAATCTCACGCGGCATGGGACAGCGATTCCGGGGAAAATTGCGCAAGCTCTGGCTTCTACTTATGACGAGAATCTGAAACGGAGTTTGTGGTTTGCGGCGGAGTTGGCGCGGATCGTCGGGCACTTCGAATCGCGGCAAGTGCGCGTCGTTCCTTATAAGGGGCCGCTGCTCGCACAAACGGCTTATGGGGATGTGGGGCTGCGGAGTTCCTCGGATCTCGATTTGCTGCTATCTCCGGCGGATTTTGAGCGCGGGAAACAGGTGCTGGCGGAGATTGGATACAGGCCTTCGGAAGAACTTGCGCCGGCAGTGGAGCGTTTCTATCTGCGGACCGGCTACGAGCGTTCATTTGATGGCCCGGCCGGAAAATATCTGGTGGAGTTGCAATGGGCGCTGCTGCCGCATTTTTATGCGGTTGATTCGGAGGCGGGATCTTTTCGAGTCAATGATCTGTTGGCGCGAACGGGCCGCGTGGATTTATGCGGGGCACAGCTGCCGTGCCTCGCGGCGGAAGATTCTCTGCTGGCGTTGTGTTTGCACGCGGCGAAGCATCTTTGGACGCGCTTGATGTGGGTTGTTGATATTGCCGAGAGCGTGCGCATGCCGGGAGTGGATTTCGATCTGGTTGCGAAACGAGCGCGGGCGTTGGGGATCGAGCGGATTGTGGGTGTCAGTTTTCGGCTGGCTGAGCGGTTGCTGGGCGCTGTGGTGCCGGAGGGCGCGAGAGCTTTGATCGCCGATGATCCGGAAGAGATGAGTCTTGCCGAAGAATTTGCGGCGCGATTGGAGCGGGCGGCGAACTACGATCTTGATTCGAGTGCATACTTCCGGAAGATTTTGAGATTGCGTGAGCGAGCGGATGACCGCCGACGTTATCTGTGGCGGTTATTTTGGACACCGGGGCCGGGGGAATTAGCTGCAGTGACGTTGCCGGAAGCCTTGTTTCCGCTGTATCGGTTGGTGCGGATGGGGAGGCTGTTGCGGAAGGTTGTCTGATGTGCGATCGGGAACATTTGACGTGACACGTCCATGATGTCGGAAGGACTTGCTACTGTGTTGGAAGGGAATACCGGGGGGACAATTCAAATGGCTAAACCCACGGAAAACGGGGAGGTGGGAGTGGCAAGGGAATTTAGTAGGTTTGTCTTCTTGCGCGTCGTTATCGTGCTCTCCCTGTGTTGGGCAGTCGTCGGTTCTTGGTCGTTCGGATACATACTGGACTATTTTGGATTGGGTGGATGGAGCATCGAACTAAAATGGTCGCTGTTTGTCGGCGTTAGTCTTGTAGGCATCATAATCGCGACTTTCCTTCTCATCGGAGCGACGAAAATTGCCCTCCGGATTTGTCGCTCGCCCCAGCGAAACTAGCTGAGTCCTTAATCTCTTCTTGGACTCCGTCCCCGCCCCAAGGACGCAGTTGTTTGCACCTTTGCCAACGCTGCGAGCAGGGCTAAATTTCTGGCGAGCTGTGTCTGGCGAACGCGTCGCTGCACCAGCTTGCTGGCGAGGCGTCGACGCCAATTTCTAGTGAGTTTCGCCGTCGCCCGGTGCAACGTCGGGCGTATCCACTTTCTGGGCCATGGGGCTGCCCGGCAAAACGGGCGCAGCGGGAAATTCTCCGGCGTCTTTTCCTGCCAGAGCGGCGGTCATGAACTGCATCCAGATAGGAAGCGCGGCGCGGGCTCCGGTCTCTTTGTCGCCGAGAGTTTTCTTTTCATCGAAGCCGATCCAAACTCCACAGGTGATGTTGGGAGAAAAGCCGACGAACCAGGCGTCGGTGAAATCGTTCGTCGTGCCGGTTTTTCCGGCGAGAGGATAGGGCATTTTCGCGGCGGCTACGGCGGTGCCATGCAGCACGACTTCGTGCAGCATCGAGGTCAGAATGCGCGCGGTGCGTGAGCTGATCGCATCTTTCGCGTCGGAATAGTCTTCTTCCAGAATGCGGCCTTCATAGTCGGTCACCTTGGTGATGTAGCGCGGTGCCACGCGGAGGCCATCATTCGGAAAGACGCTGAAGGCGGAAGTCTGCTCCAGGAGCGTGATCTCGGCCGACCCCAGGGCAATCGGTAAGTAGGGAGGAATGTTCGAAGTGACGCCGAGGCGGTGAGCGTAATCAATCACGGTCTTGATGCCGACGCGGTCGGCGAGTTTGAGCGCGGGAATGTTTCGAGACTGTGCGAGGGCGCGGCGCAGAGTGATTGTGCCTTCGAACTTGCCATCGTAGTTGTGCGGCGTGTAGGGGCCGGAGGCGGTTTGAAATGTCGTTGGAACGTCGAGGATCGTTTCGTCCGGAGTTGCACCCTGATCTATGGCGGCGGCATAGACGTAGGGTTTGAAGGACGATCCAACCTGGCGCAGAGCTTGGGTGGCGCGGTTGAACTTGGAGAGATTGAAATCGCGACCTCCGACCATGGCCTTGATTCCGCCGGTAGCGTTGTCGATGGCGACTAATGCGCCTTCCGCGCCGGAATCTTGTTCCAGACTGACGTGCGCTTTGTTGCCAGCATCGAGAGAGAGAACCTTCACATAGACGACGTCGCCGATATGAAGAAGATCGGAGAGCTTGGTCTTGGATTTTGGGGCGATCCAGGGTGCGGCGTCTGCGGGGGCGAGGGATGCGGTGCGTTGTCCGAAATGAATTTCTGCTAACGCTTGTGAAACTTGAGTGACGAGAGCGTGGACGTAGCCGTTGATCTCGGGATCTTCGTCCCAGTCGGGATCGGTGTATTTGTTCAGTGGAGTGCCTTGCGCGATGACGTTGACGAGCTTGCTACGCCAACCATGGCGGCGTTCATAGGCGGCCAGGCCATCGAGCATGCCCTGGTGCGCGACTCGCTCCAAGTCCAAGTCGAGACTTGTGTACACGCGCAGGCCGCCTTGATGGACCTGATCGCTCCCGTACTTGGCCTCGAGGTAGCGGCGAATTTCCTCAACGTAATAAGGCGCGATGGAATTCGGGTCTCGCTGGACCTTGAGAATGAGCGGCTTGTTCTTTGCTTCGACTGCTTGAGCGGCGGTGATCTTGCCGTCTTCTAGCATGGCGTTGAGCACGAGGTTGCGGCGCTTGAGGGCCCGGTCGGGATGATTGATGGGCGAGTAGTACTGCGGGGCTTTCGGCAGTCCGGCCAGCATTGCGGCTTCTTCGAGTTTCAATTGCTTGGCGGGCTTCGAGAAGTAGTACTCGGAGGCGGCCTCGTAGCCATAAGCGCCGTGGCCGAGGAAGATCTGGTTGGCGTAGAGCGTGAAGATCTGCGGCTTGGTGAAGCGGCGCTCCATCTGGATGGCGAGGATCGCCTCCTGGATCTTGCGGTAGAACGAGCGGTCGGGGGACAGAAACAGGTTCTTCGCAAGCTGCATGGTCAGCGTAGATGCGCCTTGGACCTTGCCGCCGGACTCGATATCGCGGTACGCCGCACCGATGATGCGCCAGAGATTGATGCCGGAGTGTTTGTAGAAATCTTTGTCCTCGATGGAAATGAGGGAGTCCCGAAGAACCGGCGGATAGTCGTCATAGGTAGCGATTACGCGACGCTGGAGGGCGAAGGTGCCAATGACGCGGCCGTGGTCATCGTAAAGCTCGGTAACGGAACTGGGACGATATCGTTCGAGTTCTTCGACTTGGGGCAAGTCGGTGGAGTACACGAGCAGCAGACCCGAAGTGGCGCCTACAGCGGCTGCAAAGAGCACAAGCAGCGCGAACAGGACAATCCCTACCAACTTGCGACCGCCGATTTCGAGCGGGGGAAGATGCTGGTAGAGGATTTTCATGGGGCGCTGTTTTCAGGATAGCGTAAAGAGGCAGGTTTCAAAGTTGCAAGGTTTCAGAGTTTCAGAGTTGCGAGGTTTCAAGGGCTGGATGACGAATAAGAAAGCCTGCCGTGGCAGGCAGGCTTTTGAAACCTTGCAACTTTGAAACCTTGCAACTTTGAAACCTTGCTCCCCTATCCCTTGGATTCGCGGTTCTTGAGAACTTCCAGGGCCTTGTTGAGCTGTTCGTCCTGCGGATTCTTTGGCTTGGCATTCTTGTCTTCTGCGGGAGCGGTGGACGCCTCATCGTCGGGTAAACCGGCATCGTCCTGAACGTCCGCAACGACAACGTTGGGCGTGACTGCTACGTCCTGAATTGATTTGCCACCCGGCGAATAGTACTTGGCGATCGAGAGAATCAAGGCGCCGTTGTCGTGCATTTCAATCAGTTTCTGAATGGAACCGTCACCAAAAGTCTTGTCGCCGACCACATCGCCGCGAGCGTTTTCGAGAATTGCGGCAGCTACGATTTCAGCCGGGCCGGCGGTGGCGTGGTTGACGAGAACGGCCACTGGAAGCTTGGTGATGTCCTTCGCGGGATCGGCATTGAAGGCCTGGCGCGGATACTTCTGGCCTTGAAGATAAGTAATGGTGCCGTGATCGAGGAAGAGGTTAGCGGTGGCGATGCCTTCGGATTCTTCGCCGCTGCCGGAATTGCGAAGATCGAGAACGATCTTCTTTGCGCCTTGCTTCTGGAGGTTGCGGAGCTTGTTGGCGATTTCCTGCGACTTGCCTTCGGGGAACGCGTCCACTTTCAAGTAGCCAACGTTCTCGGCGAGCATCTTGTCGGCGACGGGGGGAATTGTGACCGCGTCGCGGGTGATGACGATCTTCTGGGGTTCAGCGCGTCGAGGGCGGACAACGGAAACGGTAATCGTGGAGCCGGGTTCGCCGGCCAGAACGCCGCGAATTTCAGCGAGCGACATGTCGTGCGTGCTCTTGCCTTCGATGGATTCAAGAATGTCGGAGTTCTCGATGCCGGCCTTGTCGGCGGGGCCTCCGGGGATGACAGCGATGACGTCGGCATAGCCGAAGCGCTTGGATACAGCGGCGCCGATGTTGGCTTTGCCCTCGGTCTTCAGAGTTTTGTAGCGCTTGTACTCTGCCGCACTCAGGTAGCTGGAGTTGGCGTCAAGCGATTCCAGCAGGCCGTGAAGAGCGCCTTCGGTGACGGTCGGGATATTCGGTTCCTCGACGTATTCACCGCGCACGCGCGACAGTACTTCGCTGTACACCGAAAGCTGGCGATAGGCGCCGTCATTCGACGATGCGCGAACGTGCACGTAACCGCCGAGAATGGTGAACAGAAGAATAGCGAGGGAGCTGGCAAGAATGGAAAACTTCAACTTCTTTGGCATCGGCTTTATGGTTTCTGAGAAGGGACAGGCACTTCCCGAGGAACTCTCCTCATTATAGACGGTTTGATGCGGGAATCGGGAGCGAGGGTACTAGGGGGTAATCGGCGGTAACTGTGAGGCCAGGTTTCAAGGTTTCAGAGTTTCAAGGTTTCAAAGTGCGAGCAAACTCCGAAGGCCTTGCTCCAGTAAAGCATTGAAAACACAAGGCCTCCTAGCTCTTGTGGGTCACCTTGAAACCCTGAAACCTTGAAACTTTGAAACCTTATTTCTCCAGCAGTTCGGCTATTTCCAAATATCCCTTTTCGCGTGCGATGGCTGCGGGTGATTTGCCTTCGTCGTTGGCAAGTTTCGGGTTAGCGCCATGTTTGAGGAGAAGCTCTGCCATGGGCCGATCTCCGTTTTGGGCGGCGGCGTGAATCGGGGCCCAGCCACCATGCTGGCGGGCGTTGGGAGGAGCTCCGTGCTCCAGGAGAAGGCGAGCGGCTTCGAGGTTGCGGACTGAGGCGGCGGAGTGCAGTGGCATCACTTTCATGGGATTGGAGGCGACGGCATCAACGGCGGCTCCGCTGGCGATGAGGGCGCGGGCGGACTCGGGCTGGCCGAAGAAACAGGCGAAGTGGAGAGCGGTAAAACCATCGGGGGAGTGGGCGTTAACGGCGTTGGGGTCCGCAGCTAGCTCGTGAAGGCGATCGAGGCGGCCCACGGCGGCGGCTTCGAAAATGTCGAGCGCTTTTTTCCTGGAGGCGATGAGTTCGGCAAGGTCGCGGCGTCCGCGATAGAAGCATTGCAAAAGGAGACTGACACCGCTTGCGTCGCGAGCTTCGGCGGTGGTGGCATCGGTTTCGAGAAGATGGCATAAGGCGTCGAAGTCGTTTTTGGCGAGAAGATCGAATGCGTGTTGGCTGGATTCCATGGGCACTTTCCTAGATACTTAGCAATGCTAACGAAGTATAGCTTCGGCAATTCCGATGTCAAGAAAAAATGTTAGCAATGCTAAACTTTCCGGCATGGGACATCCTGCTCCTTCCGATGCGTTGCAAGTGGCTGACCGGCTGCACTCTGCGGCGATCCATCTTTTGCGTTACGCCGCGAAGCCCGATGTTCTGTCGGGGCAAGGCCCGGCGCGGCTTTCAGCGCTTTCGGTGCTGGTGTTTGGCGGAGCGAAGACGCTGGGAGAACTGGCGGCCGCGGAACGGGTGAAGCCGCCCACGATGAGCCGCATCGTTGCCGGGTTGAAGAAGTCAGGACTGGCGAAGATTCAAACGGATGGTAAGGATGGCCGGCGGATTCAGATTACGGTGACGGCGAAAGGCAAAAGCGTATTGCAGGAGGCACGCCAGAAACGGATTCAGGCGCTGGGGGATGCGCTGGCCATGCTGGATAGCAACGAACTTGACTGCTTGCG
>Ga0302321_100003538_pt1 | contig 13400 bp, 14 predicted proteins | sample Fen_T0_1_FD_202505 | JGI IMG/M metagenome (GOLD analysis project Ga0302321, IMG submission 202505) | Peat permafrost microbial communities from Stordalen Mire near Abisko, Sweden - Fen_T0_1 | ecosystem: Environmental > Terrestrial > Soil > Wetlands > Permafrost | place: Sweden: Abisko...
GTAATTGATGGCCTTGGCTGAACCCTGCACCACCGTCACGCGGTAGAGCGGAACAGAGGTGGATTGGGCCTGGGGCGCAGCATTCAAGTTGGGGTTGGGGACGGGAGTGGTGGAAGGGGTTCCTGCCTGGGCCACCAGGAGGGCCGTCATGAAGGGGAGCGTTCTCCACAGGTTCATTCGAATGCCTTTGAATAGGGGTCCGTGGACGGGCCGATCAACCCGTCTGGACTGGACGGAGGTGACCTAGGTACCTTGCGTCTTGGATGAAGGCGGCTTCTGCGGTCCTGAACTCAGGGCCGCAGAAGCCGCGAAGCTTCAGCCCCTAAGATCGTTCGCGGCGTCGGTCACGCCCCGCTTGAGGTCGCCGGCAGCCAGCACGGTGCGACCCTTCATGTCATCCCAGGTGTCGCAGGCGTCATCCGCCAGTTCCCCGGCCTTGCGCTTCGCGCGCACAGTGAGGTCCTTCAGGTTGCCGCGGAGTTCGGGTCCCGTCTTGGGGGTGGTGAGGGCCACCACGACGGCTCCGACGGCGGCGCCGGCGAGGAAGGTCAGAAGGGTGGTGCCATAGGAAGAAGTCTTAGGCTCGCTCATGGTCGTTGTCCTGTTCTGGTTCGTGAGGGGTTTGTTTGTGCTTGAAGAAGGCCAGCACAGCGCTGATCCCTCCAATGACGCCGCCCATGTTGCGGGAGGCTGATTCGAGGCTGTTGTGAAACAGGGCGTGGAGTTCCTTCACCTTGGTCCCCAGCTCCCCCACGGATTTGGCGAAGATCGAGACATCGCAAAGGGTGAGTTGAAGCGTGCTGGCGAGGTGATCCATTCGGAGTCTCGACGCGTGGACATCCTCCGCGATCTGGGAAAGGTCCTTCTTCGTCGAGAGCAGAAAGAGGTCTACACTCTGGGCCGTCGTGCGCAGCTGGAATAGCAGCGGCACCAGGCCAATGGCAAGGGCCACCAGCACGAGGATGAGGGTGATCTCGAGGGCTATGGGCATGGGGGGCTCCGCTAGAGATCAGGCTTCCTGGTGGGCGGTCAGCATCCAGAGGGCCTTGTCCATGGCCCGGCTCACGGAGGTGTAGAGATCCGCCGTGTCCTGGTCCCCCAGCTTTTCGGCCTTCTTGATGGCATGCCGGACCCGGCTGGTGTAGTCCCCATAGCGGTCCACCAGGGCGTCCACATGGGCCCTGCTCTCCAGGACATCCAGGGGATATTCGTCCAGCCGGGAGCTGCTGCTTGCGATCCGGATGGTGCCCAGCGCCTGGCCGCCGATCGAAACCGCCCGTTCCGCGAGGTCGTCCACGTGACCGACGAGTTGGCCGTAGAGGTCATCGAACAACAGGTGGAGGCCGTAGAAATTGAAGCCCTTCACATTCCAGTGGGCCTGCTTGGTCTGGTAGGCCAGATCCAGCGAATCCGCCAGGGATTGATTCAGCATGCCCACCAGTTCTGCAGTGGTTTTTTCATCGAACATGACGCGCTCGGTAACGGCATGGTGTCTGGTCATGTCAGGCTCCTTGGCAATGGGGTTGGACTAGAGCACTCGCCGGCCCTGGATCACCCGGACGAGGACGAGGATGATCGCCAGCACGAGCAGAATGTGGATGAAGCCGCCCATGGTATAGGAACTGACGAGCCCAAGGGCCCACAGGACAATCAGGATCACGGCGATGGTCCACAACATGGTTTCTCCTTTGCGTTGAATGCGGGTACGAGGTTCAGGGGATGATCAAGGGGTTTTGGCGGAGCTTTGGAAGAGAGCTTTGAACTCCCCCCAGACTTTTTCGGTGCTGGTCTTCGCGCCTTCCCAGGCGTCATCGCCGGCGAGCTTGAGCTTTCCGAGCTGTTTGCCAGCGGCCTCATGCTTCTTCTGCAGGGCATCGAGGCTCTGGTCGTACTTGACCATGAGCCCGACTTCAGCCCGCTTGCCTTTGGCCTTCAGGACATCGATGTCGGCCTTCCATTGCGCCAACTGTGCCTCGAGGTTGCTTTCGTAGACTTTCCGGTCCTTGAGCATGGACGCCTCCTCTAATTGGGCCTTCGGCCCTGGATGACCTGAAGGATGAGCACGATGACCGCGAGCACCAGAAGGACGTGGATGAAGCCACCCATGGTGTAGGCGCTGACCAGGCCCACGGCCCAGAGGACGATCAAGACAACTGCGATGGTCCACAACATGATTTTTCCTTTGCATGGCTCTGAAGATCCGGGCCCCTGAACGGATCAAGGGCCCGGGCTCCAGGATTCGGTTCTACTTCACCGACATCCGGTTGTTCACGTGCTTCACGCCCTCGATGTCCTCGGTGAGCTTGGTCACGAGGTCCCGTTCCGCGCCGTTCTTGGCTTCGCCATGCAGCGTCACCACGCCATCCTTGGTGGTCACCTTGGTGGCCAGGGTATGGGTGGACTTGTGGAACAGGAGGGTCGTCTTCACCTGGGCGGTGATGGAGCTGTCGTCCACCTTCGTGCCGAGGCTGCGAGGGGCATGCTTGGTGACGACCGTGTTGTTCCGGACTTCCATGACGCCGTCCACATCCTTGGCGTATTCGGTGGTGAGCTGCTTCTGGGATTCGGTGTGGGCCGTGCCGGTGAGGGTGACCACGCCGTTCTGGGTGTTCACTTCCGTGTCCGAGGCGCTGACATTCTTATGGAAGGCCAGGACGCCCTTCACCTTCATGGTCATCCAGGCGTCCGAATGCTCGGTGGGCTGGTCGCCGATGACGGTGAGCCGGTTGTTGACGCTCTTGACGCCGGCCAGTCCCTCAACGGTGTCCTCGGCCAGGGCCTTGTGGTATTCCTGCGAGACAGTGCCCGAAAGGGTGACCACACCATCGGAAGACGAAACCTTGATGCTGTCGTCCTTCAGGTAGGTCATGAAGTTGTAGCTGCTCTTGGCGGAGGACTCGATCTTGTGATCCTGGCCAGCGGCCTGCATGGGCAGACCCACCATGACCATCGCGGCGGAGGCCAGCAGGGCGGTGCGTGGGTTCAGGTTGAAATGGCGCATGGTGCATTCTCTTTTCTGCCCATTGGGGCGGTTAGGGTGGGACACCTGCGATGGCGCAGGTCAATGCGTGGGAGTGCCTACTTCTTGACCGATCCGGGAAGTGGCTTCCCGCCCTGCGGCTGGCCGTAGCCCGGCTTGTTCGTTTCCGACTTCTCCCGGGCGTTGGGCCTGGGTTCGTGCTTCGGTGCCGAGTCGTGCTTGGATTCGTGCCGGGAGATGTCATCGACCTTCTTCGAGGCCCACATCTCGCGGTGATTCAACCCATCGCCGATGGGCAGCCGCTGCTCCTGGTTGGTGCGCCTGAGATCCATCGACGGCTTGGGAATGAGCTGGGGAATGTCAAAGATCGGCATGGCTGACTCCTAGTTGTTGGACTTCTTCGGGTAGTTGATGACGATGTTGACCCGGCGGTTCTCCTGCTGACCCTCGAGGGTCGTGCTGTAGGCGTAGCGCCTGGTCTTGCCGAAACCTTCGGCAGACAACCGCGAACGATCGATCTTGAAGTTGTCGACCAGATAGGTCACCACGTTCTCAGCGCGGCGCTTGGAGATCGCCATGGCTGATGCTTCTGTGGTCTTGATCTTGCCGGCATGGCCTTCCACCGTCGCAGTGACGGAGGGGTTCGCCTTCAGGAAATTGGCCGCCTTGCGCAGTTCATCGCGGTACTCAGGCTTGACGTCGTCCTTCAGCAGATCGAACTCGATCTCCAGGGCCATGGTGATCCGGGCGGGGGCCACCTTCAGGCCTTCGGTGTCCGTCACGCAGGAGACGACCGCGTTGATGCGCCGGTTCTCGCGTTTGCCTTCTTCAGTGGCGTTGTCCCCGACGGGACGGGAGAACCCGTAGCCCACGGCCGACAGTCGCTTGCGGTCGACGTGGACTGTGTCCACCAGGTAGTCGACGACACTCTCCGCCCGCTGCTTGGACAGGGCCAGGTTGTGCTCTTCGGTACCGATGTTGTCGGTGTGACCTTCGATCACGGCCGTGGTGCCGGGGTACTTGGTCAGGAAGGTGCCCACCACGGCGAGCTTCTCCAGGTCATCGCGCTCGATGACGCCGCGATCGATCTCAAAGGTGAGATCAAGGATCGTGCAGTACTTCTGGGTCGGCTCGGCGACGGCCACGACGACCGGGGCGGGCGCGACATAGGGTTCCGGGGCAGGAGCAACTGGCTCGGGCGCGGGCGTGTACTGGGCGGCGGCGGGTGATTTCCGGCCGAAGCGGAAGAGCAGGCCGAGCGAGGCCATGTCGATGTCGCCCTTGTTGCCGACGGCATCATTGATCCGGTAGCGTTCGAGCTCGGCACGCATGCCGAAGGACTTGGTGAAATCGTACTGCAGGCCCGCGCCGTACTTGATGTTGGTGGCCTGCTCGCTGGGATTGGGGTTCGCCACGACCACGAAACCGGTGCCCGAGAACGAGTCACTGGCCTTGGCGCGGCTTACACCGACCCGGCCGAAGGCGGAGAATTTCTCCGTGAAGGGCAGGCTCAGAACACCGTCAAAGTTGAAGCCCTTGACCTTGATCTCGCCGTTCAGCGTCCCGGCGGGCACGGTGATGGCGTCGTAGCCCACCTTGCCCAGATCGAAGTAGCCGCCCTCGAAGGCGAAGTACTTGTTGAACGAGTAGCCGCCGAACACCTTGAAGCCGGTGCCATTGTCCTTGTCGTTGATGGTGGGGACGGTGAAGCCGGCCCCCACGATGCTGCTGGTGATCTTCTCGTCATCGATCTTCGCCTTGGTCTTGCCGACGTTGAGGCCCAGATACCAGCCCGAGTCCTGCGCCAGGGCGCATGGGGTGGCGATCAATGCCAGCGCCACGAGGCCCAGCATTCCTGACATTTTTGAAAGCTTCATGAGGTTCTCCAGAAGGGGTTTGGGGATTGAGGAATTGGTGCTTGGGGTTGGAAGGGGTCGTGCTTGGAGGATTCGGATTCAGGCCATCAAGGGGCTGGGACGTTGACGGTGTTCGTATCGAGCGCGATGGTGCCCGCGAGGGTGGCTCCGGCCAGGATCCGGCCGTTGATCACCGCGCCGGTCTTCGCCGTGACATCCCGACCCGACACGATGCTTCCGTAGAAGATGGTGCCGACGCCGACCGTCCCGTCCAGCGTGGGGACCCAGAACACGTTCTTGGCCTGGGCGCCGTTCGCCAGCGACACGTTCGCCGTGGTCGTCAGGGAGGAACCGATCTGGAAGATCCAGGCCGCGTTCGCATTGCCGCCCGCATCAAGAATTAGGGGGGTGGAAACGAGCATCGTGCTGCCCGAGGTGTAGGTTCCGGGAGGAATGCCCGTGGGGTAGAGCGCGCCCAGGTCAGCGCCGGCGGAGATGGTGATCCCGGGGGGCAGGTTCTTGGCGTAGTTGTAGGCGATCAGCAGATCAGCCCGGGCGTGGTGGGACACGGTGTCATTGATGTGGATCGTGCCGTTCACCTGGATCGGCAGCAGTCCGCAGGACGTGCCAGGTTCCAGGGACACGTCGCCATTGATGAGCGTGGCGGCGCCGGTGTTGGTGATGGCCGAGGTGGCCATGATCCCGTAGGAGCTGGCGGTACCAAGGGCCACCGCGGCCGGGGCCAGGATCGTGCCCGTGGTGAAGGTCCAGGGATTCGGAACCAGGCCGGCCACGAGGGCATGCCCCGCGGTGTCCTTGACGCCCGTGGTGACGGTCGCGGTATAGGTGGTGCTCGCCGCCAGCGGACTGGATGACGTGAAGGTCGCGATGCGGGTCAGCGGATCAAAGGTGATGGCACCCAGGATGGCGGCGCCCAGGGGCGGACCGGTGGCCTGGACGGTGAAGGTGGCGAGACTGATGGTGGTCGGATCGATGGACTTGCTGAAGGTCGCATTGACCGTGCTGTTCATGGCCACGCCTGTGGCCAGGTCGGCCGGGTTGGTGAGCGTGACCGTGGGTGCGATCACGTCAGGCGCCGAAGCGGTGAAGCTCCAGACCTGGTTGCTGGCCCCAGGCAGGGGGGCCTGGTTGCCGGCCAGTTGATTGCCGACCAGATCCGTGGCGGCCGTGGTGATGGTGGCCGTGTACGTCGTGCCGACCGTCAGGGCCGCCGACGGTGTGAAGATCGCCGTCCGGCTGCCGACCACGTAGGTCACGCTTCCGGTAGGAGCCGCGCCGGGCCCTGCGCTGGTCACCGTGAACGAGGTGCCGCTGAGGGTGGCCGGGGCCATGTCCTTCGAGAAGGTGGCCGTGATGGCCGCATTGGAGGGCGCGACCAGGGTGGGCCCGGGATTGGTCGTGAGGGGCTGCGTGAGCGTCACCCTGGGCCGGACGGTGTCCAGGGAGGCGACCTGCGCCCCGCCCGTTCCACCCAGCACGGGATCACGGCCACTGCAACCAGCCGCGAGCACGACCAGCAGGGCACCCACGGGGAACATCAGTTGCTTGAGGCTATTTGAGTTACTGTCCATTTTGGTTCTCCTTGGTACGAAGTGGTGTGGTTCCGAAAAAGTCGATGGCTTGCCTGCTGTCTTCGTGGTGACCCGGCCTGGCCGGCACCTGAGGCAGTCCTTCACTCAGCGCCTTCATGAACAGGGCTGAGCCGTGCTTGTTCGATGGGTTGCGAAGCCCCTTGCAGATCCTTCTGGAGCACCGCTTTCTTGGCGCCTTGCAAAGGGATCCACCAACTGACGGGTTCGAGTTCAGCCGTCGCGCCGGCTTTCGCCTTCTCCGTCGGCTGCACGGGCCACCGGCTGGCGTGGGGGAATCCCGCGGCAGTCGAGGTGGTCTGGGGCCGGTCGCAGGCGAACTGCGAGCCCACCAAGGCGGCGCCCGTCAGCATGGCGGCCCAGAACAGGGCCTGGCGAATGGCTTCATTTCGAGAAATCAACGGGGAACTCCTTATCTGGGGTTCCTGGGGCATGATTCGGGCCAAACATTAGGTATAATATTTTCAACAATTAAAACAACGCCATTTCGTGCGCATGGTGGTATGGTCGATCAAGATGAAAGACCCACTCCTTCAGTCCGAAGGATGAAGGCCACTGATGCGTGCCGACGATCTGGACCACAAGGAACTGCTGGAATTGGATCCGGAGGGCGGAGTCATCCGCTTCGCCGGCCAGCGGGCGATCGTCCTGGATGCGGTGGCGATGGGGCTGCTGCGCAAGTACCTGGTCGAGAATTTCGGCCTGACCGCCGCCCGCACCGTGCTCACCCAGTTCGGCTTCGCCCATGGCTGGCGCATGGCCGAGGCCATGCAGGCCGAGTTCAAGTGGGACAACGATGCTGAATGGCGCCGGGCGGGCAACCGCATCCACACCTTGGGCGGGTTGTTCGGGGTGGGCTCGGAAAGCAAGGATCCCCTCTCGAAGGAAGGCATGATGCTGGTGGCCTCGTACGAGGCGGAGCAGCACCTCCTGCACTTCGGCCGCGCCAATGCGCCCATGTGCTGGACGATCTGCGGGCTCATCAGCGGCTACCTCAGCCGGATCGCGGGGAAGGAGGTCTTTGTCCTCGAAGACCGCTGCCAGGGCAAGGGCGATGCGGGCTGCCATCTCTTCGGCCGCACACGCGAGGAGTGGGGGGACGAGCGGGCGGGGGAATTGCGGTTCTATGACAAGACCCGCCTGGCGGATTGCCTGGATGTCTCGATCCACCGGGTGACGGAAACCCTGAAGGCCGCGGAGCGGAAGATCAAGGAACATCAGCGCGCTCTGGTCCATGTCATCCAGGAGGGCGACGAGCCGACCCTCGGGATCGTGGCCAAGAGCCCCGCAATGAAGCGGGTGGTGGATCTGGCGCGGCGCGTGGCCAAGGTCGATTCCACCGTCCTCATCACCGGTGAAAGCGGTTCCGGCAAGGAGCGCATCGCCCGCCTCGTCCATGAGGAATCCACCCGGGCCGCCGGGGTCTTCATCGCGGTCAATTGCGGCGCCATCACGGAAACCCTGCTGGAGAGCGAGCTCTTCGGACACGCCCGCGGCGCCTTCACCGGCGCCACCCACGACCGGCCCGGCCTGTTCGAATCCGCCAACGGCGGCACCCTGCTGCTGGACGAGGTCGGCGAGGTTTCCCCCGGCATGCAGGTCAAGCTGCTGCGGGCCATCCAGGAGCGCGAGATCCGGCGCGTCGGTGAGAACAAGAACCGCAAGGTGGACGTCCGCATCATCGCCGCCACCAACCGCAACCTCGGCACAGACGTGATCAGCGGGGCCTTCCGGCAGGATCTCTACTACCGCCTGAAGGTCGTGGAGCTCCACGTGCCGCCCCTGCGGGAGCGCCGGGAGGACATCCTGCCGCTGGCCCGGGTGCTGCTGGCCGGATCGTCCCTCTGGATGAAACGCAAGATCTCGGGCCTGACGCCGGGCGCCACCGATCAGCTCCTGCGCTATGCCTGGCCCGGCAATGTGCGCGAGCTCGAGAACGCCATGGAGCGCGCCGTCGCGCTCGCGCCGGGCACCCGCGTGGAGCTGGAGGATCTGCCCGAAGAGGTCCGGCAGGCCTGCCCCATCCCGGTGGCCTCCGACGGGACGGTCCGGCCGCTGGATGCGGTCGAGAAGGAATACATCCTCGCGGCCCTGGCCCTCAACAGCGGCAACCAGACCCGCACCGCCGAGCAGCTCCAGATCGGCTCTGCCACCCTCTACCGCAAGCTCAAGAGCTATGGGTTGATCGGTGGCGCGAATGCGGTCCGCAAGAACTGACCCATCGCCGCACTAATAGGACGCGACCTGCTCGCCTTGAAGGCGAGGGTGGGGGTGGATTCTGGCGATGGTTGACGTGTCCAGGAATGCCGTCAGCATCCAGGTGGCCCTTTCCATCGCATGGGCAAGGCCTGTGTAGAATGCCGAGGATTCTGGATGACTGAGCCGCCTGGTCGTCGAGATCGCGTCATGCATCTGGTCGGTGAATTCTCCAAAATGGACGACGAGAGAATCCACCAGGTGTCGGCCGTCCAGTTCGGGCGAATGCCTGGTGAGATCCCCCAGGGAACCCATGGCGTTGGCTTCCCAACCGCGGGTCTGCCCAGGGGTGGAGACCACGCGGAGGGCGGGTCCACCGTGTGCGACGGCCCGCACGGCAAGCTCGTCCGCACGGGTGATCAAGGTGTTGTGGAGATGGTCAAACAGCTTCTTGAACCCGTAGATCTTCTGGCTCATGAGAAATCCCTGGACCCGGAGCGTGTGACTCGCCAGTTCGAGCGCATCGACCTGGGACTTTTGCAGCAAAGTCACGAGCGCAGACTGGTCCAACCCAGGGGACCCACTTGGAGAAGGCTTCACATCGAACCTCATGAACTCTCGTGCAAAACGACTGCCCATGCCCCGCACCCGTCCTGGATTTCGCCAGCAGGAGCCCATCGCTCGATGACCGTTTTCGTCATGGAGGTGCGGCCCTAAACGCAATGAATAAGCCATTCTGCAAAATCTATTTATAGGTATCTTGTGAATGCCTGATCACTCGGTGTACCCGTTCACTCGATCAAAATGAACCGCTGACACCTTCAGATTGAAAAACCCATGGGCCCAAGGCCATCGTGGCTTTTGCTACAGATCGTAGGTGATGTTCCGTTTGTGGACGACGCTGGAAACCTCAGCACCTGTGTCCATGCCGATGCGCAGCTTCAGCTTGTACCGGCTGTGCTCGTTGAAGCGGTCCACGGCGTCGATGATCTCCAGGGCCTTGTGGGAGGCCTTGATCGTGTGTTCGGCCACCTCGTCCGTCAGCCCGATGGCCGCCAGATAGGCATTGCCGATGGTCCGGGTCCGGTCCAGGCTGTGGCCATTGATGGGGCTATCGAAGCGGGCGGAGATCTCGTCGAGCACCCCCACCAGCACCTCAGCGCTGGCGCCCTCGGTGAATTTCGTGAAGGCCATGATGTCCGAGAAGAGCACGGTCACCTCCGCATAGCTCTCGGTGACCAGTTCCGTGAAGGTGCCGGCCTCCACTTCGGCCCGCCCCTTCATCCGCTCGGCCAGGGACGACGGCAGCACATTCAGCAGCAGGCGCTCAGAGACCTTCCGCTCGGCCTGGAGTCGCTCGTTGAGCTTCTTGGTTTCCTGATGCAGCAGGCGGACCTCGAGCATGTTGTGGACGCGCAGCAGCACCTCGGCCAGGTCGAAGGGCTTGCTGACGAAATCCTTCGCCCCCGCCTGCAGGGCACGCAGCTTGTGGGCGGGTTGCGCGGTGATCACGAGAACAGGAAGGTAGCCATCCTTTTCGATCTCCTTCAGGTTCTCCATGACCTGGAAGCCGTCCATGCCCGGCATCTGCAGGTCCAGCAGGATCAAGTCGTAATCGTTGAGGAGGTGCAGCTCGCAGACCTGGGTCGGATCCATCGTCGAGGCAATGGACGTGTAGTGCCCCTCGCGCAACATCTGCTCAAGCAAAAACACGTTGGCTTCCTGATCGTCCACGATCAGGATCTTGCCGTGCAGGATGTCCGTTGGACTGATCATGTGAACCGCAGCTCCTTACTTGCTTCCCATTAATTCATCCCGGGTGGCTTCCAGCGCCTCATCGACCGTTTCCATGAACTCGGTGACATTGATCGGTTTGGTCAGGTAACGGAAGAAGCCCGCCTCCAGGCCCCTTTTGATATCGCCCACCATGGCGTTGGCGCTGATGGCGATCACGGGGATGTGGGCCGTCGCGGGGTCCTGTCGCAGGAGTCCCAGGGCCTCGATGCCGCTCAGGCCGGGGAGGTTGATGTCCATGAGGATGACATCCGGGTGTTTGTCCCGGGCCAGTTCGAGTCCCCGGGCCGCATCCCCGGCGCCCAGCATGCACAGGTCGGGACGCCGCGCGATCAGGAGGGAGACCAGTTCCATGTTGGCCGGGTTGTCTTCCACATAGAGCACCGTGTGCAGGAGGGTGACCGCCGGATCAGGCGCTGGCAGCACACCCATGAAATCCACATCAAGACCGATGAATTCCGGGGCGGTGGCGGCGTTGAGCTCATACCAGAACACGCTGCCCACTCCCACCTTGCTATCCACGCCGATGGCGCCACCCATCAGCTCGACCAGCAGCTTGCTCATCACCAGGCCAATGCCCGTGCCTTCTTCGGTGCTGCGTTCCTGGCCGAGCCGGTTGAAGGGCTGGAAGAGCTGCCGGAGCTGCTCGGAAGACAGGCCATGGCCCGTATCGCGGACGCTGATGCGGACCCGTCCCTGGGCGCTCGCGGTGCAGGCCACGACCACGGTACCGCCGGGACGGTTGTACTTGATCGCGTTGGACAGGAGGTTGATGAGCACCTGCTTCAGGCGGACCCGGTCGGCCCGGACGAAGGTGGGCACATCGAAGGTGGGGAAGGTCAGCTTGATGCCACGCTTCTGGCTCTGGGGCTCGATGATCGACTGGCAATCGGCCATCACTTCCGCCAGGGACACGGGCTCTTCGGAGAGTGAGAGCTTACCGGACTCGATGACCGCCAGGTCCAGGATCTCGTTGATCAGTTCCAGCAGATACCAGCCCGCGTGCAGGATCCGGTCGATGCTGGCCTTCTGCGGCGGTGTGGCGGGTGGCGTGGCGGAGTCCATCAGCTGGGCAAAGCCGAGGATCGCGTTGAGGGGTGAGCGCAGCTCGTGGCTCATGCTCGAGAGGAACTCGGATTTGGCGAGGTTGGCCTTGTCCGCGACGATCCGGGCGCTCATCAGCTCGGCATTCTTATCCTGCAGGGCCAGATCCAGCAGGGTCCGCTCGGCCTCGACCTGCAGGCGGGCGGTGTTGTCCGTGCCGATCAGCAGGTAGCCGATGATGGCGCTCTCCGCATCCCGCAGGGCAGTGACCGAGACCAGCGCTGGGAGGCGGCTCCCGTCCTTCCGGAGGTAGGTCAGCTCGTAGATGTCCTCGATGCCACGGGAGGCCTTGAACACCAGGGCCTCGAAGCCCGGCGCGATCGGGGTGCCCAGCTCCATGCTCAGGGCCTGGGCGCGGGCAATCACCTCGCTGGGATCGGAGATGTCGGCCGGGGTGATCTTGTTCATCACGTCGATGGCCGCGTAGCCCAGCATTCGTTCCGCGCCGACATTGAAGATCTGGATGACGCCCTTGGCATCCGTGGCGATGCTCGAGAAATTGGCGCTGTTGAAAATGGCACTCTGCAGGGCCCCGGCCTGGAGGAGAGCTTCTTCAGCCTGCTTGCGGGCGGTGTTGTCCGTGCCGATCAGCAGGTAGCCGATGATGGCGTTCTGGGCATCCCGCAGGGCCGTGACCGACACCACTGCCGGGAAGCGGCTGCCATCCTTGCGGATGTAGGTCAGTTCGTAGATGTCCTCGATGCCGCGGGAGGCCTTGAACACCAGGGCCTCGAAGCCCGGATTGATGGGCGTTTCCAGCTCCAGGCTGAGGGCCTGGGCACGGGCGATCACTTCTCTGGGGTCGGAGATGTCGGCCGGAGTGATCTTGTTCATCACGTCGATGGCCGCGTAGCCCAGCATCCGTTCCGCACCGACATTGAAGATCTGGATGACGCCCTTGGCATCGGTGGCGATGCTCGAGAAATTGGCACTGTTGAAAATGGCACTCTGCAGGGCCCCGGCCTGGAGGAGCGCCTTTTCGGCCTGCCGCCGGGTGCTGATATCGCGCAGGATGCCGGTGAGGTACCGCTGGCCGCCCAGCCACATCTCGCTGACGGCCAGCTCCAGGGGGAAGCGCTGGCCGTTCTTGCGTCGGCCCTCGACTTCTCGGCCGTAGCCCAGGGCACGCGCCTCTTCGCTGGCCCGGAAGAGATCCAGGGAGCCCTGGAGCTGGGCCTGCTCCAGTTCAGGTACCAGCGTGTCCAGGCTTTGGCCGATGAGCTCTGAGGCGGCGTAGCCGAACATCCACTCGGCCGCGGGATTGACGGTCTTGATGACCCCATCGAAGGCATGGATGGTGATGATGCCATCCACCACCGTGCTGAGAATGGTCTGGATCATCGCATTGCTGTCGCTCAGGGCCTGCTGGGCGGCGTACTCCTGGGTGACATTGCGGAACACCAGCACGGCGCCCACCACTTGGTTATTGCGGTCGCGGATCGGGGCGCAGCTATCGGCAATGGCACATTCGGACCCATCCCGGGCGATCAACAGCGTGTGGTTGGCCATGCCCAGCACAATGCCGTGCTCCAGGGTGGCCAGGATCGGGGTTATGGCGGGTTGGCGGGTTTCCTGGTTGATGATGTGGAAGATCTCATCCACTGGGCGGCCCAGGGCTTCCGCCTGGGTCCAGCCGGTGAGTTGTGCCGCGACGGGGTTCAGCAGGCGGACCTGGGCCTTGGCGTCGGTGGCGATGACCGCATCCCCGATGGAATTGAGGGTGACCGTGAGCTTCTCTTCGCTTTCCTGCAGGGTGGTGTTGGCCAGCTGCAGCTGGTCATTCGTCACTTCCTGGATGCCGAGCAGGTGCTGGGTTTCGAGGTGGACCAGGTTCTTGATCCGCTGCTGCGTCTGCCGGTG
>Ga0302321_100003539_pt1 | contig 13400 bp, 8 predicted proteins | sample Fen_T0_1_FD_202505 | JGI IMG/M metagenome (GOLD analysis project Ga0302321, IMG submission 202505) | Peat permafrost microbial communities from Stordalen Mire near Abisko, Sweden - Fen_T0_1 | ecosystem: Environmental > Terrestrial > Soil > Wetlands > Permafrost | place: Sweden: Abisko...
TTTTTGTTATCACAGAGCTTCTATCAACGGTAACAATACTCAGCGCATTTAAAGGCGCCGTTGTATTTACACTTGATGGAGCTGTAAAAGTTTTCGGCTGCCAGTCATCCAAAAAAAATCCTATTGTATTTGCAAGCGGAGGGTCTATTGCCGGGGCAATAACTGTAGTATCTGTAGAGGGAGGCAGTGAATCTGCACCGGATTTCTTACAGCTAAAAAAAGAAACCGGTAACAGTAAATTTATCAGCCATGCCATTTGCGTTAATTTCATAAGTATATTTTTAAATTATTTTAAATGATTGCAGTAACCCTGTACTGTATCTCCATACAGGCCCTGCAACTGTGATAAGGACATTTCCAAAAGCCCGCTTTGTCTTTGTTATTCATTACCAGGTTATTTTCATCAACACCCCAAAACCATTCCCCATTTTTTTTATCCACCAACTGATCTTTTATAAACTCCCAACTTTTCAATGACTGAAGCAGGTATTTCTTGTTTCCAGTGATTTGAAACACATTCAGGAATCCGATCATTGCCTCTGCCTGCGGCCAGGAATGTTTTTCCCTGATCATCACTTCATCCAGCGGTTCATACTCATACCAAAGCCCTCCATCGCTGTCAAGGCCTTCTGCAGCAGAATTAGCAATCTCCACTGCATGTTTCCTGTAAATTTTTATATACTCATCGTCCTGTATGATCTCTGCACATTGCAACAAAAGCCAGGCTGCTTCAATATCATGGCCGTAAGAGATCAATGATGATCTCAAATTCCATTGCTCATCCAGGAACAGGTTCAGGTGAAACGAATCCTTATTAATAAAGTGTTTTTCAAAAATATCCAGTAAGCTGCTGATCTTTTGCCTGAGCCCTGTATCGGGCCATACACTGTATAAATTTGCATAGGCTTCAATAATATGCAAATGGGTATTCATGGTCTTTTTCTCATTTGCATCTTTTTCACTCAGCCGCAGATCGTCTATCATTTTCCACTCCCTTGTAAATGCTTCAAAGTATCCCCCGTATTTTATATCGTAACTATATTGCTCAATACAGGTAAATAGTATTTTACAAAGTTCCAGCGCTGCAGGGTTTTCAGACATTTTATAATACTCACTCATCCCGTATATACAAAATGCAAGCCCGTATATCTGCTTCCTGTCATCAAGTATATTGCCCCGATGATCTACCGACCAATAAACACCGCCCTGTTCATGATCAATAAAATGCTGCATGATATAATTAAATGCCCTGTCGGCGATATCGGTAAATTCCTTATTGCCTATACGTATCGAAGAGGCAGAGAAGGTCCATAAAATACGGCTGTTCATTACGATGCCTTTTGCAGCAGCTTCGCGGGGTACATTGTTATTATCAACACTTCCATAAAAACCACCAAACGCTGTATCAATGGTATTTTTAGACCAGTAGTTTAAAATTGAAAGCCATTCATGATAAACCTCTGCCTTGTAAGCGGATAATATTTTTAAGAGTTCCTCATTTAAAATATGCTCTTCAATCATCTTATTTTACATGCTTGCCGGCATTTACAACCGGGTTAGAATTTTCAATATTATTTGCCTGGTTCTTATCAATCAGATCTACAATGTTTCTGACAGTATTTGCTGACCCGAATTCATCAGAGAGTGTATTCATTACATAGTCCAGTAATTGGCCTATGGTAGAAGTGGCCACATGCATCCTGGTATCGGATGAGGCATAATAAATAAACACTGTGCCGTCATCATCCAATATCCAGCCACTGCTAAACAATACATTGGATACATCACCCACTCTCTCTTCTCCTTCAGGAGCCATGAAATACCCGGCAGGCTTATATATCACTCTGGTAATATCATGCAGGTCGGTCATGAACATATACAAAACATAACGTAACCCTGCTGCTGTGTTACGTACACCATGCGCCAGGTGCAGCCAGCCTTTTTCGGTCTTTAAGGGCGCCGGACCAAGTCCGTTCTTAGCTTCATAAACGGTATGATATAGTTTATGATCTATTACAATTTCCTTCTCCACTTTTGCATTTTCAATGGAACTGCTTAGCCCAAAACCAATTCCGCCGCCGCTTCCTGCCTCTATAAATCCATCCTGCGGCCTGGTATAAAAGGCATATTGTCCATTTACAAATTCAGGATGCAGTACCACATTTCTTTGTTGTGGCGAAGAAGTTACCAGGTCGTTTAGCCGCTCCCAGTTCACCAGGTCATTTGTACGGGCAATACCACATTGTGCAATAGCTGCTGACTGGTTACCTTTCGGCGCATCCGGATCTTTCCGTTCTGTACAAAAAAGACCGTAGATCCAGCCATCAGCATGTTGCACTAAACGCATATCGTAAATATTGCCATCAGGGTTGGAAGTTTCGGGCATGATGACCGGGTAATCCCAAAACCGGAAATTATCTATCCCGTTATCGCTTTCTGCAACAGCGAAAAAAGATTTTCGGTCAGCAGCTTCTACCCGGGCAACCAAAATATATTTATCGTTCCACTTAATAGCCCCGGCATTTAATACAGCATTAATACCGATCCTTTCCATTAAATAAGGATTTGTGTCCGGATTAAGGTCGTACCGCCAGAACAATGGGGTATGTGCTGCTGTTAATACAGGATATTTATACCTGTTGATGATACCATTTCCTGTTACCAGTTTTTCATTCGGTTGCGAAAGAAGCATTTCCTGTTTTTGCTCCAGCCTCGCAAGTCTTTCAAAAAAATCATTTCGCATAAAAATCATTTTAGTTTTCTAATTTATCCCACCAGGTCTTTTTTAGTATGATCACAATGATCAGCAACATGCCTGCTGTTATCATTAAAGGTATTGTAAAGCCCAGAATAAGATACATGGGAAATATCGTTAAACATAATTGTGCAATAATTCCCAATACCACATTGAACATATCCAGCTTAAATCTTTTATTGGCAACAAAACCGGGATCATCTGCCAGAACAAGTTCATGCACCGGTTTCCAAAAGCCCCAGGGCCTCACCGTTTTGTAAAAAGATTTTAACACTTCCATATCTGTTGCAGGTGCGGCATAGGTACCCGCCATACTTCCTGCAAGTGATAAAACGAACAGCAAGGGCCACCAATACAATTGCGAATGTGCAGGAAGGAATTTCGCCATGGCCAATGCCCCGATAATTCCAACCGCCATTCCCCAGAAAAAACCATTGGCATTAAAGCGCCACCAATACCATTTTAAACAATTGGCGGCAACATAACCACCATACAAACCACCTACGATCCATTGCAGTATATCATTCACATTATGTGCCATAAAACCAAAAGCCACACTCACTATTACCACTACAATACCCACCATATAATTGGCCGAAATTATTTTTTTATTCTCCGCTTTGGGATTGATGTATTTAAGATAGATATCGTTTACAATATAGGCCTGCGCTGCATTTAAGGTTCCGCTGAAAGTGCCCATAAAAGCACCCAGTAAACCGGTAAGCACAATACCCAATACAGCAATGGGTAAAAAATTATTGATGGTAGCAGGTAATATCCTTTCAAAATCTGTTACGCCATCCGGGCCCTTTAAATAAAGCTGATTATAATAAAGCAATGCCAGCACGGTAAGGCCGATGATCATGGTATAACGAACCGGTAGTAAAACGATACTTACAAAACCGGTCATTTTACTGGCTTCTTTTGGCGAACGTGTACTCAGCACTTTTTGCATATCGTAATTGGGAGCAGGCCCGGCCAGTGATGCAAACACACCTTTCAACAACATCATCATAAAAAATATCCCAAACAGGCTGAATCCATCGTCGGCAATTTTTTTATTGGCGTCCGCTGCTATCTTACTCCAGTCAAGGTTTAATTTCCAGCCAAAGAAAGGATCACTCCATCCGGCTGGCACATTCAATGTTTGTCCCTGCAGGTGTTGTACGGCAATTACGCCAATACAAACTGAAGCAACGATCATAATGGAATATTTTATAACGTCCCCTATAACAATACTATGCATACCGCCAATGATGGAATAGAACATGGCAAAGAGTGTAAACACAATTCCATAAAAATGCGGAATATATTTTGGAGCAACATCAAAAGGAATGTACTCTTTAACAACATCCCAGGGTATAAATATTTCCATGAATTTGCCAAGGCCGATAAAACCATAGGCTAAAAATCCGAGGCATGCAATTAATGCAAATGCAATAACAATGATGTGAGAACCCTTTACGCCAGGCCCAGTTGTACCAAACCTTGTCTGCAGCCATTCCGCTCCTGTATTGGCGTTGCTCCGGCGCAGCCACTTACTTAAAAACATCATCATAAATACCTGGTTAAACACGGGCCATAGCCAGGGCAGCCAGATACTTTTTAAACCATACACAAAACAAAGCGCCACCATCCACATGGTACCACTAATATCGAACATGTCTGAAGCATCACTCAAACCAAGCATATACCAGGGCAGCGATTTGCCACCCATCAGGTAACTTTCTTTATTCTGTCTTGCTTTTTTACGCAGAAACCAGCCAACCAATAACATAGTTACCAGGTAAGCAAGCACAATACTTATATCAATAAAAGTAAGTTTCATTCAACGGGTTTAGTGGTCGTTTTAGCGTTATATTTTTTTTCAAAATCTATTGATAGAGCTTTGCTGCTGAAACCTCTTTTTCAAATAATGTTTTCTCCAGTTCAAAAAATTTTATAAAATCGGGTTCCGATACCTGCCCTTTATAAGGTACATAGTAATGCATATGGGGCGGTGTTAGCCATTGATTAATGCCGTGATGATTACGCCATAACAATACATATGAAATCTTATTTTCGCCAATTGCTTTTTGCAGGGTTTGTGTCCACCATTGGCTATATGGTATGGCTTCATAACCTGTTTCTGCAATGGCCGTAAGTTTATTTTTTTCTTTTGCAATTTCGCCAATGATGGTCAAAAGGTTATTTACATTTTTTATGAACCAGTCATTCTTTACAGGATCACCATATTGATAAGTGTCAAAGCTTAATACATCTGTCACATCATCGCCCGGGTATCTTGCTAAAAATTCTTCTTTGGTTTTAAAATTGTCGGATGTGTTGTAAACCCACAAAATATTATGGAGTTTTTTTTCCTGTTGAAAATAATATACTACAAACCGGAAAATGGTTTTAAACTCAAAATCGGTACATTCATTTTTACCCCACCAAAACCAACTGCCCGTAAGTTCATGAAAGGGCCGGAACAAAACAGGGATCGCTTCGCCACCAGGGCCCTTAAGCGACGAAATAAATTTTGCACCGGCATCCAGCCATTTTTTAAACAATTCGTGGTTAGCGCCGCCGGGAAGTATGGATGCCACCGTACCATGGGTGGTATCCCAGGCTCCTTTTTCGGCACCTAACGGGCTGTGAAAATGCCAGCTCAATGTTATTACCCCGCCTCTTGCATAACCGTCTTTTATATACTGGCGCATTTTCTTAAAAGGTACGCCGTCTATATTTTTGTCGCTGTTTTCTTCCAGGCCGCTCAGGTCGTACCCGTAAACGGCAGGATAATCACCCGTTACATCTTTTACATCACTCCTGTCATTTTCGTATTCCCAGTTAACGCCATAGGCCAGGTCGTCCTGGTGGCCAAACATAAAACCTTTGGCAGTAAGCTTCTTTACATTTTTATACAGGTTGGCAGTTTCCTTCGTGGCATTTTTATCTGCCGGAAGTTCATCCTGTGCAACTGCATTACAGGAAATGACAAGCATCATTAAAGCAGGCAATATCTTATCCGGGTTTACTAATCTCATTGTTTGCTTTTGCTTTTGTTTGTAAAAGATTCAATAATATTCCAGGTGCTGGTATCACTGTCAAAAACAGAATTTAATCCCTGCTCCTCCATGGGAGGATCGCCTAAATAATCGTCCCCGTCTTTCCAGAACACCTGGCCCGGCTTAGGCCTGCCGGTACCGCTAAAAGCCCAAAAGTTACAACCCCCAATATAACCACCCCCGTCTTTACTTTGTTTCCAGAGCTGAAATATTTCTTTATATAAACCGTCTCTTAATGTAGTGGGTGCATTTGTACTAAAAGAATGATTGTTCCTTGGTAGTCCAAATTCCTCAATAACTAATGGCTTATTAATTTTTGCTGCAACTGCTGCGTGTTTTACGATATATTGTTTTGTATTATCCAGGATGTTGCTAAATCCGGTTTCAATATCATTGCCCTTAAACCATCCCCAGTTTTTGGGCCAGATATGAATTGTGAGGTAATCCATATTTTTATCTTTATGAATCTTTTCAAACAGTTCCAAACGCTCTGTACCCATTTCACCTTCCACCCCGGCTGTTACCAAATGATTTTTATCAATATTTTTTATATGGGCAGCTACTTTGCCGATAAAGTCCGAATAAGCACTATTGGCGGATGGTCTCATGGGCCGGGGTTCATTTGCAATTTCCCATGACATGATGGCTTCGTCATTTATGTACTTTTTACCGGAGTATGTATTTTTTCGGTTTACTACAAGATCTACCTGCTTTAGGTATGCCTTTACGCATGGCTCGCAGGAATAAAACTTACTTACATAATCCCTATACTCATCCCAATTTAATTTTCGCTTCAATACGGAATCAGCAATTAAACCGTTCCAGTTCAGGTATTGCAAAAAGCCGCCGGTCCACTCCCAGTTGTTACTTAAAACCAAAACCGCCTGCATGTTGAGTTTGTTCATTTCGGCAAGTAAGTAATCCAGACCGGTTAACCGGCTCAAATCAAACTCGCCCTGTTTTGTCTGCAATGCCGGTTTTACCCGTTGTACTCCGTTAATTTGCCCGCTGCCTTCTGCACCAACCACCACCCTTAAATTGCTGATGCCTTTCTTATACAAAAAATCCAATTCCTTTTTTAAGCGTGCTTTTCCTTCAGCAGTATAGCCCAATGTGCCGCCATACCAGTAATTGGCTCCAATATAATAATATGGCTTATTTTCTAAAACAAACTGATGTGTTTTAACCGAAACAAACCTGCCTTTCTGTTGGGAACACACGGTGAGTGCTGAACAAAGTATCAACGAAAAGAAAAGCTGTATTTTTAATTGGTATAAACCACAACCGGATTTTACTATTTTCATTTTATAACAACTTAAAAAACATACTAACTCATCAAAAGAAAATGCCATCTCAATGATACTTTACAACCGGAGATGGCATTTAACAGATTTAGTTCTGTCAGCATTTCAGCCAATTAATAAATAAATATTAAGCCTTCCAATCCCAATCAAACAGGTAATTAATTCAGGCCCATATTATCTACATAAACGATATAGTCTGTGCCGGTAAATTCCTGTAACCATAGTTCCTGCAAAACAGTTGCCGATGAAATATTACTGATTGGTATCACGTAGTTATTCCACTGTCCTTCTGTACCTAAAACCTGCTCAAACCCTCCGGTACCGTTAAAAACAATTTTTATTTTTTTACCTGTGGTACCAGGGCCTCCATAAATAGAAATTTTAAAGGTAGTGTATGCTCCCATAGGAATGGTAGCCCCACCCAGCTGAACCGGGGACCCCCATCCACCGGCATACGTGATTTTAATAGAATTTGTGCCAGATTGCACCGGAGTTGTATTGGCATAATTAGCCGAACCTCCCCAGCCACCACCGATCCATCCATTCCAGTTGGTTGTATTTACCGCATCCTGATAAAAAGGTAAAGCAAGGCCCGCAACGTTTATAACCAGCGAACCCGAACTGGTGGTTGTACCATTGGGCGTGGTTACCGTAACAGGCGCCGTTAGTGCCCCTGCGGGAACAGTAAATTTAAGCGTAGTATCCGTTAAAACAGTAAATGTAGTTACGTTTATACTACCTAATTTAACTGCTGTTGTGCCATTAAACCTCAGCCCCTTTATGGTTACCTGGTCGCCTACATTAGCCGGCGCTGCCGGAATAAATGTAATAACCGGTGTTAGCAGCACGGTAAATTGTACACTGTCTTTACCATTCGGATTTATTAAGGTAATCTTCTGTAAGCCTCCGGCAGCATTGGCAGGTATAGTCACTTTCATCGCATGGTTTGTATCTAAAGTTGGGCTGAACGATGCAGAAAGCCCTCCCACTTTTACACTGTTAACCAATGAAAATTCATTACCGGTTATTGTTACCACATCGCCGGGTAAACCGCTTACAGGAGATACTGTTGTGATCTTTGGCACAGGCGGGGTTAACAGCACCGTAAACTTGTAGGCTGCATATCCGGCACCGTCCTGGTAATATACCTGTACATACATATCACCCAAACCTGTACTGTCGGGTACTTTTACATTGATTGCAGTATCTGTGTTGTTGGCAGCAATAAAAGCTGCGGCGGCCTTTGTACCAAATTTTACCGCCACCACATTTTTTAAATTTGATCCTTTAATAGTAACCGGGCCCCCGGCAATTCCACTGGTTGGTGACAGGCTTGTAATGGAAGGTAAGGTCTGACCTGGAAAAACTTCTGGTTTTTTACAGCCTGTTTGTACCAGCAAAGCTGCTGTAAGTGCGCAACAGGTAAAAAGTTTTATGAAATTGTTAAACATAATATTTTGTTTTACAGATTAGATTGTAATTATTGTTTTATTAAGATCACGTTGTCAAAATAAAGCGTTTGCCCGTTGGTGGGACCGTCAATTTGAAAATTAAACCGTTGACAGGTTACACCCGACCCTAAAGTAGAAGCAGGTATTACCACATGGGTCCACACATTGGCAGGCGCAGTAACGGTAACTGTAGCACCCGATCCCGATGCTACTGCATCAGGGCTTACTTTAAATGTATTGTCATCTGCACCGCCCTTTACCCAAAAAGACAAAGATTGGTATGCAGCCAAACTCTCTACATTATCAGTGTGGAAACTCACTCCCTGGAACCCTCCGGCAGCGAAAAACTGCCTTAAAGAAGTAGTGCCCCCAACTGCAACCGTGGTAGAATTGGCATGTGATGTTGTCCATGACCAATCCTGCACCCCGGGGCCATAATCTTCGGTAAACAATTTGCGTTGGGCATCCATATTTATCAGGCTAAAAGAAGAAGCGCTGGTTCCTGCATCATTGGTAATAGCAATTTTTGCTGAAGGCACTGTAGAAGCAGGCATTTGTAATATCATTTGCGTTGCCGTTTTTGAAAGAATCGTGATGACACCAGGTGCGCCTACCAGGGAAGCACTGGTAGCGGTGCCAAGGTAGTTACCGTTTATCGTGATGGTACTGCCGGCCTCCCATTCTGTTGGTATGGCCGAAGTTATAGTTGGAATAGCCAGCACTTTAAATGGCACACTAAACTGGTAACCCGATGAATTTGTAAAAATGATATGCTGATCGCCCACATTGGCATTTGCCGGCACCCTGAACAAGAGTGCTGTACCCGTGTTGAAATTTGGATTTAGACCGGCAGTAATATTTCCATTATCAAAAACAATGGATCGCAGATCGCCTATATTGGTTCCGGTTACGGTGATCAAATCATTGCCTGCACCGGCTCCCGGGCTTACCGAAAAAGTTGGAGTAACTACTTTTTCTTTTTTACAGGAAGCAAAAAATAAAAACGCCAGCAAAACACTTGCAGTGAATTTTAAGAACGGCATATTGAATGTCTTTTTCATACTATTATTTTTAATATTGTTGATTAATAATAAGGAACGGCCGGCTTATCCAACTCAGGATCCTGAATTATTTCACTTGCAGGAATTGGTAAAAACAATTTAGCAGCAGACGCAACAGTAACACCTATATGGCTAACCTGGCCATTGAAATTATAGGTTCCGCGTTCCTGTGCCTCTAAAATTGCTTTGGCTTTTGTAAATCCCTGCCTGGAAATATCAAACCAATAATCTCCTTCAAATGCCAGTTCCACCCTTCGTTCGTGCATTATCTGATCTTTGGTAAGGCTGGCTCTTTCGGCAAGGCCGGCCCTGGTGCGTACAGCATTGTATGCAGCTAAGGCAGATGCATCCGTAGTGGAAGCAGCTGTACCTAATTTTGCCTCAGCATAAATAAGCAATACATCAGCATATCTTAGTAAGTATACATTCATGTCGTTGGAACCCTGGGTGGTAAATGAAAACCCGGTTGACTTAGGGCCCACTACATATTTTAAACTATTTGTCCTGGTTCCGGTTTTAATTTTAAATGGATCGTCGGATGAAGAAACCCAGCTGGTATCATAAGTAAATCCACCGGGAAAATTGGCATTTTTCCAGTCGGCCCTGTGAAAGCCATGTTGCATAACAGACCAGGCTTTACGCTTATCACCAGGTTCATAGGTGTTTAATAGATCAATGGTTGGTATTACCGAAGAATAACCGGTACCAAAATCGGGGCCCAGGAGCGGACCCGGGGCAGCATAGGCCTGTATGCCATTAGCATAAGAATACCCGCCGGCTCCCAGCCATTGTAAAGCAAACATAGACTCGCTGTTGTTATTGTTGCGGGGATCGGTAAACATAGCTCCGTAGTTGGCGAATAAACTATACTTGCCCGACTGTATAACTTCGTTGGCTTTAGTGGCGGCACTATCATAATCGCCCCTGTACAGGTATATTTTTGCCTCCATTCCTTTTGCCGAGTATTTGGTAACCCTTCCCGGCTGGTAAGGATCGGCAGGCAAGCCTGCTTCGGCAGCCTTAAAATCTTCCAAAGCAAAACGCAATACATCTTTTTGAAAATACCTTGGTACATTATAATTACCCGAAGCAGCTAATGTTACCGGATCTGTTACAATGGGTACATCGCCCCACATACGGGCAATATTGAAGTAGGCAGCTGCCCTCATAAACCTGGCTTCTGCTATTCCCCGGTTCAAAGCGGCAATTAAGTCACCGTCACTTGTGGCATCTTTCTTTTGCTGCAGGGTATTCATTAACACGGTTGCATTTCCTGCAACTTTATAACAGCTTTGCCATGCATTTAACAACTGGCCTTCGGTACTTGAAACGGTAAAGTAAACGAAGGAATTAAAGCCGTAGTTAGGGTCGCCTGCCGATGTAAGCATATTACCGCTATATACTTCGCCAATGCAATGAAAGGCCTTGTCCAGGAAGTTATACCAGGGCTGGTTGTATAAAAACCCGGTAGCGGCATATACCTGCGATGGGGTAGTGTAATAGTTATCTAATGTTGGCGAGTTTAAACTCGGCTTATCTAAAAAAGACTTCTTACAGCCCATAAAACTTAAGATAGACAAGAGCGAAAAAGATATTAATAATTTATTTTTCATTATTTGCAATTTGATTTTATGAATTAAAATTCAAAATTTCCGCCTACGGTTAATGTTCTTGGGTTTGGATAATGTCCGTAATCTATGTTCATATTAGTGACGCTGTTATTAAAGGATCCCAGTTCAGGGTCGTACCCTTTATACTTTGTAAATGTGTATACATTCTGTGCAGAAATATAAAGTCTGACATTGGCTAACCTCACTTTAGAAATTAAATTTTTAGGCAGGTTATACCCAAAGGAAATATTCTGAATGCGCAAATAAGAACCGTCTTCAATAAACCTGTCAGAGATCCTGAGGTTATTTGCATTATAAGGATTGTACCGTGGCAAAGACCCATTGGTGTTGGTAGAGGTATACCTGTCCATTACTGTTATCATTTGATTTTGATAAACATTGTAACTGGCTTCCGTTTGCATACGGGAATAATTATAGATCTTATTACCGTAAGAGCCCGTTACAAATACCGATAGATCGAGCCCTTTAAATGAAACAGAATTGGTGACACCAAAAGTAAATTTTGGGTTCGGGTCGCCTATATAAGTTTGATCTTTATCATCAATTTTGCCATCGCCATTTAAATCTTTATACCTGATATCACCTAACCAGGTGCCGGAATTAGAAACTGCCGAACCTGCTATAAGCGGGCCATTTGTTAGATCAGCTGCTGTACGGTATAAGCCATCAGTTACAAAGCCATAAAAACCGCCAACAGGATGGCCTGCCTGGGTTATGGTAAGTACAGAAGGGTTAAAATCCTGGCTCCTGCCTACAATGGAAGCTGACTCGCTGTTTAATTTATCCAGTTTGTTTTTATAATGGCTGAATACAATATTTGTTTTCCAGGTTAAATTCTTTTTCTCAATATTGTAGGTTGTTAAACTGATATCATAGCCTTTATTGGTCATCTGCCCGGCATTGGTTGTAGGCGGTTCAATATCCTGGTAACTATTATTGGGCGGGTTAGGGTCTAAGCCGGAAAATACGGGCAGCTTGGTTGCCAAAATCATGTTTGTAGTAACCTTTTTGTATACATCTACAGTCAATTCGACCCTCTTTTTTAAGAATGCCAGGTCTACACCAAAATTGGTTGTTTTAACAGATTCCCAACTTAACAATCTGTTACCCACGTTAGCCGGAACACCGGAAACTTCGGTTTGCCCGAATAAGCCGGTGGCATTAGATACCAGCCTGATATTGGTTGTATATAAATTACTCCCCTGCGTATTTGAATTACCTACTGCGCCTATACCAAACCTGAATTTCAATAAATCAAGTGGCAGCCAGTTCTGTACAAATTTTTCATTACTTACAGTCCATGCAGCAGATACGGCAGAAAAATCGCCCCATCTTTTGCCGGGACCAAATGATGCCGATCCATCTCTTCTGTAAGACCCACTCACCGAGTACCGGTTACTATAACTGTAATTTAACCGGGCAAAATAGGATTCGGCAGCCCAGTCACCGGATTGTGTACCGGTTCCTGATTTATCAATGGTGCCTGCGCTGATTGAAGGGATGTTAAGGGTAAGGTCGGTAGCCGAGCTGTATTGGTTTTCCCAATGCGATGCTGCTGCTTCATGCCCTGCAACTATATTAACATAATGTTTTTTGAAAAAGGTATGAGTGTAGGTTAAATAGCTTTGCCATCCCCAGTAATAGCTGTCATTGGCATCAATCCTTAACTTGCTTGGGCCAATGGCTGTAACCCCGGTGCTTGCATAAAATATCTTGGGTTGAAAAGCAGTATTATTGGTTAACTGGTAATCGTAATTAAACTGGTTTTTAAAAGACAGGTCTTTAAAAATTTGCAGATCAACATAAGCATTGCCAAAAGCTTTTGTTTGAATGGAATGAACATCCCTTAGCAACGCAAGCGCAACAGGGTTTTGATTATTACCAAATGGCACACCCGAAACAGTTGCGGTAGAAACATAACTTCCGTCGAAATACTTAACCGGTGTTGCCGGGCTGTTATATAACATTAAGCTCGTTACAGACTGCTGTCCGTCTGTTAACGTAATTTGCTGTTTGGTTCTAGATAAATTAGCGCTAACACCGGCTTTTACCCAGGACTTAACCTGCTGGTCTACACTTGCCCTTAAAGCAAAGCGCCTGAAACTGGAACCGATAATAGTACCTTTTTGATCGTAATAGTTACCGGAA
>Ga0302321_100003540_pt1 | contig 13399 bp, 13 predicted proteins | sample Fen_T0_1_FD_202505 | JGI IMG/M metagenome (GOLD analysis project Ga0302321, IMG submission 202505) | Peat permafrost microbial communities from Stordalen Mire near Abisko, Sweden - Fen_T0_1 | ecosystem: Environmental > Terrestrial > Soil > Wetlands > Permafrost | place: Sweden: Abisko...
TCAGCGCGACATCCTCGGCCGTGGCGCCGGCCTTGCCGAACCCGGTCGACGTCTTCACGAACGCCGCGCCGGCGAGCTTGGCCAGGGTGCAGGCCACGATCTTGTGCTCGGTGTCGAGCGCGCAGGTTTCGAGGATCACCTTGACCCCGGCGGGCGCGGCCGCCTCGACGACGCCGCGGATGTCGTCGAACACGGTCGCGTGGTCACCCGCGGCGAGCGCGCCGATCGCCAGCACCATGTCGATCTCGCGGGCGCCGCGCTGCACGGCGTCGCCCGCCTCGTACGCCTTGGCCGGCGGCGCCATGGCGCCGAGCGGAAACCCGACCACGGCGCACACCATGACGTCGCTGCCGGCGAGCCGGGCGGCGGCGAGCGGGACCCACATCGAGTTGACGCAGACCGAGGCGAAGCCGTGGCGGCGGGCCTCGTCGCACAGCTTCACGATCTCGCCGGCGGTCGCCTCGGGCTTGAGCTGCGTGTGGTCGATGAGCTTGGCGAGCGGCGACGTCGGCGTGACCGCCGGCGCGGCGCTGGCGGTGGCCCCGTCGAGCGTGGGGATCGGCCAGCGCTGCCGCCCGGCCGCCGCCAACCGCTCGTGCGTGAGCGCGACCAGCCGATCGATCTCGGTCATGTGCGAAACTATATCGCTCCGAGCGATCTCGCCGTGCGGAACGTGACGTCGTTCTGCGGCGTATCGGGGCGTACCTGCGACTTGCCGGGCTGGCGGGCCAGCTTGCCGGGTTCGTCGGAGGACTCGACCCACTCGAACAGCTTGCCGGCGATGGTGACCCCGGGCGTCGCCTGCGCCTGGTTCCACTCGTCGCTCGAGAGCAGCCGCCCGCCGCGGGTCTCGGCGTACGACCGGGCCTCGTTGTACGACACCATCACGACCGGATCCTCGCCGCCGCCCCGGCCACCCTGATCGTGGTGCGTGAACAGCTGGCGAAACGCCGCCGCGGTGACCGGCCGGGCGTCGACGTAGAACCACGGCGCGCCGCCGGACTTGCGCACCAGCACCATGCCGGCCGGTGGCGCCGGCTCGGCGGCGGTGCCGGCAGCGCCGGGGACCGGCGGGGCGCTCGCCGCGGCGCGGCTCCGCGGGTCGCCGGCCTCGCCGCCCCGCCGCAGGAACACGACGAGCCCGGCGACGAACACCGCGACGCAGACCACCGTCAGCGCGACCAACCAGCCGGGCAGGCCCGCGCGCGGCAGCGCGCCGCCGGCGAGGGCGCTGCTCGAGTCCGCGGGCTCGACGGCGATCGGCGCGGAGCCCGGCGGCAACCGGCCACCGCTGATGGGGAGCGGGATCGGCCGCGAGCGATCGCGGACCGCCGTGAGCAGCGGCACCGCGGTCGGGTCGAGCCGGCCCAGCAGCGCCGACAGCCGCGCGGTCAGCTCGTCGTAGCTCGGCCGCTCCGCGGGCTTCTTCGCCATCATCGACCGCGCCAGCTCGGCCAGCTCGCGATCGCACGCGGGGTTGGCCTGGCGGGCATCGGGGGGCGGGTTGCGCAGGTGGCGCGCGACGACCTTCAGGTACTTGTCGTCGCCGGGCTTGCCGGTGCGGTACGGCGGCGCGCCGGTCAAGAGGAAATACAGCGTGCCGCCGAGCGCATAGATATCGACCCGCTCGTCGATCGCCTCGCCGCGCGCCTGCTCGGGCGCGATGTAATCCGGCGTGCCGACCACCACGCCCATCGCCGTCAGCGCCGGCTCGCTGCCCGGATCGACCGGCTTGGCGAGCCCGAAGTCGGTGACCTTGACGTGGCCATCGGACAGCCGGACCAGGTTCGACGGCTTGACGTCGCGGTGGATGAGGCCGGCCCTCGCGGCGGCCGCCAGCCCGTGCGCGGCATCGAGCGCCGCGTGGGTCGCCGCCAGCGCGTCTAGCGGCCCGTGGCTCTCGACGATCGAGCCGAGGTCAGCGCCGTCGAGCAGCTCCATCGCGATGTACGGCCGGTCGTCGAAGCTGCCGGTCGCGAACACCTGCACCACGTTGGGGTGGCTGATCGCCGCCACGGCGCGGCCCTCGCGGACGAACCGCTGGCGCAGCTCGGGGCTATCGCGGTGCTTCTCCGAGAGCAGCTTGATGGCGACCTTGCGGTTGAGGCCGGTATCGATGCCGCGAAACACCTCTCCCATCGAGCCCGAGCCGATCGTGCCCTCGACGCGGTAGGCGCCCAGGAGCGTTCCGGACTGCGGGTTCGGCACACAGCCAGTCTACCTCCAGCGCGCCGGCCCGTGCCTTCCGCGCGGCGGCATCCGTCATCGCGTCGCGGCGTTTTGCGCGCCCGAGATCGCCCGGCGGAGGCTTCGCGCGCCAGGCCCGGCTCAGGGCGATTGCAGCGCGATGATCTCGGCGTCGGACAGCGCGCGGTTGTAGATGCGGACGTCGTCGAGCATGCCGGTGAACGGGACCGCGATCCCGCCGTTGTCGATGTCGGCGCCGATCGTGATGTCGTCGCTGTCGAACGCGATGGAGATATCGTTCTGGGCGGTGCGCTGGCCGTCGATATAGGTCGCCTTCGTCGCGCCGTTCCACCACAGCGCCACGTGGTGCCACTCGCTGAGCGCGAGCGGGTGACCGCTGGTGTCCTGCTCGTGCGCCTCGACGCTGCCCTGCGAGAAGAACACCACGTCGCCGCCGGCGTTGGTGCACGTTTGCCACGAGTTATGCTCGCCGCTGCCAAAGCCCTTGTTCACCGAGCAGCCGTCGATCGCGTCGCCGCGGTTGAGCCATGCCGCGACGGTGAAGCCGGTCGTGCCGTTGAGCTCGGCGTCGGCGCGCACGCGGAAGAACGTCGTGCTGCCATTGAACACGTAGGCGCCGCCGACCTTGCCGGTCCCGACGAGCGGGCACACCGCGCCGCTGTTCCCGCCGCACACCCCGTCGTGATGGTGGCCGCTGGCATCGCTGACCGTGCCCTGCTGCGCGGGCGAGTCCATCGTGTACCAGGCCACCAGGCCAGTGGATGCCGCGTCGCCGGGGATGGCGGCATCCGCATCCGCATCCGCATCCGCGGCCGGGCCCCCTGCGTCGATCGCCGCGTTGACGCTGCCACACCCGATCAGGAACACCAGCGAGATTGCGCAGCGCATGATCGGCATCATAGACGACACCGCGAGCTGATGCGCGGTCACGCCGCATTGCGTGGCTGCCGGTCAGCTCAGAACCGGCCGATCACCCCGAGGCTCGTGAGCTGTGGCGTGACCGCGAGCTGCGGCGACCAGGTCACGCCCGCCGCCTTGGCCAAAGGAACTGGATCAGTGGCCGCCGCCCGCCGCGGCGTCGCTGCGCTGCGACAGGTTCTCGAACCGGGTGAATCGACCCTCGAAGTGCGTCTCGACCGTGCCGGTGGCGCCGTGCCGGTTCTTGCCGATGATGACCTCGGCGACGTTCGGGTTCTCGGCTTCCTTGTTGTAGACGACGTCGCGATAGATGAAGAGGATCACGTCGGCGTCCTGTTCGATCGCTCCGGATTCGCGGAGGTCAGACAGCTGGGGCCGCTTGTCGGTGCGCTGCTCGAGCGAGCGGTTGAGCTGCGACAGCGCGAGCACCGGGCAGTGGAGCTCCTTGGCCAGCGCCTTGAGGCCGCGCGAGATCTCGCTGATCTCCTGCTCGCGGCTCGCCTTGGCGGCCTGCGGCGAGCCGCGCATCAGCTGGAGGTAGTCGATCAGGATCAGGCCGAACTGCTTGTCGCCGAACAGCTCCTTGTTGGAGCGGAACCGCCGGGCGCGGGCGCGGAGCTCGCGCAGCGACAGCGCCGGGGTGTCGTCGATCAGGATCGGCGCCTTGGACAGCGAGGCGGCCGCGTAGGTCAGGTTGGTCATGTCCTGGCGCTGGAGCTGGCCGCGGCGCAGCGCCGACGAATCGACCCGCGCCTCGGAGCACAGCATGCGCTCGGCCAGCTGGGTCGAGGACATCTCGAGCGAGAACACCAGGCACGGCCAGCCGCCCGAGCCATCGGATTGCCGGGTCGCCGCGTTCTGGGCCAGCGACATCGCGAACGACGTCTTGCCCATCGCGGGGCGGGCGGCGAGGATGATGAGCTCGGTCGGCTGAAGCCCGGCCGTGCGGCTGTCGAGATCGGCGAACCCGGTCGGCACGCCGGTGATGCCATCGGCGGACTTGAAGCGCTCGTCGAGCGAGCTGAAGACCTTCTTGACCAGGCCCTTGAGCGGCTCGGGACCGGTCTTGTCGCGGCGCTGGGTGACCTCGAAGATCTTGGCCTCGGCGTCGTCCAGGTAGTCGCGGACCTCGAGGTTGTCGTCGTAGCCGCGCTCGGAGATCTCGCCCGCGGCGAGCATCAGCTTGCGGGCCTGGTGCTTGTCGGTGACGATCTCGGCGTAGGTGACGACGTTATCGACCGTCGGCACGCGCAGCGTGAGCTCGCCGAGGAACGCGACGCCGCCGATCGCGTCGAGCTTGCCGGCCTTCTCGATCTCGTTCTCGAGCGTGACGACGTCGATCGGACGCGCCGCCGCTTCGAGGTTGCGGATCGCCTGGAACACCACCTTGTGGCGGTTGTCGTAGAAGTCCTCGACCTCGATCGTATCGAGGTTGCTGAGGACCTCGTTGCGCAGGATGATTCCGCCGAGGATGCTGGCTTCAGCCTCGACGTTGTGCGGTAGCACTCGACGGTCGCGTGCCATCGCTACCACTCTAACGTAAACGCAGCCGGCGTGGCTCGCGAACGAGCCGGGCCAGGCCGCCGCTTACTTGTCTTTGCCAACGACCCAGAACTTCAGCGACGCGATCACACCGGCCGCGAGGCGAACCGGCACCTCGTACTTGCCGAGCGCCTTGACCGCCACGTCGAGCTGGATCGTGCGGTGATCGAGCTCGACCCCCGCGCGCTTGAGCTGGTCGGCGATATCGCGGTTGGTCACCGAGCCGAACAGCTTCTCGTCCTCGCCGACGATGCGCTCGAACTGCAGCGTCATGCCGTTGATGCGGGTCGCGAGCTCGGTCGCGCCGGCGCGCTCCTTGGCGACCTTGCGCTCGATCAAGGACTTCTCGTGATCGAGCCGGTTCTTGTTGCGCACGGTCGCGCTGACCGCGAGGCCGCGGGGCACGAGGTAGTTGCGGCCGTAGCCCGGACGGACCGAGACCAGCTCGCCGGCCTTGCCGAGGTTCGCGACGTCTTGCGTGAGAATGATTTGCATCGGCATGGCTAGTCCCCGGTCACCGAGAACGGAAGGAGCGCGAGCATGCGCGCGCGGCGGATCGCGGTCGAGATCACGCGCTGCTGGCGTGCGCTCGCGCCGCTGATCCGGCGAGGAATCATCTTGCCGCGGTCGGTGACGAACGAGCGCAAGATCTGCGGGTTCTTGTAGTCGATCTTCTCGACCACCTCTTGCGAGAGCAGCTTGCGACGCGCACCGGCGCCACGTCCGCCCTTGCCACCGCGGCGGTCATCGCCATCGCGATCGAGGCCTTCTTCGGGTGCATCCATTCGGGTCGACATCGCTTACTCCTTCTCCTCGGGGGCCACCACGGTCGGGTCGACCGCGGGCGGGGCTTCTTCGAAGTCGTCGCCGCCGAACTCGTCGTCGTCGTCCGACGGCGCCTCGTCCGAGCCGCGCGACAGGAACAGGTCCTCTTCGTCGGCCGCGGTCTGCGCGGCCTTCTCGAACGAGGTGTCGTCGATCTCGGTCGGCCGGGCTCCGACGTCGACGTCCTCGTCGACCTTCACGGTGAGGTAGCGGATCACCGAGTCGAGCATCCGGAGGTTACGCTCGGTCTCTTCGACCACGCCGGGCTGCGCGAGGTACTGCCAGTACAGGTAGATCCCCTTGCGCTCCTTGGCGACTTCGTAGGCGAGCCGGCGCTTGCCCCAGTTGTCGACCTTGATGACCTTGCCGCCCAGGCCTTCGATCACGCCCTTGATGCGGGTGTTGACCTCGGCGACCGCCTCGTTCGGCGTGTTGGGGCGCAGGATGTAGATGGTCTCGTATTCGCGGGCCGTGTTCGGCTTGTCGCGCAGGGAAGCAAGTCTTGCCATGTGGTTCCTCGTGGACCTTGGAAGGGGTCGTCCGCAGCATGCGAGCGACCGAGGGGGACGAGCGGGGGTCTATATCACGCGGGTGTGCCGGGTGACGAGAGGTTCGGGCGTGCGTTGTGCTGATTCATCGCCGGGCCGATGCCCTTGGCCAAGACGGTCTCGATGTCCTCGCAACCTGCCTTGATCATGGCGGTTACTACCGCGGCCTGGTCCTTGGGAAAGTCGGAGAGCACCCAGCTGGCCACCGCGTCGCCGGCGCCAGGCGGTACGCGGGGATCGCGGCCGACGCCCATGCGCAGGCGCGCGAAGCTGCCGCCGCCGAGCTGGGCGATCATCGAGCGCAGCCCGTTGTGGCCGCCGTGGCCGCCCGAGCTCTTGAGCCGGACCACGCCGAGCGCCAGGTCGATCTCATCGTGCACGACCAGGATGTTGTCGACGTCGACGTGGTGGAAGTCGGCCGCGCGCTGGACCGCGAACCCGGAGAGGTTCATGAACTCCATCGGCTTGAGCAGCACGGCGCGCTCGCGACCGCGCTCGGTCGTGATCGCACCGGCCGAGGTCTCGCCGCCGAGCTTGCCCGACTTCCAGGCGGGCAGCCCGTGCTTGGCGGCCAGCTCGTCGACGACCTGAAACCCGATGTTGTGGCGGTTGCGCGCGTACTTCGCGCCGGGATTGCCGAGTCCCACGACCAGCCACATGACGACGGCGACCGCGACTCGTTACTTCTTGGCAGGCTTGGCAGCCGCGGCGGGCGCGGCCTTGCCGGCGGCCGCGGGCGCAGCCTTGCCAGCGGCGGCAGGCGCGGCCTTGGCACCCGCAGCGGCGGGCGCACCGGCAGCGGCCGGCGCAGCGGCGGCGCCTTCGGCCGGCGCAGCGCCCTCGGCCGGGGTCGCGACCTTCTCCTCTTCCGGAGCCGAGCAGGTGACGACGGCGAGATCGCGGCCGGTGACGCTCGATGCGCCGGCGGGGAGCGCGATGGAGCTCACGTGGATCACGTCGCCGATCTCGAGCGGCGACACGTCGATGATGAGCTTGACCGGGATGTCGCTCGGCTTGGCGCGCACGAGCAGGCTGCGCAGGATGATGCGGATCTGTCCGCCTTCGATCGCGCCCTTGGGCTTGCCGGTGAACTCGAGCGGGACCTCGGCGCGAACTTCCTTGTTGGGATCGATCGCGAGCAGGTCGACGTGGGTGACGTCGCGGCGCAGCGCGTCGACCTGGAAATCCTTGATCAGCGCGTGCAGCTCGCGGGGCGCGGCGCCGCCTTCGATCGTCAGGGCGATGACGGTGTTGCGCTTGCGGACCGGGTCCAGCGCGTGGCGCAGCTGCTTGACGTCGACGGTGATCGGAAGCGGCTCGATCCGACCATCCACCGACGCACCGTAGCAAACCCCCGGGACCTTTCCCTGGGCGCGAAGCTTGCGCGCACCGCCCTTACCAGAACTGGCGCGATCGCGAAGCGAGACAGTGAGCTTTCCGACTTCCATGACGTTTGCTTTCTTTCTGGACAGGCTGGGGCTGAACGAGGCTTGGCAGCGCCCCGGCTTAGACGAACAAACTGCTGATCGAGTCGCCGTGATGGATGCGCTTGATCGCCTCGCCGAGCAAGCGACCCACGCTCTTCACGCGGACCTTGCCGCACGCCACGCCGGCGTCGGACAGCGGGATCGTGTTGGTGACCACGATGTGCTGCAGCGGCGATTCCTCGATCCGCTGCACCGCCCGGCCGCTGAACACCGCGTGGCTCGCGCACGCGCTGACCGAGGCGGCGCCGGCGTTGATGATCGCGTGCGCCGCGTTGGTCAGCGTGCCGGCGGTGTCGATGATGTCGTCGACGATCACCGCCTTCTTGCCGCGGACGTCGCCGACGATGTTCATGATCTCGGAGACGTTGGGCGCCGGGCGGCGCTTGTCGATGATCGCCAGGCCGGCGCCCAGCCGCTTCGAGAACGCGCGAGCGCGCTCGACGCCGCCGGCGTCGGGCGACACCACGATGGTCTGCTCGCCGCCGAACCCCAGGATGCGGAGCTCGTCGATCAGCACCGGCATCGCGTAGAGGTGATCGAACGGGATGTCGAAGAAGCCCTGGATCTGGCCGGCGTGCAGATCCATCGCCAGCGCGCGATCGGCGCCCGCCGCGGTGATGAGGTTCGCGACCAGCTTCGCGGTGATCGGCGTGCGCGGCTTGGCCTTGCGGTCCTGGCGGGCGTAGCCGAAGTAGGGGATGATGGCCACGATGCTTCCGGCCGACGCGCGCTTGAGCGCATCGATCATGATCAGAAGCTCCATCAGCGCCTGGTTCGGCGGCGAGCACGTCGGCTGCACCACGAAGCAGTTGACGCCGCGGACGTTCTCGCCGACCTCGACGTAGATCTCGCCGTCCGAAAAGTGAGTCACGTCCGCGCGGCCGAGCGGGATCTCCACGAACTTGCAGACTTCATCTGCGAGCGCGCGGTTCGAGTTTCCCGTGAAGATCGATAACGATTTCAACACCGCAGTGGACCGGTCAGGACGGCGATGTACCAGCCGGGGACCCATGGCGTCAAGGGTCGGCCTGGGACGCACCGCTCGGGCAGAATGATTCTGATTCCGCGCTGCATCGTCGGGGCTGCGCCGGAGGCGCGGTCGTCGCGACCGCGGTCGCTAACGCCTCGTGATCACGTGGGCGAGTGAGCTCCGTGCGCGCTCAGGCACACTTGAGGCCGAGCTCACGCGCACGCGCGACCAGCGCCTCGACGGCCTGGGGCGACACGGCGACGGCTTCGTCGACCAGCATTACCGGCACGCCGTCCTGGATCCGGTAGCGCAGAAGCGATCCCGGACACAGCAGGAACGCTTCGGCTTCCTCGCGGTCGGCCTCGCCGCGCGGAAAGTAGATCAGCGGCTGCTTCGATTTCGGGCAGACCAGCACCTCGACGAGCTCGTTGGGCAGCACGGGCGTTTCCTACCATGACGCGCCGAGCGGCGCGCCTGGGGGCTCCGAAAACGCAACCGGCGCCGTGCCACGGCGCCGGACAGGTCGCAGACGCCGCCCGGGAGGACTCGGTCAGGGGGTGAGCGAGCTGAGCAGCTTGAACTCGACGCGGCGGTTCTTCGCGCGTGCGGCGTTCAGCTTGCCGCCGGTCAGACCCTTCGGGTCCTCGACGGGCACCGTCTCGCCATAGCCCTTGGCGACCACGCGGTCGGCCGAGATGCCCTTGGCGACGAAGTACGCCTTCACCGACTCGGCGCGCGCCTGCGACAGCGCCGTGTTGTCCGCGAACTTGCCGCCCGCCTTGAGCGGCTGGTCGTCGGTGTGACCCTGGATCTCGAGCTTGAGATCACCGAACTCCTTGAGCACGGCGACCGCCTTGTCGAGCGTCGTGTTCGAGTTGGTCTGAAGCGCCGCGTCACCGAGCTTGAAGTTGATGCCCTGGATCGCGCCGGTGAACTGCTTGAGCTTGGCCGGGATCTCGTCCGGGCAGCCGTCGTCGTCCTGGAAGCCGTTCTTGGTCTCGGGCTCGTTGGGGCACTTGTCGACCGCGTCGGGGATGCCGTCGCCGTCGTTATCCGGGTCGGGGCAGCCGTCCTCGTCCTGGAAGCCGTCCTTGTCCTCGGGCTCGTTGGGGCACTTGTCGACCGCGTCGGGGATGCCGTCGCCGTCGTTATCCGGGTCGGGGCAGCCGTCCTCGTCCTGGAAGCCGTCCTTGTCCTCGGGCTCGTTGGGGCACTTGTCGGTCGCGTCGGGGATGCCGTCGCCGTCGTTATCCGGGTCGGGGCAGCCGTCCTCGTCCTGGAAGCCGTCCTTGTCCTCGGGCTCGTTGGGGCACTTGTCGGCGTCGCCGACGATGCCGTCCTTGTCCGGATCGTTATCGACCGCCTTGGCTTCGGCCTTCTTCGGGCGACCGAACTCCTTGTAGATCGAGAGCAGCGCTTCGAAATCCGTGGTGACGCCGTTGTCCCTGCTGCTCGGCGGGAACAGCAGGCGCGCGTCGAGCCGCAGGCCCCAGCCGTTGTCGACGCGGAGCTTGGCGCCGAGGCCGGCGTAGAACGCCAGGTCGGTATCCTTGGCGATATCGGCGTCGTTCTTCGAGCCGCTGTTGTCGACGATCGTGAACGCGCCGCCGCCGGCGAGCACGAACGGGATGAACCGGTTCGGCTCCTCGGCGCGGAGCTGGAACACGAGGTGCGCGCGGTACGTCACGGTCCAGACGTCGAACACCTGCTTGCGCGCTTCGCTCGGGATCACGGCGCCTTCCGCCTCGATGCCGATGTAGTTGCCGAAGAACACGCCGAGCCGGATGCCGAACAACGACGAGTTGCGGAGCGAGTCCGCGGTGCTGGAGTCGTTGACGCCGAGCTCGTTCTTCTTCGAGAACACGTGGATGCCGGCGGTGCCACCGATCTCGACGTTGGCGGAGGCCAGGTCTGCGGAGGTGACGATCGCGCCCGCAGCCAGTGCGGCAACAACGGTAGGTCGAAGCGAGCGATTCATATGAGTAACGATCCTTTGGGTTGTCGTTCCGGCCGTTTTCGCAGGCAGCAGGCCGTGGAAGAACGACCTGTTCGCAAGCGGTGTTCCAATGGTCTTAACCGCTTGCGAAACTGGATTCCAGTATCTGCGGCAACTTAGTTAAGCGCCTGCGAGCGCCTGTCAGCCGCGGTGTCGACCTTCAAAAAATTCCCTACTAACTTGTAATGATTCTGGAATTCTCTCGCGGCGCGCGCGTACGGTGTCGCGTGTTGCGGAGTAGCGCTGCGGAAGCTTCTCGGGTAGGACAAGCGATCGGGGCAGGTACAGCGTGGCGCAGGCCGGGCCGCCGCCGGCTTTTCCGAACAATTCAAACAGCGGGACACGGTGCGTCGCGAGGCCGAGTCGCTCGAGATGCTCGATGAACGCAGCCGAAACCCCGTCGGGGACCAGCACGCCGTCGCCGACCTGTCGCGAGTTGCCGGCGTACTGCTCGACCGCGTCGTCGGGAGCGATCGGGACGATGTGGGCTTCGCCGAGCCGCGCGGCGACGAGGTCCGCCCCGTCGCCGTACAGCCCGCCGCGGTAGTGCACGAGCACCGGCGCGCCGCCGCGCGGCCGGGCGCCGAAGTGGACGGTGTCGCCGTGGAAGTGCGGGTAGACCAGCTCGGCGTAGATCCGCGCGTCCTCGGGAACGCCCGCGAAATCGGCCGCGAACGCCACCCCGGCGCGCGTGCTGCGCGAGCTCTTGGGCGTGGTGGCGTGGTCGTAGTGGCCGGGCACCGCGTAGGTCAGCACGACCTGATCGCCGACCGGCGCGACGTCGGCCATGCCCTCCCAGCGGTGCGGGTTGTCGGCGATCTCGAGCTCGAGGCCGGCCGCCTCGGCCAGCTCGCCGAGCAGGGCGCGGTAGTACGCCGCTTCGGCGCGGCGATGCTCGAGCATGTTCGGCATCACGGCGCGCAGCGCGCCATCGCCGGCCGTGACCCACGGGCCGTTGGCGGCAAACACGCGGCCGGTCATCACGTCGTCGATCTGGCCGAGCACCTCGCGCGAGCCCAGCGGGCGGATCGCGCCGCCGCCATCGACCTCGAGCGGACCGCGATCGAGCAGCGGCTCGTCGGCGTCCTCGAACTCGTAGAGCGCGTCGCCGCCGCACGCAGCGATCGCCTCGAGGATCGAGAGCCACTCGTCGTAGGCGCGACGCGGCGCGTAGGTGAGGTGGGCGACCTCGCTCTTGTAGTTCGCGCCGGCCTTGTTGACCGTCGCGGGGACCGGCGGCCGGACGACCAGGAGGTTGCCGTAGACGTCGGCGGGCGAGGCCTCGTCGCGCTTCGCAGTCTTCGCGCTCGTCATAGTCATCCGGGTCATCCGGGTCATCCGGCCGAGACTACCGGAAGCAGCTTGCGCGCAGCGTGCCGTCCGGCGATCGCGACCACGGCATCGACCCAGGGCTTGGTCGCGTTGAGCGAGGGCACGAGCACGAGCTCCTCGCCGCCGGCCGCCTTGAACTGCTCGCGCGCCCGGATCCCGATCTCCTCGACGGTCTCGAGGCAATCGGCGACGAACGCGGGGCACATGACGGCGAGCCGCTTGGTCCCGGCCCTGGCGAGCTGGTCGATCACGTGATCGGTGTAGGGCGGGATCCACGGCGTGCGGCCGAGCCGCGACTGGAAGCACACGGTGTAGCGATCCGCGGCCAGGCCGAGCTCACCTGCCAGCGAACGTGCGGTGGCATACGACTGGGCGCGGTAGCAGCTGGGGTTGCGCAGGTCATCGCAGCAGGTCTCGCGCTGGAAGCACACCTTGCCGCCCGGGTCGCTCTTGACAATGTGGCGCACCGGCAGACCGTGAAACGAGAACAGCAGGTGGTCCGGGCGGAACTCGTCCAGCACCGGCCGGGCGACCTGGCTGAACGCGCTGACGAACCCGCGGTCATTGTAGAACGCGGGCACGAAGTCGAGCGCCGGCACGTTCCAGCGCTCGGCCGCGAGCTCCATGACCCGGGCCTGGGCGGTGCCGGTCGACGACGACGCGTACTGCGGGAACAGCGGCAGCACGACGATGCGCTCGACCTCGGACCTGGCGAACGCGTCGAGCGCCGCGGACAGCGACGGCCGGCCGTAGCGCATCGCCAGCTCGACGTGCCAGTCGTCGCCCAGCTGCTCGGCGACCGCCGTGGCGAGGTCGCGCGAGTGATAGAGCAGCGGCGAGCCGCGCACGGCATCCCAGATCTTGGCGTACGCGCGCGCCGAGGTGGCGGGCCGCAGCGGCAGGATGATGAGGTTCAGGAGCAGCGCCCGGCCGATCGAGCCGATGTCGAGCACCCGGGGGTCTCCCAGAAACTCACGGAGGTAGCGGCGCACCGCGCCCGGAGAGGGCTCGTCGGGAGTGCCGAGGTTGATGAGGAGAAGCCCGGTGCGCATCGACACGTCCCGACCAGTACGCTGTTTTGCTGCGTCAGAGAACCCGCACGAGACCAAAACACCGGCACGGACCCGGGTCGGGCGGCGCGCCGGAGGCGCCGTGAGCTCGGCCGAACCGGGATTGTCAAGCCAGCGGCCGGGGTGGGCCTCGGGTTTCTGACAAAGCCCCGGAAGCAGCGGCATCGGCGGGGGTTTTTGGTTATCCAAGCCACCGAAAACCTGTAACTACCGGAAACGCACAAAGCTGATTGGTGACAGCCACTTAGAAGATGAACTGGGCTTCCTGTTTGACCTCCTGAGCGGGGGCTGCATTATCCCGGGGTCATGGCTGGGTACCCGGGAACTCCACTGCCGAAGAAGCTCGGGATCAAGGCGGGCCACAAGGTCTGCCTTCTCAACGCGCCGGGAAATTTCGAACGCCATCTGGAGCAGAATGACGTTCGGATCACGCGCGACCTGCGGCTACCCCCGGTGGATGTCGTGGTGCTGTTTGTGGACCGCATCGTGGATCTCGAGCGCCG
>Ga0302321_100003542_pt1 | contig 13397 bp, 14 predicted proteins | sample Fen_T0_1_FD_202505 | JGI IMG/M metagenome (GOLD analysis project Ga0302321, IMG submission 202505) | Peat permafrost microbial communities from Stordalen Mire near Abisko, Sweden - Fen_T0_1 | ecosystem: Environmental > Terrestrial > Soil > Wetlands > Permafrost | place: Sweden: Abisko...
ATTGATATAATGTTAAAACAATCTTTAGCATTTACATTAAAAGAACATCCTAATTTATATGGAAAGTTATCTGAATTTAAAGAATATTTAAAAAGAGAAAGTAATGAGTAAGAAAAAAATAAACAATGTTGATATATTAGATACTGAAAAAGTTCTTACTGGAAAACAAGATTGGGAGATAGATACTCCTAAAATGACAGAGAAGGAAAAGAAGAAATGGTATCAAAATCATATAGAACAAACTCAAGCGGGAAGTTCTAATATGAGAAAACCACGTAAATTTATATTTAACTTTAAACAAACTCAAGAAGATATAGATAGAAGTAAGTATCAAGATTATTTAGGTAATCCATTACCGGGTTATAAATGGGGAGAATCTGGTAAAATAGTAATAGATATAGATTATAGAGAGAAGAATCAATTTGAAACTAATGGACAAATAAGAAGTTTTACAATTATTAAATCTGAAAATAGAGTGTTATGAGTATAGAAGAATTAAAAAAGATAGAAGATGCTTTTCTTCCATATCAAGGAGAAGATAAGATGAATATATTTCATCAAAAAGAATCAGGTATAGTAGTAATTATTATTTATAATCCTAATATACTTGGTATTACTAAACTTAAAGATATACTTACTTTAACACCAGAAGGATTGAATAATCTAGTATTTTATTATAAAACTAGAGATCAATATATGTTAGAAGAAGTATTAAAAGTATTTAGAAGTTATAAACCAGTTTACCAAACTACAGAATGATATGGCAGAAGAAAAAAGAACTAAGAAAAAAGCAATGAGAAAGACTCAAGATCAATTTATAGGAAATCATGAACAAGATAATAGAATGCCTATAGTTAAACAAGAAGTTAAAATAGAAGGGAATGAAGTAGTAGAAAGAAAAATAGAAGTAACTTTAATGCCAAATGCTGAATTAGATAAAGAAAGTAAAGAATTTCATGAATTTATAGAATTTATAGAGAAAGATAAAACAGCTTGGAATATACAACAAGAAGAAGAGGAAAGACTTAAAGAACAAAAAGAAAAACTTCCTTTAGATAAAATTTTAGATATAGCTAAAGCACAAGGTTTACTAAAAGAATTAACAGAAGAACAAAGATTTGATCGTTTAATAAAAGGTATTAAACTACATGATATTATTAAAGATTGTATGCAGAGTAGTTTAAATAATTACTCTAAAGAGTATAATAAGAAAAATTCAGATGATAACATTCAACTTAAATTAATGTTACATAATAATAAACATCCTCAAACTGGAGCTATATTTTCAGCAGATTTAAGATTAGAATGTAGACGTAGAGGTAAATTTACAGTCCTATTAAAGAAAGGAGTAGCTTTTACACATGTTAGACAAGTAAGAGACGAAGCTTCTTGGAAGTATAGTTTATATGGACAAATGTTTAATGACTTAATTGCAGTTTCTATTAATCACCTTTTATTAACAGACGATGTACAATCAGGCAGAATTAAATCAACTATTTCCTAAAGAGGAAATACCTTTAGATGAAAGAAGATACTTAGTAGGATGGTATCATTCAGATAATAGAGAATTTATATTAGTCTACGATAAATTAAATAGACATGTAGTATTTAAAAGTAATACTGCAATACTTTATGATAAACAAGGTAATGTAGTATTAGATGAAAAAGGTAAAGTTTTAACTAGACAAAAGCAATATTATCATATCAGAAAGTTCTACGGTGAACGAGATTGCGAACCTCCAAAACAGATAAATCCTGATTTCTATAGAGGATTATAAAGATTCCTAAACTATAAACCGTTGATTACAAAGAAGCTATAAAAAGCTTCTTTTTTTATTTAGTAATCTTTTCTAATTTGCATTGTATGCAAGTCATATCTACTTTTTATACTTATAGTGAAGTACTTGAGCATTTAGATGAAGCTAAATATTTATATAAAATACTCAATCAAAAATATGAATCAGAAATAAGTATAGTAGTAGATTGTAGTTTAATTTATTATAGAATAGTTATAAAACTTCTTAAAAATGCCTGAAATAGAAGAAAGATCATTTAAAGTATTAGATTTTGAAAAGAATAACTATAAAGATAAGAGATTCTGTAATGAAGAAATCTATGAAGAAGTATCAGAAGAATTACAATTACCTTTAGAGTTAGTTCAAGAAGTAGCAAAAGCTCATACTGATTTTAGTAGAATGATAATAGAAACGGGTGCATTTGAAAGTATTACTTTACCTTATCTTGGAAAGTTAAAAGCAAAATTAAAATCTGTACAAAAAATGACAGCTAAAATACAACGTAAGTAATTAAACTCTTTGTGCATACTTTATCGAAAAGCAGTAAACAATGGCAAGTAATATTAAATTTTTTGAGTTAGATAAGTATAGAGTAGTTGATTTAAATAAAGAATGGATAAGTACTATAAAAGAATTTAAGAAAATCTTAACCAGAGATAAAGGCTCTAAAGGAGATGTGGATGGAAGAAAGAAACTACAGGCGATACGGGAGTTTACTTTTATTTATCATTATTGTGATTACGCTAGTAAGTTTGGTAACTATTCAGAAGAAGATAAACTCTCACAATGTATATCGAATGCGGATTTACCACAAGATTTCAATTATACAAAAGATGAAGATTTAGTAGCAGCAATAAGTAAATATAAACAAATACAAGAAACTCCAGCACTAAGAATATTAAATGAAGCTAAAGAAGGATTACATTCTGCACATCGTGTAATACGTAAAATAAGATTACATCTAGAAAGTGAATTAGCTAATATAGATTTAGCTAAATTAGATGAAGAACCAGAAGAAGAGGAAGAAAGTAAAAGTAAAAAGAAAAAGATTGATCCAATCAGTAAGATAACAAATGCTTTAAAGAATTTAATGGAGATAACAAATGAAGTAGCTCCAGCAATAGAAACAGTAGATAATCTTATAGAGAAAGTTAAAAAAGAACTTGGAGATACAAGTGGATTAAGAGGAGGTAGAGAGAAAGGTCATAAAGAAGAACCTACTATGAAAGTAGAAAGAGAAGCAATAGATGAAAGTACGGGTACAGCAGGAATGTTTAGCGATGTATAGATATGTTGAAGAATCAAAAAAATGATAGTGAATGGACTGATCTAACAGAAGAAGATTATATTATTCAAACTAATCAGCAAAATGAAAAGTGTGGAATATTATTTATTTGTCCGGGATGTAAAACACTTATAGGTATAGCAACAAAAACTAGTGGAGATTTACCGGGATGGAATATTAATTTTGAAACTCTTACATCTACACCATCTATTTTACATACTCCTCCTCATGGTTGTGGATGGCATGGTTATTTAACAAATGGAGAATTAAAATCTTGTTAATGACTTCTCAATTATCTCATCACTACGTCAACACAAAAATTTTTACCAAGACCGGAAGAGATTTTAAAAAGAATCATGGTAGATATACTTTAGCTCCTATAGGTAGTAAAGATTGGTATGACTTTTGGGAAGAAGAACAAAGAAGATGTGAATATGGATATAAAGTAGGAGGAGTAAAAATAACAGGACGACATTATTTTTATATGAACTTTACTCAACTTCGTAAGATAGATGAGAAGAGTAAAGGTAAAAAAGTAGCATATAAAGAATTTGATTTTCCATCTTTTTATGAAATAGATTATGATTGGTTTTGGTATAAAGAAATAGCTTGGTCTGGATGTAATAAACAAACTTTAGATAAATTAAAACTCTGGAGAAATCCAGCAGTTAATGAAGATGGTACATACGGGGGAGGAATGCACTTAGGATGTTTAAAAACACGTAGGGCAGGATTTAGTTTTAAAGAAGGAGCAGATGGGGTATATAATTATAACTTTATATCTGGTAGCAAGAGTTACTACTTTGCAGCAATAGAACAATATTTAACTACAGATGGTATTCTTAATAAAGTACAGTATGATTTAGAGTTTTTAAATCAGAATACTGATAAGTGGTGGCTTAAAAACAGAATGGAGAAGAATACCTTAATGCACCAGAAGGCATCATATATAGATGAAGATAAACAAGTAAGAGGGTATTTATCAGAAATAATAGGAGTAATTATTAATGATCCAGATAAAGTTAGAGGTAAAGAAGGAATTAAGATAGTGTATGAAGAAGCAGGTAGCTTTAAAGATTTAAAACGAGCACTAGCTATATCAGTTCCATCTGTATCAGAAGGAGCAACACTTACAGGACAGATCAGTTTATTTGGAACTGGAGGAGAAGAAAAAGGTCAAGATATAAATGGTCTTGAAGAAATATTTAATGCTCCACGTACTTATAAAATGTTAGCATTTCAAAATGATTGGGAAGAAGGATATGAAGCAACAGAATGTGGTGTATTTATTCCATGTTATATGGCAAATCCATCTTTTATGGATATGGATGGAAATGTTAATATAGAAGCAGCAATAGCTTATGAAGATAAAGAAAGAGAAATAAAGAAATTATCAAAAGATCAACGTGATTATGATCTAAGAATAGCAGAAAATCCTAAAGTACCAAGTGAAGCTCTTCTAAGAATAGGTAATACAGATTTTCCTCAAGCTGAAATCCTTCTACAAATAAATCGTGTATTAAGAAGTAAAGAGATACAAGGTTTAATGTTACATGGAGAAATAGTAAATATTCCCGGTAAAGGATATGATTTTCAATTAAATGAAAAACTTAAACCAGTAATACAATATCCTCATAAGGATGGAGATGATATAAGAGGATGTGTTACAATGATAGAAAGACCTCTAACTGCACAAGTACATAAAGGAGATAGAATAATAACTACCATACCAGATGATGTATATGTAGTAGTAGTTGATCCATATTATAAAGATGAACCTAAAGGAAAACAATCAACTATATCTCTTGGAGCAGCTTATGTAGTAAAACAAACTAGTTTATATTTTTCAAATAAAACAGAACAAGATGTTTGTTGGTTTATAGGTAGACCGGGACGTACAAATGAATTTCATGAGATAGTAATGAATATGGCAGAGATGTATAATGCCAAAATACAATGTGAAATTGCAGGAGGAGGACAAGGTTTATTAGATTATGCAAGAGCTAAACATAAACTAAATAGACTTATGTTTGAGCCAATTTATATAAACGAGAAAGAAATAGAAAAGATTTCTAAGAATAGAAGTTATTTCATTGATATACCAACTGACAAAAAGCGTGAAGGATTGCAGTATTTGGCGGATGACTTAAAAAAAGTCGTTGGTTTAGATGAAAATGGTCATGAAATCTGGAATTTACACTATATTTACGATCTAGGATATTTATATGAACTCAAGTCATTTAATGATACTGGAAACTTTGATAGAATATCTGCTCAAATAGTAAAACAGTATGTATTAAAAGAAAAGATACAGGAAAAAGCTAAACGTAAAGAAAAGAAGAAAGATCAAAATGGAATAATGGGTAGACGTCCATTATTTCAAGATAATAATATTAGAAGGAATGAATTAATGATAGGAGTAGATGGAGTCTTTCAAGACTAAATAAAATATAATGGAAGAAAAGAATCTAATACAAGATAATAGATCAAAGAAACCAGTAAGTATGGGTTTAAAACCTATGCAAGCAGTTCCTTATAAAGATAAAGATGATGCTTGGCGTAAGCAAAATATAGAATATTTTATAATGTCTAGTATATATAAAATACATTATGCTGGAATATCTGGATCACAAGGAACAGTAGATGGTATATCAATGGTTCAATTATGGTATAATATTTATAATAATAAAATACAAGAAAAAGATTTTAATTATGTAACTAATCCTCTTAATGTTAAGAGTGATTCTATTTATAAGAACTTTCCTGCCAGAATAAGGTCATATAATATTATTAGACCAACTATAGATTTGCTTATAGGTGAATGGTCAAAACGTCCATTTAAATTTGATGTACTGAATTTAGATGGAGATAATGTAATGAATACTTTTTTAGAAACTAAATATAATACTTTTAGTAAAAATGTAACAGATAGAGCAGTTAATCTTTTAAAACAAGCACAAGGAGAAAATTCTCAAGAAGAAATACCAAACCCTAAAACTATAATAGAAGATTTAAATACTAATTATAAAGATTTAAAGGCTATTAAAGGATATAAAGCAGTAAAGAATTTAGAATTTGAACTTAAACTTAAAGAGAAATATAAGTGGTGTTTTAAAGATTGGTTAATTGCAGGAGAAACAGCTTCGCTCAAATATGTAAAACGATCAGATATAGAATATGAAAAACTCTCTCCTCTTTGGATAGATACAGATAAATCTCCACAAGTAATAAATTATGAAGATGGAAGTTATGCAACAGTTAAGTTTAGAGTAACAGTTGCAGATTTAGTTGATATGTTTTATGAAGAACTTAAAGAGAGCGATCTTAAAGATTTAGAACAGAATGAAAGTAAATATAGATCAGCTCTTTATGCTAATTTTACAAATGTAAATTCTAATGATAATAAGAAAGATCGTTTAAATAAAGTTGATCTTTATTATGTTACATGGAAATCACGTAAAAAGATAGGATTTCTTACTTATAATGATCCATTTACAGGAGAAGAATTAACTACACAAGTAGATGAAGATTATCCAGTAGCAGAAGGAGAACAAGTAGAATGGATATGGACTAATGAAGCTTGGGAAGGCTGGAGAATTAATGATACAGTATATTTATCTATTCAGCCTGTAGCAGTTCAACGTAATGAATTAAATAACTTTTCATCATGTAAACTTCCAATTAACGGACGAAGATTCTCTGATACAGAATCAGAAAATGTATCTATATTATCACTTGGTATTCCTTATCAGATAATGTTCATTATAATGAATTATCGGATAGAATTAACAATAGCTAAATCCAAAGGTAAGATATTATTATATGATAAAAATACAATATCAGATGATGAAGAAGAGCAAGATAAAGTATTCTATTATGCAGAAGCTTTAGGTTATTTAGGTTTAGATAGAGCAGGAGATGATGTAGATAGAACTTGGACAGGATACTCTGTTCAAGATATGAGTCTTTACGAACATATTAATCAACTTATAGGAATAGCACAATTCTATAAAGATCAGTGGGAAGAACTCATGGGTATATCTCGTCAACGTAAAGGTGCAATAAATGCAAGTGATGGATTAGGTACAACACAAGAGGCAATATTTAGATCGTCAGTTATAAGCGATATTATATTCTCTACATTTGATGAATGGGTAGAAAGTGAACTTCAAGGTTTATTAGATTTATCAAAATTTGCATGGATAAATGGTAAGAAAGGATATTATCGTAATGATGATGGCAGAGCAGAATTATTTTCTATCGATCCAGAAGATCATGCAAATATGGATTGTGGTATATTTATGGATTATACTTCACGTAATGCAGATAAGTTAGCTTTACTTAAACAGCAAATAAATGCAATAGCTCAACGTAAAGATATTAAACTATCTACTATTGCTGATATGATATTTACTGACAGTTATGTAGAATTAAAAGCCAAGCTCAAGGAAGCAGAGGCAATAGAAGTAGAGATAGCTAAAATCACAGCAGAGAATGAACAACAACACGAGAAAGAATTAGAACAAATTGAGAAGAGTTATTTACAATATGAACATACTTTAGCAGTAGATTTACAAGAAAAAGATTGGGATCGTAAAGATAATAATGAATATATTAAAGGAGAAATTCAAGGTAGAATAGCAAAAAATCCAAGTGAAATGGATATAGACATGACAGCTATTGAACAAGAAAGTACAAAGAGACTTCATAGAATGGAACAAAGTAGAGTTGAAGTATTAAAAATGGCAAACGATTTAAAAATTGCAAAAATTCACGATGAGACAGCACAAAAGAAAATTGCTTCGGATAAAGCCAAATCTGTATCTAAAAAGTAAGATTTTTATAAAAGATTGCTATACATAGAAAAATATATAAACTAAAAATTATTAACTAAAACTAAATTAAACTAAATTTGAATTAACATGCTAACGATTACAAAGTATCTCGACATTAACGCAGGAGGAGGCAATGGTTCAGGAGTAAATACCAATCTTGAAGATAAATTATTTGAAGGATTTAAACCTTCAAAGACAGCAGAAGCAATAGAAGCTGAAAGAAAAGTAGAAGAAGAAAAGAATAAAGGTACTACAACAGTAACAGCAGATGTTCTTAGTACTGAAACAACAACTCTTGAAACTTTATTAGCTAAAGATGAAAAAACTTTAACAGTAGAAGAAAAGAAAACTCTTGATAGTTTAAAACTTAAATATGATATTCAAGAAGTTAAAGAAGATGGAACTCCTTTAACTAAAGAAGAAAAAGAACAAATTCAACTTTTAAAAACTAAACTTGATGGAATTTTAGCTAAAGCTGAAAAAGATAGAACTCAAGAAGAAGTACAATTTTTAAAAGATAATACAGAAGAAGTAAAGGATATTTATTCTCAAGTTGATGAACTATCTGGTCAACCAGTAGAAGTAGATTATGGTGGAACTGATCCTAAATCTCCAGAAGGTATTCTAAAACGTGAAGAAGTAATACGTCAACAAGCAGCAGCAGCTTTTGATAATAGTATAAAAGAAGAATTTCCTATTGCTTATCAATTAATGTTACATCAGAAAGCTGGTGGTACAATAGATGATTTCTTTGCTCAAGGAAATGACGAAGATTATAATGAAGTAACTTTAACTAAAGCAGATGTTAAAGGACAAGAGAGATTATATCGTAAAGCATTAACTCTCAAAGGAAATACAGCAGAAGCAATAGATGCTTTAGTACAATTTGCAAAAGATAAGAGTAAACTATTTGATTTTTCTCAAAGTGAACTTGAATCATTACAAAAACAACAAGCAGTAGATACCGAAACAAGACAAAAAGCTATTAAACAACAAGAACAAAGAGAAACAAATTTAGTTAATTCATTTTATAAAGCTACTGATTCTTTCTTAATAAGCGGTATTCAAGGAGTAAATATACCAAAAGTAGAACATAAAGCATTTACACAATTTATACAAGATACTACATTTGTAAAAGATGGTAAATTACTTCAAGTAGTAGAATTAACAAATGAGAATCTTGAACGTGAATTAGCAGCTAATTATTTTAAATTTAAGAAAGCAAATCTATCAGCTATTGCTCAACGCAAAGCTGATAGTATTAATGCTAATAAAATTAAAGGATTAGTAACTAAATATAAGTTAACTCCTAAATCACAACCAGATAATAATAAACATTTTGTACCAATGGCTGAAATATAAAAGAATTAAATTAAAAATTAATAAAACAAACTATAAACCTTAAACAATTAAAAAATAAAATGAAATGAGGAATTTTCAGTATCAAGTAAAAGAACAAATATTTGATTCTAAATCTATGTTAGATGAACTTAACTTTTACCACCAAAATCATGGTAAGGTATCAGAGTTAACGAACAAACTAACATATATTCTAGGAGATTATGCTAATAAATATCCTATCTCAATGATGACGATGGGTAACTTAGCATCAAGTAATGCAACAAAAGAAATTGACGATGTTCAATTTACTTATCCAGTAATGGGTAGAATGGATAAAGCTAGTAGTGTTTCATCTACTAGTTATTTATCTACAGATAAACCGGGTCTAGGTAATATGACTTTTAAACTTAGATTTCATGATAACTGGATTAAAAGGTATTATATTATAGAATCTGCTAGAGGTATTCAAGCTTATGTTACAGATGATCCAGTATCAATAGGTGATGAGTTTGAATATACTTGTCAACTTGATCCAGCAGAAGCTACAGACTTTTGTCCTTTTACAGAAGTATCAGCAGGTACACTTTGGGCAGATTTAAATACGCAAGTTGCTGAATCTGAATCTAGAGGAAGTAGGAGTAAGATGGTAAGTCCGGGTTTATTCAAGAATCAAATGGGTTTTATTAGAGCATCTCTTGAATGGGCAGGTAATACTGTTAATAAAACAATGAACATAGAAGTAAAAAATCCAACTACTGGAAGTTCTTCTACTGCATGGATGGATTTTGCTATGTGGCAATTTGAAAATAGGTATCTTGACGAATGTGAACATGCTTATTGGTATTCACGTTATAATAGGTTAGCAAGTGGTGATGTACCTCTTAAAGACTTAACTACAGGTAAAATAATTCCTCGTGGTAGTGGTTTACTTGAGCAGATACAAAATAAATCTACATTTGCATCTCCATCTTATGTATCTCTTCAAAATAAAATTGGAGATGCACTATTTGGTCAAAGCGATACATCTGGAATGAGTATTACTCTTCAAGGTGGAACTGGAGCACGTAGAGATTTAGATAGAATGCTAAAAGCGCAAGGTGTTACTTTCTTAACTGACTTTGGTGGAGGTAATATTGCAGATAAATTTGTATCTGGATCAAATAGAGATTTGATGTTAGGTGGATTCTTTACTGGATTTTATCATATCGATGGTTATACAATTAAGTTTAAGTATAACGAGATATTTGATAAAGGTAGAATTGCACAAAAATCTCCTGTACATCCAGAATCAGGTTTACCACTTGAATCTCATAGGATGGTATTTATTGATGATAATGATTATGATGGTCAACCTAATATTCAACATGTTGCACAACGCGGACGTAGTTTTAGACATGGAATAGTTGGTGGTCTTTCAGAAGCACCTAAATCACTTCGTATTATGCAAGGTGGTGGATCAATGGATAGCCAAGTAGCAGTAATGGCAACTGAAATCGATAAGAGTTCTTATCATAGATTTAAGTCAGCAGGCATTCAAATGCTACGTGCAAATAAATGTTTTGATCTACAATGTATTGTAGGTCTATAATATAATAAAACTATATAGCTAGAGAAAATTAAGTTTTTCTCTAGCTACTTTTTTAATAAATTATAATAAAACAACTTAAACTAAACTAAATTACAATGGAAAAAATAGTGTATTTAAAGAGAGCATTACCATTTATTCATGAAGCAATGAATACAGAAGTAATGCAATTACAACTTGCGCAAACTCAACGAAGTATAGGAGCATATTATGTTGGAGAACATAATAAAAAAATAGGTACGGGGTTAACACCAGATGAAGAAGATTTACTTATTCCTATTTTACTTCAAGTAAGAATAGATAATCATGTAGAATATGCAAAAGCAAAATTTGATCACTATAATGATATTGTAACAAAAGTACCGGGAGGTAAAGTAGGTTTAGCTTTAAATATAGGTCTACAAGATAATGATAAACCTCTTGGTAAATATATAGCAAAAGTTCCTATAGAAGTTAAATATAGAGATGGAAATGGAGATGAACAAATAAAAATAGAAGAAAAAGAAATAGTAAAATATAATCTTCCAGATAATATTGAAGATTATACACTATGGAGACATGCAATTGGATATATTTATACAGCACCGTCAGTTGAAGCTGCAAAAGGTAATCCTCTTATTCAATATTATATAGAAGATCCAAAACGAGTAATAGAAAGTAATTATAAAGAACTTGAAATAGCAGATAAAGCTTATACTGAATATGTATTAGTTAAAACTGATCCTGCTAAAGTAGATATGTTGCTTACGGTTCTTAGAACTTATGTACCTAAAAAATCTGGTCGTCCTCCTATTAATGTTAATAATCTTTCGTCAGAAGAAAGAATTATGATATTAAAAGAAGTAGCAACACAAAGACCAGAAATATTTTATAATTTTGCTACAGATACTAATTTAAAGAAACGTTATTTTGTAGAAGAATTATTATCAGTAGGTCTTATGACTAGAATAGGAAATACTTTTGTAGATAATACAGATAATAATTTTAATCTTGGAGATTCAATAAAAGATGTAGTACAAAATCTTTGGAATCCTAAAGAAACTAGTAGACTTAATAGATTAAAAGCAGAGTATGATGCTAAAAAATCAAAGAAACAAGTTTTAGCTTAATATAAATGAAAAGATTATCTGTAAAAGAGAAACATATTTATGTAACACAAGGTTTACAAAGACAAGGAGCTTCTAAGAAAGATTTTCAATATCCAGAAGCTATAGATATTGCTTTAATAAAAGCTGAATCTAGAATAGTTAAAGATAGATTATTTCCTGATCCTAATATACCTTTTAAGTTTGAAATAAATGAGAAATATGTTTCAGATATACAGAGTATAATTAAACGTAATTATGAATTAGTAACCTTTCAACAAAGTAATCAAGAATCATACGGAGTTCTTCCGTATGATTTTGGTTATTTAATATCAGATCATTCTAATATTATAGAAGATTGTAAAGATGAATTTACAACTCCGACACCAACTGAAACAAAAACAGAACGTGTTATAGTAATACCTTTTACATCAGCAAAAGGTTCTGCTCCTTATTATCAAAATATAATAGTTAAAGTATTAGCAACAAGTAATACTTTAACTTTTACTGGTTATCAAACATTGGAAGAAAGAACTTTTATAGTAGATAATATAATAAATACTTTTAAAGATTTAGGTCTAATTGCATATTGGGAAAGTTATAAAGATATTTATAGATCAAATAGTTTTTTATTACCAATTTTAGATTTAAGTATTAATGCTACAATAAATATAGATGGAGGAACAGATGTAATTGTAAGTAATATAGATAAAACTGTTACTACATTCAAGTCTACATTAACTACAAATAATATTATTTTAAATAGAGATGTAAAAGCTGATTTTTTAGATTCGGCAGCAGCTTCTTTTTATAATCAATCAAAGCCTAATTCTCCACTTTCTAGCTTGTATGAGAATAAAATTCTTGTAAAAGGAACAGAAAGATTCCTAGCCAATAAGATTTTTATAAATTACATTAGGACACCAAGACGAATTAGTTTAAATTTGAATCAAAATTCAGAACTATCAGGAACAGTACACGAAGAGATATGTGATTTAGCAATACAATTGCTAAAGAAACAGATAGAAGATGAAAGTTATGAAAAAGAAGTACAAGATAATAAGAATAGAATAGAAACTTAAAATATTAAAAAACTATAAATTACTAAACCTTAAACTAGAAAAATAAAATGGCAGTATTACGATTTACAAGGTACACCAAAGGGAAAAATCAGCAAGGAGTTGTTTCAAAAGCTACAGCAGTATCTACACAAGCTACTCTTGCGTTGTTTATAGCAAATGCAACGGCTGGACAAATTGGTGTATATGACGGAAATGGAGCTTTATTAAATTCTCTTATTCCTGCAACTACATCATTTACTATTGTTCAAATGAGGAGCAATAGTCAGATTAGACGAACAACTACTCAATTAATGGGTAATATTACTGCTACAAGAAAAGCATATCTTGCACCAGTAAGATGTACAGGTAGTATTGGATGGAGTGCAACAGGATTAGCTGGTGCTCTTAA
>Ga0302321_100003543_pt1 | contig 13394 bp, 13 predicted proteins | sample Fen_T0_1_FD_202505 | JGI IMG/M metagenome (GOLD analysis project Ga0302321, IMG submission 202505) | Peat permafrost microbial communities from Stordalen Mire near Abisko, Sweden - Fen_T0_1 | ecosystem: Environmental > Terrestrial > Soil > Wetlands > Permafrost | place: Sweden: Abisko...
CCGCGGGGCCGTCCGCGCGGCGGGGCCGAGGGACGAGCCGGCGCACCCGGGCGCCGAAGCCCCGGGCCGGGCCGGGCGCGCCGTCGGCAGCACCCTCGGGACGGCCGTCGGGAGCGTGGTCGGAACCGGCTGCCGGGACCAGGCGCGGCGGGGCCGCCGGGCGGCTGACGGCGGGCAGCTCGACGGTCGAGGGACCACGCGCGGCCTGCGGGCCGCAGCTCGCGGCCAGGATGCGCGCCAGCCCGTCGGGCGAGGGGGTGACGGCGTCCGCCTCGCGCTGCAGGGCGCCGCGCAGCAGCTCGGCGGTGCGGCGGTCGGCGCCGTCCATGCCGTCGTCGAAACGGGGGGTCATCGGGCCACCTCCCCACCGGTGGAGCGTTCCAGCCGGGCCAGGGCCTCCCGCAGGGCGGCGAGGCCGCGGTGGGCGTGGCTCTTGACCGCGCCCTTGCTCAGCCCGAGCGTGACGGCGATGTCCTGCTCGGAGTAGTCACCGTAGTACCGCAGGACCAGCACCTCCTGCTGACGCCGCGACAGGGTGCGCAGGGCGGCCATCACGCGCGAGTCCTGGTCTGCGCGCACGGCGTGCTCCTCCGGCCCCGCGGGCTCGGGCGGGCCCGGCTGGCGGTGCCGCTCCTCGACGCCACGGTGCCGCAGGGCCGACCGGGCCCCGTTGACCACGCTGGTGCGCAGGTAGGCGGACGCCGAGGCGTGCTCGTCGAGCTGGGCCCAGCGCCGGTGCAGGGAGATGAACGCGTCCTGGACGATCTCCTCCGCCACGGAGGCGTCCCGGGTGAGCAGGGTCGCCAGGCGCACCAGCCGGCTCCAGTGCTGCTGGTAGAGCTCGGCGATGGCGTCGTCCGCCGTGGCGGCGACCGGAACCGCCGCCGGGCGCCCGTGCCCGGCGTCCGGGGTCGCTGCACCCGGGGCGACGTGCACGGACACCTCCCGAGTTCCCCACGGGCACGTCGTGACCCGGCCCGCCGTGACGGTGCCCGGGCCCACGGCCACGATCGCGCTCATGCCGGGTACACGCCCAGATCCCGGCCCCGGTTGACAGTATCCCCCGGAAAGCTCTAAGCCGTGCTGCATGTCCCAGTGCTTCTTCTGCGCGATCGCCGACGGGTCGGCGGGCGTGCCCCTGCTGGCCGACCGGGACGGCGTCGTCGCGTTCCGCGACATCAACCCGCAGGCGCCCACCCACGCCCTGGTGATCCCCAAGGCCCACCACCCGGACGTGCCGGCGCTCGCCGCGGCCGCGCCCGCCGCCCTGGCCGCGTTGGTGCAGGTCGCCCAGGAGATCGCCCGGGGCGAGGGGGACGGCGACTTCCGGCTCGTGTTCAACACCGGTGCCGGCGCCGGTCAGAGCGTCTTCCACGTGCACGGCCACGTCCTGGCCGGCCGCCCCTTCACCTGGCCCCCCGGCTGACGACCTGCCCCGGCGATATCGACGGGTCGGCTGTCGGTGGTCGCGGATACGATGGACGACGATCGGGTGCCACGACGGGCCCGACCGGTCCACGGTTCACGGTCCGCGGTCCACCGCACACGTACCGGAGGGTGGTCGGCTCCACACGCCGATGACAGACAACACTGACAGCACGCCCCGCCCCGGCCTCGCCGGTCCGTCCGGCCTCGCCGGCGCCACCGGCTCCGGCGCCACGGGTGCCGGCTCGACGCCGCCGGGCCACGCCATCCACCGCATCGTCGTCCCGGCCGACGTCCCGATGCTCGCGCTGCTCGGCGCCCGCGACGAGGTCCTGCGCGCCGTCGAGCGCGCCTTCCCGCGGGCCGACGTCCATGTGCGCGGCAACGAGATCACGGTGTCCGGCCCGCACGGCGAGGTGGCGCTGGTGGAGCGCCTCATCGACGAGCTGGTGGCCGTCGTGGGCGCCGGCCAGCTGCTCAGCGTGGACGCCGTCGAGCGTGCTGTCGGGATGCTGCGCCAGCAGACCACCGAGCGCCCTGCCGACGTCCTGACGCTCAACATCCTCTCGACGCGCGGCCGCACGATCCGGCCGAAGACGCTCAACCAGAAGCGCTACGTGGACGCGATCGACGACCACACGGTGGTCTTCGGGATCGGCCCCGCCGGTACCGGCAAGACGTACCTGGCCATGGCGAAGGCCGTGCAGGCGCTGCAGGGCAAGAAGGTCAACCGGATCATCCTGACCCGGCCCGCCGTCGAGGCGGGGGAGCGCCTGGGCTTCCTGCCGGGCACCCTCACCGAGAAGATCGACCCGTACCTGCGCCCGCTCTACGACGCCCTCCACGACATGATCGACCCGGAGTCGATCCCGCGGCTCATCGCGGCCGGCACGATCGAGGTCGCCCCACTGGCGTACATGCGCGGTCGCTCGCTCAACGACGCCTTCATCATCCTCGACGAGGCCCAGAACACCTCGCCGGAGCAGATGAAGATGTTCCTCACCCGCCTCGGCTTCAACTCCAAGATGGTCGTCACGGGCGACATCACCCAGGTCGACCTGCCGAGCGGCACGCTGTCGGGGCTGCGCGTCGTCCGGGGCATCCTGGAGGGCATCGACGACATCCACTTCGCGACGCTGACCAGCAGCGACGTCGTCCGCCACCGGCTCGTCGCCGACATCGTCGACGCGTACACCCGCTGGGACGAGACCCAGCAGGAGGAGGCGGGGCCGCAGCCGGGCCGCCGCCCGCAGGACCGCAACCGCACCCAGCGCGGGAGCCGGCGATGAGCGTCGAGGTCAACAACGAGAGCGGCGTCACGGTCGACGAGTCCGAGATCGTGGCGCTGGCCCGCCACGTGCTGACGCGGATGCACGTGCACCCGCAGGCGGAGCTGTCCGTCGTCCTGGTCGACGAGCCGGCGATGGAGCAGCTGCACGTCCAGTGGATGGACGAGCCGGGCCCGACCGACGTCCTGTCCTTCCCGATGGACGAGCTGCGTCCCGGCACCGACGACGAGGACTCGCCCGCGGGGCTGCTGGGCGACGTGGTCGTGTGCCCGCAGGTGGCGGCCGCCCAGGCCCGCACCGCCGGCCACTCGACCGACGAGGAGATGCTGCTGCTGACGACGCACGGCATCCTCCACCTGCTCGGGTACGACCACGCCGAGCCGGGCGAGGAGAAAGAGATGTTCGAGCTCCAGCGCAAGCTGCTGCTCACCTTCCTCTCGACCCGGGGACGGGGGTGACCGTCCCCAGTGCCGGGCTGGTCGTCGTCGCGCTGATTCTCGTGGCCGTCGCCGGGGGGTTCGCCGCGTCGGAGGCCGCGCTCGCCCGGGTCTCCCGGGCCCGGGCCGCCGAGCTGGTGGACACCGGCCGGCGCGGCGCCGCGGCGCTCGCGCGGGTCGTGGAGGAACCGGCCCCCACCCTCGCCGTCGCCACCTTCCTGCGCATCCTCGCCGAGTCGGGCGCCGCGGTCGCCGTCACGCTGGTCGCCACCGGCGTGACGAGGGTGTGGTGGCACGCCGGCCTGGCCGCCGCCGGGATCATGACGGCCTTGCTGTTCGTCGTCGTCGGGGTCGGCCCCCGGACGGTCGGTCGGCAGCACGCCGACCGCGTCGGGCTCGTCGCCGCGCCCGTCGTGACGGCGCTGGCCCGGGTGCTGGGCCCGCTCGCCCGGCTGCTGGTGGCGGTCGGCAACATGCTCACGCCCGGTCCGGGCTACCGCGACGGGCCGTTCGCCTCCGAGGCGGAGCTGCGCGACCTCGTCGACATCGCCGAGGAGACCGACCTCATCGAGCCGGACGAGCGCGAGATGATCCACTCGGTCTTCGAGCTCGGCGACACCATCGCGCGGGAGGTCATGGTCCCGCGCACCGCCCTCGTCGCGGTCGACTCCGGCACGACGCTCCACCGCGCGATGACGCTCTTCCTGCGCTCGGGCTTCTCCCGGGTGCCCGTCACCGGCGAGGGCCTGGACGACGTCCTGGGGATCGTCTACGTCAAGGACGTCGCGCGCCGGCTGCACGTCCACCCCGACTCGGCGCGCAGCCAGGTCGTGGACGACGTCATGCGCCCGGTCCACTTCGTGCCCGACAGCAAGCCCGTCGACGACCTGCTGCGCGAGATGCAGCTCACCAGCGCGCACGTCGCCGTCGTCGTCGACGAGTACGGCGGCACCGCCGGGCTCGTCACGCTGGAGGACATCGTCGAGGAGGTCGTCGGCGAGATCTCCGACGAGTTCGACGTCGAGCCCCCGGACGTCGAGCCGCTCGACGACGGCGCCTACCGGGTCCCCTCCAGGATGCACATAGAGGACGTCGGTGACCTGTTCGGTCTCGACGTCGAGGACGAGGACGTCGACACCGTCGGCGGCCTCCTCGCCAAGTCCCTCGGCCGCGTGCCGATCGCCGGTGCCCGGGGCACGGCGGGCGGCCTGGAGCTGACGGCCGACCGGTTCGAGGGCCGCCGCAAGCAGCTCGCCACCGTCGTCGTGCGCCGCGCCGCGGACGCCGACGGCGCCTCCCCGCACGACCGCGCCCACGCCAGGGGCTCCCAGCGAGCACCCCAGAAGGAGACCACCGAGTGAGCGCACCGTTCCGGTCCGGATTCGCCTGCCTCGTCGGGCGACCCAATGCCGGCAAGTCCACCCTGACCAACGCCCTCGTGGGGGAGAAGGTCGCGATCACGTCGAGCCGGCCCCAGACCACCCGGCACACGATCCGAGGGATCGTCCACCGCGACGACGCCCAGCTCGTGCTCGTCGACACCCCCGGGCTGCACCGGCCGCGCACCCTGCTCGGCGAACGCCTCAACGACCTCGTGCGCGACACGCTGCTCGAGGTCGACGTCATCGGGTTCTGCGTCCCGGCGGACCAGCGGGTCGGCCCGGGCGACCGGTTCATCGCCGCCGAGCTGGCCCAGATCCGCCGCGGCGGTCACGGCACGCCCGTCGTCATCGTGGTCACCAAGGCCGACACGGTCGACCGGGGGCGGCTGGCCGAGCAGCTGCTGGCGGCGTCCCAGCTGGCCGAGGTGGACGATGTCGTCCCGACGTCCGCGGTCGACGGCTACCAGGTCGACGTCCTCGCCGACGTGCTGGTCAAGCACCTGCCGCCCGGGCCGCCGCTCTACCCGGCGGGGGAGCTGACCGACGAGCCCGAGCGGGTCATGATCGCCGAGCTGGTGCGCGAGGCCGCCCTCGAAGGGGTCCGCGACGAGCTGCCGCACAGCCTGGCCGTCGTCGTCGACGAGATCGAGCCGCGTGAGGGGCGCGCCGTCGACGACCCCCTCCTCGACGTCCGCGTGCTCCTCTACGTCGAGCGGGAGAGCCAGCGCGGCATCATAATCGGCAAGGGCGGCACCCGCCTGCGGGACGTCGGCACCCGCGCCCGGCAGGAGATCCAGGCGCTGCTGGGCCAGCGGATCCATCTGGATCTGCGGGTCAAGGTCGCCAAGGACTGGCAGCGGGACCCCAAGCAGCTCCACCGGCTGGGCTTCTGAGCCCGGTCCCCGAGCCGGTGGCCGTACCCTTCCAGGGATGATCCGGCTCGCGGAGGGGACCCTCGTCGTCCTCGTCGGCCCGTCGGGGGCCGGCAAGAGCACCTGGGCGGCGGAGCACGTGCCGCCGGACGCGGTCGTCTCCTCGGACCGGCTGCGCGCGGTGGTCGGCGAGGGGGAGCACGACCTCGCGGCCAGTGCCGATGCCTTCGACGTCCTCGAGCGGATCGTGGCGGCCCGGGTCCGGCGGCGGCTGACGACCGTCGTCGACACCCTCGGGCTGGACGCCGGCCGGCGCGCAGGCTGGCGGGCGCTCGCCACCGCGGCCGGGGTGCCGTGTGTGGCGGTGGCCTTCGACACCCCGGCGGCCGAGTGCCGCCGGCGCAACGCCGCGCGGACGCCGCGGGTGCGGGCAGCGGTGCTCGCCGGGCAACTGGCCGCGTACGGCGAGCAACGGCCCGGCCTGGCCGGGGAGGGCTTCGACGACGTCCTGGTGGCCGGGCCGGTCCGGATCGTCCCGGCCGCCATCGCGGCGGCGGCGCGGGCCGTGCCGTCGCCGGAGCGGGCGGCGAAGGCGGTGGGTCCGGCCGGCGGGGCGGGTGGCCTGCGCTTCGGGCTGCACCTGTCCTCCTTCGAGGTGCCGGGCGGCCCGGCGGAGCTCGGCGACCGGCTGGCCGACGTCGGCCGGCGGGCCGAGCAGGCCGGCTTCTCGTCGCTGTGGGTGATGGACCACCTCCGCCAGATCCCCCAGCTCGGCCGCCCCTGGGAGGCGATGCCCGAGGCGACGGTCACGTTGGCCACGCTGGCGGCGGCCACGCGGACCGTGACGATCGGGTGCCTTGTCCACTGCGTCACGTACCGCAACATCGGGCTGCTGGGCCGGATCGTCGCGACGCTCGACGTGCTGAGCGGCGGCCGCGCGTGGTGCGGCCTCGGCGCCGGTTGGTTCGAGGCGGAGCACGCGGCCTACGGGTGGCCCTTCCCGGCGGCCGGTGAGCGGCTGGACCTGCTGGAGGACGCGCTGCAGGCCCTGCCGCTGCTCTGGGGACCGGGCGCGCCGCGTTTCGAGGGCCTCCGGGCCAGCCTGCCCGAGGCCATGGGCTACCCCCGTCCCCTCGCCGGCCGGGTGCCGATCCTCGTCGGCGGCGGGGGTGAGCGGCGCACGCTGCGCCTCGTCGCGCAGTACGCGGACGCGTGCAACCTGACCGGCGACCTGGCGACCGTGCGCCGCAAGGTGGCCGTGCTGGCCGCGCACTGCGCGGACGTCGGGCGCGATCCGGACGACGTCCAGGTCACCCACCTCTCCACCGCGCTCGTCGCCCCGGACGCCGACGCGCTCGCCGCCGAGGTGGCCCGCCGTCGCCCGGCCCGCGGCGGTGCCCGTTGGGCGGCACGCGTCACGGCCGGCACGGTCGCCGACCACCTGCTGCAGGCACGGGCGCTGCAGGCCGCCGGGGTGGGGCACGTCATCGTCAGCCTGGACGGCGTGTGGGACACCGCCGCCGTGGAGACCTACGGCGAGGTCATCGCGGCGGCGGCCCGTGCCTGATACCGGCGCCTGAGGAGTGTCGGGCGTCACCGACACACTCCGAGGTGGCCGGCGCGGCGGACCATCCGCCGTGGTCAGGCCGCGGAGCCGCGGTGCAGGACGAGCCAGGCGTCCGCGGCGAAGAACCGTCGGGCGATCGCCCATGTGACCCGCCCGTAGTACGGCCGGGCGGTCGCCTCGTCGATCAGTTCGGGCCGGGTCATGACGTGGTCCACGCCCTTCCATCGGACGACGCAGCCGTCGGCGGCGAGCACGTTGCGCACCCAGTTGGTGCCCGCGCCCCAGGGCAGGTTGATGACGAAGACGTCAGGGGTCGTGGTCAGCGCCACCGGCACCGACAGGGCTCGGCCGGTGCGCCGACCGCGGTGGTGCACCACCGCCCACCCCGGGAACCAGCGGTGCCCGGCCATCCGGCGGGTCATCGGCGTGGTGGCGCGGGCGAAGCGCCACGAGGAGCCCGCCGGTGCCGGTGCTGGTGCCGGGCCTGGTGCTGTTGCTGGCGCCGGGGCTGGTGTTGGGTTCGAGGAGGGACTCGGTGCGGAGGAGGCGGCGGACATGCCGTCATGCTCGTCCGCTGCGCGCCGTCCGCGCGTCCCCGGATCCCGGCACGCCGGATGGCGGAAACCCGTTAGCCGGCGGCCGGCCGGCCGGCCCGTCAGGCCCGACCGTCAGGCCAGACCGTGCCGGAGCGCGTACGCGGCGGCGTCGGTGCGCCCGCGGGCCCCGAGCTTGCGGTAGAGGTTCGCGGCGTGCCGCTCGACGGTGTGGACCGTGATCCCCAGCCGTCGCGCGATCTCGGCGTTCGCGTCCCCCGCCGCCAGCAGTCGTAGGACGTCGCGTTCCCGTGGGGTGAGCGCGCCCGCCGTCCCGGTCGCGACCGGCGTCCCCGGCTGTGACCCTGGCTGTGTCCCGGGCCGGGCGTCGGCGAGGTCCCCGGTGGTGACGAATCTCGTGACGATCCGCAGGTCGGCGGCCAGATCGTCGAAGAAGAGCGTCGGCGTCGACCCCGGCAGCTCGACGAGCCGCGCGTCGCGCAGTCCGGCCGCCAATCGGCGCGAGACCTCGACCGGGATCTGGCGCTCGGACTGCCGGTGCAGCACGAGGGCCGGTGCGGCGACGGCCGGCAGCAGCGAGGTGACGTCGACCTGCGCCGCGGCCGTGAACCAGGCCTGTGCCACGGACGCCGTCGTCGCCGTCCGGAAGACCTCCGCGGTCGAGCGGGCCGAGTCGCCGGCGTCCCAGCCGAGCCAGGTCATGGCGGCGGCGTCGGCGAACAGGTCCCAGTCCTGCTCGACGAGGGACAGCAGCGCCTGGGTCTGGGCGGGAGTCATCGCCTCCCGCATCCGGGGCGCGCCGCCGAACAGCAGCAGGCGCTCGACCCGACGGGCGTCCGTCGCCGCGAAGGCGATCGCCGTCGCCACCGAGTGGTAGTACCCCAGGAGCGAGGCGCGGTCCAGGCCCGCGGCGTCGAGGACGGCGCGCAGGTCCCGCAGGTGCGCCTCGACGCCCAGGTCGCTCGTGTCGATCCGGCGGTCGGAGCTGCCGGTGCCGCGGCCGTCGTACAGGACCACCGTCAGGTCCTGGGCGAGCGCCTCGTACGCCCGGCGCAGCGCCGGCACGCGCCACTGCGCGACGATGTTGCTCAGCGAAGGCAGCCAGACCAGAGCCGGCCCGTGCCCGAACACCTGGTAGGCGATCGTCACCCCGTCGTCGGCCCGCGCGAAGTGCAGCTCGGGGAGGGCGTCCACCACCCGCACAGTATCCCGGACCCTGATCCCGGACCCGATCCTGGGCTCGATCGTGCGCCGGCCCACCCATCCGTCCTGGGTGGCGCCTCAGGCGGCCGCGCAGACGGCGCGGGCGAGCAGCACCGGCTGGTAGAAGTGGCCCTCGGTGGGCATGACCCACCGCACCCCGTCGAGGCCGGCGCACTCCGCGGCCTCGCGGACCTCGGCACGACCGTAGGCGCGGCACTGCACCGTGCGCTCGACCGTCTCCCAGCCGCCGTCGGGCAGCTCCGCCACCTGCAGCTGGCGCAGCAGGTAGCGGCGGCCGTCGTCCGACCACTGGCACAGCGGCACCGTCAGCACGAGCCCGTCACCGGTGTGGGACAGGTGGGTCGGCAGGACCTGCGGCCGCTCGGCGCTGAGCCGGTCGTAGTCGCGCAGGGTCAGCACGAGGAGGCCGTCGTCGCGGAGCACGCGCCGCATCTCCACCAGGGCCTTCGCCAGGTCGCCGTCGGCGAGCAGGTGCGCGACGGCGTTGTCGGCGCAGACCACCGCGTCGAAGGCGGAGTCGGCGTAGGGGAGCGCCCGCATGTCGCCGACGGCCAGGGTGGCCGGCAGCCGGCGCCGGCCGGCCTCCGACCGGGCCCGGTGCAGGGCACCGGCGCTGATGTCGGTACCTGCGACCTGGTGACCGTGCTGGGACAGCCCGAGCAACTGGGTCCCGATGCCGGCCGCGCAGTCGAGCACGCGGTGGTCACCAGCACCCAGCTCGCCGCGCAGCAAGGTGTCCAGGACGAGCCCCTGCGCCGCGACCGATCGCTCCCAGTCGGTGAAGATGCGGTCGTACGTCCCGGCGAGATCGTCGTAGAAGCCTGCGGTGTCGGTCATGAGGCACCCCCCGGGCGGAGCGGAGGAACGGTTCGGGCCAGTGTGACCTGCGCAGGGAATCCGCGAAAGGGGCAAAAAGGGCGACTCGGGCCGCGCCTCGACCGCGCCTCGGCCGTGCGACGGCCGTGCCGGTGACGGACCGTCAGCGCCTGACCGTGCGCCTGACCGCGGCCCCGGGCCGCCACGACTCGACGACGAGGTGCTCGCGCGCGTCGTCCAGGCCGACCGTCACGGCCTCCGTCAGGGCGACCCGGAAGAGCTCGAACGGCCCTGGGGGCACGTCGCCCGGCACACCGGCGCGGTACCGCTCGTGCTCGGCCGGGTCGGTCACCTCGACCGCCAGCCCGGCCACCCGGGCATCACCGGACCATTGCGCCGGCTCGTCGGAGCCGGAGTGGATCGCCACCCGCGGGTCCCGCCGCAGGTCGGCGAAGCGCAGGTTGCCGGTCATCCCGCCGAGCCACAGCTCGCCGTCGAGCAGCTCGACCTCGGTACCGCACAGCCGGGGCGACCCGTCGGACCGCAGGGTGGCCATGACCTTGTGCTGGTGCGCGGCGAACCGCCGCTCCACCTGCGCCGCGAGCTGCGGCGCCTCGTCGCTGAACTCCCGCCACGTCGTCATGGGCCGACCCTGCCACCGACCACCGACAGGATGCCGACGAGATTCCGGGGCGGGCGTGGCGCACCCGTCGCCCGGTGCCCTCGTGTACGGTTGGGGGCGTGCGCATCCGCCAGGTCCTCCTCCTTGGCTGCCGCGGCGAGGCCCTCTAGGCCGGTCCTCTCGCCGCGGAGGTTCTGCGTGCCGGCCGACGACCCGATGAGCCGCAGCCGCATCAGCGCAGAGTGAGGAACCATGAACAACGTTCAGCAGCCGTCCCGGATGCCCATCCACAAGTACCGGCCGTTCCACGAGCAGTTGACGGTCGAGCTGCCCGACCGCACCTGGCCCACGCGCCGTATCACGAAGGCCCCGCAGTGGTGCGCCGTCGACCTGCGTGACGGCAACCAGGCCCTGATCGACCCGATGAGCCCCGAGCGCAAGCGCCGGATGTTCGACCTGCTGGTCCGGATGGGCTACAAGGAGATCGAGGTCGGCTTCCCCTCGGCGAGCCAGACCGACTTCGACTTCGTCCGCGACCTGATCGAGAGCGACCTCATCCCGGACGACGTCGTCATCCAGGTGCTGACCCAGGCCCGCGAGCACCTGATCGAGCGCACCTACCAGTCGATCAAGGGCGCCAAGCAGGCCGTCGTCCACGTCTACAACTCGACGTCCGTGCTGCAGCGCCGGGTCGTCTTCAACACCGACCGGGACGGCATCGTCGACATCGCCCTGGAGGGCGCGCGGCTGTGCCGCAAGCTGGCCGAGAGCGAGGTCCCCGGGACGGCGGTGTACTTCGAGTACTCGCCCGAGTCCTACACCGGCACCGAGCTCGACTTCGCCGCCCGGATCTGCAACGAGGTCATCGGGGTCTTCGAACCCGCCCCGGACCGCAAGGTGATCATCAACCTGCCTGCCACGGTCGAGATGGCGACGCCGAACGTCTACGCCGATTCGATCGAGTGGATGCACCGCAACCTGGCCCAGCGCGAGAACGTCACGCTGTCCCTGCACCCGCACAACGACCGCGGGACGGCGGTCGCCGCCGCCGAGCTGGGCTACCTGGCCGGCGCCGACCGGATCGAGGGCTGCCTGTTCGGCAACGGGGAGCGCACCGGGAACGTCTGCCTGGTCACGCTCGGCATGAACCTGTTCAGCCAGGGCATCGACCCGCAGATCGACTTCCACGACATCGACGAGATCCGCCGCACCGTGGAGTACTGCAACCAGCTCCCCGTGAACGAGCGCCACCCCTACGGCGGCGACCTGGTCTACACGGCCTTCTCCGGCTCCCACCAGGACGCCATCAAGAAGGGCCTGGAGGCGATGGACCGCGAGGCGGCCGCCGCCGGGAAGAGCGTGGACGACCTGGTCTGGGGCGTGCCGTACCTGCCGATCGACCCGCGCGACGTCGGCCGCACCTACGAGGCCGTGATCCGGGTCAACAGCCAGTCCGGCAAGGGCGGCGTCGCCTACGTGATGAAGACGGAGCACCACCTCGACCTGCCGCGCCGGTTGCAGATCGAGTTCAGCGGCGTCGTCCAGCAGCACACCGACGCCGGTGGCGGCGAGGTCTCCCCGCAGCGGATGTGGGACATCTTCACCGACGAGTACCTGCCCAACCCGGACGCGCCGTGGGGCCGGCTGGCGCTGCGCAGCATCCGGCAGACCAGCGAGGGCGACGGCGCCGAGCACGTGGACCACCTCCAGGTCGAGATCCTGGACGGCGGCGAGGTCGTCCACCTGGAGGGGCACGCCAACGGCCCGATCGCGGCCTTCGTCGACGCGCTCGGCACGCTCGGCGTCGACGTCCGGGTGCTGGACTACACCGAGCACGCGATGAGCGCCGGCGGCGACGCCACCGCCGCCGCGTACGTCGAGTGCGCGGTCGGCGACCGCGTGCTGTGGGGCGTCGGGATCAGCTCGAACATCGTCCGGGCGTCGTTGCGCGCCGTCATCAGCGCGGTGAACCGGGCCGTCGGACGGCCCGCGTGAGTCGAGCGCGATGAGCCTCTACCGGGACGAGGCCGTCGTCCTGCGCACCCAGAAGCTGGGGGAGGCCGACCGGATCATCACCCTGCTGACGCGCGAGCGCGGCAAGGTCCGGGCGGTCGCCAAAGGGGTGCGCAAGACGAAGTCCCGGCTGGGGTCGCGGGTCGAGCCCTTCATGCTCATCGACGTGCAGCTCTACGAGGGCCGGTCGCTGGACATCGTCACGCAGGTCGAGACCATCGGGGCCTACGGCCTGCAGATCGCCTCGGACTACGGCCGGTACACCGCCGGGACGGCGATGCTGGAGACCACCGACCGGCTCGCGGAGAGCGAGCGGGAGCCCGCGCTGCAGCTGTTCCTGCTGCTCGCGGGCGCCCTGCGCACGCTGGCGGAGGGGGCGCACCCGGCCGGGCTCGTCCTGGACGCGTACCTGCTGCGGGCGCTCTCGGTCGCCGGGTGGGCGCCGAGCTTCACCGACTGCGCCCGGTGCGGGGCTCCCGGCCCGCACCGGGGGCTGTCGATCGCGGCGGGCGGTAGCGTGTGCCCGCAGTGCCGCCCGGCCGGGTCGGTGGCCCCCCACCGGGAGACCCTCGACCTGATGGCTGCGCTGCTCACCGGCGACTGGACCGTCGCCGACGCCAGCGAGGAGCCGCGCCGCCGCGAGTCGAGCGGCATCGTGGCGGCCTACCTCCAGTGGCACCTCGAACGCCAGGTCCGCTCGCTGCGGATGGTGGAGCGCTGACCGTGGACGACGCAGGGGGCGGCACGGGCGGCGGCACGGGCGGCGGCACGGTCTTCGAGACCCGCCAGCCGGTGGGGAAGGTCGCCGAGGAGGTGTCCCTGCGCACGCTCGGCGCCGGGGTCGCCGGGTACTGCACCTGGCTGTTCGGGTCGCGGCCCGCGCAGGAGCTGGGGGCCGCGTTCTGGCCGGTCCGGGTCCTGGTCGCGCTGCTCGGGGCCGTGACGCTCACCCTGGCGGCCCAGGTCGTGACGATGATGGTGCAGGCGGCCACCCGGCCGGTCGTCGTCCGGGTGGACGCCGACGGCCTCACCCTCGGCCCGCGCTGGTTCTGGTCCCGCTGCCGGACCGTGCCCTGGTGCGACGTCCGCGCGGTCACCCTGCGCCGCGACGGCCGGGACGGGCGCGACGGCCGGGCGGCCGCCGACCGGACGTCGGGCACCCGGGCGGTCGTCGACCTGCTGGAGGCCCGCTG
>Ga0302321_100003545_pt1 | contig 13391 bp, 10 predicted proteins | sample Fen_T0_1_FD_202505 | JGI IMG/M metagenome (GOLD analysis project Ga0302321, IMG submission 202505) | Peat permafrost microbial communities from Stordalen Mire near Abisko, Sweden - Fen_T0_1 | ecosystem: Environmental > Terrestrial > Soil > Wetlands > Permafrost | place: Sweden: Abisko...
ACGCGGCCACCTCGGCCACCTCCTCCGGACGCCCGGCCCGACCGAGCGACGCCTTCTCGTACATCTCCGGGAAGTTGGCCCCCCCGGACGCCCCCATGATCTCGGTCTCGATGAATCCGGGGCAGAGGCAGTTGACCCGGATGCCACGCCGCCCGTACTCCGACGACGCCGACTTCGTGAGCGACACCACCGCAGCCTTGGCCGCGTTGTACACCGACGTGGGCATCATCGGCGCCGAGGCGTTGAGACCGCCGACCGACGACCAGTTGACGATCGACCCGCCGCCGGCCTCGCGCAGCTTCGGGATGCCGTACTTCATCCCGAGGAAGACGCCGCGCAGGTCGACGTCCATCACCTTGTCGTAGTCCTCCATCGAGAACTTGTGGATCGGCGCGGCGAGGCCGATACCGGCGACGTTGAGGACTGCGTCGACGCGGCCGAACTCGGCGACCGCCGCCTCGAACAGCGCGGCGACGTCGTCCTCGCTCGTGACGTCGCAGTGCACCGGCAGCACGCCGGCGCCGACCTCGGCCGCGGTGTCGTTCTCCGCGCCGCTGAGGTCGGCCGCGACGACCTTCGCGCCCTCGGCCACGAACAGCTTCGTCGACGCCTTGGCCATCCCCGAGCCCGCGCCGGTGATGACCGCCACCTTGCCGTCGAGCAGACCCATCAGTTCCCTCCTCCGATGAACGCGGGCAGGGTGTCCCAGCCGCGGACCGTGGACGTCGGCGCCAGCCGCGCCGCGTCGATGTCGACCTCCCAGTCGGGGAAGCGCGCCAGCACCTCTTCGAGGGCGACCCGCCCTTCGAGCCGCGCGAGCGCGGCGCCGAGGCAGTAGTGGACGCCGTAGCCGAACGTGAGGTGCTGGCCGACCTCGCGGTGTATGTCGAACCGGTCGGGATCCGCGAACCGGCGGTCGTCGCGGTTGGCCGCCCCGACGAGGAAGAGGATCGCGCTGCCCTCGGGCACCGTCTGCCCCTGGATCTCCACGTCGCGCGTCACGTACCGGCCCACGTGCGGCGCCGGCGGCTCGTAGCGCAGCAGCTCCTCGATCGCGTTGGGCACCAGTGACGGGTCGGCGACCAGCTCGCGCCGCTGGTCGGGGTGGTCACCGAGCACCTTCCCGGCCCAGCCGATCAACCGGGTGGTGGTCTCGTTGCCCGCGCCCGCGATCACGGCAACGTAGGTGAGCAGCTCGTCGCGGGTCAGCCGCCGGGTGACGCCGTGCTCGTCCTCGAACTCCGCGTGGGCCAGCTCCGTCATGAGGTCGTCGGACGGGTGCTCGGCCCGCCAGTCGATGTAGTCGCCGAACTCCTTGAACATCGCGGCGGGGTCGAACCCACCCGAGAGGTCCTGGGGCTGGCCCGACTCCGTGCGGATGGCGGCGTCGGCGCGGTCGCGCACCGACTCCTGCGCGTCTTCCGGGATGCCGAGGAGCATGCCGATCACCCGCATGGGCATCTGCCGGCCGAGGTCGGCGATGAAGTCGAACCGGTCGGTGCCGACGAGCGGGTCGAGTGCACGCGCACAGAGCTCGCGGATCTGGGGCTCGAGCGCCAGCATCTTCTTCGGCGTGAACACCCGCGACAGCAGGCTGCGGTGCACGGTGTGTGCGGGCGGGTCCTCGAACAGCAGCGTGCCGGGCGGGATCTCGAGGCCCGACTTGATCAGCTCCAGGATCCCGCCGCGCGCCGAGCTGAACGTCGTCTTGTCGACGAGGCCGCGCTCGACGTCGTCGTACCGGCTCACCGCGTAGAAGTCGTGCGGCGCGTTGTAGTAGCAAGGCGCCTCCTCGCGGAGCCGCCGGAACACAGGGTACGGATCGGCGTCGATCCCCACGTCGTACGGGTCGTAGTACAGGTCGGTCGTCGCCGTCACCGGTCCCCCCGGACGCTGGCCCAATTGGTGTCAGGGCACAATGACACCAATCAACCGTCCCCCGCAACCAGTGTGTTTGGACGGTTTGCGGTGCCCTGGCACCGCAAACCGTCCAAACAGGGGGTCAGCGGTAGCGGGCGGGGGGCTCGTCGAGGATGACGGTCTTGGTCTCGAGGAAGTGGGTCAGGCCCTCGCGGCCACCCTCGCGGCCGACGCCCGACTGCTTGAACCCACCGAACGCGATCCCGAAGTCGGTGCGGAACGAGTTCATGCCGACCGTTCCCGCACGGAGCTGGCGAGCCACCGCGTAGGCGCGGTCGGGATCGCTCGTGAACACCGAAGAGTTCAGCCCGTAGATCGTGTCGTTCGCGATCGATACCGCGTCCTGCTCGTCGGCGGCCGGGATCACGCTCAGCACCGGCCCGAAGATCTCCTCCTGGGCGATGCTCGACGCGTTGTCGACGTTGCCGAAGACGGTCGGCTCGACGAACCAGCCCCGGTCGAGGTGCTCCGGGCGCCCACCGCCGGCCGCGAGGGTCGCACCCTCCGCGATCCCCTTGGCGATGTAGCCCTCGACGCGGGTGCGTTGGCGCTCCACCGCGAGCGGACCCATCTGCGTCTCGGGGTCGAACTGGTTGCCCACCCGTACCTGACCGAAGACCGCGGCGAGCGCCTCGACCATCTCGTCGTGCCGGGCCCGAGTGACCACGATGCGGGTGAGCGACGAGCACACCTGCCCGGTCATCACACACTCCGCCTTCGCCAGCGTGGCCGCCGCGGCTTCGATGTCGGCATCGTCGAGGATCACCGCGGCCGACTTCCCGCCGAGCTCGAGCGTCATGCGCGCGATCCGCTCGCCGAGGATCGCGCCGATCTTGCGTCCCGCCGCGGTGGAGCCCGTGAACGTGATCTTGTCGATGCGCGGGTCGCGCACCAACAGCTCCGACACCTCGCGGTCGGCGGTCACCACGTTGAGCACGCCCGGGGGCAGGCCGATCTCCTCGGCCGCCTCGGCCGCAAGGTACCCGGCGCCGGGCGCCTCCGGCGACATCTTCAGCACCACGGTGCAGCCCGCGAGCAGCGCCGGACCAACCTTGTGCGGGATGAGGCCGTGGGGGCTGTTCCACGGGACGATCGCGCCCACCGTCCCCACCGGCTCGCGCACCAGCAGCCCGAACCCACCCAGCGACGGCGTCGCCGGCTCCTCGAACGCGAAGGTCTCGGCGAGCGCGGCGTACGCGTCGAAGTCCTTCTGCATCGCCGTGGCCGCGAACTTCGCGATCGCGTGCGTGGTCCCCGACTCCCGCGGCCAGATCTGGGCGAGCGCGTCGGCCCGCTTCTGCAGCGCCGGGCCGAACGCCCGCAGGTACTCGGCTCGCTCGGCGTGGCTCAGGCGCGGCCACGGCCCGTCGTCGAACGCGGTCCGGGCCGCCGCCACCGCGCGAGCCATGTCGTCGGCCTGCGCCTCCGCGACCCGGAAGTACAGCTCCTCGGTGCCCGAGTCGATGACGTCGATCATCGAGTCGGACGACGGTGCGACCCACTCGCCCCCGATGAAGAACCGGTCCGGGTGGCTGACCGGAGCCGCAGCGTCGATGGTGGTCATGGGGCTCTCCATTCTCGGGAACGTCGCTCTCGCAGCGTAGTGAGCTCCGGAGGAGGAGACCCGGGCGGGGTGAGCGGCCGGTCGGCCGCCCGGTCACGCCCCCGCGAGGAGCCGACGGGGGTTGTCGGCGAAGATCGTCTCGACGTCGGCGTCGGTGACGCCCCGCTCGAGCAGCATCGGGACGAAGTCGGTGGTGATGTAGGTGTAGGGCCGGTCGGACACCTGCCAGTCGATCGCGGCCTTGCGCGTCATCATCGCCTCCCGGAGCTCCGGCGGCACCCAGAACGCCGGGCGGGGCGCGGTGGTCACGCAGATGTGGTCCTGCGAGAGGCAGACCTGACGGGTGAGGCCGCCCTGCACGAGCGCGGCCACGTGGTCGGCGCGGCGCTGGTCGGGCGCGATGACCTCGAGCCCGACGCGGTCGATCCCCACGAACGTGCCCCGCGCCGCGAGCGCTCGGATCGCGGCCACGTCCTCCTGCTCGTCCTGGTGGCCGATCAGCACACGCGAGAGATCGGCGCCGTTCTCGGCGAAGATGTCCTGCTGGACGTCGCCGTTGCGCGAGTTCTCCGTGTGCGTGATGATCGCCACGTTCGTGTCACGTTGCGCGAGCGCCGCGCCGGTGAGCGCGCGACGCTCCCCGTCGGTGACCTCGACCCCGGACGCGGCCTTGATCGCGCCGGCCCGGATCCCGCCGGTGTGGGCGATGCCGTCGCGCAGCTCGGCCACGTAGTGCTCGGCGATCTCCTCGGGGTCACGCGACCGCCAGTAGGTGGGCAGGCCCCAGCCCTGGTGCTCCGTGTAGAAGCCGGTCGTGCACACCACGTGCATGCCCGACCTCTGCGAGACCTCCGCGTAGAGCTCGGGATCGCGCCCCAGCTCGATCGGACACGGGTCGACGAAGGTGCCGAACCCGGCGTCGCGCAGCTCGGCGAGCCGGTCGACCGCGCGGGCGACGATGTCGGCGCGGGTCCACCGGGGATTGCGCTCGTACTGCTCCCCCGCCCACGTGATGACGATGTGCTCGTGGACGAGCGTTCGCCCGAGCTCCTCGGCCTCGATCGGTCCCGTGACGGTCTGCACCTGCGCCATGCGTCCCCCTTCGCCCCTGTGCGGAGCACGATCTCACCACGACGCACCCGGTCGGTTCCACTGCCGGTTATGGTCGATTCGTGGAGACCTCCGGGAACGCCGTACGACCGGTCGTGGACTTCGACTTCGCCGCCGCCCGGAGCCGGCAGGACTCCGACGACGCGTGGAAGGCGGTGCGCGAGGCCGAGTGCCCGGTCGCCTGGACCGACCACGGTGGCGGGCACTGGGTGATCAGCGGCTACGACGCCGTCGCGGCCGCGTTCCGCGACTGGGAGCGGTTCTCGTCGGCCCGGACCGACCCCGACCGGTGCGCGATCTCCTTCAGCAACGGCAAGGTCCCCCTCTGCCTCCCGGAGGAGTCCGACCCGCCCGAGTGGAAGGGCTACCGCCGCGCGATCGCCCAGATCCTCTCGCCCCAGGCGTCGGAGCGCCTCCGCGAACGGGCCCGGTACTGGACCGGGCACTCCCTCGACCAGGTGGTCGAGCGGGGCGAGTGCGAGTTCGTGAACGACCTCACGTGTCCCGTGCCCGCGGCGGTCACGCTGGAGTGGATGGGCTTCCCCCGCGAGGAGTGGCAGTGGTTCTCCGACGCCTTCCACGGCATCTCGGCGTTCCCCAACGGCACGCCCGAGCACCGCAAGGCCACCGAGGCGTACGCGGTGGTGATGACCCGCATCACCGAGGAGCTGCGCGACCGGATCACATCGCCGCGCGACGACGCGCTCACCACGATCGCGCACCACGAGATCGACGGTGTGCGGATCTCCGAGGACATCGCGCAGGCGATCGCGTTCCTCACCGTCACCGGCGGCATCGACACCACCACGTCGTTCACCGGCGCCGCATTGATCCACCTCTCCCGGCACCCCGACGACCGCCGCCGCCTGATCGAGGACCCCGCGCGGTTCCCCGTCGCGACCGAGGAGTTCCTCCGCTACTACCCGCCGGCGCGGACCCACGCCCGCACCGTCGCGGTCGACACCGTGTTCGAGGGCGTCTCGATGAAGCAGGGCGAGCGCGTCCTCCTCAGTGAGATCGCGGCCGGACGTGACGAGTCGGCCTTCGCGCACGCCGACGAGTTCGTCATCGACCGGGAGCCCAACCTCCACCTCTCGTTCGGGGTCGGCATCCACCGCTGCCCCGGATCGCACCTCGCCCGCATGGAGTTCGAGGAGATGGTCACGGCCGTGCTCCGGCGCATGCCCGACTACCACATCGATCCGGAGGCCATCGTCGAGTACCCCGACTGGGCCATGGTCGGCGGCTGGCAACGCCTCCCGGCCACCTTCACCCCGAGCACGCCGTAGCGGGAGCGCCCAGGTCGCCGGGCCGGCGCTCGGGACCGTCTCCCATCCACCCACGCGACGCGATCCCCCGAGGAGCACCCGATGACCGACGTCTTGACCGCGGGCACCGTTGCGACGATCGACGCCAACGAGGCCGTGGCCTCGGTGGCGTACCGGCTGAGCGAGGTCATCGCGATCTACCCGATCACCCCGGCGTCGCCGATGGCCGAGCACGCCGACGAGTGGGCGGTCACCGACCGACCCAACCTGTGGGGATCGGTCCCCGACGTGATCGAGATGCAGTCGGAGGGTGGCGCCGCGGGTGCGGTCCACGGAGCGCTGCAGGCCGGGGCGCTCACCACGACGTTCACGGCGTCGCAGGGACTGCTGCTCATGATCCCGAACCTGTTCAAGATCGCGGGAGAGCTCAACGCGTTCTGCCTGCACGTCGCGGCCCGCAGCGTCGCCACCCATGCCCTGTCGATCTTCGGGGACCACTCCGACGTGATGGCGGCTCGGGGAACGGGCTTCGCGATGTTGGCGTCGGGCTCGCCCCAGGAGGCGAGCGACCTCGCCGCCGTCGCGCACGCGGCCACGCTGCGCTCGCGGGTGCCGTTCCTCCACTTCTTCGACGGGTTCCGCACGTCGCACGAGATCCAGAAGATCTCGACGCTCGACGACGCGGTCCTCGCGGCACTGGTCGACGACGCGGACATCGCCGCGCACCGCGCGCGATCCCTGTCACCCGACCGGCCGGTGGTCCGGGGCACGGCCCAGAATCCCGACACCTTCTTCCAGGCCCGGGAGGCGGCCAACCCGTTCCACGACGCCTGCCCGGCCGTGGTCGAAGCCACGATGGAGCGCTTCGCCGAGCTCACCGGGCGCCACTACCGGTTGTTCGACTACGTGGGGCACGCCGAAGCCGAGCGCGTCATCGTGATGATGGGCTCCGGCGCCGAGTGCGCCCACGAAGCGGTGGAGCACCTCGCGGCCCAAGGCGAGCGGGTCGGGCTCGTGAAGGTCCGCCTCTACCGGCCGTTCTCCATGGAGCGGCTCGTCGACGCGCTCCCGCCGACGGTGCGTTCCGTCGCGGTGCTCGACCGGACGAAGGAGCCCGGGTCCACCGGCGATCCCCTCCTGCTGGACGTGACCGCCGCGCTCGTCGACGCGCTGGGACGCGGCACGCTCGCCGCGCTGCCCCGCATCGTCGGCGGTCGCTACGGGCTGTCGTCGAAGGAGTTCTCGCCGCCGATGGTCAAGGCCGTGCTCGACGAGCTCACCGGCGACGTCCCCCGGTCCCGGTTCACCGTGGGGATCACCGACGACGTCACCCACCTGTCGCTCCCGCTCGACGACGACTTCACCACCGAGCCCGACTCGGTGCACCGCGCGGTGTTCTTCGGTCTCGGGTCCGACGGCACGGTCAGCAGCAACAAGGCGTCGATCAAGATCATCGGGGAGCACACACCGCAGTCGTGCCAGGGCTACTTCGTGTACGACTCGAAGAAGTCGGGGGCGGTCACGGTGTCGCACCTGCGGTTCGGGCCCGAGCCGATTCGGTCCACCTACGAGATCCGCTCCGCCGGGTTCGTCGCGGTGCACGACCCCGGGCTGCTCGACCGCCTCGACGTGCTCGAGCGCGCCGCGCCCGGCGCGACGGTCCTGCTCAACCTGGCCGCCGCGCCCGACGAGGTGTGGGACCGGCTGCCGCGCCGCGTCCAGGAAACGCTCGTCGCCAAGGGCTGCCGGCTGTTCGCGATCGACGCCGACGCGGTGGCGGACCGCTACGGCCTCGGGCGCCGGATCAACACGATCATGCAGACCTGCTTCTTCGCGCTCACCGCGGTCCTCCCCGTCGACGTCGCGATCGACGAGATCAAGGCGTCGGTCGTGTCGACCTGGGGCCGGCGCGGACCGGAGATCGTCCGGCGCAACGTCGAGGCGATCGACGCGGCGCTGGCCGAGCTCCACGAGATCACGGTCCCCGCGGCCGCGAGCGCGCCCCCGTCGACGCGTCTCACCGTTCCCGACGACGCGCCCGACTTCGTGCAGCGGGTCACCCGCCTGATGCTCGACGGCCACGGCGACCGGCTGCCCGTGAGCGCGTTCCCACCCGACGGGACGTGGCCCACGGGGACGAGCCGGTTCGAGAAGCGGGCGATCGCGTCGGAGATCCCGATCTGGGAGCCCGACCTGTGCGTGCAGTGCAACCGCTGCTCGATGATCTGCCCGCACACCGCGATCATCACCAAGGTGTTCGAACCCGAACACCAAGACGGGGCACCGGCGTCGTTCCGTAGCCAACCCGAGACCTACACCCACGAGCTCGAAGGACTGGCCTACACCGTGCAGGTCGCGCCCGACGACTGCACCGGCTGCGGGCTCTGCGTGGAGGTCTGCCCCGCCAAGGACCGCACCCGCCCCAAGCGCAAGGCCATCAACCTCCAGCCCGCCGACGAGCACCGCGACCGCGAGCGCACGGCGTTCGAGTTCCTCCGCCAGATCCCCGACGTGCCCCGTACCCGCATCCCGCGTGGGTCGCGCACGCTCGCGCTGCTCCCCGCGACGTTCGAGTTCTCCGGAGCATGCGCCGGATGTGGCGAGACGCCCTACATCCGGGCCCTCACCCAGCTGTTCGGCGATCACCTCGTCATCGCGAACGCCACCGGCTGCTCGTCGATCTACGGCGCCAACCTCCCGACCACCCCGTACACGACCGGTGCCGACGGCCGCGGCCCGGCCTGGAGCAACTCGCTGTTCGAGGACAACGCCGAGTTCGGGTTCGGGTTGCGGCTCGGGCTCGACGCGACGGCGCGGCGGGCCCGCTCCCTCCTCGACGACCTCGCGCCCCACCTCCCCGCCGCGCTCGTCGCCGAGCTCGGCGAGCCGTGCGGCCACGACGACGAGCAGCTCACGCGTCGCCGTCAGGTCGTGGCGGAGCTCCGCGACCACTGCTCCCGCATGACCGAACCCGGGGCAGTGGCACTGGCCGACCTCGCCGACGCCTTCACCAACCGGTCGGTGTGGGCGATCGGCGGTGACGGCTGGGCCTACGACATCGGCTACGGCGGGCTCGACCACGTGCTCGCCTCGAACCGCGACGTCAACGTGCTCGTGCTCGACACCGAGGTGTACTCCAACACCGGTGGCCAGCAGTCCAAGGCGACCCCGCTCGGGGCCGTGGCCAAGTTCGCGTCGGCGGGCAAGGAGACGCGCAAGAAGGACCTCGGGCTCCTCGCCATGAGCTACGGGCACGTCTACGTCGCCAGCGTCGCGATGCAGGCGCGCAATCGGCACACGCTCCAGGCGCTGCTCGAAGCCGAGAGCTACCCCGGGCCGTCGCTCGTGATCGCGCACAGCCCGTGCATCGCCCACGGGTACGACCTCGTGCACGCACCCGCCCAACAGGCCCGCGCCATCGCCAGCGGGGCGTGGCCGCTCTACCGCTACGACCCCCGGCGCGTCGCCGCGGGCGAGCCACCCCTCGTCGTGGACGCCGACCCCGTGTCGTTGCCCATGCGCGAGTACATGGAGCAGGAGGCCCGGTTCCGGATGGTCGAGATGCGCGACCCCGACCGCTTCACGACCCTCGTGCGCGCAGCGGAGCACGCGGTGCGTGACCGCCACGCGCTCTACGAGCAGCTCGCGCAGATCCGACTTCCCGAGCAGGAGGCCCACGATGGCTGAGCTCGCGACCACCTGGCTCGGACTCGAGCTGACCAGCCCGTTCGTGATCGGCGCCTCGCCGCTCGCCGACGACCTCGACGGACTGCGGGCCCTGGTCGACGCCGGAGCCGGCGCGGTCGTGCTCCACTCCGTGTTCGAGGAGCAGATCCTCGCCGAGCAGCTCGCCGTGCACCACTTCGTCGACAGCCGGATCGACACCGACGCCGAGGCACGGTCGTTCCTGCCCGAGTCGGCCACGTTCCCGGTCGGCGCCGACCCGACGCTGGCGCACCTCGAGCGGGTGCGAGCGGCCGTCGACCTCCCGGTCGTCGCGTCGCTCAACGGGGTGACGCCCGGCGGCTGGACCGACATCGCCACCCGGATGGAGGCCGCCGGCGCAGACGCGATCGAGCTCAACCTCTACGACCTCGTGACCGGGTTCGACGAGACCGCGGCCGACATCGAGGACCGCCAGCACGACGTGGTGTCGGCGGTCGTGGCCGCGGTCGACCTCCCGGTCACGGTGAAGCTGTCGCCCTTCTACACCGCGTTGCCCGCCTTCGTCCGCCGGCTGGAGCAGGCCGGCGCCGCGGGTGTGGCCGTGTTCAACCGCTTCTACCAACCCGACGTCGATCCCGACACGCTCGACGTCGACCGCCACCTCCACCTGTCCACGCCCGCGGAGCTGCCGCTGCGGCTCCACGCGCTCGCGTTGCTCCATGGCCGCGTCGGGCTGTCGCTCGCCGCGACGGGTGGGGTCCACAGCGGACGCGACGCGGCGAAGGCCGTCCTGTGCGGCGCGACCGCGGTGCAGGTGGTGTCCGCGCTCCTCGTCGGCGGGGCACCGCAGCTGACCCGCATGCGCGCCGACCTCGTGGAGTGGCTCGACGAGATGGGCTACCGCAGCGTCGACGAGGCCCGGGGCGCGATGGCCCTCGACAACGTGGCCGACCCCCACGCCTGGGAGCGCGTGAACTACACCCGACTGATCCAGGGCTGGCGACCGCGGAGCACGGGGACCTGATATGCCTGAGGCCGTGGACGCACCCTTCCCGGCCGAGATCGACGACCTGGCGGCCTGGGTCGAGCTGTCGTACGAGCTCGGGCTGACCGACGGGCTGCCGGTGCACCCGCCGATGCGCAATGTCGTGGACGCGCTGGTGGCCGGTTCGGGGCGCGCCGCGGACGACGTGGTCGCGATGATCCCGCCCCGCAACGGCCGGGCCACGGTCGAGGTGGTCGCCGCGAACGCGGCGATGGCCGGCGCGCGGCCCGAGCACATGCCGGTGATCCTCGCCGCGCTCGACGCCATGAGCGACCCGGCCCACAACCTCCGGGGGGTCGTGCTCACGACCCATCCCTGCTGGCCGCTCGTCGTCGTGTCGGGTGACGATGTGCAGCGGCTGGAGATGGCCCACGCGGAGGCGGTCTTCAGCGGCGGCGGCAACCGCGCGAACGTCGCGATCGGCCGCGCGGTGAAGCTCGTGCTGTGGAACGTCGGCGCGTCGTTCATCGGTGAGCCGGTCAAGGAGGTGCTTGGCCATCCCGGTCGCCTCGCCTACTGCATCGCCGAGTCGCCCGACTCGCCCTGGGAGCCGATCCACCGCGCGCGCGGCCTCGACGAGGCCAGCGGCGTCACCGTGTTCGCGTGCGAGGGGCCGCACTCGGTGGCCATGTGGGCCGCCGACGACGACCCCCACAACCGGCTCGGCCAGGCCGCCGACGCGATGTCGATCCGCGGCTCCAACAACACCCACACCATGGGCGAGGTGCTCGTGGTGATGACGCCGAACGAGGCCCGGCACCTGGCGGCGATGGGCTACGGGCGCGTCGATGTGCAGCGGAAGCTGTTCGAGCTCGCGCGTCGGCGGATCGGCGACATCCGGCCGCGCGGCCCGCTGCGCCCCGACACCTCGCCGGAGCACTGGTACTCGTCGTGGCCCGAGTGGGTCGACCAGTCGAGCGACGACACGCTCGTCCCGGTGGTCGAGCGGCCCGGAGACATCCACGTGGTGGTGACCGGCGCCGACAGCATCCCCTTCATGGCCGTCTGCCCCGGGTGGGGCGAGCTCGGCGGGTTCGCGGTGACGCGACCCGTCCGGGTGCCCGATGTCCCTGGTTCCGGCTCGAGCGAGGAACGCGCATGAGCTTCCGGCTCGTCGACCCGCGCGGCGTGGTCCACCACACCGAGCCGGCGGACCTCGCGCCCCGGCTCGGCGCGGTGCCCGAAGACATCGACATCGGGTTCCTCGTCAACGAGGTGAGTCGGCAGACCGGCCCCGACTTCACCCGCTACACCGAGGTCATCGAGGAGGTGCTGCGCGGTCGCTACCGCCGGGTCGAGGTCGTCCGCGACGCGAAGCCCGTGCTGTCGCGGCCGGCCGAGCGGTCGTTGCTGCACAAGTACCGGCACTGCCGAGGGGTGGTCACCGGCCTCGCCAAGTGAGGCAGCTGCACGTCGGGCAGTGTGCTCGACACCGTGAACCTCGAACGCATGGGCATCCCGTCGGTGGTGATCGTCACCGAGCCGTTCGTCGCGGCCGCGAAGGCGAACGCGCGCGCCCAGGGCATGCCCGACATCGCGATGGTCGTCATCCCCCACGACTATCTCGTGGAGGACGACGCGCAGGTGCAGGCCCGGCTCGAACCGGTGATCGACGAGATCCTCGAGCGCCTCTACGTGCGGGCCTGATCGCCGTGGATCAGCCGAAGACGTCGCGCGCCCACTCGGTGAGCTGCGGCACCAGCAGGGACCAGCGCTCGAACAGGCTGCCGCCCGCCTCCGCCGACTTCCCGCGTTCGATCCACTCCCGGTCACCCCAGGGCGGCTCCACCAGGCGCGCGTTCGGCAGCGCGGCGGCAACCGCCTCCGACGTCGCGCGCGTGTGGAAGGCGTCGCTCTCCCCACTGCGGAAGACCAGCGTCGGGAGGTCGAGGGTGGCCGCGTCCGCGCTCGGGAGCCCGGGCACGAGCTCGTCGCCGCAGGGGCAGTACGCGAGCATCCACTGCTCCATCGCCGCGATGAAGGCGGGCCGGTCCTGGTCGAGGAGGCGCTGCCGGTTCGCCGGGTTGCGGCGCAGCGCCTCGTCCCACTCCGGAAGCGCGACGACGTCGTCCATGCCACCCTGCCAGGCCGCGAGCAGCGACTGCCCGCAGTAGTGCATCCCCAGGCTCATCAGTCCGAACGCTCCACCGCTGATCCACCACAGCGCGAGCCCCGCGGCGACATCGCGGTGGCGCGCGGCGGTGAGCATCGAGACGCGTGCGCCACCCGAACCACCGATGATCACGGCCGGGGCCATGTCGAGATGGGTGAGCAGCGCGGCCAGGGTGTCGGCCTGCATCGCCGACTCCGACGCGCCGGTGAAGCACACATCGGACTCGCCGCAGTTGGGTCGGTCCCAGATCAGCACCCGGTTGCCGTCGCGCGCGAGCGCCTCGGCGAGCTCCCGGACCCCCGGGTAGTCCTTGCTGAACCGCCCGCCGGGCGTGATCGCCCAGGGCCGGCCCTCCCCGATGATCTCGTAGGAGATGGACATTCCGTCGACGTTTGCCAGGGCCATGGACCGACCCTAACCTCGCTCCGCATGCTGAGTGACGGAACGCTGGTCGTCGACGCCGACTCGCACTGGTCGGAGACGCCGGACCTGTTCACCAGCCTTGCGCCGCCCGAGTACAAGGACCGCGTGCCGCGGGTCGAGGTGATCGACGGCGTCCAGACGTGGGTCTTCGACGGGCACGTGCTCGGACAGACCGGCGCGGGCGGGGTCATCCGGCGCGACGGTACGAAGGAGAGCTCCGACGTCGCGCTCAACCACTGGACGATCGAGCAGATCCACGTGGGGGCCTACGACCCCAAGGTG
>Ga0302321_100003548_pt1 | contig 13388 bp, 13 predicted proteins | sample Fen_T0_1_FD_202505 | JGI IMG/M metagenome (GOLD analysis project Ga0302321, IMG submission 202505) | Peat permafrost microbial communities from Stordalen Mire near Abisko, Sweden - Fen_T0_1 | ecosystem: Environmental > Terrestrial > Soil > Wetlands > Permafrost | place: Sweden: Abisko...
GCGGGGCTGATAGCAGAGCCCCGGCGGGCCGAGCGGCACCCGGCCGGATGGAGCGGTACCGGGCCGGGTGGAGCGGCACCCGGCCGGGTCGAGCCGAACCGGGCGGGCCGAGCCGAACCGGGCCGGTCGAGCCGTACCGGGCGGGCCGCACCCGGCCCGATCGAGCCGGACCGGCGGTGGGCACGCGGGACTGCGATGATGCGGCCATGTCCATCACCGCCCCGTTCGGCGCGAGACTGGTCGCCGCGATGCACGAGCGTGGCCCGCTGTGCGTCGGCATCGACCCGCATCCCGGCCTGCTGCAGGCCTGGGGCCTAACGGCGTCGGTCAGCGGCCTGGAGCGGTTCTCGATGACCGTGGTCGAGGCGCTGGCACCGACGGTGGCGGTGCTCAAACCTCAGTCGGCGTTCTTCGAGTCGTACGGCTCGGCCGGGATTGCCGTGCTGGAAAGGGTTCTGGCGCGGACTCGGGAGGCCGGGGCGCTGGTCTTGCTGGACGCCAAACGTGGCGACATCGGTTCCACGATGGCCGCATACGCGGCGGCCTACCTGACCAACGACTCGCCGCTCGCTGCGGATGCCATCACCGTCTCGCCCTACCTCGGTTTCGGCTCGCTCACCCCGGCGGTGGACGTCGCGCTGGCCGAAGGTCGCGGGCTGTTCGTGCTGGCCTTGACGTCCAATCCGGAGGGCAGGGCCGTGCAGCACGCCATTGATGCGGATGAGAAGACCGTCGCTCAGGCGATCGTCGACCAGGTCGCGGCGCTGAACGCCGGCGACGACCCGCTCGGTTCCATCGGACTGGTGGTCGGCGCGACGGTGGGCAGGACCGGGCTCGACCTGTCGTACGTCAACGGACCGCTGCTGGCGCCCGGCCTGGGCGCCCAGGGCGCCACCGCGGCCGACCTGCGCACGGTGTTCGCCGACGCCCACGGCGCGGTCCTGCCGACGACCAGCCGGGAGGTGCTCGGCAACGGGCCCTCGGTGAGCAGGCTGCGCGAGGCCGCTGCGCGAGTGGTGGACGAGGTCCGCGCCGCCGTCGGTTGACGGTTGCTGCCAGGCGCGGCCGCCAGTCGGCGGCGGCCCGGACCTCTGCGGATTCCGGACGGCGGTCGGTTCGGTGCGCTGCGGGTTGCCGTCACCGCCGCCCGGAGAGGTCTGATGTCAGTCGGCCCGCGGGCCCATGGGAGAGCGCCGCCCTGCCACCCGACTGGGGGAGGGGGGACGCTGCGGGGACGGCTTTGGGGGAGGTTGGGACTCCCGGTTCTTGCTCGCCGTGGTGACCATCTCCGGGTGCGCAGCGGGCAGCACTGCCGCCACACCGTCCGCAACGGCGGGCGGATCGACTCCTGCTCGACCCGGGGTTGCCCCAGGCGCGCCCCCTCGGGTCCGCCTGGTGTAGGTGGTTCGTCGGGTTGTCGTCATGTTGTGTCCTCATCCATCGGTCGGGCCGGTTGCTGGCTCCTCGCACTGCGGGCGCCCTGAGATGAGTTCATCGGCCCGGCCGATGGCTCGGCTGTTCCGTCGCTGTGGATCCCCTGGGAAGGGCGGCGTCCAGGTCGTCGGGCCAGCTCCGGCGAGTGGCGCCTCGGCTGGTTTCGGCAGCTGGTGGTGCGCCAGTGGGCTGCGCGAACTCCGGATCGGCGCTGCGCTCGACGGGTTGCTTTCGGACGGGTTGCTTCGGCGGGTTGCCGGGTTGCCGGGTTGCCGGGTTGCGGGTTGCCGGGTTGCGGGTTGCCGGGCTGCGCGTTGCCGGGCTGCGCTCAGGGCGACCGGGGCGACGCGGTGGTCCCACCGCGATGGAACGAGCTGGTGAACCGCACCGGCTCCGGCCGCGCGCCGTCCACCAGCTGCAGGACGGCCCGGCCGGCCGCCTGACCCCGCTCGGCCGCCGGCTGCGTCATCGTCGTCAGGTCATGCGCGACGATCCGGTCGAGCGCGATGCCGTCGAACCCGACGACGCTGACGTCTCTGGGGACATCGAGGCCGAACTCCTCGGCGGCCTTGATCACCCCGGCGGCCAGCAGGTCGCTCTGCGCGATGATCGCCGTCGGGCGGTGGCCAGGATCGCGCAGCAGCGCCTGGCCGGCCAGCATGCCCTCCTGTACCAGGCTGCCCGCGGTGACCACGCCGGAGCTGGCCGGGAAGATGGCGCGCACGCCCTCGAGCCGGTCCAGGGTGACCTGAACGGTGCCGAGCCGCTCGCGATCGGGGGTGAGTGGACCGCGCTCGAAAGTCGCGTCCAAGGGGAGCGCAACGATCGCGACGTCGCGATGGCCCAGCTCTCGCAGGTGCCGGGCCACCAGCTCGGTCGCCTCCTGGTCGTCCAACGAGATGGTCAGCACGCCGCTCATCCGGGGCCCGCCCAGCGCGACGACCGGAATGTTCCGTCGGAGGTTGACCTCCAAAGCGCGCGCGATGCGGAGGCTGCAACCGATCAGGATGACCCCGTCCATGGACGCCGACTCCATCGCGAGCGAGCTCTCACCGACGTCGGTGAGCAGTAGCAGGCCGCGGCCGCCCGTCGTGGTCTCCTGAGCGATGCCGTCCAGGAATGCGATCTTGATCGGATCACGGAAGGCGGTGAGCACACGCTCCTCGAGGACCACGCCGATGATCCCCGAGCGACCCCGCCGCAACGACCGGCCGCGCGGGTCCGGGCCGGCGTACTGCAGGGTTTCGGCGGCGCCGAGGACCCGGTCGCGGGTGGCGACGGACACCGGGCCCGATCCGCTGAACGCGAGGGATGCCGTCGACACCGACACTCCGGCTACGGCCGCCACCTGTGCAAGTGTGGGCCGTTTGCGGTTCGCGATCCGGCCGGGTGGTGCGGTGGTGCCGGGTGGTGCGGTGGTGCCGGGTGGTGCGGTGGTGCCGGGTGGTGCGGTGGTGCCGGGTGGTGCGGTGGTGGCGGGTGGTGCGGTGGTGTCGGGTGGTTCGGTCATCGGTGACCGCCGATCTGCAACGCGTTCGTGGTCGCCGAGACGGCCCGCCAGCGACACTGTGCCCCCCGCGGGCAGCACGATTCGCACGCGGTGCCGGTCGGCGGCTGGGCGCGGGTCGAGCACTGTGCGTGAGTCGGAGGTTGAGCAGGGTCCGGTGTACGAAAACGGGCTGGTCGCCGACGTGCGAAGCGGCCTGGTTGCTCGGATCCAGGACCGGACGGCAACCGGCGCCTGCGACGCAGCTCAACTCCGCGCCCAGGTTGACTCCTTGACCTCACCCGTCCTACGGTAGTCGAATCGATTCGATCGAATCGATTCGATGCGCGTTATGCTGGTGCGAGCTCGCTCAGCTGTTCTCCGCGATCGTGACCAGAGCAGGATTGGTGACAGTCGCGGCCTGACGACCAGCGTCGCGACCGCCCGATCCTGCAACACCTATCGGCAACATCGTTCCAGCCAGTAGCTTCACACCGGCACCGTTCCAGCCCGTAGCTTCGCGGTCGGCACGGTGCGCCCGGCACGGTGCGCCCGGCACGGTGCGCCCGGCACGGTGCGGGTGGCCCGGTGCGGTTGCCCGGTGCGGTGGCTCGGTGCGCTCGGCCCGGGTCCAGCACCGTTACTGGCCAGCACCGTTACTGGCCAGCACCGTTGCCAGCCGGCAGCTTTCCACCGGCGCCGACCAAGCCAGGCACCGATCCATCCAGCCAGTCCAACCGAGCCCAGTCCAGCATCCATCCATCCATCCCGTCAGCTCGACCGAGCCCAGTCCGGCACCGAACACCGACCGAGGAACCGCGATGTCCGACCCCTTCGCCGTCACCGACGCGCAGCAACCGGCGACCGTGCAGCAACCGGCGACCGCGCTGACCCGGCGCGAGATCGTCACTTGGCGCAGCGCGGTCTTCGTGATCTTCGCGCTGTCGGGCCTCGGCATGGCGAGCTGGATCGCCCGCATCCCGGCCACTCGGGACGCGCTGGGCGCCAGCACCTTCGAGATGGGTTTGATCGTGCTCGGGGTCGCCGTCGGTGCGATTGTCGGCCTGACCCTGTCCAGTCATGTCATCGCGCGCTTCGGGTCGAAGGCGACCATCGTCGGCAGCGTCACCTCGGCCGGGATGGGTCTCGCGGTGATGGGTGTCGGCGCCACCTTCACGACCAACGCGGTGCTCGTCGTCGCCGGCCTGGTCCTGTTCGGCCTGGGTAACGGTATCTGCGATGTGGCCATGAACGTCGAAGGAGCGGCCAACGAACGCTCGCTGGGTCGCACCGTGATGCCGTGGTTCCACGCGTCGTTCAGCCTGGGCACGATCGTCGGCGCCGGCCTCGGTGCGACCGCGGAGCATCTCGGGATGCCGATCGCGCTGCACCTGGCGGTGATCGGCGCATTGATGATCCTGGCCACCATTGCGTCCGTTCGGTACCTGCGGCCCGACCCCTTCGCGACCACGCCGTCGGCGGGTGCCGACGCGCCGGCTGATGGACACGGCTGGCGCTCGCGACTCGGTATTTGGCGTGACCGGCGCACCCTGCTGATCGGACTGATCGTGCTCGGCATGGCGTTCGCGGAAGGCTCCGCCAACGACTGGCTGGCGCTGGCGATGGTGGACGGGCACGGCGTCGACAATGCCACCGGGGCGCTCGTCTACGGCGTCTTCGTCACCGCGATGACCGTGGGCCGGATCGGCGGTGTCTACGTGCTGGACCGTTTCGGCCGGGTGCTGGTGCTCAGGGTGTCGGCGGTGCTGGCCGGCGTCGGGCTGTTGGTGGTCATCTTTTCCCCCGCCCCCTGGATGGCAGGTATCGGAGTCGTGCTCTGGGGTCTGGGGTCGGCCCTGGGCTTCCCGGTCGGTATGTCGGCCGCGGCCGACGATCCGCGGAACGCCGCGGCCCGGGTGAGCGCGGTCGCCACCATCGGGTACCTGGCGTTCCTGGTCGGGCCGCCGTTGGTGGGCTTCGTCGGCGGGCACATCGGCCTGTTGAACGCACTGTTGCTCGTGCTGACGCTGGTCGCGGTGGCCGGATTCGTCTCGCCGGCCGCGCGCAAGCCCACCGCCGACGTGCGCGAGTCCGCGCCGACCCCAGCCTGACCCGACGGCGGGCCGTTCGTCAAGGTTCGAACGAGGGTTTGAACGAGCGAACGTCAGTGTCCCGGCAATGCCAGTTTGAGCGTCACGATGATGAACCCCATCGTCAGGTTCAGCAGCACTGTGCGGGTGAGCGCCGGACCGGCCAGCTGAGCCCGGCGCACGGCCGCCAGTCCCCAGAGTTGCTGTTCGGCAATCGCCACGATCAAGGCGGCCCAGACCCCGTCGGACACGCTGACATTGGGCAGGAACCCGCACACCAGCGCCGCGATCGCCGGCGGAATGGCCGCCGCGGCAACCGGCCATTCATGTCGCATGCCTGCCCGGATGGCCCCGAAATGCCAGCCCCCGTGCACCGACGCAACCGTCGCCGCGTAAACGTGCGCGATCCAGAACACGAACCCGCTGACCACGAGCAGGATCGCCAGCACACCCGGGCCCCGGCTGTCACCTGAGCTGACAATCACCGACGCCGCCAGCACGGAGCCGTAGACCGCCGAGGTGTAGTCGCGCGGTTGCCGGGGGGTTCGCGGCATGGCCGGGTTCGTCTCGCTCATCGGCTCCTCCCCTTCCCGCCGGGACCGTCCAATCCGCCGCTGACCGAAATGCCCGAGCCCAAAGCGTAGAGCCGGGTGGCGAAGGGCCACGAATCACTGGCACTCCACGGCTAGCTGGGCCGAGGCCGCCGCGCAGGCCGTCGACCAGGTCAACGCCACCCTGGTCGATTCACCGACACGCGGACTTCGCCACCAGAAATCAGGTTGCTCGCCATACTGGCCGATATGGGTGCCCATATCGGTGGTAACCTTCCGCTGTGAAAACCACCATCGACATCTCCGATGCCCTGCTCAGCGAGGTGAGGGCCGCCGCAGCGCAGGACGGCCGCACGGTGCGGTCCGTCGTCGAGGAGGGGCTGCGCAAGCTGCTGGCCGAGCGCTCCCAGATGGCGCCCAGAACGCTGCGAGACGCCTCCTTTACGGGCACCGGCATGAACCCAGAATTCGCCAATGCATCCTGGGACGTCTTCGCGGCCGCAATCTATGAACTGCCGCCGTCCGACGGCGACTGATCGCTGGTGATCGCCGTCGACACCAGCGTCCTGGTCTACGCACATCGGACCGACAGCCCGTCCCATGGGCCCGCCGCCCGGAGCCTCGTACAGATCGTCGAGCGTGGGGCCCCTTGGGCGATCGCGTGGCCATGTGTGCATGAGTTCCTGGCGGTGGTCACGAATCACCGCATATTTCCGGTCCCCTCGCCGTCACCAAGGGCACTGGACCAGGTTGTTGCCTGGCGTGACGCCGGCGCGCACTTTCTGGCCGAAGGTGCAGGGCATTTCAGCCGGCTGGCCGGGCTCGTCACCGCGGCCGGGATCTCCGGCCCCAAGATCCATGACGCCCGGATCGCCGCCCTGTGCCTGGACCAGGGTATCGACGAACTGTGGTCGGTGGACCGGGACTTCTCGCGCTTCCCGGGGCTGCGGGTACGAAATCCCCTGGTGCCTGGGCGCCGAAGGGGCAGCTAGCGGGATCGGTCGTGCGGGCGGGGCGAGTCGAACCCAGCGCGGAGTGACGCCGGTTATGTTGACCTGGTGAGGAATGACCCGGAGTTCCGTGAGCCACGCGCGCCGGCGGTGGCGATCTGGACCGTCGTCGGCCTGTTCCTCGGCGTCGCGGTGGGGGTCGTCATCGGACAGCCGGCGGGCGTGGCCGCGGTCGGCGCCGTCCTCGGGCTGTTGTACGGACTGTTCGCGACCCGCCGTCGCCCCGGCCCGATCGATGACGACTGACCGACGGTAGATCGCCCGCGCCGTCCGCCGGATCAGGGCGATCCGTCGCCCCGGGCGGGTAGCCTCTGATCGTCGCCGCTGCACGCCGCCCCGGGGCTCGCGCATGCCCCAAACCATCCGCATCGGTGCACGACCAGTTGAGAAGACACTCCGAGGAGATCCATGACCACGACGGCGACGCCGCCCGCTATCACCCACGATCTGGTCGCTGACCGCGTCGGCGACCTCGACTACAAGGTTGCCGACCTCGCGCTGGCCGAATTCGGCCGCAAGGAGATCACCCTCGCCGAGCACGAGATGCCCGGCCTGATGGCGTTGCGCCGTGAGTACTCCGAGGTCCTGCCGTTGCGCGGCGCGCGTATCTCCGGGTCCCTGCACATGACCGTGCAGACTGCGGTGCTCATCGAGACCCTGGTCGATCTGGGCGCCGAGGTTCGGTGGGCGTCGTGCAACATCTTCTCCACCCAGGACCACGCCGCTGCCGCGGTCGCCGTCGGTCGCTACGGAACCCCCGAGGCACCCGCTGGCGTACCGGTCTTTGCCTGGAAGGGCGAGTCGCTGCCCGAGTACTGGTGGTGCACGAACCAAATGCTGCGCTGGCCCGACGGACTCGGCCCGAACATGATCCTGGACGACGGCGGTGACGCCACGCTGCTGATCCACAAGGGCGTGCAGTACGAGAAGGCCGGAGTGGTGCCGCCGACCCAGGACGACGACTCCGACGAGTATGCCGTCACCCTCGACCTGCTCCGCGCCTCGCTGGCCGACGACCCGCAGTACTGGACCCGGACCGCCCCGTCGATCCTGGGCGTCACCGAGGAGACCACCACCGGAGTCAACCGGCTCTATCAGCTGGCGGCCGCTGGCGAGCTGCTCTTCCCGGCGATCAACGTCAACGATTCGGTCACCAAGAGCAAGTTCGACAACAAGTACGGTGTCCGGCACTCCCTCATCGACGGGATCAACCGCGGCACCGACGTGCTGATCGGCGGCAAGGTGGCGCTGGTCGTCGGGTACGGCGACGTCGGCAAGGGCTCGGCCGAATCGCTGCGCGGGCAGGGCGCCCGGGTGATCATCGCCGAGATCGATCCGATCTGCGCTCTGCAGGCGCTGATGGACGGCTACGAGGTGAGCACGGTCGACAAGGCCGTCGACCGGGCCGACATTGTCATCACCACCACCGGCAACAAGGACATCATCGGCACAGATCACATGCAGCGGATGAAGCACCAGGCGATCCTGGGCAACATCGGGCACTTCGACAACGAGATCGACATGGCCGGGCTGGCCCGTCTCAAGGGTGTTTCCAAGATCGAGATCAAGCCCCAGGTCGACGAGTGGCGATTCGCCAGCGGGCGCACCATCCTCGTGCTGTCCGAAGGGCGGCTGCTCAACCTGGGCAACGCGACCGGCCACCCCTCGTTCGTGATGAGCGCGTCGTTCTCCAACCAGGTGATCGCGCAGATCGAACTGTTCACCAAACCGGAGACCTGGGACAAGGAGGTCTACCGGCTGCCCAAGGCGCTGGATGAGAAGGTCGCGCGCATCCACGTGGAAGCCCTCGGCGGTGACCTGACCAAGTTGTCCAAGGACCAGGCCGAGTACATCGGTGTCGATGTCGAGGGCCCATACAAGCCGGACCACTACCGGTACTGAACGCCGTCGCGCCGTCAATTCCGGCGTGCAGGTCGAACGGCGGACGGCCCACCGATAGACGGCCGGCGGCCCATCGGTATCTGGTCATGGCGGTCCGACGACCGGCCGGCCCACCGGCCCACCGGCGCTGTGGCGCGCCGACCGGCCCACCGGCCCACCGGCCTGGCCCCGCTGTTCAGCGCGCGTCGATCAGGTCGATCACAAAGATGAGCGTCTTGCCGCTCAACCGGTGTCCGCCACCCTTCGGGCCATAGGCCAGCTCAGGTGGGATGGTCAACTGCCGCCGTCCGCCGACCTTCATGCCGGGGATGCCGTCCTGCCAGCCTTTGATGAGTCCGCGGAGCGGGAACTCGATGGATTCCCCGCGACTCCAGGACGAGTCGAACTCGTCGCCGGAGTCGAACTCGACGCCGAGGTAGTGCACCCGCACGGTTCCGCCGGGCATGGCCGCGGTGCCGTCGCCGACGGTGAGATCGATGATCTGGAGCTCGGTGGGCGGTTCGCCGTTGGGGAAGTCGATGACCGGTTTCTGTGCGTTGGAGGCAGATGTCATGCGGCTCATCCAACACTGTCCGTGACCTCGGAAGTCCGAGACCCCGAATCCGCGCAGATGAAATGGCTGAACTTCCCGACCTTTTGTCTGGTTGATCGACCATTTCCGCTGCGCGGTCGGCTGGTACGCCAGGTCAGCGGACCCCGCTCATCAGTTTCTTGATGAACGGCGTCATCAGGATCAGCACAACGCCGACCACGATGGCAATCAGCCCGAGGGTGCTGAAGTACGGCACCTGGTTCTCGTCGGAGTAGTACTGGGCGAGCACGCCGGCCATCGCGGTGCCCAGCGCGATCGACAGGAAGAGCAGGGCGACCATCTGGGTCTGGAAAACCTCCGGCGCCAGTTTGGTGGCCAGCGACAGGCTGACCGGCGAGATCAGCAGTTCGGCGATGGTGAACACGAAGAGCACGCCGACCAGCCCGAGCAGCGGGGCACTGTTGGGGTCTGTGCTGGCCATCGGCAGGAAGAGCAGAAACGCGACGCCCATGACAATGGTGCCCAGCGCGAACTTGATCGGCGTAGACGGCTGACGCGTTCCCAGCTTGGTCCACAGTGCGGCGAACACCCCGGACAGGATGATGATGAAGATCGGGTTGATCGACTGGACCCAGCTCACCGGCATGGTCCAGCCGAACAGGTCGCGGTTGAGCTGCTTGTCGGAGTATTCGGTGACCACGGTGAACTGCTGCTGGTAGAGCGACCAGAACACGGCGCTGGTGATGAACATCGGGATGAAGGAGAGCACCCGCCGTCGCTCCACCGGAGTGATCTTCTTGCTGCCGATGATGATGACGAAGTAGGCGATCGTGGCCGCGATGGTGATGATCACGACGATGGTGGCCAACCGATCGGCGCTGAGCACCCCGGTCAGCGCGAGCACCGCGACGAGGATCAGCGCCGCCAGTGCCAGCAGGATCATCGGCAGTCGGCGCTCGGCGGGCAGCGGGTTCGGGATGTGGTGGGCGGACTCCGGGAGCTTCTTGCGCCCGAAGCTGTAGACCGTCAGCCCGATGGCCATGCCGACCGCGGCAAGCGCGAAGCCGGCATGGAATCCGAAATCGGACTGGACCAGGCCGGTGAGGATGGGGCCGAAGAACGCTCCCAGGTTGATGCCCAGGTAGTAGATCGAGAAGCCGGCGTCGCGCCGGATGTCGTCCCGGGAGTAAAGGGTGCCGACCATTGAGGTGGCATTGGCCTTGACCCCGCCACTGCCGACCGCGATCAGCACCAGGCCGACGCCGACCCCCAGCAGGCCGGGAAGTGCGGACAGCGAGATGTGGCCCGCCATCACCAGGACGGCCGCGTAGAACAATGTCCGTTCGGGGCCGATCAGGCGATCCGCGAGCCAGGCGCCGAGGATGGTGGACAGGTACACGAGCCCGCCGTAGGCGCCGACGATGCTGGTGGCGGCAACCCGGTCGATGCCGAGTCCGCCCTCGGCGGCCGAGTAATACAGGTAGATCAGCAGGATGCCCTGCATGCCGTAGAAGGAGAACCGCTCCCACATCTCGACCGAGAACAGCGTGGCGAGCTGACGGGGTTGCCCGAGGAAGGTCTTCGTCGAGCCCGATGTGGTGGAGGAAGCCGGGGGCGGGGCCGCATTCGTCACGACGCATAGCCTGCCACCGGCGCCGACGCTGCGCCCATCACGCGGTGTGAGGATCTTGTGACGGAGGTGACCCTGCGGGTGGCCGGGGGCCCGTAGGGTGCTCGCCGTGGGCCGGTTGATCGTGATGGAGGGTCTGGACGGGTCGGGCAAGCGGACGCTCACTGACGTGACCGCCCGGCGGTGGCGCCGGTTCGGGTACCGGGTGGCGACCCTGGCGTTCCCCCGGTACGGCGCCGACGTGCACGCCGACCTGGTGCGGGACGCGCTGTACGGCCGGCTCGGCGACCTGTCCGAGTCCGTACACGGCCCGGCCGTGCTGTTCGCCCTCGATCGGCGCGGTGCGGCCGGGATGATCCGCGACCTGCTCGTCGCCCAGGATGTCCTGCTGCTGGATCGGTACGTCGCCTCGAACGCGGCGTACGGCTCGGCACGGCTCGGCGGACCCGACAAGGAGACCGGGTTCGCGGAATGGGTGCGCGCTCTGGAGATCGACCGCTTCGGCCTGCCGGTGCCCGATCACCAGATCCTGCTGGCCACCCCTACCGCGCTGGCCGGACAACGCGCGCGGAACCGGGCCGATGCCAGCGCCGATCGGGAGCTGGACACCTTCGAGGCCGACCAACAGTTGCAGCTCCGTACCGCCGCGATGTACCGGGTGCTGGCCGAGCAGGCCTATCTATCGCCGTGGACCGTGCTCGAGCCGGGCGCGGACGGTGCCGTCACGGTCCCGGATGCTCTGGTGGGCTGATTCCGGGATTCGCCGCCGGGCGACCGCCGGGGCTGCCGCCGGGGTTCGTCCCGCGCCGCAGCCGGTCGGCCGCCGCGGCCGTCCACAGCGCCTGGGCCAGACCTTCGGAACGGATCCGGACATCGATGTACAGCAGGGCCACGACGGCCCCGAGCCACGAGCTGGTCAGCCCGGCCATCAGGACCCCGACGGCCTGGGTGACGATCAGCGAGGTGACGGCGTCGGCCGAGCCGATCGTCGCGCCGGCCACCGACGACACCACGGCATCGAGGACCACGCCGATCAGCGACGCGACGGCAACAGCGCCCAGGATGCGTCCGCGATGGCCACGGGTGAGCTGGGCGGACCGGCGCAGCGACGCCTGCACTCCCGACCGCTCCATCACCGCCGCCGGTGCAGCCAGCACCAGCACGAGGTAGATCAACACGCCGGGGATCAGGAACGCGGCCAGACCCAGCGCGACGAGCACGCCGACCGAGACGGCGACCCCCAGCAGCACCGCCCACCGCCCCGTGAGGCGTTCGGTCGGTGCTCCGGCGCCGGTGCGGCCCAGCGCCTGGGCCCCGGCGTAGGCGGTCGCCAGCCCAGCCACCACCGGGGCGCCGATCGTCGACACCACGGTGCCGAGGATGACGGCCAGCAGGATCGCGCCGGGCACGGCCGTCGACTTGCCGGTCAACACGTCGTCGAGCCAGGTGTTGCCGGCGTAGGCGTCCAGCGAACCGCTGGCAGCCAGCACGCCGAGCGTGGCCGCGGTGGACAGCGCCGCGACCAGCATGGCGGCACCGCCGAGCGGCATCAGGTGCCGGCGGACCACCTGAACGGCCGATGCGAGGATCTCGCCGACCCCCAGCGGGCGGAGCGGGATCAGCCCGGGTTGGTCGCCGAACCCCGCACGGCCGGACGCGCCGGACGGTTCGGGTGTCGGGTATCGCGGCACGCTCACTGCGTCATCGTCCCACGCCGGATCCGGCCGTGACGCGGCCTAGGGTGCGCCGGGGCCGGTTTGGCCAGGCCTCCTACCCCCTTCCCAGCGCGGCCAAACCCCGCTCACCTGCGGGGGGTGTCACCATGGACCTCATGAGAGCGCGCGTGTTGGTGGTCGACGACGACCCCGCCCTGGCCGAGATGTTGACCATCGTGTTGCGCGGTGAGGGTTTCGAGCCCTCTGTCGTCCGGGACGGATCGAAGGCGATCGAGGTGTTCCGGGAGGTGCATCCGGACCTGGTGTTGCTCGATCTCATGTTGCCCGGCCTCTCCGGGTTGGACGTGTGCAAGGAGATCCGGGGCGAATCGGGCATCCCGATCATCATGCTGACCGCCAAGACGGACACCGTGGACGTGGTGCTCGGGCTGGAGTCCGGCGCGGACGACTACGTCATGAAGCCGTTCAAACCCAAGGAGCTGACCGCGCGCATCCGGGCCAGGCTGCGGCGCGCCGATGTGGGGACGGCGGAACGGCTCCGAGTCGCCGACGTCGAGATCGACGTCCCCGGCCACCAGGTGACCCGCGGCAGTGAGCCGATCTCGCTCACCCCGCTGGAGTTCGACCTGCTGGTGGCGCTGGCCCGCAAGCCGCGGCAGGTCTTCACCCGCGAGGTCCTGCTGGAGCAGGTCTGGGGGTACCGGCACGCCGCCGACACCCGGCTGGTCAACGTGCACGTGCAGCGTCTGCGCTCGAAGATCGAGCGCGATCCGGAGCACCCCGAGGTCGTCGTCACCGTCCGAGGGGTCGGGTACCGGGCCGGCGCGTCGTGACCCCGCGGCCGCCGCCGGCGGCCGGATCGGTGACACCCTCGACGACCGGCCCAGAGCCCGCCGCCTCCCCGATGCGTGCTCGGATGCGCGAGCTGTTCGGGTGGGTCCGCGCGCGGTGGTCGTTCCTGAGCCGCTCGCTGGTGGTCCGGGTGGTCGCGCTGACACTGACCCTGTCCACCGTGGTCATGCTGGTTCTCGGGTTGATCCTGCAGCAGCAGATCACCACCGGGTTGCTGCGGTCCAA
>Ga0302321_100003549_pt1 | contig 13387 bp, 13 predicted proteins | sample Fen_T0_1_FD_202505 | JGI IMG/M metagenome (GOLD analysis project Ga0302321, IMG submission 202505) | Peat permafrost microbial communities from Stordalen Mire near Abisko, Sweden - Fen_T0_1 | ecosystem: Environmental > Terrestrial > Soil > Wetlands > Permafrost | place: Sweden: Abisko...
CGCCTGCGGATAAGCCTGCTGTGGGGCGTACTGCTGCGGCGCGTAAGGCTGCTGCGGCGCGTAAGGCTGCTGCGGCGCGTAAGGCTGCTGCGGCGCGTAAGGCTGCTGCGGCGCGTAAGGCTGCTGGGGCGGGTAAGGCTGCTGGGGCGGGTACTGCGCCGGATAGACCGGGGCCTGAGGCTGGACGGGGGCGGGCGGCTGCTGGGCCGCGGGGGTCTCGCCTGTTTCCACCGCGTCCTTGAATCCGCGGAGGGCCTTACCGATCGCCGCTCCGGTGTCAGGCAGCTTGCCCGGCCCGACGACGATCAGCACTATCACGAGAATGATGATGAGGTGAGCGGGCGTGAGGCCCCACGGCATGACTGCTACTCCTTGCGGCCGCCCTTTGTGAGCGCCGCTTGTTACGGGACGGGCGAGGTACGATTACCGCCGTGCGAACAATACTCCTTGAGCGGGGCCGAGTCACACCTGGTGCGGGCCCGCGCCCCCTGCCGGCGTGCGGCTGAACGCTGAGGCGGGGATGCCCCAGCTTCTCAGGATGGACTCCGGAGCGGCCCCGGATTCGCCGCGCCGATGAGGTGGCTCATCGTCCTGGCCGCGGTCGGCGCGGCCATCGTCGCGGCCCAGATACTCATTTGGGAGCGGCGGAGCGGCCGGCGTCGACCGTCGACCCTGGGCCAGTTCGCCGGTGCCGTGCTGACCGTGGCCGTCATGGGTGGCGCGATCTACTCAGCCCACCTGCTGGGAATCTTCTCGATTCCACTCGTGGCGGTCGTGTTCGTGCCGTTCGGCGTCGCGATGCGGTGGCTGATCCTCCACACCCGAGCCTCGCGGCAGCGAGCCGAGGATGCTCGCGCCGCGGCCCCGGCCGCCACTCGGCGCGCCAGGCTGCTTGAACAGGCCGCGTTCCCGGTCTTCATCGTCCTGGTCGGAGCCGTGCTGGTAGTCGCCCTCGTGGTGGGCACGCTCGTCGGGCCGCACTGAGCACACCGTCCCGTGGCCCGGTCAGACCCGCTTCTTCACGACGATCGGCCGGACTTCGCGAGCGAGTCTCTCCAGGGTTTCGCGGTCGTACGGGGCCGGCATCTCCACGATCACCGTGGCGAACCCCGCATCGCAGTACTCGAGCAAACGCTCGGCGATCATCTCGGGAGTTCCGAACAGAGGTCGCGAGGGTTCGATCCCCCGCTCGAGCGGCGTCCGGTTCAGATCCATCCAGGACGACCACTCGCGGCGCGCCTCCGCCTCCGAGTCGCGGATGACGAGCCAGAGGTTGATCGACCGCTCGATCTCGCGCTCGTCGCGGCCCACTTCCTCGCAGTGGCGCCGGAGCACTCCGTCGAGCTCGCGGACCTCCGCCGGCAGACCGAACGCGTTCCATATATCGCCGTATTTGGCGAGCGTCCGGAGGGTCTTGGTGCGGCCATTTCCGCCGATCAGAATGGGCAGCCGCTTCTGAACCGGAAGCGGGTTGATGGTCAGGTCGTCGAACCCGTAGTGGCTGCCCTCAGGCGAAGTCACCGTCTGTCCGGACACCAGCGCCCTGATCGCGCCGACCGACTCATCCAACCAGTCGAGTCGCTGGCCGGCGCTCCTGCCGAATTCGATCCCGAACTCCCGGTGCTCCAGCTCGAACCAGGCCCCGCCGATTCCGAGGATCGCCCGCCCACCGGCAACGTGATCGAGGGTGGTGACGATCTTGGCGACGAGCGCCGGGTTGCGGAAGGTGTTCGCCCCAACCATGAGCCCGATCTTGACCTTCTCCGTAGCCATGGCCCAGGCCGTAATCGTCGTCCAGCCTTCATGGATGGGCTGGTTCGGGTCCCCGAAGATCGCCTTCACATGGTCCCAGGTCCAGAGGTGCTCATACCCGAGGCGATCTACGGCTTGGGCCGCAGCGAGTAGCTCTGACCAGGACGCGCCTTGACTCCAGAGGTTGATGCCGATCTTGAAGTCGTTCATGAGGGCCTCCCGCTGCGGCTGCGAAGCGCACGCCGTCTCGCCAATCGAACATTTCCGGACTCGGCCGACGTGGTGGCGGCCGGCCGCCGCCATCGATCCGGCGCATCGTCCCAAGGGGCAACATCACGGAGCGTCTGATTATGGTGGAAAACGTTGACTTAACCAGTTGGGTGCGGCAGCATTGAGGATACGGCAAAGCGCCGGATACACACGCCGCCGAGCGGAGAAGGATTGGGTTGCGAGCCAGTGGAGCACACGGGGGTGCGGACGTGCGGGCCGCGAGCGGGCAAACCGAGGTGATCGAGGACCCGTCGCCGGCAGTGGTCATGGCGCAGCCTCACCGTCGCTACAACGCCCTTCTGGACGAGTGGCTGCTGGTATCGGCCGAGCGGACGAGCAGACCCTGGCTCGGGCGTCAGGAAACCCCGCCGGCAGTCGACTTGCCGACGTACGACCCGTCCTGCTACTTGTGCCCGGGCAACGTGCGCGCAAACGGCAAGTGGAATCCCAAGTACGAATCCACCTTCGTCTTCACGAACGACTTCGCCGCCCTGCGGCCCGATGCGCCCGACGCTGCCGTCGAGGACGGCCTGCTGCGGGCGAAGAGCGAACGGGGGACGTGCGAGGTCATCTGCTTCTCACCGCGCCACGACTTGAGCCTGTCGCGCATGAGCCCGGCCCAGGCGCGAACCGTCATCGACCTGTGGGCGAACGAGACGGCTTCACTGGGCCAGCGTTACGAGTGGGTCCAGGTCTTCGAGAATCGTGGTTCCGCCATGGGGGCGTCGAATCCTCACCCGCATGGCCAGATCTGGGCCGGCGACGCGCTGCCGCGCGAGGCGGTGAAGGAGGACGCGACGCAGCGCCGCCACTTCGATGAGACCGGGCGGCGCCTCCTGATCGAGTACGCCGAGCAGGAGGTCGGGGGCCCCAGAGATCTCGGCAGCGACGACGACTGGCTGGTGGTGGTCCCGTTCTGGGCCGCCTGGCCGTTCGAGACCCTGGTCGTTCCGCGCCGGCCCGTTTCGCGGCTGCCGGACCTCGACGATCGCGCGCGCAATTCCTTGACTGAGCGGCTTCTCGGGTTGCTCCGTGGCTACGACGAGGTATTCGAGACGCCATTCCCGTACTCCATGGGATGGCACCAGGCGCCTTTCGACGGAATCGAGAGGCCATACTGGCAACTCCACGCCCACTTCTACCCGCCGCTCCTGCGAGCGACGGTTCGCAAGTTCATGGTCGGCTACGAGCTTCTTTCTGAGCCGCAGCGCGACATAACCGCGGAAGATGCGGCGGAGCGGCTACGCTCTGCGATCGACGCCGCAAGTCCCAGGGCCGCCCAACCGGGAATCTGACGAGGCACTCGGCCGGGCGACAACCAAGGAAGAGAAGGAACTCCGATGTTTGGCCTTTCACCCGCGCACCTGTTGATCATCATGGTGATCGCCCTGATCGTAGTCGGGCCCGGGAAGCTGCCCGAGGTCGGCGCCGCGATCGGTAAGAGCGTCCGCGAGTTCCAGAAGGCCTCCGGGGGAATCACCGACACGCTCACCGGCGTGGTGTCATCCGCGACGCAGCCTGCGCAGCCGACCCAGGCTCCCCAGCCGACGGCGCCGGTTCCGCCCGCGCAGTCTTACTACGCCGCCCAGCCCGCCTACCCCGCTCCCGCATATCCCGCTCCCGCACCCCAGGCTCCGGCATACCCGGTGATGCGGGCCCCATCGCAGCCGGCCCCGGTGCCGTATCCGGTGATGGGCGTCGTCGAGCCTGCGCCTCCGGCCATCGCGCAGCCAATTCCCACCGGCGATCCGCAGCAGGACGCCATCGTGCAGCAATCTCCCTTGCCTCCGAGAGTCGACTGAGATCCTCACGCTCAAGGTCGGCCCTCGCCTCCGATCCGGCCTTGTGCCACGGCTCCCGGTCTGGGCCGGGAGTCGTGGCACGGGTCGGTTCACCTGATACCGACGATCGCGGCTGCGCAACGAAGGAGCCAGTTCTATGACCGACGGGCACACGGGCAACCCTTCGACCGCGGGGCGGCGGGCGGCCGCGCTGTCGGCCCGGCTTGAATCGCTGCCGGGCATGCGGCCCGGCCCCAAACCGTCCGGCCCGGTTCGGCGGGTCCGTGCGCCCGGTCGAGTCAATCTCATCGGCGAGCACACGGACTACAACGAGGGATTGGTCCTTCCGGCCGCGATCGATCGCGAGATCTGGCTCGCCTTCCAGGAGTGGGACAGGCCGGAGGTCGAGTTGACCTCGGCCGAGTTCGACGACACCCGCTCGTTCTCGTTCGACGGCCTCTCGCCGCAAACCCGCGGCGCCAAGTCCTGGATCGACTACGTCGCCGCCACCGCGTGGGCCATGCGCGAGGCCGGGCTGCCGATCCGGGGCTTTCGCGGAGTGATGGATTCGACGATCCCGATCGGATCGGGCCTGAGCTCGTCGGCCGCGCTGGAGATGGCGTCCAGCTGGGCTCTCGCCGTACCGGGTGCGCCGCGACCGGATCCGGGAGCGATGGCCGCCATTGCGCAGCGTGGCGAGAACCGCTATGTCGGCGTCAACTGCGGGATCATGGACCAGTTCGCGAGCGCGGCCGGGAAGGCCGGGAACGCTCTGCTGATCGACTGCCGGATCAACCAGTTCACGACCGCGCCGATGCCGGCCGCACTCTCGCTGGTCGTCTGCGAAACTGGCTCGTCGCGCAAGCTCGAGGCGTCCGCCTACAACACGCGGCGTTCCGAGTGCGAGCTCGGGGTCAAGCTGATCGCCGAGCGCGAGCCCGGCGTCAAAGCCCTGCGCGACGTCGACGAAGCGATGCTGGAACGCAATCGGGATCGCCTGCCTGAGGTCGTGGCCCGCCGCTGCGAGCACGTCGTTCGCGAAGATGCCCGCGTGATGGCGACGGTCGCGGCGCTGCGGGACGGAGACCTTGACGCGCTCGGCCGGCTCTTCGCGGCTTCCCATGCTTCGCTCCGCGACCTATACGAAGTGAGTTCCCCCGAGCTCGACGCCATGGTCGATATCGCAGTTTCGGTCCCGGGCGTGGTCGGCAGCCGGATGACCGGCGCCGGCTTCGGCGGCTGCACCGTCAGTCTGGTGGAACACGGGGCAGAGGAAGCCCTGCGCGAGGCCGTTCTGGCGCGGTACCAGAAGCGGACCGGGCTGGAGCCACGCGTCTACATCGTCGCCGCCGTCGACGGGGCCGGCGAGGTCATCCAGGGCGCATGACGCGCCGCGCGCCGATCGGGACGCGGGGGATGGGGCTGCTCAGACGCACCGGGCGAGCCCGGGCCACCTGCGGGTGGGCCGGTCGCGGCATACTTGGACCTGCGCCGGCGCGTGAGGGCCGCACTAGACCCATCGCACACGTGTCGAGGCGCGACCTCGGGTAGGACTGATCATGGAACCCAAAGCCCAACTGCAGAGCCTGGCGGCGCCGCCGGCCGGTGTGGCCGGACCCCGGCGGCGGTTCCGACTGCCGTTCCGGCGGGGCAACGGCGGTCCGCCACCGGTGGTGATCGACGAGTCGGCCATGTCGCTCTCGGGCCACCTGGTCGAACTGCGCAACCGCGTCTTCATCTCGGTCTTCTCGCTGCTGCCGGGCACGGCTCTGGGTTTCTTGTTCTCCGATCGGCTGATCGAGGTCCTAAAGGCACCCCTGCCCCACCCCGAGCGTCCGCTCATCGCCCTGGGTCTGACCGAGCCGTTCCTGATCCATCTCCAGGTGGCGCTCACGGTCGGGGTCATCGTGGCGATGCCGGTGATCCTCTACCAGTTCTGGCGTTACATCTCACCGGGCCTGACGCCGCGCGAGCGGGGAGCCGCTCGGCCGTGGGTGCCTCTGGCGATGGTCTTCTTCGCCCTCGGGGTCGGAGTCGCCTACTTCATCCTGCCCTACGCCTCGGGCTTCCTCTATGGCTTCGAGACCAAGGACATCCAGCTGATGCTCACGGCCGATGCGTACTTCGGCTTCGTGACGATGCTGTTCCTCGCCTTTGGGGTGGTGATGGAGTTCCCGATCGTGCTTGTGCTCCTGTCCAAGGTCGGCATCGTGAGTTCGAGTCGGCTGCGCAGCTCGCGCAAGATGGCCATCCTTGGGATCACGATCTTCTCCGCCTTTGTCACTCCGGGTGCGGACCTTGTCAGCCCCATCGTGATGGCCGTCACCATGTACGGGCTATACGAAGTCTCGATCGTGATGATCAGGATGGGCGGCCGCTAAGAGGATGGAGAGGACAAGCATGGCCGAACACGAAACAACGGCGCGGGTCGGGATTGTCTGCGGCAGCCGCTCGGATTTCCCCGTGATGGAGAAGGCGGCCGAGCTGTTGGGCAAGCTCGAGGTCGAGTGCGAGATCCACGCCATCTCCGCTCATCGGGCGCCGGATCTGCTCGCGCGTTTCGTCGATGGGGCGGAGGCCGGCGGCATCCGGATCTTCATCGCCGGCGCAGGCGGGGCGGCGCATCTGGCGGGCGTAATCGCCGCGCAGACGATTCTCCCGGTCATCGGCGTGCCGATTCCGACGCAGGTCGCGGGCGGCCTGGATTCGCTCCTCTCGATCGTGCAGATGCCGAAGGGAGTCCCCGTGGCGACGGTCGCTGTCGGCGGCGCGGAGAACGCGGCTCTGCTTGCGGTCGAGATCCTGGCCCTCTCCGACCCGGCGCTGCGGGGGAGGCTCCAGGCATATCGCGACGGCATGACCCGCTCGATCGAGGACGACGAATCCAATGCCGGTCTCCGCGGTGAGCGCTGACTTGCGGCCGCAGGCGCGCTGCGGCCGGCGAGTCGAACTGCGGAAACGATGAGCGAGGTCCGGTTCGGCCCCGGGGGGATCCCCGACTGGCTCGAGCCGATGGTGCGGTATTGCTCGCGCTGCGGAGGCCTCCTCGGGTTCGGTCCGATCGAGGGCGAGGAGCGCGATCGGCTGTCGTGCCCGAATTGCGGCTTTGTCAGCTACGTCAACCCACGGCTCGTGGTGACCACGCTACCCATCACCAGCCGGGGCGAGGTGATGCTGATCCGCAGGGGGATCGAGCCCGGACGCGGGCAATGGGCGCAGCCGGGCGGCTTTCTCGAGATCGACGAGACCGTCCGCGAGGCCGCCGTCCGCGAGACGCTGGAAGAAACCGGCCTGCGCGTCGAGCCGGGGGCCATAGTCGGCCTCTACTCGCGCCTTCAGGCGGGAGTGGTGGTCGTCGCCTTCGAGGCCCAGATCGTCGGTGGAGTGCCGACCGTGACCCGCGAGTCGCTCGAGACGCGGCCTTTTGCTCCGGAGGCGATCCCGTGGCCGGAGATCGCGTTCGAAACCAGCCTCCGCGCCCTGCGCGACTGGGTCGCTCGCGTCCGCCCGGACCTTCCTCTACCGGATCTTGCGACCGTCGGACGCAGCTTCGGCGGCTGACACTCGGGAGTCGCGCCGGGGGCCAGCAAACGGCAAAACGCCGTGCGAAACTACCCAGCTATGGATGCCGGGACGATCGCTCTGGTTGTGGTTCCCTTCCTGATCATTCAGGTCGGGATGATGCTTTTCGCCCTGTACGATCTCTTCCAGGAGGATCGCCGGGTTCGGGGTGACAGCAAGGCGATGTGGGCCCTGATCATCTTCCTGGTCAACGTGATCGGGCCGCTGATCTACTTCTTCGTCGGCCGCGACGAATCGCGGGGAACCGAAACCGGCGGCGTCGGCGCAACTCCGACTGAACCGATCTCCCGCATTCTCGCGACGTGGCCGAGGCTCGACGCGGGCACCGACGCGGCCGTCGTCACCACAGGTCTGACGAAGCGCTACGGCGCGGGGCTCGTCGCCCTCGACCACCTGAACCTGACCGTCCCGAGCGGCACCATCTTCGGCTTCCTCGGGCCCAACGGCGCCGGCAAGACAACGACCCTGCGGCTCCTGACCGGCCTTGCCACCGCGACGGAGGGCAGTGGCACCGTCGCCGGTGTGCGGATCGGCGGGACGGGCGGCGACCTGGCGCGCAACATCGGCTACCTGGACCAGGACCCGCGCTTCTACGGCTGGATGCGAGGCCGCGAGCTGCTGACGATGGTCGGCCAGCTGCATGGGCTCCGTGGCGCCGCGTTGCGGCAGCGGGTCGGCGAAGTGCTCGAGATCGTGGGGCTGACCGAGGCCGCTCACCGCCGCGTCGGCGGATACTCGGGCGGCATGCGCCAGCGCCTCGGGATCGGGCAGGCGCTCATTAACCAGCCGCGCGTCCTGTTCCTCGACGAGCCGGTCAGCTCGCTCGATCCGGAAGGTCGCCGCGACGTCCTGGAGATCATCTCCCGCCTGCGCGGCACGGCCACCGTCTTCATGAGCACCCACATCCTCAACGACGTCGAGCGGGTCTGCGATCGGGTCGCCATCCTCAATGTCGGCCACCTGGTGGTCGAAGGGCCGATCGACGAACTGCTCGATCGCTATGCCCAGCCGATCTACGAGCTGGAGCCCGAACCGCAGCAGCCGGGCGCGCTCGAAAGGCTTGCCGCCGCCATGCGCGGTCAGGCCTGGGCACAAGAGGTTCGGACCACGCCCGACACGGTGCGAGTTTTCGTGAACGATCCAAAGGTGGCCGGACCCGCGATCCTGCCGCTGGTCGTGTCCAGCGGAGTCAACCTCATCCGTTATGAGCGAGCGCGGCCGAGCCTCGAGGACGTCTTCCTGCGCCTGGTAGCCGAAAGCGGTCCACCGATCGCGCCACCGGTCGTCGTGCCGGCCTGGGGTCTCGACGGGAGGGGCCGACGATGATGGGTTTCCGGGTGCTTCTGGCAAAGGAGTTGCGCGAGCAGATCCGGACGAGCCGCCTGATCGCGGTCGCCGTCGTCTTCATCCTGTTCGGCATTCTCGCCCCGCTGACGGATCGCTACATGAAGGAGCTGCTCGACGCGGTCGGCAGCCAGAGCGGCGGCATGACGTTCCAGGTTCCGCCGCCGTCGCTCAAGGGTGACCTCGGCCAGATCGTGAAGAACCTCTCCCAGTTCGGCGTCGTCTGCGCGCTTCTGCTCGCCATGGGCGCCGTGGCCTGGGAGAAGGAGCGCGGCACGGCGGGCATGATCATGACCAAGCCGGCATCCCGAGCGGCTTTCCTGGCGGCCAAGCTGACGGCCATCTCCCTGAACCTGGCGATCGCCGTGACCCTGGGCTGCGGACTCGGCTACGTCTACACCGTCCTGCTGTACCCGGTCGCCTTCCCTCTAGGCGGCTACATCGCAATGGCAGCGATCCTGTGGTGGACGCTGGTCGTGTTCGTCGCGATCACCCTCCTCGGGAGCACAGCGAGTCGTTCCGCCATCGCGGCGGCCGGTCTGGCGTTCGTGGCCTACATCGTCCTGGGGATCCTTGTGACCGTCCCGGTCGTCGGCCCCTGGTCGCCGCTGGGCCTGCTGACCCCGGCCTCGCACCTCGCGCTCGGCGAAGACGCCGGCAACTTCCTGGGGCCGTTGCTCTTCAACATCGCCCTTGTGCCCGCTCTCTTCGGCTTCACTTGGCTGTTGTTCCGCAAGCAGGAGCTCTAACAGGGCGAATGCGAGGATCACCCCGCTTCTTCGTCCTGCGGTCAGCCTGAGCGTACCAGCCTGGCAGCGGCGAGAGAGACGCAGATCGGGCAAGCGGCATCGACCCAAGCCAGGAACCCAGTCTCCGGGTCGACGTGGGCCTCATGCCGCGCATCCGACGACATAGCTCCGCCTGAGGCTGCCACCGCAACTGTGCTTCGCCGGCGAATCAGGATCCATGCCGCCGCACCGGCGGCGGACAGTGCGACCAGGATCGCGGCCAGAACAACGGGATTGCCGAGCTCCGAGGCGATCCCCAAAGCGGGCTTGCCGAGCACGAACCCAAGCGCAAAGTGGCTGCCGACGAAGACCGCGTTACCCACGAGAAACCCGACCAGGAACGTTCTGAGCGGCAGGTCCGCAACGCCGCTGGCGGCGATCACCCCGACGCGCAGACCCGGCGTCGCGCGCGCCAGAGCGATGGCTCGCGGACCGCCCTTCCGCAAAGTGGCCGCGAGGTTATCGAGCCGCGTCTGTGGCACGCCCAGCCGAGTCAGCAGCGCCAGCAGCGGTCCGCGCATGGCGCCGCGAACCATCAGAAATTGGATGGTGCCTCCGATATAGCCGGCGGCGAGGATTGCCATCAGCCAGACCAGCGCCTCGGGCCGGCCGGAGGTGGCAGCGCCCGCGCCCAGCACGAGGATGTCGCCCGGTATCGGGATCGGGATGCCGATCTCCTTGACCAGCAACAATCCGGCGACGGTAACGAGTGGCGCGGCGTCCATCTTCGCGATGGTGACATGGATGAGGCAGCGTCCGCGATTGTGTTGCGGCCGGCAGGCTTGTCCTCGCAATCGAGGGTTTTGTGGCGCATGGTGGCGGCCGATCACAGGCCAATGACAGCGGTGCGAGGAGAAGACCATGCTGAGCGATTTCCCAAGCTACCCCACCATCCCGGCAAAGGACCTGGAGCGGGCACGCGCCTTCTATGAAGGCAAGCTCGGTCTTACGGTGGAAGAGGTGACGGCCGCGGGGGTCATGTACGGGGCCAAAGGATCGTCGCTGTTTGTCTATCCGTCCGAGTTCGCCGGTACGAACAAAGCGACTACAGCCGGGTTCCGGGTCACCGATCTGCCCGCGACGGTCGCGGCGCTGAGGGCTCGCGGAGTGCGGTTCGAGGAGTACGACTTCCCCGGCTTCGCGACAGTCGACGGGATCGCCCGTACTCCGGGCGGTTCTGCGGCGTGGTTCAAGGACACCGAGGGCAACATCATCGGGCTCGTCCAGATCGACTAGCCCGCGACCCGGAGACGGCGTCGAGCCGGCGGCCGGCAAGAAGTAGCGGCCGACCGGCGAACCGGTCGACCGCTACTCAACTGTGGACTCGGTAAGCCGACCTCAGTAGGGCATGCTCATCGTCGTTGCCGAAGAGGCATTGCCGAGCGTCGGCAGACCCCACTCCGGGGCGTTATCTCTTGAGGCCCCTCACCAACTTGGCCGGTTCCAGCGCGGTGCGGCGGCCGCGATTTGCCATCGCCTTGGCCAGGGCCACGTCGTGGGCGTGGCGTTCGAGGTCGTCGTCGAGCGGGGCGAGGGTGAAGGGCGCGCCTTCCGCGCGCGAAACGGCGATCTCGATCAGCCGGTCCGTGAGCCACGGGTTCTTCGGCAGGACCGGGCCGTGCAAGTACGTGGCGAAGACGTTGCCCGCACGGGCGCCCTCCAGGCCGTCCTTGCCGTTGTTGCCGGCGCCGGCGATGACCCGCCCGAATGCCTCGCAGCCGGGCCCAAGCTCCGTCAGCCCGGAGTGGTTTTCGAAGCCCACGACCGTCTCCGTGGCGCCGTCGATCGTCACCTCGCAGGCGGCGTGCTGCATGAACCGCTGAGGACCGCCGCGCGTCTCGAGGTCGAGAATTCCGGCCCCGACCATCTCCTCGCCCGCGTTCGATATGTAGCGGTGGCCCAACAGTTGCAGTCCCGCGCACACGGCAAAGACCAGGACGCCCTCGTCGACGGCCTCGCGCAGCGACGGAGCCTTCTTCGCGAAGTCTTCGGCCGCGACCGCCATCTCGACGTCCTGGCCGCCGTGGAACAACACCACGTCGAACTTGCGGAAGTCGGGCGTCTCGCCCTTCTCGACGGCCGCGACCTCGACGGGGATGCCCCGCCACTCCGCGCGCCGGGCAATGGCGATGAGATTTCCGCCGTCCCCAGCCACGTTCAGCAGCGACGGGTACAGGTGGGCGATTCGGAGCGGACGGTGATCGTGCTCTTCGGGCCGGCGGCGCGACTGGGCGTGCGCGCGGGCGGGGGTTTTCGGCTCGCGCGCGGGCGCGGGCGCGGGCGCGATCGGTTCTGGCGCGGGCGCGGCGGTGGGCATGCGCTTGCTCGCGCGGGCCGTGGTTTTCGGCTCGCGCGCGGGCGCGGGCGCGGGCGGTTCTGGCGCGGGCGTGAGCGGATCGGTCGGCTTGCGCTTGCTCATACGGCCCAGTACCTCCCCGTCCAGCCTCGGCGGCGCATCTCGTTCCGCAGCTCGATCAGGGGCGTGTAGCCCGACAGGACGACCAACCGTCGATCCGGCGGAAGCCCGTGCAGCGCGGCTTCGAGGGCATCGGTTCGATCCTCGACAACGGTCATCTTGCCGGCAGATACCCCGGCGTACTTGAGCCGGTTCGCCAGCTCGTCCGCCCGAGTGCCGGAGACGACCGCTCGTTCGACCTTCGGCGCCATCGTCTCGAAATCGACGTCCCAGAGCCAACCGAAATCCTCGCCGTCGACCAGCGTGTTAGACGCCGCGATCAATAGCTGCCGCGGCTCGCCTTCCGTGGCCAGCGCTCGCAGGGTCGTGTTGTATGAGGTGGGGTTCTTGGCGAAGGCCAGGACGATGGATCGACCGTCGGCGTCGATCTTCTCCAGGCGGCCGAAAGCCGGGCCTACCGCGGCCAGCGACTCGACGGCATGATCGAGCGGGACGCCGAGCCCGACCAGAATCGCGATCGCGCCGGCCGCGTCGTAGGCGATATGCACGCCCGACTGCGGGATTTCGATCGCCAGCTTGCCCGACGGCGTCTGGATCTCACAGCGCGTTCGGTCGAGTCCTACGACCTCCAACGAGGTAACCGCCACGTCCAGCTTGGGCCGCTCGAAGCCGCAGCTCGAGCATTTGTAGTCGCCCATGTGGGACAGATAGACGTGCCGATACGTGAGGTCCGCGCGGCACCGCGGGCAGCGGATCGTGTCGGCGGCGCGGGTGATCTGGTCTGTGGACCGATCGAGCGCCAGACCGAAGGTGACGCGCAGACCTTCGCGTTCGGACGCCAGAGTGGCGACCATCGGGTCGTCGGCGTTGACGACCAGGGCTGCGTCTGGGGGCAGGGCGGCGGCCACCGATTCGATGGCGTCGGCGACGGCGTAGATCTCGCCGAAGCGGTCGAGCTGATCGCGGAATAGATCCGTGACGAGGAGTGCCCGCGGCGCCAGCTCCGGCGCAACCTTGGGGAGCGCGCCTTCGTCCACCTCGACGACGAGCACTCCCCGCGGAAGCCGGCCTCGAATGCTCGCGTAACTGACGGCCAGGCTCGTGACGCCTTGCACGAGGTTCGCGCCGGCGGAGTTGTGGCTGACGATCACGCCCTCGCCGCGGAGCAACGCGGCGGTAAATCGGGCGGTGGTCGTCTTGCCGTTGCTGCCGGTGATCGCAACCACGGGTTCGCCACGATCCAGGACGACCTTCTTGAGGATGTACGGATCCACTCGGCGAGCGACCATGCCGGTGATGGCCGTGCCGCCCCCGCGCCCCGCCAGCTGAGTGGCGCGGGCCGCCGCCTTCCCCGCCGCGAGCGCGACGAAGGTGCGGAAAGTGAGTGACGTGTCGGCGCCAGTTGGACGCCGCCTGGTCTGGCTGCTCATCGCCGCGAGTGTAACGGGTAAGGC
>Ga0302321_100003550_pt1 | contig 13387 bp, 8 predicted proteins | sample Fen_T0_1_FD_202505 | JGI IMG/M metagenome (GOLD analysis project Ga0302321, IMG submission 202505) | Peat permafrost microbial communities from Stordalen Mire near Abisko, Sweden - Fen_T0_1 | ecosystem: Environmental > Terrestrial > Soil > Wetlands > Permafrost | place: Sweden: Abisko...
TAGGCCATGTAGCGCGCGTAGCCCGAGTCGTGCCCCATGTAGCCGATCGAATAGACGTGGATCAGGAATCCGACGAACGTGACGACCAGGATCATCACGGACGACAGCGGGTCCAGTAGCAGTGACCAGTCCACCTGAAACGACGCCGCACCAGCTGCGGTCGGCGCCAGCCCGCCGGGGATCCACGTCCCGAGACGCTCGAGGATCGCCTGCCCGGGCCGCGCGTGAGCCTGGGCCACGGCAAAGAGCGAGACAAGGAACGACAGCGCCACTGTGCCGGCGGCCACCAGTCCGATCAGCGGCGCCGCGCGATGGGACCCGCCGTGGGCGTCGGGCCCGTCGGCGCGCTGGTGGCGCCCCAGCACACGCACGCCGATCGTGAAGTTGAAGAGGAAGCCAAGCAGCGGCAGTAACGGGATCAGGTAAAGGAACTTGTCCATCGCGAGTGGGCGGTTCGGAGAGATGTGTGCGTCGACGACGCGCTCATGACTCTAGTGCCAGCGGGCAAGGGCGTCAAGCGCTGTCGGTCGTTGCATTCTCCGAGACCCGGGCGTACGCTTGAAACAAGAGGATGTGGGCCATTCCCGCGCCAGTGTCGGCCTGGGAATGGGGCCACGGAACGGGGCGCCACGGCCGAGACGACGCCCAGAGTGAGGTAGTGCAGCGATGCGATACGTACGCCTGGCGTCCCTCAAGGCCTGGGTGCTGTTTGGCATCGTTGCAGCCGCGCTGCTCGTGCCGCTGTATGCCAACCCCTTCAGCATGCCGGTCTCGCATGCCGAGTGGGGCCGCATGCTGGTGCGCGCGCTGGACATGGAGGAGGCCCTCCCGGCGCGTGCGCAGGCGTCGCTGATCTTCACGCTCTTGTCCTGGAAGAGCAGCCTGAGCTTCGGCGCCGACCAGTACGCCACCGCCGAGGGCGTGACGCTCACCACTGAGCGCGGCCATCGCACGCTGCGGGCGGTCGAGGGCGGCGCAGAGGTCTCATACCGGCTGGCGATCCTTCGTTCCGGAGACTACCGCCTGCGGCTGCAGATCGCCGGCGATCCGAGCGCGCCCGTGGCTAGCGAGATCGCCTCTCCAGAGAACCCAGCGCCGTTGTATCGCTTCGCGCCAGTGTCTCCCGGGAAAGTGACCACCTGGCTGGACGTGGGCGCGACTCATCTGGACCGCGGACAGTACCTCACCACGCTTGGCCTGCCCAAGGGAACGACGCTGGAGCACATCGAGTTTGGGCCGCCGTGTCTCAGCCCGATCGAGCCTCCGCGCGGCTGGCGCGCGACCGATCCGCTTTCGTCGTCCGATCTCGCTGTGACCGCAGTCGAGGCGTTGAATCTCGAGTCGCAGCTCCCGCCGGCGGAAGCGCCCATCGAGATTCCCGGCTCTCAGTTCGTCGTCACTGCTGGCTCAGCCGCGCTGACCCTGCCGGCTGCCGCGTTGGGGCCAGAAGCCACGTGGCTCAAGGCCGGGTCGCAGGGGCTGCGTGCCGTCGTGGTCGTCGACATCGGCGCTGAGGGGCTTTACACGCTTGAGTCCTACGGAGGCACGGGGAGGGGCCAAAGGTGGCTGGCCGACGCGTGCCGCAAGGCGGTCATCTGCCCGTCGGCCGAACAGAGCGCCGTGCCTGAGTGGCGCGAGATCCTGACTGCGCGTTTCAACGCCGGTCGACACGTGCTCGCGGTGACGCTGGCCCCGGGCGCGGTCGTGCAGCGCATTCGTGTGCTGCATCGGCGGGACGCGCCTGAGGACTATGTCGCGGCGCTGCGGCGGATCGGTTTCGATGCTGGTGCCGACCCCCAGGTGTCGCGGCGAGTGGCCGTGGATGGGATGAACTTCATCCGCGACCGCAGGCGTCAGTTGCTGGGGCTCGACCGCTTCTGCGGCGACACGATCGAAGTCGGCGTTCCCGTGAACCGAGTCGCCCAGGGAGCGAGTGGTGCGCCGGCCGGGCCGGGCGCACCGGGAGGCCCTGGGGCGACAGGCGTTCCGACGAATCCGGTCGTGCCACCAGAGCCGCCCCCGCCACCGGTCGTGCCACCGCAGGGACCGTCCAGTCCGATCACGCCTTGATCTGCGGAGAGGGCTCACCAGCCAGGGACGCAAAGCAGGCCAGAGCGCGATGGAAGGCTTTCCAGCCCGTCGCTGTTCAATGCGACGACACGCCAGCGGTACGTGCCTGGCCAGGGGACTGTGACTTCCGCAGGCGAGGGGCCGGCACTCGTCTGCGTGACCAAGGCATCGGCCCCAACGGCCAGTAGCTCGATACGATGCGTCTGCTCGGCGGAGCGCCACTCGAGACGCACTGGGGCGTTGCGCTCCACGTAGAGCGGGTCAGGGCCGGGCACGAGCCCTTCCGGCGCAGATGGCAGCGGGCGTGCCGGCGACGGCGGCTGTCCGCGCCGAACGAGCAGGCCCGTACCGGGATCGAGATTCCCGAAACGCCCCGCAGCGTCGATGCGAAAGCGCCCGACGCGCACCGAAACGGCCGTCGTTTCTGCCTCTCGCCGCACGACGACGTAGCCTCTGCCGCGCACCAGGCACTCCGGAGTGCGCGTCGCGACGATGTCGTCACCCTCGGACGTCTGTTCGAGGTGGCCGCTCTCGAGTCTGATCGAGAGCACCTTCGAAGGCGGGATCTCGATCTCGGACGACGGGCTCAGCACCAGCTTGGCCCACCCAACGTCGAAGCGCGCGAGTGTCCGTTCGTCGGTGCGAATGCGCTCGCCCGTGCGCAGGAGCGTGCCATCGGCGAGCTCCGTCCAATCCCGCCCATTCGACGAACGCTCCGCGCGTGAGCCGATGATGGCAACTCGGCCGATTGGCACGCCCACCGCGCCGGCTACGCCGCCCGTACAGGCCATCAGCAGCGTCAGGAGCGTCCGGGCGTGCGGCCGTCGTGCACGCCAGAGAGAGCTGGTTCGCACCGCTGCCGCCGTGCCTCTAGGACGCTGCTTGATGGCCGGCCGAGCTGCGCCCGCCACCACCCTTGCGCGGATAGTAGTAGTAGTAGTAGCCCTTGGCTTGGATGTCGATGTCATTGAGCACCGCGCCGAGCAGATTCGGCGTGGCACGTCTCAAGCTTGCGACCTGCCGCTTGATCAGTCGCTTGTCAACCTTGTTGTGCTGGATCACCAGCACAACATGATCGGCCCAGCGGGCGAGCAGCAGCGCGTCTGTGACCGAGGCCAACGGCGGCGAGTCGACCAGAATCCACTCGAAGCTCTTACGCAGGTGATTGAGCAAGTCGCCCACCGCCTGTCGCCCGAGCAGCGCCGGAGGGTTGGGCGGGAGCGGGCCTGCGGTTAGCGCGTAGAGGTTAGGCGTACGTGTCGACTGGATCAGACCGTCGAGGTCCTCATGCTTGGCGAAGTACGTCGTCAAGCCAGGTTCGCGCGCGAGACCGAGTCTGGTGTGCACCTGCGCCCGCCTGAGGTCGCAGTCGACCACGATGGTCCGCTCCCCGGACGACGCTTGCAGCTTGGCGAGGTTGAGCACCGTGGTGGTCTTGCCCTCCTGCGGCGCCGTACCTGTGACCAACACCACCTGGCCCTCGTTGTCGTGCCGCGCGAAGATCAGCGCGGTGCGGAGATTCTGATAGGCCTCGGTGACGAGCTGTAGATTCGTCTCCTCATGATTGGGCACGGCCGCGAGCAAGTCGAGGTGCAGGTAGCGTTCGACCTCCTCAGGATCGCGGATGGTGTTGTTGATGTATTCCTTGCCCAGCACCAGCGCCGTGCCGAGCGCAAGGCCGAACAGCGCCGCTAACCCCGCCAGCCGAGTCTTCCGCGGCCGGAACGGCGCGGTGGGCGGGATGGCGCGTTCGACGACGGTCACGTTGTTATTGCGGATCGAGGCCGCGATGTCGGTCTCGTTCAGCTTCTGGAGCAGCACGTCGTAGAGGCTCTTGGCCGAGTCGGCTTCCTTGCGCAGAGTTTCGAGCTCCGTCGTCTTGCGGCTCTGCGTGGAAGCCACCTGCTTCTGTTGCTCGATCGCCGCCTTGAGATCAGCCTCGCGTCTGACGACCTGGCTCAACTCGACCTGCATGGCATCGACGATCTGCTTGATGCGTGTCTCCTTGACCTTGCGTAGCTCGTCTATCTGCGCCTGGACGCGCTGGACTGCGGGGTGGGCCGGCTTGTACTTCTCCTTGAGCCGCGAGAACTCGAGGTTCAGATTGCCGAGCTGGCCGTCCAGACCGGCGATCTGCGCATCCTGGGCTGCTTGCGGCAGGCTGTCGAGCACCTGGCCGCGCTGGCGCATCTCGGCGACCTGCTTGAGCGCGCCCTCGAGTACGATGCGGCGCGCCTGGGCCGAGATGAAATCGTCATTGAGTCGCGTGATTGACGTCGTGACCGCCGAGACACTGCCTTGGGGAACGATGAGATCCTGTCCTTCGGCGGCGCGTGAGAGGCGTTCCTGTGACTCGCGCATGCTCTTCTGGGTCACCGCCAGCCGCTCTTGAATCCACTGGCTCGCCTGCAACGCCGACTGCACACGGCGGGCCACGCTTTCCTTGACATACGTCAGGGCCAGGGTGTTGGCCCAGAGCGCCGCGGTCTGTGGGTCACGGTGCGTGACCGAGACTTGCACCAGGCGCGTCTCGGGAATAGGCGCCACGGCCACGTACGACATGAAGAGCCCGCCGGTATCCGTTGCACCTCGGAATGGCGGCTGGTCCTTGAGCTGGAGCGCCTCGACGACGCGCTCGCCAAGGGAGGTGGAACGAAGGATCTTGAACTGCGTATTGTAGAAGTCCGCGTTCTGCCAGTAGCCGCCGCCTCCGACGAGCGCGTCTGTGACGGTCAAAGCCGTCGGCATCGGCGGATCGATCTGCAGCGTGGTGCTCGCAGAGTACTCCGGTGTCTGCAGAAAGCCCACGCCCACGCCGAGGACCAGGGCCACTGCCACGGAGGTCGCGACCAGTGCGCGCCCCCGCCACAGAAGCCCGGCGTAGTAGCGCAAGTCGAACTCGCGTTCGCTTTGAGCACCGATCGGGAGGGGTTGCGCGGCGCTGGACATGCTGTCACCGCTCGTTCAGAAGATCCGCCGTGATACCGAGACGACGTCGTTGGGCTGGAGCACCAAGTCCGGTTGTTTGCCCTTGCCAATCGCCTTGAGACTCACCTCGCGAATCTCGGTTTGACCGGTGCGGGGATCGACCCGGCGCACCTTGACGTCGCTGCTCGCAAAGCGAGTCAGTCCACCCGCCAGCGAGAGCACGCCGGTTATGCTCAACTGGCCGTCGATCGGATAGCGATTGGGGCGCTGTACTTCGCCCTCGACAGTGACGTACTCGCGCGGCGAGGCGCTCACGATGTCGCCGCTGACGAGCAGGGTATCGAGGGCGCGTTGGGTCTCCGGCGTGAGTGCTCCACCAAGGCGGATCGTCAACGAGTGGGCGCCGTCTGCGAACGTGCCGTTGATGCGCGTGACGACGACCTCCCCTGAGGCGCGGGCGTTGAACCCACCAGCCTCGACGAGCGCATCGATGAGGCGCGTTCGGCCCTTGATCGGCTTGCGTCCCGGCGTCTGGACTTCGCCGACCGCCGACACGAACTGGCTGAGATAGTCCTTGACCTTGACCTCGACCTGCGGGTTGACTAGATAGTCCCGTCCGAGCAAGTCCCGCAGCCGCTCCGCCATCGCGCGCGGGGAAAGGCCAGCCACGGTCACGTCGCCGAGCAGCGGCAGCGTGATCGTGCCACTGGTCTGCACCGTGGTCGTGCGCGAGAGGTCGTCGTTGCCGAGAACCTCCACCTCGATCACGTCTCCGGGGCCGACCAGGTAGTCTGGCTCGCTCTGCGGTCGCAACGTCGCGTCCGCAGGCGATACCACAGGCAGCGGCGCGGGCGTCGGTGCAGGCGGAGTGGGCACGGCGCCCGCGATCGCCAGCCATCCGATCAAGGCCAGGCTAGTCATTAGCGCTTTGCTTCCTCGAAGTATCCCACTCCGACTCGCACGCTGAACGTGTTCACGACGTGGTCGAACGCGTCGATGTTCGAGTCGCGTGCCTCTTTTCGATAGTCCAGCCGCCAGAAGCCCCAACGGCTCACCGCGCGACCGAGTCCGATCGACCAATACGTAATCTGATCCTTTCGCGGCCGGCCGATCTCGGGCGCCACGGCTGCGTACTGGTTCACATGGTAACCCGTTCCCCCCCGAAAGGACACGCCGAACGGCAGCGGCAGGGCCAGCTCCAACTGACCAGAGGTGGTCACGAAGAAGCCGTTGTCTTCGAACCCGGACGGATGAGTGGCCCGTGTTACCGTTAGCCCAATCGTCGACGAATATCCGAGCTCCCTGCGAATCGACGCGTTGGCGGTCAGGCCGTCAAAGTGCCGCGCCTCGGCTGGTGCCTGGGGGTTCTGCTGGCGCGTCCACCCCAGAACGATACTCCCGTGAGTCAGCGGTGTGATGTCGCCGTTCAGCTGCGCGTTGGCCGAGAAAGCGTGCATCGAGGCCTCGGGCCGATTCGGCGCATCGATCTCTTCGTAGCTGGCGCCGACGGCAAGGCGTAGGTTCGGCGTGAGCTCGCGACCCAGGTTGCCGGAAGCGCCACGGCTGTCGTAGTTGAAGAAACCAGAGGGCTGGGCGAAACGCACCGTGCCTCTATGAGCGCTCAGACCGAGGTTCAGATTCGCGCCCAGGTCGAAACGCACGCTGGCCTGAAGCTGCTGCGCGGTGAACGTCGCGAGGTTCGAGAAGTACTCGCGGCCAGGATCGACTTCGTCCGTCTCGAGCACACCGTGGCTGAAGTGGTCCGACAAGCCCATTTCGAAATTGCCTCCCAACGGCAGGCTGAGGCTGGCATCGGCCAGATGGCTCACCTTGCGTAGAGTGGGGTCGGAAGATCCTTCTCTGAAGCGGGGCTCGTAGCCGACCCGGGCCGACCCCGCCCCGATCGGCGCGCTGGCGTCGAGGCGAGGCTGGACCTGGAAGAACCGCTGCCTTTGTGCGGTGCCGCCGGGTGGGAGGTACTCCGCGTCGATGTAGCCGACGTTCAGCCAAGGCAGCAAGGTCACGCGCCCGAGCATGAGGCCCCGGCCAGGGCTGGCCGTGCCCATGCTGGCAGCAGCCGCGCCGCCACCGCCCACATCGGCTGCACTCGTCGCCGCACCGGATGAGCCAGGGAAGAGGCGCTGGTAGAGCTCCGCGGACGAAGCCTCCGGTGTGCCAATGGGCCGCCCCTCGACGGCCTGCGCGTCGCTGGGCGTTGGCCGCGCGTCCGTGGTCGCGGCAGACGAGACCGGAAGCAGGCGCTGGTAGAGCTCCGCGGACGAAGCCTCCGGTGCCCCAGCGGGCTGCCGTTCGGTCGCCGGTGCATCTGCGGAAGGTTCGAGGAGGATCGTCAGTGATTGCGCATCCCGTCGAATCTCGTGTGCCGTGCCGGCAGCCACGCGAATGCGCGCCACTAGACGACTGCCTTCGTTGTCGAGAGTCAACGAACGAATCAAAGGGCTCGTCTGCTGCTGGGGCTGCGTGCCGTCAGATTGACCGTCGATCCTCACGACGATCTCGTCCCCAGCGCGTCCCACGTCCACAGCCCCAAGCGCTGCCTGCGACTGGAAGCTCACCGAGGCGTGCCCCCCGGACGCCACGGCTTGCACCGACAGCACGGGGGGCTTGGCGAGCAACCCCAGCAGCATGAGCCACGCTGTCACTCGACGCGGTTCCCTGCCGCAGGACGTCGGTCCAAGAACATCAGGAACAGGATCAAGGCTACGAAGCCGGCGGATTGGAGCAGGATCAGGAACGTCGCGGCCACCGTAGCGTGTGGCAGCAGCAACGCGCCGACGCCCAGACAGAAAGTGGCGAGATAGAGGAACAGTGCCGCCGAGCGTTGCGTGAAGCCGAGTGCCAGCAGCCGGTGCGACAGATGCCTCTGGTCGCCCACGTAGATCGGCCGTCCCTCACGCACCCGGATCAGGATCACCGTCGTCGTGTCGATGAGCGGCACTGCGAGCAGGAGCACTGGCATCAGCAGTGGGAAGAGCGTGCTCGATGCGCGCGTGACGTAGCGCTCCAGGAGCATGATCGACGCCATGACGAAGCCGATGAAGTGGCTGCCGCAGTCGCCCAGGAACACGGATGCCGGGTGGAAGTTGAAGAACAGGAATCCCAATAGGCTGCCCATGAATGCCAGCAGGATGACGGCAATCAGGAACTCACCTAGCGTCCAGGCGTGGAGCAGCAGCACACCGGAAGCGACAAAGGCCACACCTGCTGAAAGGCCATCCATGTTGTCGAGCAGATTGAATGCGTTGGTGATGCCGACGAGCCACAGTAGGGTCGCCGCCCAGTTGAGCCATTCAGTCGGCATGAGGCTCGTTCGAACGCCGGCAGACATGACCACGCCAGCGGCGAGGAGTTGACCGAGGGCCTTGAGGGCGACGGGAAAACGGCGGCCGAGCACGTCGTCGGCGAGGCCCGTGGCAAACGCCAGCGTTGCGCCGGCCAGCAATGCAACGAGCTTGTCCTTGACGACGTACGCATCGCGCGTCACGTCGAGCGCGTCGCCGAGGAATGCGCGCAACCACGTCACCTCGCGCAGGCTCGGCAACAGGAAATAGCCGATGCCAACGGTCGCCACAAAGGCAACGTAGACGGCGATGCCGCCTGTGCGCGGCATGATCGAGTCGTGGAGTTTGCGATGGCCCGGCTCGTCCAGTGCGCCCAATCGTCTCGCGGCGCGTCGCGCCAGCGGAACCAGCAGCATCGCCAGCGCAAATGCAGGTCCGCTGACCGCCAGCACGAGCGGCAGGCGCTCAAGAAGCCGCATATCTGGCGACCTCGGCGCTCTTTTCTGTCAGGATTTCGCGGTACAGCGCGTCGATATCTGCGACCAGGCGCTCGACTGTATGCTGGGTCAGGACGTATTGCTGTCCGGCCAACGACCGCAAGCGCGCGCCCTCTTTGTCCTCAAGCGAGGCAATGATGGCCTTGGCCAGCTCCGCGGGCTCTCCCGCCGGTACGAGCGTGCCGTACCGCCCCTGTCCGAGCAGGTCTGGCGTGCCCCCGACACTCGTGGCCACGACCGGCCGTGCTGCAGCCAGCCCCTCGATTAGCGCCACAGGCGTGCCCTCGTTCCGCGAACAGTTGACCACTATATCGAGGTCCCCAAAGATCTCCCGCGTGTCGCGTTTCCAGCCGTGGAAATACACAATTCCCTCGAGCCCCAAGGCCCTACTCTGTCCCTCTAGCAACGTCCGTTCCTCCCCGTCGCCCACCACCGCAAAGCGCACCTCTGGATGGCACTTAGTGACGAGCTGAGCAGCCGTGAGGAAGGTCGGCAGATCCTTGATCGCTACGAGCCGCCCAACGACTCCCACCAGCGGACTATCGGACGCGCATCCGGACTCCTTTCGAAGACAGCCCCGCGGAAGCTCGCCGGCCAGGCCTCGCAATTCTAACCCGAGCGGGATCACCCGTATCTTGTGGTCGTCGCCGATGCGCAACCGCAACAGATCGCGCTTGACCGCATCGGACACAGCCACGAGGCAGTCGCTACCTCGCGCCAGGATCCTCTCGATCGACCGGTAGACGAGGGTTTCCAGCCGGCCGAAATAGCCGGAGAGCACGTGCCCGTGGTAGGTGTGGATGACGACCGGAACGCGAGCCAGGCGCGCTGCCAGGCGGCCGATGAAGCCGGCCTTGGCTGTGTGGGTGTGCACGATGACGGGACGGAACGAGCGCATCAGCGTAAAGACCACCCAGAGTGTCCGCAAATCGGCCAGCGGCCGAATGGCGCGGCCGAGGTGCGGTATCGTAATGGGCTCGACACCTTGCTCAGTGGCGAATGCACGGAGATTCCCCTCTTGAGGGGTCTCCTGTCCCACCACGAGCCGCGTGTCGTAGCCGCGCTGCCTCAGCCGAGCCGTGAGGAAGACAACATGATAAGACGGTCCACCAATGTTGAGCCGCGAGAATAGTCGAAGCACACGAATGCCTGACCGCAGAGGCACGCCGCCTCCATCCCTCATTTCTCAGGCTCGGCAGAACAACACATTGTACGCTAGCACGCCACCGACGCGTCTGTCAACGCAGAAAGCGCTCTGTTTCAGGTACTTGCGGGCCGCGTTCAAGTATCACTTGAGGGTGTGGGCGGCGCTCGGAAGGCCGGCGCGTCCTTCGGCTACCCGGAACTGAGACGCCGCCTCCCCTATGCCGAGGTGAGTGGGATCGAGCGCGCGCGCGCGGTCAAAAGCCGCTCGCGCCTCCGGCCAGTTCCCCTGCAACCAGAGCACCCAGCCTCTATCTGCCCAGGCCTCGCCCCAGAACGGACGCAGCCTCAAGGCGGCGCGCAAGTCCAGATCGGCGCGGGCCAGTCTCGCAGGAGCCAGACTGCGCGACGCTGCGAGGGCCATGCGCGCTCTCGCTCTCTCGCGGTACGCGTCGGACAGATACGGATGGTAGCGGAGCACGTCTCCCAGTCTCGCGATACGCGCCTGCGCGCCAGTGAGAAGGCGTGCCTGCGCGAGCGCCACGGCACCCCACGCCCGCCAACCAGAGCCGAAGGACAGGATGAAGAGGCTCAGAACGCACAGGCTCGTCGTCCATCGCGCCGCGCCGTCAGCTAGCGCCAGCGTGCCGTGCGCCGTTGGCGCGACGCACAATCCCAGGAGCCCGACGAACATGAGCGCGTTGGCTGGGATGTGCAGATTGAAGTCCACGAGAGAGTGCAGCGCCAGGCCCATCACGCCAGCCAATGCGCCTAGCGCGATGCCGCGACGGATCGGATCGCCGCGCTCCTCCTGCTGTCGCCGCACCCGGCCGAACAGGACGAACGCCAGTACGCCGCACGCCACGATGCCGAGCACTCCGACCTCTGCCAGGAGTTGCAGCACGTCACTCTCGGCGTGCGTCGTGCGCACGTCTCCATGTGCGCGCTTGAAAGCAGGCACGGCGTCGTCATAGGCACCGAGACCGACGCCCATCAGCGGTCGCGAAGCTGCCAGGCGCAGTGTGGCGGTGGCGATGTCCAGCCGATAGCTTTGCGAGCTGTCCGTGGCTTTGCCGGCGACGGTCAGGAGGTGCGCGCGCGTATCGCCCGGCACTGCGAGCCACGCGAACGCGAGGACCGCCGCGCTGGCGACTCCCGCGACGAGCATGTCGAGCCGACGCCTTTCGCCGCGAGAGTGTCGGATCCACCAGAGCAGACCAAGCGAAGCCATCGCGCCGAGCAAGGCCACGAGCCCGCCACGGCTGCGACTCGCGAGCACAGCAGCAGCCAGACCCAGGCCCAGGCCGCCCAACGCGATGGCTGCTGGAGTGGGTCCGCTCGCCCGTCTCCAAAGACCCAACGACCAACCGATGGCCAGCGGCACGGCCATCTCGATCAATCCCGCGAAGTGATTGTGGTTGACGTAGGACCCGAAGGGCGTTTGGGCAATGGCAGGCGCGACACCGTAGATGGTCTTCGGCGCCACGGTCGACTGAACGACGCCGAAGACCGCCTGAGCCGAGGTTCCGGCCAGCAGCGCTGCTGCAATGCTCAGCGCCATCCTGCGGTCTCGCGCCATGTCGGCACAGGTGACCAGCGCGGCCAGGAACGCTGCCAGTTCAAGCGTCGCCTCTGCCGTCGCGATAGGACTCACGCTCGTCCCGAGCGCTATCTGGAGCACTCCGAGAGCGGGCAGTCCCAGCGCGGCGACTGCCAACGCCGTGGACTTGTGCTGGCCAGCCGCGCGATCCGACCACCAGAGCGCGCTCGCCAGCAGCAGCACTGCTGCGAGGGCGAAGCGCCAAGTCTCCTGCGCACACCCGTACGGCCAAGGGGCGAGCGCGATCGCAGCCAAGAGCGCGATCTGCGCACACCGAGCGCGAATGCCCGGACGGTTTGGGCCGGCCTCAGTCGAAGCCATACTTGCGCAGCCACAGCTCCAGCGTCAGCAACGTCCAGAGTTGATGGCCGTGGTCGGCCTGGCCTGCGACGTGCTGCTCAAACAGCGTGCGAATGGCTTCAGGACGTAGCCAGCGGCCGACGCGTGCGTTGGCCAGCAGGGTATCTTGTGCCAGAGGCGCCAGGTCTGTGCGGAACCATGTTCCCAGCGGCAGGCCGAAGCCGTGTTTGGGCCGATCGACGATGCCTGCCGGCAGCAGCTCGCGCGCCATCTGCTTGAGCACGAGCTTGCCGTGACGGCCGCGCCGTTTGAGCTGGTCCGGCAGCAGGGCCACGTACTCCGCCAGCGCGCGATCGAGCATCGGGCTGCGCGTCTCGAGCGCGTGCGCCATCGTCATGCGATCCATCTTGGGCAAGAGGTCGTCGAGAAGATAGGTGCGCGCGTTCAGGTACAGCAAGCGCGACAGGAGCGAAGCCTGTGGTTGGCGCCGCAACGCGTCGCTGTAGGACGCGAGGACGCGTTCGCGCTGGACGCTACCGTCCGGCATCAAGGCAGTGATGGCCGGCAGGTCAAAGAAGGTACTCCAGGCAAAGATGCGTTCCTCGAACGGCAACCCGGCCTTGCCAGCGAAGCGCCGCAGCCGGCGCAGTTTGCTGTGGAACTCACGGCCCTCTGGCAGCAGTCGCGCCAGGCCCGCCAGGGCCGAGCGCGCCCAGCCGGGGATGCGATCAGCGAGCAGCGCGGCGTAGAAGCGATCGTAGCCGGCGAAGATCTCATCCCCTCCGTCTCCGTTGAGGACGACGGTCACGTGGCGCCGCGCTTCGCGTGCCACGAGATACGTCGGCAAGGCCGACGAGTCGCCGAAAGGCTCGTCGTGGTGGTGGAGCAGCGTCTCGATCAGCGCAGCCGCCTGCGGCCGGACAATGGAAGAGTGGTGCTCGGATCCGATGTGTCGGGCCACGCGCTCCGCATGCGGTCTCTCGTCGTAGAACGCATCGCCTTCGAACCCCACGGTGAACGTCTTCACCCGGCCAGGTACCAGCCGCGCCATCAGCGCTGCAATCACGCTCGAGTCCACGCCGCCGGAGAGCAGGACGCCCAATGGAACGTCAGCGACCAGGCGCTTGCGCACCGCTTCGGTCAGCAGCGCGCGCACCCGTTCACTAGCCTCCTCCGGCGACACCCGCGCCACGTCGCGCTCGGCTGGAAACTCGAGATCCCAATACGCGCGCGGCTCGTGCACACCAGCGGCATCGACGACGAGTGTCGTGGCCGGCGGCTGCTTGAAGATGCCACGGAACAACGTGCGAGGCGTCGGCACGTAGCCGAAGGCGAGATACTCCGCGAGGTACTCTGAGGCGAATTCCGCCGGCACGTCAGCGGCCAGCAGCGCCTTGATCTCCGACCCGAAGACGAATCGCTTTGCGTCGCTCCAGTAGTAAAGCGGTTTCTTGCCGAAACGATCGCGTGCTAGCAGCAGCCGACGACGCCGTGCGTCCCACAGCGCGATTGCGAACATCCCGTCCAAGGCGGCGATGGCGTCATCG
>Ga0302321_100003554_pt1 | contig 13379 bp, 9 predicted proteins | sample Fen_T0_1_FD_202505 | JGI IMG/M metagenome (GOLD analysis project Ga0302321, IMG submission 202505) | Peat permafrost microbial communities from Stordalen Mire near Abisko, Sweden - Fen_T0_1 | ecosystem: Environmental > Terrestrial > Soil > Wetlands > Permafrost | place: Sweden: Abisko...
TGGGTCTGGCGCGCGCGCCCAGCGACTTTACGCAGGCCAAATCAAGCGATTACATCTCAGGACTTTGACATCGGCAATGTTGTTATCTGGCGGGGTTGAAGCAAAGCGCAGGTGCCGGAGCGAGGATTTTACTGACCACGATCCGGCGCCGGCACGCATACCGCGGGACCGAGATCGCGCCGCTATCTCTCTCGCTCGCACCGCGGCACCGAAGTTACTGCGCTCTTTTACGGTTTGATCGTCAACCAGAGCGTTGACCACTAGCGCTACGGCTTGCCGAAGCGCCCGCAGCACACGAGCTGGCTGCCAGTCTGAGCACGCGATATCCGAGACACCTCAAACACTCGTCACGGCGCGCTTCGGCGCCGCGCCGCTGGGCGTGATGCGCGCCATCGACCTCGACGATGAGACGGCGGCTAGCGCAGACGAAGTCGCAGATGTAGCCTGCGATAGGAACTTGGCGCCGAAACGAGACCCCGAGCTTGCGGTTAGAGAGCGTGGCCCAGAGCAGCAGCTCGGGTGGCGACGGGCTCGTGCGCATTTCGGCGGCGCGAGCCACGAGCAAGTCGCAATCGTGGGCGTGCGCACGAGGGCTGAGGGGTATTGGATCGAGATGTTTGCGGAACGCGCTGCGCGCTGCGTCGTAGGTGTGGCGAGGCGCGGTGCGGACGGTTTCAGAAGGGTCCGGTGTCGTCGCGTCGTGGGATGGCTGGTAACTGCGGTTCTGTAGCGGGCGATGGTGCAGCGCAGGCCGGCGTCGGTGAGCCATCGGCGCGCGCAGCGGCGAAGCCGCGAGCACGCCGGAACCATTACGACACTTTAAGGCCGGGCAACCCCAGGGATCCCCGCAAACGAGAAAGCCTCCCCTTCCACGACGAAGCGCGCGCGCAAAGCGCCTTCCGCGCTCGAGGACGGAGCTAGCGAGACTTCGAACTCTCCGGGTTCGACCCTGCGCTGTTCGTAGGCATCCACCAGGGAAAGTCGTTCTTGCGGGATGGTCAAGCTGACAGTGCGCCGTTCTCCTGCGGCCAGGGTGACGCGTGTGAACGCGATCAGTACTTTGTTCACCCAGGTGACCGACGTCACTAAATCGGAGCCGTACACCTGGGCGATTTCCGTGCCTTCACGTGCGCCGCTATTGTGAAGCTCGAAGCTGAGCTCGAGCGCTTCAGCGAGCGCGAGCCGCGACTTCGAGAGGCGTAAGTTCGAGTACTCGAAGCGCGTGTAGCTGAGCCCGAAACCAAAGGCGTAACGCGGATTCTGGTCGAGATCGGCGTAGGATACGCCGTGTTGGCCTCGCACTTGGCTGTAGAAGGTCGGTTGTTGGCCGACGTGCTTGGGGAAGGAGATGGTGAGTTTGCCGGACGGGTTGAAATCACCGAACAACAGCTGCGCGAAGGCGTTGCCGCCCTGCATTCCCGGGTTGAAGCATTCGACGATCGCGGCGGCCTGTTCGCTCGAGCTAGGCAGCACGAGCGGTTTGCTGTTCACGAGCGCGAGCACCAGCGGCTTGCCCAGGGCGACGATCGCGTCCAAGAGCGCAGCTTGTCCGCCCTGCAGCTCGAGCGTGGCCGTGCTCAATGTCTCGCCGATGAAGGGCAAGGCATCGCCCAATGCGAGCACGATCACGTCTGCATCCGCGCACGCGGCAAGTGCCGCCGGAAGCTCGCTCGTGTCTGCCGAGCTCAGCGTGCAACCGCGCGCATACGCGACCGAGACAGACGCCGGCACGCGCGCGCGAATGCCGTCCAGCAGAGTGACCGTGCAGTCACGCGGGTGCTGGCCCGCGCTGGGCGGGTGCTGCGAGCTGCCCAATGACCAGTCGCCGAGCTGCGCGAGCGGGTCGTCCGCGTTCGGGCCGATGACCGCGATTTTCCGGAGTTGATCGGCCGAAAGCGGTAAAACGCCGTCGTTTTTCAGCAGCACCAGCGATTGTCGCGCGAGCGCCAAGTTGAGTGCGCGGTGCTCCGTGCTGGCGATCACCCGGGCCTGCTTTTGGCGATCAGGGCGGCGCGGGTTCTCGAACAAGCCCATCCGGAATTTGAGCGCCAAGATGCGACGCAGCACGGCATCGATCTCCGCTTCGGCCAGCAACCCCTCGCGCACGGCGGCCTGGGCGCCCTCGAAAAAGCTAGGCGTGGCCATGATCAGATCATTGCCGCAACGCACTGCGACTACCGCGGCCTCTTTCGCCGAGGGCACGACGCGTTGTTCCCAATGCAGCCGGCCCACGTTGTCCCAATCGGTGACCAAGATCCCGGCAAAGCCCCACTCTTCCTTCAAGACCTGAGTCAGCAGCCAATGATTGGCAGTCGAAGGCAAGCCGTCCATCGATTGATAGCCGGTCATGAAGGTCATACAGCCCGCGCGCGCGGCTCGCTCGAACGGGGGCAGGAAAAATGACCGCAATTTGCGGCGGGAAATGTCGGATTCGGAGGCGTCGCGCCCGCCCTGCGTCTCGGAGTAACCCGCGTAGTGCTTGGCGCACGCCAGCACGCCGTCAGCGTCGTCGAGACCTGCGCCTTGGTAGCCGCGGATCATGGCCACGCCCAGCTCACCAATCAGGAACGGGTCTTCACCGAAGGTCTCCCCCGTGCGACCCCAACGCACGTCCCGGCTCAAGCACAGTACGGGTGAGAATGTCCAATGTGCGCCCGTGGTCGCCATTTCACGAGCGGTCACCCGCGCGGCGGCTTCGAGCAGCTCCGCGTTCCACGAGCAAGCCATGGCAAGCTGCGTGGGAAAGATGGTGGCTCCTGGGTGAAACGAGTGCCCGTGAATCCCGTCCTCGCCGATCAACAGCGGAATGCCGAGCCGGGTTTCGGCTGCCGCGTCCATCGCCGGCAAGAGCGCATCGTTCAAGATGTGCAGCAGCGATCCCGGTTGCAGCTCGCGCACGGTCTTGACCGGGTTGATCTGGCCGTTCAGCTGCAGCAATTGTCCGATTTTTTCGGGCAGCGTCATGCGCGCGATCAGATCCTCGACGCGTCGCTCGAGCGGTTGACCGGGATCTTGGTAGGGGGGGATCTGGCTCATGGCTCACTCGCGTCAAACAGTTCGAAAGCGTCTAGATCCGCTTACAGCCGCCAGCGGCCCCCGTTCAAGCGATCAGCGGGTCGATCGGTGACCAACGCTGCAATATGCCGCACAACGGTAGCATTCCGCCCGCGTGAAACTCCGCCTTGGTCCGGGCGGCCGCCCCCTCCGCCGTCGCTTCTTGCCTCGGGCCTGTAATGACGAGTTATGTGATGATTCGACACTGCTCAATATGACCCGACGTTCCTTCAGCTCTGTTCCGCTGCTCTCCCAATTCACGCCGTTCTTACGGCCCAGTGCGCTTTGCTCGCTGCTGGCGATTGCGGCCACTGGGTTGGCCTGTGGCGGGACTGATAGCCCCGCGCCAGGAAGTGCCGGGCACGGCCCCAGCGCGGGCGGTCCAGGCGCGGGTGCGGGCGCAGTCGCAGGCAGCCCCGGGGGCGGCGCAGGCCCGGGCAGTGCAGGCATGAGCGCGAGCGGCGGAACGGTCGGCGGCGCGGGCAGCGGCACCGGCGGCAACAGCACCGCCGGCAGTAGCACCGCCGGCAGCGGTACTGCGGGCGCCAACACCGCGGGTGCGGCCCCGAGCGCAGGTAGCGGTGGTACGGGCGCGGGCGGCGGAGGCGCCGGTAACGGCGCGGGTACCAGCGGCAGCGGCACCAGCGCTGGCGCACCGGGCGCGGGTTCGGGCGCGGGCGGCGCCGGCGCGACGCACTGGGTGGGCACGTGGACCGCGTCACCCTATGCAACGGCTTCGGACGGCCAGCCGCCTGCGGCGCTAGCGAATAGCGTGCTGCGCCAAATCACGCATGCGTCGCTCGGCGGCAGCCAGATCCGCGTTCAGTTCTCGAACAAACAAGGCACGTCAGCGCTCACGATCAAAGCCGCTCACGTCGCGCTGTGCAAGGCCACCCCCTTGGTCGACGGCAGTATCGATGCCACGACTGATAAGGCACTGGCCTTCTCCGGCATGGCAACCGTAACCGTCGCCGCAGGCATGGAGGTCTGGTCGGATGCGGTCGACTTTGCGCTGCCCGCGCTGGGCAATGTTTCGATCACCACTGCCTTCGGCAGCGTACCCAGCGACATCACCTCCCACAACGGTGCGAGAACCGACTCGTACGTGCAGGCCAACAGCACCGACGTCAGCGCAGCCAATCTGACTTCGGCCCCGCACAACCAGCATTGGTTCTTCATCTCCGGCATGGACGTGATGGCCCCTGCCGCGGCCAAAGGCATCGTCGCGATTGGCGATTCGATCACTGACGGCCGCGGGGTGGATCCCAACGCAAACAATCGCTGGACGGATATCCTGGCTGCACGTCTCCACGCGAACGCGGCGACCGCCAATGTATCGCTCATGAACCAGGGGATCGGGGCCACGAATCTAGTGGGCACTGGCACGGCCGCGGAAGCTCGCTTTGCTCGGGATGTTTTGGGCCAAAGCGGCGTCAAATACGCGATCATTTATGACGGCGTGAACGACATCGGAGGCGGTGCAAGCTCCGCGAGCATGAAGGCCGTCTACGACAAGTTGGTTAAGGCCGGTCGTGACAAAGGGTTGCTCGTCTTTGGTGCCACCATCGCTCCGTTCGGTGGAAACAGCTACTACTCCGCGGCGCACGAGAGCGTCCGCCAAGAGGTCAACACGTACATCAAGAGTGGCGCATTCGATGGTGTGATCGACTTCGACGCTGCGGTCACCGATGGCGGAAATCCTCCAAAACTCGCGGCATCGACCAATTCAGCCGATCAACTCCACCCGGGTCCGGCGGGCTACAAGATGATGGCCGACAAGGTCGACCTGACGCTGTTCACGAAGTAGCGAGTGCACAAAATGCCGAAAGGCGCTGCTCGTTTCCGAACAGCGCCTTTCGTATCGCTAACTGCTAGACCCGCGAATCAGAACAGCAGCATCAAGCGCAGGCGCCCGCTCATGGAGCTGTTCGTGTAAATGCCCTTGTTGTAGTCCTCGACGTGGTTGCTCGCGTGCGAGAAGACGAACTTGATGTAGAGCTGCTCCCAAAGTGTGTATTGGGCGGCGCCGAAGATCTGGAATTGGTCGTTGGTATCGACCTTGCCATAGTGCGGACCTGGGGTGCCGTCAAAACGCAGGTCTTCCCGCGTGTTGTTGAAGGCACCAAAGCCGAGCACGAGAGGTTCGTAGCCCGGGCTCGCGTTCACGAAGCCACCGTAGGTTGAAACGGTGTCGCTGGCTTCCACATTGGGGAGATTCTTATCGTTGGTGAACGAGTCATGGAAGCCGCGCGCGTAGCTGCCGCCGAACTCGACGTACGGGTTGATTACGAATTGGGCCGCGAAGCCGTAGCCGTTTTTCGTGTCACTTCCGACGGTCTTCTCGGCCTGCGGTTTCGCTTTGCCGTACTCCAGGCCCGCCTTGAGTTTCATCCAGCCGATGTCGAAGATAGCCGCTGGACGGACGTTGAATTGATAGGCGGTCGTCGACGCGCTGCTTTGGCCTATTTGACCGAGGAGCTCTCCGCGCAGGAACTTGGTCGGGTAGACGTGCACTGCGTAGCTGCCGAGCAGGTTGTCCTGCCGGTCCCAGAAGTAGCTCAGCCCGTAACCGTCCGTCGGTTTCGCCGCGCCACCGCCGATGATCCAGGCGCCTTGACGCTCGAGCGTGTTCTGGTCGAGGCCCATGCCGAAGTGGTTCGCGATTTCCCAGCCCTGGAAGCGGCCGACCGTGACGTCGAACACGTTCCACTTGCCCACGCGAACGAACAAGTCGTCGGTGGAGCCGAGGGTCTTCGTCACGGGATCCTGGTTCATGTCGCCGTGCACCACGAGCTCAGCGTTGCCCTGGGCGAACCAACCGTTCTTGGCGTTGTACGTCGGCGTCACACGCAGCACGCCGCGTGTTTGCGTCGTCCAACGGTTCTGCTTGCTATCGCCCTTGGACTCCGCCGTGATGTGCGCGTAGCTGAGATCATTCCAGAGCGACCCGGAAAAACCGATGCGCAGGCCAGGTTTGCCCGCGACCATCGGCATGTACGGCCACTGCTGACCGTGGAAGGTGAGCCACAATGAGCCGTACTTAATGCCGCGGGTCTGCACGGCTGGGTAAGCGGATCCGGGCAACTGCTCGATGCCGATCATCGATACCGTCTTCTCGCGTTCGACGCTCGTGCCGGATGCCGTCTCCTCCGACGGTGGAGCCTGCGGCGCAGGCGACTGCGCGGCAGTAGCGGCTTTTGCCGGTTCGACCGCCGATTCGACCGCGGGTGTGCCCGCAGGCGCATCGGCGGGCTTACCCTCTTTGTCGTCAGCGCTAGCCGGGGCCAGGGGGGCTGGCTCATCCTGCGCGAACGCCGGGGCGCCGAAGCTCAAGCAAAGTGAACCAACAGACAGGGCTACACCGAGCCCAGAACGATTTCGTCGAGAAGTCATGCTTCTTATTTCCGATTCCGATTCGATTCCGATATCGCGGTCGTGTGTCGAGAGGTCGAGCTCAGTAGCCTTGAACCGATAGCGTCGCCGGGGTCGAAGCCTCCGCGTCATCGGCATCTTTACCGACGATGATCGTGTAGTCGCCCTTGTCGATGGTCCAACGGCCAGTCGTCGCGTCGCCTTCCCAACGGCGGAGATCCTTGATGCGCAAGGGAAGGTGCGCAACCGTCATCCCGTTTTTCGGCACGGAGACGCGAGCGAAGCTCTTGAGCTCCTTGACTGGGCGATCGCCGGTGATGCCGGCTGGCTTGGGCGGCGGCTTCACGAACAGCATCGCGATCTCGTCGCCGTCGACGGCTGACGTGTTCGCGATGTTGACGGTGATGTCGACCACAGCGTCGTTGGTCACCGGCGCTGTGCACGGGACCATCAGGCCCGAGTAGGTAAAGCTCGAGTAGCTCAAACCGTGACCGAACGGATAGATCAAGTTGACCGTATCGCCAGCCGCTTTCCGGCGATCGTACTCGCGATAACCGAAGAAGTAGCCCATCTGCGTCCCCGCCTCAGGCGTCGCTCCCTTGAACGGTGACTTGTCGAGCTCAGCCTGCGTCGGCCAGGCCAACGGCATCTTGCCCGCGAAATTCGCGCCATTGGCCGCGAAGAGCAGCCGGCCTAGCGCCGCACCGCCGCGGAGCCCGCCGTAGCCCGCCCAGACGGTGGCCTGATTCTTATTTGCGTGTTTGAGCCACGGCAGGTCCACGACTGAACCCGACTCGATGACGATCACCGTCGGCTTCATCAGATCGAGCACGCTGGTCACGAACTCGGGTTGACCCATTGGCAGGCTGAGCGTGCTTCGATCGCCGCCCGAGTTGATGGCGTATTCCTCGCCTTCGTCTTCCGGGGTGTAGCCGACGACCACCACGATCGTATCGGCACTCGCGGCCATGGCCGCGGAGTTGCCGCTCGTCACTGTTCTCGTGGCGCTCGTGGCGGTGGCGGCGGCCTGGATACCGGCAAAGGGTCCGATCGACTTGGCCGGATCGCCGTTGACTCGAGCGGAACCTCGATCGCCAAGCGCTGGATCGGTCGCGAAGTGATAGGTGCACGGTCCACGGGCTGGCAAAGCGGGGCAGCTCTTTGGTACTGATGAGCTGACGAGCTGGAAATCCTCATCCGGTCCGACCACCGCGATGTTCTGAGCCGCGGCCGTCAGCGGAAGTACGGGTGTGGCGCCCGTGCCATTCTGCAGCAGCACGGCGGACTTGAGTTCTACTTCCTCAGCCAAGTCTTCGTGCTCTTTGTTGCTCACGATCGACCCGGCGTTGTGGACCGGGTCGGTCAACACGGACGTCGGCTTCTTGAGGCTCCAACCGTCCGAGTTCTTGGCGGTCTTGAAGCGCAACTTCTGGCGAAGCACGCGCGTGGCGGCCTCTTTGACCAGGTCCGCAGGAACTTCGTCGGCTGTCAGCGTGCTCGTCGAGTAGTGAAGCGTCCAAGGTACCTCGATGTCGAGGCCGGCTTTCACGGCGACTGTGGTCGGGGCTTGGGCGGACGCGTTATCCGGCGGCGGGACCTGATCGCCAGGCATTGCCCACCAGTCGGAGATCACGAGACCTTGGTAGCCCATGCCGCCCTTATCGACCGGCGCCTTCAAGATATCCCTGAGCAGGTGTGCGTTCTGCGTGCTCTTGACGCCGTTGATCTTGTTGTAGGACGCCATGATGCAGCCGACGCCACCGTCTTGAACGACCATCTCGAAGTGACGCGCGTAGATCTCGCGCAGCGTCTGCTCGTTCATCAGTGCGTCCTGTGACGAGCGGTTCTTTTCGACGTTGTTGGCCGCAAAATGCTTGGCACAACCGGTCACGTACTCTTGTAGGCCGACCGTGTAGGCCGTCGCCATGCGGCCGATGTGGTACGAGTCCTCGCTGTAGGTTTCCTGCGTGCGACCCCAGTACGGGTGGCGGATGATGTTCATACAGGGGGCGAGCAGCATATTGTTCAGGGAGGCCGCGGTCTCGTCACCGGAAGCCTCGCCGACACGCTTCTCGAGATCCATGTCCCAGGACGCCGCGCGTACCGACGCCGCAGGAAACACCGTTGCGTAGTCTTTGCCATCGCTTGTCCGGTTCTTTTGGCCGGCGTCGAGGTTCACGCCACGGCCCGCGTCGCGGTAGTTGTAGCCGCGGATGGTGGTGCCGTTGACCGTGACGTCCGGACTGCGTTCGATGTCGAGGTAGTCCGGAGGATCGCCGAGCGGGACGCCGATCATCTGGCCGGCCTTGTCGGCCGGCGTCATACTGTTCACGATCCCGTCTAACTCAGCGCTGAGACCATCCGGCTCGCTATACGCCTGCATGTGGAGCGGATCGAACTGCTGCGATGCCACCGTAGTGCAGGCAAACTGCGGGAGGTTGCTGGAACCAGAGGCGCCGCCGTTGCTGTTGCCCGAACCAGCGGTGTTGCCGGTGTTGCCGTTGCTTACGCCGCTTTTCTTGGCGCTCTCGTAGGCGTCCAGCGTCGCTTGCGAGTGACCGCACGAGGCGGCCACCGCCAAGACCAAGAAAGACGGGATCACAGCGCGGGACTTGGGCATGGACCGACTCATAAACAGGGACTCCTTCGGGCGATATACATCAAAGCTAAATGCGGGCCAAAACTGCGCGTCGAATGCCACTCACTCGTGACTGGCGTGACTGGTGACCATTTGGCCCCGCCTGCGGGGCCGCGGACCTTAGCGCATGAGCCGCGGCGTAGATCTGCTCGTTACCGATAAAAAGCAAGTGCTCGTAAGCTAGGGGAAGAACTTTGGACCGACACTTCAGGCGACACAGGCCGCCCGGCCTCCGAAATCGAGACCGAAGGCGCACTCGAGGTGAACGGAGCAGGCCTTCGACTGAAGAGCGCACGCCGTTCGGACGTTGGTTCAATTCCCGGAACTTGCGGCATTGATCACCGGAAGGGCGGAGTGCTTCCAATTTGCGAGAACCGACTCGATCAGGACGTGGAAATGTCCGCCTGCCCGGGCAATTTCTATGATTCGACCGATGCCGGGCTTGCCCGCGGGCTTCGTAAAAGGGCGCACACCCGCGGAAGCGCGACCAGGGTGTCAGGCCTCTCGCTCGAGACGGCGCTGAGTTCGGCTCAGGTAGGCCGTGGCTTTCTTCAGCTTGGTCAGCGCCGCCGTGCCTCTGCCTGGCCCCCGGAGGGCGAGCAGGTCTTTGGTGATGGTCACGAGTCCCATGCCCTGGCGGCCCACACCAGGCAACGGATCAAGGAGGGCGAGCAGGTCTTTGGTGATGGTCACGAATCCCATCGCGTGGCGGCCCAGCCTTCGGCGTCACAGGGCGGGAACCGGGAGCGCTGCGAGGTGCGTTGCGGGATCGCGATCGCCCGATCCTGATCACCACCGAGTTCACGCAGCATGTGACAAGCAGTTTCGTTGGACGTCATGTCGTCGTCATTCGTGAACACGGTATGATCGATTGATCGCCATGGGCGTATCTCGCCATCCGCAGCAAGATGGTGTTGCCGTTGGGGTGTCGCATTTCGCCGGATTGACGTGACGGGCAATGCGCGCGACTTAGAGATCGCACGCGGGCGATGAGCGTGCTCATGAATGGGTGGGTCAAACCGTGGGGCAGAGGAAATGGGTGGTGTTTCTAGCGTGGCTTCGGGTTGGCAACTTCCAAGCTCGGTCCACCGCGTCTGGTTGAACTTCCAGGAGCAGATTGGCAGCCGCTTGCTGGACGAGACGCGCTCCGCGCTGGCTGGTGCCTTCGGCGCAGACGTTCGGCTGGCCGAGGCCAAGCACGGCGCTGATTTGTATCTGATCGCCGGTGCAGCCGAGTGGGCGGAGGGCTTCACACGCCAGTCCCGGGGAGTGGGCGATCCGACGGCGATCGTCGTGCTCAATGTTACCCCTAGCAACGGCTGGAATACGCGCATCCTCGACGCTGGCGCTGACGAGTGCCTCGCTTGCCCCTTCGACGCGGACGACCTGCGTGCACGCATTCAGGCGGTGATGCGACGATTGAGGCCTGCCCTGCTGCGCTCCTCCGAGATCGCGGCGGATCCCGCCACGCTGCGCATTCGCGTGCGCGATGTGGAGACGCGGGTGTCTCGCAAGCAGTTCGAGGTCTTCGTCCATCTCGCCGAGCACCGAGAGCGCTGGGTGCACTCGGACGAGATCATTGCCGCTGTGTCGGGCACGCACCACGATCCGACGACGTCACTGGTGCGTGTTCAGATGCATGCCTTGCGCAAGGCGCTGGGTGCAGCGCGCGAGTTCATTCGTTGCGATGGACATAGGAGTTACATGCTCACGCTGTCAGCGAGCGGCCGCTAACAGTTAAATAACAGGTGCGACCTGCATCGGACAGGTATTGGATAGCCGTCCGCCGCGGTTCAATCCACGGGACGTTCCAAGGAGTAGTTTATGACTCTGCGCGCATCCATCGTAGCCGTTGTATCTTGTGCTGGCAGTATCTTGCTCGCGGCAGGCACCGCTCACGCCACCATTCCGCTTCCGGACTCTGGTTCCTGTGCTGACGGTCGTGGCAACTGCCTGCGCGTCACCAACACCTCGACAACTGGAGGCAACGCAATCATTGGCATTGGCGTCGGGGGAAGTGGTGTCGCGGGTAACTCGACTTCAAGTACTGGCACATCGGGCGTCTCAACAAGCGGATTCGGAGTGTATGGCGCTTCCAGCTCCAATATCGGGGTCCGTGGGGACTCCACCTCTAGTATTGGTGTTTACGGGGTTTCCAGCTCCGGCAACGGCGTTGTGGCACAAAACAACGACACAACGATGGCTGCTGCAGCCGTGTCCGCCTTGGCCGGAAACAGCAATGGTCTCGCTTATTGGGGCACCGGCAGTATCATCATTACCGGCAGCCTGGCTCAGAAAGCCGGCGGGGGCTCATGGACGGCGCCTTCGGACATCCGCATCAAGAGGGATGTCGCCCCGCTGCGATTGGGCCTCGACCAACTGCGGCAGATCCGCCCGGTGACGTACAAATACAACGGCCTCGGCGGCACGACTGATGACGGTCACGAGTACGTCGGCGTGGTCGCGCAGGAGCTCGAAAAGATATTCCCGAACATGGTGACATCGAGGAAGGGGAAGTTGCATCCGAGCGACACCGCGGAGACGGACATCAAGGTCGTCGATCCGAGCGCCCTGACCTACGTGCTCATCAACTCTGTGAAGGAACAGCAACAGATCATCGATCGCCAAGAGCGTCGGATTGCCGCGCTCGAACACGGTCGCGGCCTCTCAGCTTCGATGCTCGGCAATGGCGCCGAGATGGCGCTTGCGTTGGGCCTGCTTCCGCTCGGGTTCGTGGCCCTCCGCAGGCGCAAGGCATCGAAGTCCGCGTCATGAGCTGACCCGGTCGTCGGGGGTGCAGGTCTCGAGTCTTCGAAGCCCGGGGTTTCGAGATCGAGGACACCCCCGATTTTGGCGCTCGGCGCACGCGCTTCATGGCGCACGGTGGAGCCGAGCGACTTCACCAGGTGGAGCTTCATGGCGCACGGTGGAGCCGAGCGAATTCATCGGGTGGAGCTTCATGGCGCACGGTGGAGCCGAGCGCCTTCACCAGGTGGAGCTTCATGGCGCGCCGAGGAGCCGAGCGCCTTCACCAGGTGGAGCTTCATGGCGCACGGTGGAGCCGAGCGACTTCACCAGGTGGAGCTTCATGGCGCGCCGAGGAGCCGAGCGCCTTCACCAGGTGGAGCTTCATGGCGCACGGTGGAGCCGAGCGACTTCACCAGGTGGAGCCGTGGAACATAGGTCTTTCAGGCTCCGCGCTTCGGAATGTTTGCTCTACGGCAGCGCCTCGGCGGGGCGCGGCCTCGACGAGCTTCGCGATACCAAAGGGTTGAGTGATTAGCGCGCACTTGATGCGGCGCATGGACGACGAGCGAGGAAAACGGCCAATCACTGGCTGTTGCCCGCCCTCGCTGTTTCGGCGGTTGGAGCGGCGATTTTTCGCGAGATCTGACCGGCTAGTTTGTCCCCCGGCATTGGCCAATGATTTCGACGTTGGCCGATGATTTCGACGTTGGCCAATGATTTCGACGTTGGCCAATGAATTCGACGTTGGCCAATGATTTCGACGTTGGCCAATGATTTTGACGTTGGCCAATGATTTCGACGTTGGCCAATGATTTCGACGTTGGCCAATGATTTCGACGTTGGCCAATGATTTCGACGTTGGCCAATGATTTCGACGTTGGCCAATGATTTCGACGTTGGCCAATGAATTCGGCATTGGCCGATTGCGATCGGCGTGCTCGCTGAGCGCTCAACGTGGGCAAGCTGGCGACGATGCCGCGCAGCGCTGAAAAAGCACGACGTGTTCGCATTGCCGAGTTTTTCTCTCGATCGTTTGAAGGCGCGCGTCGCGACCGACCTCGGTGACACGCCTCAGGGAGACCGCTAGTGAAGCGGCAGCCGATAGGTTGCCCCGGGGCCATCGCGCTGCAGCACTCGGTCTGAATTGCTCGTGCCTCCGAGGCGGGGCGTATGCTACTCGCAACGACTAGACCTACGCGACTACACCAGGTGGGGTCGTGGAACGCGGGGCTTCCCGGCTCGCCGCTGAGGGAGTGTTTGCTCCAACGCCGCGCTCGGCAGCTTGCACCCCTTCGAGACTGTACCTCCAATTGATCCACGCGCGTATGAAGCCTGGCGCGGTGTTTTTAGTTCTGGGGGGCAATCAGCCGCCACTCCTTTTCGTGGGCACACCGTGTGTCTCAACGGACGCGTCATCGACATCCCCAAACGGCCCGATGTGGCACGCGCGACCTACGCGGAAAAAGAGGTCGTCGTCAAACGCCTGCTCTCAGGCGACTACCGTGTCTTCTACGGCGAAGAGTGCATCGCGTGGGCCAGCGGTTCACGGACGAAGCCTTCAGCAAGC
>Ga0302321_100003555_pt1 | contig 13376 bp, 13 predicted proteins | sample Fen_T0_1_FD_202505 | JGI IMG/M metagenome (GOLD analysis project Ga0302321, IMG submission 202505) | Peat permafrost microbial communities from Stordalen Mire near Abisko, Sweden - Fen_T0_1 | ecosystem: Environmental > Terrestrial > Soil > Wetlands > Permafrost | place: Sweden: Abisko...
CAAATATCTTTCTCTTTAACTTTTACAACAAATATACCAGTTGATGGATTTACAAAAAGCACTTCATTATTGATCTTTAAAGGTTCTGATACTTTGAATGTGATTCTTAACAGTGGAGAATTGAGATATAAATAAATATTGTTTTAAAAATTTACGGTGAGTAAATTGCAAAGGCTTTGTGCTTATTCAAAGAATTAACGGAAGACCACAGAAGTATACCGATTTTTAGTAACAAATTGTGGGGTAGTTTAATGCGACCGTTTGCTTTTCCTAATAAAGCCAAAATAGAAAGTAATCAAGAACAACGAAAAATGGATGAAACCACGAATAAATAGAAATTCGTGTGACATAGAATTTCCCATAAATGGAATATCCAATTTATAGTAGGAGAAATACCAACTTGCACCTGCGGTTACAAAAAATGCACCCGATAAAAATTTGCTTACCTCTTTCCAATTAATTTTGCTCATTTTACTGGTTATTTTTTATCAATAATAGCAAAATTCTAATTGAAAGGCAATAGGAGAAGTTGCCGCAGCTGCACAAACATAGAATGTAGCTAAACCCCTAGCTAGCTGAAGTTGCAATTTAGCTTTAAACATTTGAAAATTTGTAATTTTCATTCCATTCCAAACTTCGAATGAATTGTAGTTAGATCGGATTGCACCTTCAAAGACAATTGCACCACAATTTGTAATGCCATATATGCTTCTGTAAAAGCAAAATCAGTTTTATACATATATTCTGCTTAAAAAACTGACCAAGTAATAATACTTTTAATTCTACGTTTTAATTCAACTATATATTAGTTCCTATATTGTTTAAACTGCTTACGTTATTCTCTTTTTAAACGCAAGAGGGCAAACAATTAAGTTCGTAGTACATGGTTTAATTACAATTATCATTAAAATAATTAATTATGAAAAGACTGCATTTTTCTGTCATACTATGTCTTGTTTCTGTGCTGCTTTTCTGCAATGCCTGCAAGAAAGATACTACAACAACGGGCGCACTTTATGTCCCTTCAGCTTCAGATGTAACAACCAATGCCACGCTGGTAGAGTTGCAACAGGGTCGCACATTGTATATGAACAATTGCGAAGCTTGTCATAGTTTGTATTCCCCCGATAACTATTCACCCGCGAGTTGGAAAAACATTTTGCCAAATATGATTGGAAGAACAAACCTGTCGCAGGCTGATGCTGCTTTGGTTACCAAATATGTTTGCAGAGGCAAATAATAAACTTCCAAATTAATTCAAGTTTTCGTCGGCTTATTTCCTAACTAAGCTGAGCGTCAATCCAGTTTGAACCATTTGAAAATATGTAATTTTCATTACTAATTAATACCTATTTTATAACCAGAAAAGCCACGCAACATTGCTACTGCAAGGCTTTTTTTGTTTGCGTTATACTCTGAATTGCAAATTCAGCTTTGTTCCAAGCGGATTTTGCAAATCCGCTTGGCGCTTGTTATTATATTCCTATCAGCAAGGATGGTAACTAGTTTAGTGCCCAATTTCATAGCCCTACTTTGCTTTCAAATTCTTATATAACTTATCTGTTAAGTTTAACAACAGTAATGTTTCGATTTAACTTTTATCATAACCTCCAAATATTTCAACAAAGTTTTAACAATGTGCCCTACGGAATAGAAAATTTTGTTACTTGCTACCACCTATTAACAGCTAACTTATATGTTATGAAAAAAGCGTTATTCATTGCGTACATGACCATTTTGTCCATCAGTTCATTTGCACAGATCGAGAAAGGGAAAGTGCTCATTTCATTTAACGGAAGTTACCGGAAAGAAACCACTGGAAGTGGAACATCATTCAATTCAAGCTATACGCAAGGCAAATACCTTGCTACAGGTGCAACGGTGGGATATTTCTTTACGAATCATTTTGCCTTGGGTGTTGGACTCGATTATGGATGGGTAAAAGAAGATCGTCAAACTTCTCTTTACCTCAGTAACATTCTACACATGGAACAAACAACAATAACATCTAATACGACTATGCCTTCGGTCTATTTTGGGTTTTATTACCCGGTTGTTGGCAGACTTTACATCAATGCCATTGGTAAAGTAAACATTGGCCATAGTTCTGTAAAATCCTATTCAGCAGTTATGGAAGCAAGTTCTTTTTCAAGCACAAATACATTCAGTGATATCACTACCACCAATCCATACGGAAGTTTTATGGATATAAAGGCCGATGTCTTCAATGCAACACTGGCGCCCGAAGTGGCTTATTTTATTTCTTCCAAAGTAGGACTAAGCCTGTCTTTGGGAGGAATTTACTACACCATTACCAACTGGAAATCGGAATATGCAAATTGCGGCATTGACTTTGCTCCCCGAAACTGGCAGGTGGGATGCAAGATTAGTTTATGATAAAAGGGTTATATCTTGGTGGTGGCACTATCGCTTTATCCTAGCCTGTACGCATTTTACACCGGGTTACATCCGGCCCTATTCACGTTCAACCCCAACAAGGGACGAAGTGAAAACTTCGCCCATCGACGGAAAAAAGAAAACAGAAGGTGATGAGGAACCAGATAATCTGGTTGAGGTTTTGGTTGCACTATTTTGATCACGATTTGTACTATTTTCATTCGGGATCGCTCAGTTTCGATTTGAAATGGTCCTATTTACCATTGAAACTGCACCATTTCGGTTTGAAATTCCACGATTTAAATTTAAAATAGTACAATTTTGATCGGGTATTGGCCAGTTAAGCTGAACTTGTATTCAGTTTGCAACATTTGAAAATTTGTAATTTTCATTCCAAACAAAAACCGATTTAAAACTTAACGCTACTTAAGTGAATCTATTTTCGATTGACCAAGATAATCAGCGACGATCCACGCTGTCCCAGCTATCAATAGATTCTGAGCATTACCCGCCCAATTTATCAATTGGTGAGGATTATCAAAAGGTTTAGGTAACCATATCAGCAAGCTGAAGCCAATGATCATTACAGTAAGCAACCGGGATGCTAACAAAGCGGAACTTCCGAAAAGTATTGCAAAAGCAGCAAGACCAAATGCTATTGTGGTAGTTATCGCCCAGAACATTTGACCAGGAGGTATGAACTTTGGGACAAAGCTTGCGGTGCCAGAAAGATAAAATAGTTGTTCGAGGGTAAATGAAATAACACAAATACCAAAGAATATATATCCTATCCGAACAATTTTCACCTCCCGTTCCGAATACAAAGCTCCAGATGTTGCATACACAATAATCGCACCGGAGACCAGAGAAAATTGCTCGAAGAAGTTTCCCCAGCGATCATAAATAAGCGGCGTCTTAACAATGATAGGCACCCAGAGCATAGCAAATATAAGAAACACAACACCAAGAATTATAGACCCTATTCTCGCCGTTTTCTGCCATTGCATTGCTATGCCTCCAATGAGTTCAATGATTCCGACAATATATGCAAGGACTTCAAGGTGAGGAATATTTGCAAGAAATTGAATTTGCTGCCAGCTGTTGAAACTATGCCAGACGAAAGTTATAATCCCTAAAGCGATAGCTGCTATTCCATAAATATGACGCCCAAAATAATGGTTCATGACGTTAGGGTTTACAATTAAAATATCGTAATTATCTGTCCGGTTAAGGCTCCTAAAACGCTTTTAACATATCCATTCACAACTTTTGGCATGGGAACAGGTATATGACCCGGAAAGTAAGGGAAAAATGATGGTGAATCTTCTACAACACCTGGACTTATAGCATTAATTCTTACTCCATTGTTCAATTCAATAGCCGCTGCTCTTACGAAAGAATTAATTGCCCCGTTAACTGCGCTAAGATTTGCTCCTGCTACTACCGGGTCTTCACTAAGGATACCAGAGGTAAGCGTAAAGGAACCTTTGGGATTAATAAAATGCTGTCCTATTAGAACAAGATTTATTTGTCCCATCAATTTACTATTTATTCCTATTCTGAAATCCTTATCGGTCATATTTCCTAAGGAACCAAAATGCCCTTCTCCAGTGGCGCTGATCAGTGCATCAAAAGGACCAACTTCTTTGTAGAATTGTTCTATGGACTCAGGAGAAATTATGTCAAGGTGAACGTCTCCAGTTTTAGATCCGGCCTTTATGACGTTGTAATCCTTCTCAAAAGCGCCAGCTACTTTTTTACCGATGGTTCCTGTACCGCCAACAATAATAATTTTCATAATGTCAATTGTATTTTTTACAGGACACATTTTATTCAAAATTGTTTAATTATTCTTCATCAATCTTATATTGCTGCAAATTAGATTAGCTCATTTAATTATTTGTTTTGATTCTCCTGACCAGTGGTGTTCAATAAAATTAAAAAAGGCAGGAATTCATCTACCTTTTTAAGTCAATCCCTTGATAACCTGAATTTGAACTTCAGCTTGAAACATTTGAAAATTTGTAATTTTCATTCCAAAAAAATCGATTTGCAAAATCGGTAGTGTTCCAAGCGGCATGGCATATGCCTCTTATCACTAGGAACTAAAACTTTGAGTTTAACTGAGAATATTATTACCGTTAACATTTGGCGGCATCAAACATTGGAGACTTAGTAGCAGAAAACCATCACCCTGGAGAAACAATTGTTTTTTTCTTATCAAGCTCCAACCATGGCACCAAAGCCTATTTCATGCTGCCTCTTCCTCCATTAGCATGCCATGCCACAGTACTTTCGGCTTAGCTAAAACCGAACTTTTAATTGACTTTTATAAATTTCATAATCTTTTTATACAACTCTTCTTTGTTTATCGGCTTGGTAATATAATCGTCAAAAGTCAAGCCTTTAAATTTGCTCATTTCATACTCCATAGCATAAGCCGATTGAGCAATAATTGGCATATTTGGACGAAATTCCTTTATCAGCCTGGCTGCGGTATATCCATCCATAACAGGCATTTTAATATCCATTAATACCAGATTTATTCCAGCGTTTGATTTACAAGTCTCAACGGTTTCTTTTCCGTTTAAAGTGTGTATTAACGTGGCTTTTGTCCTTTTTAATAGTATCTCCAGATAAAGATAATTGAACTCCTCGTCTTCAGCAATTAAAATAGTAAATGGGTTTTGAGAGGGAGTTAAATCAATTGAATCTGCCTCTGAAGATTTATTTACAGGTTGATATTTTATAGTGAAGTAAATTGTTGAGCCTTTGTTTAAATCAGACTTTATCCATATTTTACCTCCCAGCAAATCGACAAACTCTTTTGAAACTGTTAAGCCTAATCCTGCACCTCCATAGTTTTGTTGGATGGTGTTATTGGCTTGTACAAATCGTTCAAATATCTTCACATGCATCTCTGGAGCTATTCCGATCCCACTATCCTTTACATAGCATACCAGATCCTCGTTTAATAACCTATATCCAAATTCAATGGTGCCATCATGAGTAAATTTAAAGGCATTGTTAAGTAAATTGGTAAATATTTGAGTTATTTTGGTTTTATCGGTAAATATTATTGATTCTGTATCTGATAACTCCTGGTTAAGATTAATAGAAAGATTTCGAGAAGATACCACCGTTTTATAAATAATAAGTAACTCCTCCAATACCTGGTTCAAATTTACTGGTCGTAAATTTACCTGTTCTTGTTTGGTCTCAATTATTGAGATTGCGAGTATGTTATTTACAATTGAAAGAAGTTGGTTTGTACTGTTTGTTATAATAGAAGTATATTTTTTTTGCGTTTCGGGTTCCAGATCAGATTCGCTTAGTAAATCAGAGAATCCGACAATTGCATTCATTGGTGTCCGGATTTCATGCGACATATTTTGCAAAAAAGCTGTTTTTAAACGATCACTTTCTTCGGCTCGCTCTTTGGCTTTTATTAGCTTTTCTTCGTATTCCTTACGTACAGTAAAATCGCGAATAACTCCAACAAAAACATGCAGACTATTCCATAGTGTGCTATTTATAGAAACCTGTACCGGTATTTCCTTGTTTGTACCATGCTGTAAAATAATCCATTCGATTGTTTGTGGCTTTCTACTTACAGTATTCCAAATATCTGTCAAATTATGAATATCGTTTTTTAAGGAAGATATGTCCATTACTGTTATCGGGCTTTTGTCAGCCACTATTACATTCAATAATATTTCGGCAGGTTTGTTTAAATAAAGGATTTTCCCTGAAATATCGTGAATGATTATTCCATCGCTGGTGCTGTTGATAATGGTTTCTAAATTTTTCTGCGAACCTTCCAGCTCTTCTATTTTACTTTGTAATTCAGGATAGTAGCTTTTTCGAAAAGAATCTTCGCCCAAGCCAATAATTTTATTCCTGTCGTTTTTCCAGTCATCTCCCATCTTACAAAGCTTCTTTATAAATTACTTCCAAATCTTCTTTTACCGGAGGTTTTGGATTTGTTGCATTGCATGGATCCTTGATGGCCTTGCCTGCTAATACTGAAATCAGATCTGTAGTTACCCCTTTTTCCTGAAGGGTTTTGTCAATCCCTAATTTTTTGTTCATTTGAAAGAGGTAATCCATTAACGCATTTTTATTTTCGCGATTATGAATACCAATGGTTGGGATTTGAAGCGTCTCTGATATTTTATTGTATCTATCGGAGGCAAAATCATAATTATAGTCCACCACATGTGGCAATAATATGGCATTACATTCGCCGTGGGGCAAATCTAAATATCCTCCAAGGCTATGTGCCATCGAATGTATACACCCAAGGCTGGCGTTAGAAAATGCTAATCCAGCATAAAGACTTGCCAGCATTATTTTCCCTCTTGCCTGAATATTGTCTGGTTCCAGTATGGAGGCCAATAGGTTCTTATCTATCAGGCGAATTGCTTCGAGTGCATATAAGTCTGTAAATGCAGAACTTGCGTTGGATACAAAAGCTTCAAAAGCATGAGACAGGGCATCCATTCCAGTACAGGCAGATAAATGCTTATCCATACTCGTTAGAACATAAGGATCTATAAGAGCTACATCAGGTACAGCGGCCTTACTGATAATGGCCATCTTATATTTTTCTTCGTAATTATTGATAATGGCAAATTGCGAAACATCAGCAGAGGTTCCTCCTGTAGTAGGAATGCACACCAAGGGAGGCATTGGCCTGAAAATTTTGTCTACTCCTTCAAATTCTTTAATATCGCCATGGTTGTTGGCAATAATGCCTATCCCCTTGGCGCAATCAATAACGCTGCCTCCTCCAAGTGCCAGAATCATATTACACTTGTTTTGAATATAAATTTGTGCACCCTGCATTACTTCATAATCTCTGGGATTGGGTGAGATTGAGGAAAAGATTACATAATCAAGTTCGGCTTCCTTTAACTTGTTTTCGATATCTGTAAGCCAGGAGGTTTTTAATATTCCGTTATCTGTAGCTAATAAAACTTTACGACCGCCAAGTTTTTGACAATACTGGCCTACCCAAAACCTCGAATCTACCCCAAAGATATATTCCGGGGCAACGAATTTTCTAACCTCCAACTGTATGTTGTTAAATCCGGAGTTCATTTCCATTTAAAGTTTTATTATGGTAATGCCTATAAAGTATAAAATATCTTCACTAGTCTATTAAAGGTAGCAAAAATATTTTAAAATTTAAACTACCGAATCAATACCTAACTGTATCTATATCTTTTATTTGAAAGTTTAGTATTTAAGAGCAGCTCAACCAAAGTTGATGGGAGGTTGCGGTTCAGACGGATTTTTGTGAAGTTTTAAAAATTAGAAACTAATTAAACTACAAGGCTGTCATTCCCGCGAAGGTGGGATCATTATATCCCTTTGTAGTAATGGGATTCAGGCCTGCACCAAAATGACAGAACCGGAATACGATAATTATAAAATAACTCTTCAATTAGAAGTAGTTGCACTTAAAATTAACAACAACCAAAAACGTATAAATTAGCAAGAGATTATCTTATTTTTAATAGCATACATAATTAATCCTGCGGTATTTTTTGATCCTGACTTCATTAGAAGATTACTTCTATGACCTTTCACTGTTGTAATTGAAATATGAATTTTTTCTGCAATTTCTTCATTAGAAAGTCCATTGGCCACTAATTGCAATATTTCCAGCTCTCGTTTGGTAATTTTTTCACCAGTTTTCTCCGCTGAAATATCGGCAGTGGCTGGAGTATTTATGTTGGCAATAATTTTGCGTAATAGTTCATTGGAGAAATAGCTCTCTCCCGCAAGAACTTCGGATATTGCAGACTGTAGTTCCTGAATTCCTGATGTTTTAAGGATAAACCCTTTTGCTCCTGCCTGAATAATATTAAAATAGTGCACTTCATCACCAAACGTTGAAAGAACCAGAATTTTGAGATCCGGATAGAGTGCCAAAGCCTGTCTAGTAGCCTCCACTCCATTCATCTCAGGCATTTCAATGTCCATAAGTATTAAATCGGGTTTTAGCTGAGTTAATAATTCTAACAGCTCTTTACCATTGTTTGCTTCGGCCATTACTTCAGCAATCCCTTCTTTAACAATAAGAGACTTTAATCCTTGGCGAAATATTTTATGGTCATCCGTAATGATTACTTTTTTCATAATTTACATGAAATATATCCTAACCAAAAAAAACAAACTGTTCTATTAAAGATAATACATTTTTTAATTGGATCAAATATTGACTGAGTATTCGACTAAATCTTAATATCTGGCGGAAAGTAGTAATTGTCTTTTATGGTAGTTTCAATGGCTTTGTTAATGTTCTTGTAAATATCTGGTTTAAAAACACACCCTTTGAACCCAACACTTATAAGCTCTTCAAGATAAGCTTTTTCAGAATGCATTGTTATAGCAATAACCGGTATATGACTGTAATTAACTCGTGCTCTCTTGGTTATGGCATACCCATCCATTTCGGGCATTTGCAGATCCATGAGTATTACATCTGCTAAACCGATGTTTGGCAAAGCAAAAAACTCTTTCCCGCTCGAAACTTCCCCAATAATTTTATATTGGAATTCATTCTGAAGAAATTTTTTTAACGTGGTGCGAAAAACCGAGTTATCATCCACCAGTATCACATTTATTTCCTTATTGGTATTTTGATTCATAACGGATGTTATTAATTAGTTAATATATATTTATTCGAAGGGATTTTCACTTCAATTTCGGTACCCTTTCCAGGTGAACTTTTCAAAGTGAACAATCCTTCATAAACTTCAACCCTGTGTTGCATGTTAAACAAACCGTGTCCGCTTTTTTTAATCAATGTCTCGTTCATATCAAACCCCTTTCCATCATCCTGAAACAATGCGAATAATTCCTGCGAACTGGCAGTAATTTGAATAACTATGTTTGTTGCATCGGCATATTTAAGAGAATTGTTTATAGCTTCCACCAATACCCTGTAAAGCATGGTTTCTATTTCAGGCTGAATGCGCTCTTTAAGATTTATATTTACATCAAAGTTGATTTTTCCGAAACTTTCAATCTTCTTTGTGAAAGATCGTATGGCTGTTTCAAGTCCAAATTTTTTCAACACATTTGGACTTAACCTATTCGAAATTTCCTTAACACTAACAATCGCTTCCTCTATAGTAACCAGGGCATCATCCAACAATATTGATTTATCACTTTTAGCATCTGGGTTTTGTATCCATTCCACATAAAGTTTGATGGTAGATAAAATGGGGCCCAATCCATCATGGAGTTCCTGCGAAAAAAAGCTTCGTTCTTTCTCCTCGGCGTCAATAATTGCATTCATCATTTTTTGTTGCAAAATTACCCGATCAGTAATATTTCGTGAAATCAGTAATGCCGCTTGTATTCCGTTATAAATGATGCTATGGCCGTTTATTTCAATGTAAATTTTTTCTCCTCGTTGGTTTGTATAACTGCTCTGGAAAAAACCAACCTTGTTTTCCATCACGCTTTTAAGCTGTTTTTCAGCCTCTTCATGATCTGTTGCAAAAATAATATCGATTAAACGCAAGTTTTTTAATTGTTGGGGAGTAAGACCAGTCCTATCCAGGAAAATCTGATTTACTTCAAGCACATGGCTTTCGATATCTATAATAATTATGGCGTCATTGCTGGTATTAAAAATATTCCGAAATTTTTCTTCGCTTGCCCGAAGGGAATCCAATGCAATCTTGCGATCTGTAATATCTTCGGCTATTGCTATAAAATTAGTTACTTCTCCTTTGCCATTTTTAAAGCAGGATATTTGCATTTGAACCCAAATCTCATAGCCTTGTTCCTGAGTAAATTTTCTTTCGAATTTTAACATAGGAAGTTCACCTTTCCGCAGTTTGTCAATAAGTTCCAGTTCTTCGTCTCCATCCTTAAAACCAGTAAATAAATAAAAACTATTATCAACTATTTGGTCAGGCTGAAAATTGAGAAGATTGCAAAAAGCAGGATTCATGTACTTAATAGTTCCATGGTAATCGCTTAACGAAATTCCAATGTGAGAATACTCGAATATAATGCTTAACATTCGTTCACTTTCACGTAGTGCTTGTTCGGCATTTTTACGAGCAGTAATATCGTAAAAACCAACCAGACTGGCCCTTACATTATTATTTGCATCAAAAACCGGACAACCCACAATTTCTATTAATGAGCGGGTTCCATCTGGTCTTTCAACCTCCATATCATCTATATGACCATATGTACCATGTAACCCGCGATAAATTGGGGTTTCTTCAATTGGATATAATTGACTCGTGCCAGCCTTAAAAGCTTTATAAACATTGGAAAGGTCATTAATTTTAGCATTTGGCATAATACCCTGCCCTAATAATTTTTTTGCATGCTCATTAGCAAGCAGCGGTAACCCATCTTTAGCATTTACCATAAAAATTCCAATCGGAAGGTTGTCCAGCATGGTATTAAGCAACTTGTTTTGTTGATCTAGTGCTTCTTCTGCTCGTTTACGCTTTGTAATGTCGCTGATAATACCATCGTATTGTATCAACTTGCTCTTTTTATGCTTTTTTACAAGGGTATTAGACACCCAACGTTCTGAGCCATCTTTGCAAACGATTCGGTGTTCAATACTCTGTTTTTCCAAGCTTTCATGTTTATGCCTGATAAAATCCAAAACCATCTCCCGATCCTCTTCTACAATAATAGTAAACCATAGTGATTGATCAGCTTCAAACTCCTCGGCATTATATCCTGTAATAGAATAACATGCGATAGTGTGAAAGGTCTGAACCTCACCCGTTTCATGCAGAATAACTGTATAAATATAATCTGTTATAGTTCTTAACATTAGCTTATAACGATATTCACTATCCATCAATGCTCTTTCAACTTTCTCTATTGCAGTAAAATCTTCCAAAACCAATAGAACCATTTGGGAATTATTGATTTCGAGATAAGAGGTTGAAAGTTGCAGGTTATATTCAATGAAATCGTCCTGGTCTTTAACAGACATTGTATAAGGAATCTTAATAATACTACTTTTGTTTTTCAATGTTATTTGAATAGCAGATCGCAATGTACAATTTGAACATTCTTTCCCATCTCCACAACCATGTTCATTCCTGCTTGCTATTATACAGTTAAATACATGCCCCGGTTGTCTACCTATAAACTGTTTATTTGTATCTAACCCCAATTCTCTTCCTGCCTTATTAATTTTCAACACATCTGATTTATTGTCAATAAGTACCATTGCTACAGAAGCACTGTCAAATATGGTCTCCAATAATAGTTCGTTATACTTTAAAATGGATTCTGCCTTCTTAATGGCGGTAATATCTGTTGATACACCTAAAATTGCTTTGGAACCGGAATTTGAAAAGGGGATCTTAACAGTCTGTAGTATTTTGAGATTCCCTTCTTTATCAGTAATGGTCTCTTCCGGTATTAGTAATGGTTTCCCGGACCGAATTACTTCCAAGTCTTTTTGCCTAAAAAAATCACTTTCCATAGGAATATGAAAATGTTCCTCATGCGTATGGCCTGGTAAACGATCAGGAGTTGTTCCATAAATATCAGCCATAGCTTTATTTGCTAAAATAAAACGACCATTACTATCTTTCGCAAATATTAAATTGGGTACCAAATCAATTATCTGCCTTAGCCGCTGCTCTCCTTCAATAGCCTCATCTTTGAACTTATTGGCCATTTCAACATTTTTATACAGCCTGGTACTCATATAGATTATCAGAATAAGATAAAAATAGGAGCTAATCGGATAGTGAATGATTCCGAAATCTATAACTAAATCGGAAGTGCTGCCTAAAATAAATATTAACAAGCTGTATAATATAAAGTTATCCTCTTTTTTATTCGCAGTTAACTGAGAGCGCCAGGCAAGCAATGAGAAAATGGAAAGAACAATAAACTGCATGGAAATTGCTAGCCCGAATAGCGGAGTAATACTAACTGTCCACGTCCTGTAAAAATGCGTTGAAATAATTTTCAAGTAATAATGAGGAGCTTGATTAATAAAAAGAATAGTAGATCCAACATTTGTTAAGATAAGGGTAATTAGCAAAAAACACAAGTAGCACCATGTCCAAAATTTATGACGATAACCTGAAATTATGCTTATAAAATAGAAGAAAAGAATATTGATAGCGGCCGTAATATTGTAATATGAGTGCCGATAAACAAGATATGTATGTTGACTGTTTGATAGTACACCAAACAATTCGATTAGTGCGCAAACAGCTTGCAGAAGGACTATGAGACCAAACGTAATATACTCCGGATGTTTTCTGTTTCGAAAGCCTATAAACAGAAACTGATAAGCGGTATAAAAGAGCACGCCGGATATCATACTATTTAAAACAACTGGGAGTATCATAATCGAAAGTTTTGATCTAACATTAATTTAAGGATAAAACCTAAGAAGATCAAATGAAATAATCACTTTTATCTGGTCTCTCAATTAAGTTGAGAGAGCCAGACAAAAGGTAGGTTTTAATAATTTTCAAAACCCTCATCATGTACTATTGAATTATCTTTCAGCTTGATTGATACACCCTTGTGAACCGGTTTTTCGCTTCTTTGACTTTTAGCATGAACAACAGCTTTTGTTTTGTGCGTTAAGGCATTTACAGGAATTTTGAAAAATGAAATTACATCTTTCAACTGTTCGGCCTGACTGGTGAGTTCCTCTGAACTGGATGCCAATTCTTCAGAAGCCGATGCATTTTGTTGCGCTAATGTATTCATTTGATTGATAGCTGCATTTATTTGTTTCGTCCCTGAAGTTTGCTCCAAACTTGCCGCTGCAATTTCCTGTACCAACTTCGACGTATTTTGAATGTCTGGAACAATCTGACGTAACAATTCACCTGATTTTTCTGCTATTTGCACACTCGTCTGAGCTACTTTGGTGATCTCCTTAGCTGCTTCCTGGCTGGTTTCGGCAAGCTTACGCACTTCCGCTGCAACTACTGCAAAGCCTT
>Ga0302321_100003556_pt1 | contig 13373 bp, 9 predicted proteins | sample Fen_T0_1_FD_202505 | JGI IMG/M metagenome (GOLD analysis project Ga0302321, IMG submission 202505) | Peat permafrost microbial communities from Stordalen Mire near Abisko, Sweden - Fen_T0_1 | ecosystem: Environmental > Terrestrial > Soil > Wetlands > Permafrost | place: Sweden: Abisko...
TCGAAGAGACACAGCGTGTGTTGGGTGCAATTCCGAATTTTTATGTCAGTTATGTTCCCGATGCCGCTCCCCTTACAGCGAAGCAAAAGTTCCACCTGGCATGGAAGACTGCGGTCGATCCGTTCACCTTTGCCGTGGTCGGAGGGATCGCCGGAGTGCAGCAGGCGCAGAATCACTTTGCGGCCTACGGACAGGGCGCGCAAGGCTATGGCAAGCGCTATGGCGCAGACTATGGCGATATTGTGGTGGGAACATTTGTGGGAAGCGCTATTCTGCCGGTGCTTCTGAAACAGGACCCACGCTATTTTTACAAAGGGACGGGCAGCAAGTCCTCACGTTTCTTTTATGCGATCGCAAATTCCGTGATTTGCAAGGGCGACAACAAACGGTGGCAGGTCAACTACTCAAACATTTTTGGAAACATGGCGGCGGGCGCCATTTCCAATGTTTACTATCCGGCGCAAGATCGTGACGACGCCGCACTGACCTTTGAGAATGCGGGCATTGGAATTGGCGCCACGGCGATTGGGAATCTTTTTGAGGAATTTCTGGTTAAGAAGCTGACGCCGAAGTTGTCCCACCACGACAGCGGCAAACCCTGATTAGTCCAGCCCTATCGATGGCAAGAATTTGGGCGCGTGTCGAGCTTTTGTCGCTTGCTCAAATGAATAGGCGAGTTTGATCAGCGTGGGCTCGCTCCAGGCGCGACCAAAAAATGAGATGCCTACGGGAAGACCTGACAGGGAACCGGCCGTGACGTTGATGTTGGGATAGCCTGCTACGGCGGCGGCGTTTGAACTGCCTCCAGCGGAGTGGTCGCCGTTAACGAGATCAGTGAGCCAGGCTGGGCCGCCGGTCGGCGCTACGATGGCGTCGAGACGGTGCTTGTCCATGAGAGCGTCGATGCCTTCGGTGCGCGCCAGTTGATGATTCTTTGCCAAGGCGTCGGTGTACTCCTTTTCAGTCAGCGGTCCTTTGGCTTCTGACTTCACAAACAAGTCCTGGCCAAAGTACTGCATCTCTTTGTCACGGTTCTTATCGTTGAAATCGATGATGGCTTTCAGGGTACGAACGGGGGCGCCGGGGCCCAAGCGCGCGAGGTAGGCGTTGAGGTCGGCTTTCAGTTCGTACATGAAGACGAGCAGTTCGGTGTCGTCGAACTTGCCAAAGGTTTCGATGTCGGCCGGGTCCACCAGAGTGGCACCCTGCTTTTTCAGCACGTCGAGCGATTGCTCCATGAGGGCGTCAACAATTTCGCTGAAACCGAAATATTTTCTGGCTACGCCGATGCGCGCACCTTTCAGTCCATTGGGATCGCAGAACTGCGAATAGTCAGGCTGCGACTTGCCTGCACTGGCGGCGGTGGCTGCGTCATCGGGATCCGCGCCTGCTAGCGCACTCAGAAGAATCGCGGCGTCGCGCACGGTGCGGCACATTGGGCCAGCAGTGTCCTGGCTGTGGGAAATCGGAATGATGCCAGCGCGGCTTACCAGGCCCACAGTCGGCTTGATTCCAGCAAGACCGTTCGATGACGATGGGCAGACGATGGAGCCGTCGGTTTCGGTGCCGATTCCGATGGCGGCCAGATTCGCGGAGATGCCAGCGCCAGTGCCGGAGCTTGAGCCACACGGGTTCCTGTCGAGAGCGTAGGGATTTCTGGTGAGGCCGCCGCGGCCGCTCCATCCGCTGGTGGAATGGCTGGAACGGATGTTGGCCCACTCGCTGAGATTGGTCTTGCCGAGAATGACGGCACCGGCTGCGCGCAACTTCTGCGCCACGAATGAGTCCTTCGGCGCTTTCGCTCCGACCAAGGCTAGCGATCCAGCGGTAGTCATCATGCGGTCGGCAGTGGCGATGTTGTCTTTGATCAGTATGGGAATGCCGTGTAGCGCGCCACGCGGACATTTGGCTTTTCTTTCTTGGTCGAGGGCATCGGCGATCGCTAGCGCATCGGGGTTCATTTCGATGACGCTGTTTACCTTGGGGCCGTGCTTGTCGATTTCGTCGATGCGAGCTGTGTATTTCTCAACGAGCGAGCGGGCAGTGAACTTGCCAGACTTCATGCCGTTTTGCAGTTCGTCGATGGTGATTTCATCGAGTTCGAACGGCTTGACCTTGGGCGCGGGAACGGCGGAATTGTCCGAACTCGCGGACAAATCGCGTGCCGCGGCCATGGCTGGGATCGGAATTAATGTAGTTGCGGCTCCGCCGACGAGTGCGGATTGCATGAATTTACGGCGGGTGGGCTTTGGAGACTTGCCTGACATGGCTCATTACTATAGCGAAAATTCGGGGCCTTAGGTGAGCAGAGCTTGTTCGTTGGGTGCACAGCGTTACGATTCACGAGGTCGAGGGCGGGGGGGCGCCGTCGGAGCTGCTGGCGAGGTGCGGGCGCTACCTCATTGCCTACCGGCGGACGTTATCGGGCGCTAACGTGGCTCGCTGTCGCCGTGATGATTTCTTGTGGGACTTCGCGGAGGGTTACGCAGAATTCGAACATGGGAGTTTCCGAGCCTCGACCCCAGCGGCCTACATCCCAATGGGCACGGATCGCTTTCACTTCGGGCTTTGAAGTGAGATCCAGGAGTAACGGCGTCTCGCCGCGATAGAACTTTTGCGGGAAGGCTACGACCGGCTTGGGATCGAAGGTGACGCCGTCGGCGGACGTCTGAATCGAGACATCGAGAGCTTCCTGCTCAACGATGTTGGTGATCGCGAGATTCAGAAGGAAGACTCGCGTTGTTGCGGCCGCGAGGTCAAGCGCCGGGCCGTCGCCCTTCGCCGTCGCGACCGTGTTTTCGGAAACCAGGAAAGCTTCGATCATAACGGGCCGATTTTAGCAGAGGGGAGGCGCGGACGCTGTGAGCTACCTACTGACACTGGCGATTTGTTCCGAAACGATCAAGAGCTCTCAACTACAAAGGACACGAAGGTATGCGAAGGAAATCAAAATCTAGGGCTTTGATACTAGGGGTGCTTGGGACTCTTGCACAATAACGACCTCTTTGCCCATGCGTTTGGCGACTTGTGCGGCGGCGGCCACGGTTTCGGCATCGGTCTCAAGGGCTCGGACAATCTCCAACCGATTCATCTTGTTCACGGGCTTGTAGAAGCGCATGCCGACACACTGCTTCGGGCGATACGTGGCACTCGAGATTTCGGTAACGCTGAGCGAGGCGGTATTACACGCAAGGATAGTGGCGGGGCGGCAGATTTTGTCGAGGAGGATGAAGATTTCCAGCTTGGATTCTAACTCGTCTGGAACGGCCTCAATAACGAGGTCAGCCTGACGAGCGGCTTCGTCTACCGAGCCAGCGAATTCTATACGCGCAAAAGCGGCATGGGCTTCGGCGGGATCGACCGCTCCGAGTTCGACAGCCTCGTCGAGATTGGCACGAATTTCGGTTTCGGCTTTGCGCAGGGTGTTGGGAAGGATGTCTTCGAGGATGGTGCGGTAGCCGCCCAGAGCCGCGGCATGGGCAATTCCTCGTCCCATGGTTCCGGCGCCGATGACGGCCACGGTCTTGATCTCGGGCACTACTTGCTCACCTTGTCCAGTTGCTTGTCGAGCTGCTTGAGGACGCTTTCGAGGCTGGGATCGGACTTTCGGATGTACTCGGCGAGGCGGACTTTTTCCTCTTCGCTCACGGTGGGAAGAGAAGCGTTGACACGGCGCAGAATGGCGGCGATGTCGTCCACGTAGTTCATCAGGCGAATCAGTTCTCCAGTAGCGGGCATAATGACGGCTCCTTGCTCTTTCTCCGACGCGACAGCAATCGAAATCCACTGCCGTCAACCGGGAATCACCCTTCATTGTTTAACACGCGGGGAGTTTTGGCAAAGGCTAGTGGTAATCACTCCGAGGGCGACAGACCCCGGGCACCCTGTAAGAGCGCTGCCTGGCACAGTTTCGGCAGACCCGTCAGTGCGCGAAGTACCCTGTTTTGGAGCGAATTTTGAGGACTGGTTGCCGGGGGCGAATCATGATCTTCCGGAAAGTTTCGTCCGGCACTGGATTGGCGGGATAGTATGCAAGTTCGTAGGAGTTATGCAGTTCCTCGGCGATCTGCTGAAAGTAGGTCTTCGGATCGGTGGATTCTGCATCGATGGCCTGCCCCCCAGTCTCTTTCGCAATCCGGTCCATCACCCGGATTCCGTACTGGTTGCGGGCCGTCAGCTTACCGTGTTCCTTTTCCGTGTAGCGGATCGTGTAGATCTGAACGTCGGCGGCTTGCGCTGCTTCGATTGCCGTCATCATATCGTGAGAACTTGAGTTGTCTTCTCCGTCGCTAAAAATGAGCAGTGCGCGCCGGCCGCTTTGCCCCACCAGTCTTTCGGTCACTGAGTAGAAAATGGAATCGTAGAAAGCAGTGCCTAGTTCACGATCTTGTTTGGGACCCAACTCGGGGAAGTGCTTGCTGTCGTGGCGGTATTTCTCAAACTGGTCCATGAGTGCTGGACCTGATTGTGAAAAGTCGCTTACGAGGCGGATGTGATTGCCGAAGCTAACCACAAAGACCCGGTCTTTGGGACCAAGTACGTCAGCCAGAAAGACCTGAAGATCGTGCTCGTGTTGTTTGGAAAAGTGGTCCTGACTCCCGCTGGCGTCAATGATCAGACCGAGAGTGAGCGGCACGTCATTGCTTCGTGCAAAGAATGAGACTTTCTGCGGCACGGCGTCTTCAAAAATCTCTACGTCGTCCCTGGTGAGGTTCTGGACGAGGGCTCCGTTTGAATCGCGGGCCGTGAACGCCACGTTCACCAGTTTCACGTTGACCTTGATCGGCTCCTGCGACACGCTGACGCCTGCGCAGAAAAGAAGCAGGAAGGTCGTTCGAAGGCTCAGTTGGTACGTGTTCCTTGATCCCAGAGGCATGGTATTGGATTACGCTCTGGAGGGCCGAATAGTTCCCTCCATCTTCTATTGAGGACGAAGGGGCTATGCCATCCCGTGAAAGCGCCGGAATCCGGCGTGGCCCGCCTTGCCCATGTAGCGATCCAGGATGGTTGGGTCGGTCTGGCGAAGATCTACCAGAACCAAGCCATCCACGACGTCCGAGAACTTGCGGTCGAGATTGAAAGCGATCAGCTTGCCGCCGACTTTGGCGTATTGCTTGATGAGGACGGGGAGGCCTTTGCCATCGTGCTCGAGATCAGAGATAGGTTCGGCAAGTTCGTCGAGATCGCGCAAGGCTGCGCAGACAGCCCGGCAATCCCACCCTCGGAGCTTAGGGGCGCGAAACGGGGTGCGCGGTTGGATTAGGTCAGCGAATTCGCGGCCGTCATCGCGTTGCTCAAAATAGCGGACGATCATCTCGCGGGAAAGGCTGCTGTATTCGTTGCTGATGCTCACGGCGCCAAAAAGCACGGGCGTTTCGGGATGCGCGGCAACAAAGCGAGCAATGCCCTTCCAGAGGAGCAACAGCGGCGCGTACTGGCGCTGATATTCGGCACGAACAAAAGACCGGCCGAGTTCGAGAGCCGAACCGATTTTGAGGAACAGCTCCTGGTCGTAGCGGAAAAGGGTGTGGGTGTAGAGGCCCTTGATGCCATGGGCACGGATAATCTCGTCAGTGTTGCCCGCGCGATAAGCGCCGGCCACTTCCTGTTTTTCTTTGTTCCACAGCAGAAGATGCCAGTAGTAGGAATCGAAATGGTCGATGTCGGAACTACGGCCGGTGCCTTCTCCTGCAGCGCGGAACGTGATTTCACGCTGGCGGCCGAGTTCATCGAGAGCGTGCGGCAACTCGGACCCGCGGGCAGCATAGACGGCGAAATCGGCGTTTTCTGTGAGCAGGCGGTCGGGTGGTAGCGCGGCGATGTCACCGATGATGAAACGCCGCGGCACCTCGGCCGCAATGGCATCTTGCGGCTTGCGTGGCAGCTTTGACCGCACCTTGGAAGGTAATGAAACTGGATTCTTGCCGCGATGCGAGAGGAGATAGGTACGCAGGCGCAGGTACTCGGTGGCTTCTTCGTCACTCTCGATACTGGTGATCAATTCAGAGGGGATCGGTTTGCCGATGCGGATGTGCACCTGCTTTTCCCGCTGCTGCAAGAATTCCTGAAGCAGGAAGAGAGTTCGCAGGCGTGGATGGATCATCCCCGCTAACTGGAATGAGATGCTATTGCGTCCGGAGAAGTACACGGGGAGCGCGTTGGCACCGGTCGCCCGGATCAGGCGCGCTGCAATCGGGTTCCACGCGGGGTCGGTTATGTCAGCTTGGCGAACATCAAACTGGGAAACGTCGCCGGCTGGAAATACTGCCAGTGCTCCCCCCTGGCGCAACCAGTGCGTGGCTTGCCTGATCGATTGCAAATTTCTGGCAGACGATTCGTGGGTGTGGAACGGATCTACGAAAAAGCAGTGCTGGTGAAGCTCGGGAATGTCCGCGAGCAGTGAATTGGCGAGAACGCGAACGTCCGGACGAACGCGAGAGAGGAGGACGGCAAGAACTGCGCCGTCTAAAACACCAAAAGGATGGTTCGCAATGGCAATCAGTGGACCTTTAGCGGGAATCCGCTCCAGGTCTGCGGACTGGACGTTAAGGCCAATCCTCATCTCCTGCAGGAGCGCCTGCGGGAGAAAACCAGTGCCCGCGGCGCGAATCCGGCGATAGAGTTCGCGAGCTTGCTGCATGGGAATCAGCTTTTCCGCAAACGGCGGAAGACCCGCAACCATCGGCGGGTTGGGAAGGATGCCTTGGTCCTCGCGATACCCGGACAAATTATTCATAGCTGATTTTCGCTTAGCCCTGATTGCGATTTTGTGAAGAGGACGTTAATGGTTTATGAATCGTATGACTCATGGGTTACTAAAAAGTGACAGGGGCAGAAGAATAGTGCTCATTCGACGGAAAGAATTCGCGGGGACTAAGGAGGAAGTTGTGTTAGGGGTATTTACGCGGCCCAGTCTTCGGGGGACGAGGAAACGGGCTGCGGCAACCGGTCAGTGACTTCGGCAAGAGCGGCTAATTTTTCGGTAAGTTCTGGCCGCAACATTCCGCCGGAAAAACGCCATCGCCAGTTGCCACCTGGCAAACTCGGAACATTCATGCGTCCTTCGCTGCCTAGGCCAATGACATCCTGCAATGGAACAATGCAAAGGCTCGCCACGGAACGAAATGCTGCCCGGATCATAGCCCAGTTGATGCCGTCGTCAGAACGGCCGACGTAAGACTCCACAGCCGCGCGTTCCTTCTCACTCACGCCCGACAGCCACCAACCGCGAAGTGTGTCGTTGTCATGGGTACCGGTGTAGACCACTTTATCGGCCGTAAAGGTGTGAGGGAGATGGATGTGGGCACCTGCATCGCCAAAGCCGAATTGCAGTACAGCCAAGCCCGGGATCTTGAGGCGCTCACGCAACTCATGAACGTCGGGAGTGATGTATCCGAGATCTTCGGCGAAGAAGGGCAAGCCACCGAGAGCCTCGCGCAGTTTAATGAACAAGTCGTCTTTTGGACCATCGACCCAGCGGCCGTTGATGGCGGTGGGTTCATTCGCAGGAATTTCCCAGAACTGGGAGAAGCCGCGGAAATGGTCGAGGCGGATGTAATCGAAATTGTGCGTGGCCCAACGTAGGCGACTAATCCACCACGAATAGCCCTGTTCCTTCATGACATCCCAACGATAGAGTGGGTTGCCCCAGCGCTGGCCGTCTTTGCTGAAAAAATCAGGGGGGACGCCCGCAACGACCTGGGGATTCAGATCGGCATCGAGGTAAAACAATTCCGGGTGGGTCCAAACATCGGCGCTGTCGAAATTGAGGAAGATGGCGATGTCGCCAACTGCGTGGATGTTGTGTTGAGCGCAGTAAAACCGAAGGGCCTGCCATTGCTCGAAGAAAAAGAACTGGAGGGCACAGCGGATCTCGAGATCCTCGCGCATTTCTTCACGGATCTTCTTGAGCGCGGCGGGATCACGATGCGTCAGGCCATGCGGCCAGCGGTTCCAACTCTCGAGATGGAAGCGGGAGCGCAAGCCGTCGAAGAGAACAAAATCGTCTAACCACCACTGATTCTCGCGGCGAAATGCTTCGAAACGAGTACGAGGCCCATCGGAGGCAGATCGGAGGAAGTTCCGCGCGGCCTCAAAGAGCAAAGGAAGTTTCTGGTGAAAGACAACCGGGTAGTCCACAGGGCCGTCCGCCTGCGGCAATTGATCGAGTTTGGTGCGATCAATCCAGCCACGATCGGCAAGGCGATCAAGGCTAATCATCAGTGGATTGCCAGCAAAAGCGGAGGTGGAAGAGTAGGGCGAATCTCCGTAGCCAAGCGGGCCAAGAGGCAAAACCTGCCAGATTGACTGTTGCGCCGAGGCGAGAAAATCGGCGAAGGCGTAGGCCGCGGGACCAAAATCCCCCACTCCACCGCGCGAAGGCAGCGAAGTGGGATGGAGAAGGATTCCGCTAGCTCGCGGGAAGGGCATGGGGGAAGGTCTCTGTTCTACGAGCCTTCTTCCGCACCGCGGCGTGTCAGGTTCTTCATCTCTTCCTGATTCACCTTGATCCGGTTGGCCTTTTCCATGGTGGTACGCAGGTTTGAAACAAACAGTTGGAACATCTGATTCTGCTTGTTCTGGAGTAGAGATTGACGAATCTCGTCTTTCTTCGCCGCAAAATCCTGATCGGTGGGAGCCTGCTTGTCGACGAGTTGAGCGACAACGCCGTTTGCTCCAGCGGTGATCGGGCCACTAATTTCGCCGGGCTTGAGCGTGAAAATCGAAGCGGCCTGACCCGCCAAGGAACCGATGTCTGGCACCTGTCCGTCGGGGGCAACCAGTTCGCTGGTCTTGATGGCAGCGCCCAGATCCTTCGCTGCTTTCTTCAAGTCGTGACCGGCTTTGGCACGATCGGACAGCTCCTGTGTTTTTTGCTGCAGCAGGAAGCTGGCGCGCTGGTTCTTGAATTCAGTCTCGACGCGCGAACGCACTTCTTCAAACGCAGGCGTTGCTGGAGGCTTGATCGCCAACAATTGGAAAACTACATAACCCTGCGGAACCTGCACCATGTCCGGCGGAGCTTTTTCGGACGCGTTGAAGGCAGCTTCAGAAAACTGCGGATCTGCCCCAAGGCCGGGCAGGGCCTCGCTGCGACTGAAGAACTCGGAAGTGACGGCCTGCTGGCCTTTGGCGGCGGCGGCTTTGTCAATGCCGTCAGTCTTTGCGGCAGTGAGGAGAGCATTCGCGGTATTTTCAACTGCGCGCGCAACCTGCTGCTCTTTCACTTTTTGCTCAATCTCCGGCTTCACTTCGGCAAAAGACTTCACATGGGCATCTTGCTTATCTTCGACGTTGATGATGTGGAACCCGTAGCTGCTCTTTACAAGATCACTGGTCTGGCCTTTGGGCAAGGAGTACGCGGCTTTTTCGAATTCCGGCACGGTGCGGCCCCGGCCGATCCATCCCAATTCGCCGCCGTTTTTCGCGCTGCCGGGATCGTCGGAGTATTTCTCAGCCAACTTGGCGAAATCGCCACCGGCTTTCACTTCCTTGAGCACGCCCTCCGCCTTGGCACGGGCATCGGCGATAGCCTTCTCGTCTTCTTTCACGCCCGGGGTCGCAAGCGGAGTCTTGATGAGAATGTGGCGAACTTTCACCTGCTCGGGCACGCGGTATGAGTCTTGATTCTGGCTGTAAAAAGCTCGCAGGTCCTGATCACTGACGTTCGCGGTCGTCGCAATCTTGGCGGCATCAACAACGACATACCTGACCTGACGTTTTTCCTGGGTGTTGTAGGAAGCTTTGTTGCGGTCGTAGAACGCCTTCAATTCGTCGTCCGCCGGATGGAGGCCTTTGAGAACATCGGCCTGGGTGAGCACGGCGTAGTCGAACTTGACTTTGGTATTGCGGCGCTGGAATTCGTCGCGAACGGCGGCATCGCTGACAAAGGCGCTGCCCGCGACGATTGCCTGAAGCTTGCGAATGAGGATGTATTCCTTTTCGAGCTGCTCGAACTGGGGAACCGTTAAACCGTTCCTTTGGACGAAATCCTCGTACTGCTCCTGGCCGACAAACTTACCGTCCGGGAAAAAAGTAGCGGCAAGCGGTCCATGTTGCAGATCTTCGCGCAGTTCTTCGTCGGAGGTGCGGAGACCCAAGCGGCGGGCTTCGGCAACCAACGCCTTCTCATTAATGAGTTCCTGCGCAGCTTGCCCAGCAAAGAAAGGCATGAGCATGCTGGCTTGCGCCGCGGCGCCCTGGCGCTGAATCATATTCCGCGCTTCACGCTGCACTTCGAGGACGGTGATCTTCTCCTCGCCCACAGTGGCGAGAACGCCAGCGGGGGGTCCGCCGAGGCCCATGCTGGAACCGAAGCCGCCCGGGATCAGGGTAATCACCATACCGCCGCAAATAATGAGCAGTAACCCGGAAAGAATGATCTTCACCGTCGGTCCCGCGTTTTGAAGCTGTCGAATCATATTGTTGAATTACTCCGCGCTGGATAGTCGAATTCTTGATTATAAACTAGCTTCCGGTGGAAAGAGCCACATAGACACGGCAAGGGGGTGAACCCCTCTGGAGGTTCTTCGGACTCGGGATCGAACGTAAACAACTCCTTTATTGAAACGAATTAATAAAAGTGATATGAACGTAGGCGATCTTAGAACCAGTGAACGTGCGCACGTCAAAAAGCTCCTGAGGAATTCCAAATGACACGGATATCAAGACTTCTTTTGCAGTTTCTTCTTGCCGCAGTGGCAGTCGCCCAACCCGGCAACGGTCCCGCCTCGAATCAAAGACTTGCTCTGCGAGAAGGATGGAGTCTGCAAACCTCGGCGAAGGTAACGAGCGCTGGCGAGGCCATTTCGAGCACCGGCTTCTCGACCCGGGATTGGATTGCGACCGAGGTCCCAACAACGGTGGTCGGAGCACAGGTGAAGAACGGGCTGTTGCCAGATCCCTTCTTCGGAACGAATCTTCGCCAGTTCCCCGGGCTTAGCTATCCGATTGGCGCCAATTTTTCGAACCTCCCGATGCCTACGGACAGTCCCTACACGGTCTCCTGGTGGTACCGAAAAGAATTTACATTGCCTCGCGAATATGCGGGAAAGACGGTTTGGCTTGGATTCGATGGGATCAACTATCGCGCCAACATATTTTTAAATGGGAAGCAAATTGCGGACTCGCACGAGGTAGCGGGCGGGTGGCGGACCTACGAGTTCAACGTGACTGCAGCGGCCAAAGAAGGAGCGAACGTACTCGCCGTCCAAGTTTGGGCGCCAACGGAAAACAACCTGGCCATCACGTTTGTGGACTGGAACCCGTCTCCGCCCGACAAGAACATGGGCTTGTTCCGAGATGTGTATCTGAAATCGAGTGGGCCGGTTGCCGTGCGGTATCCGGCAGTAATTTCGAAAGTGGACTCACCGGCGAACGACGCTGCCCACTTGACTGTGACGGCTCTCGTGAAGAACGCAACAGCGCAGGCGGTAAAGGGCACGCTCAAGGGACGGGCCGCTAACGTTGCGTTCGAGCAATCTGTCGAACTCGCAGCCGGCGAATCGAGAGATGTTGTCTTTTCCCCTGACCGGTTCTCCCAACTCAATTTGAACCATCCCAGCCTGTGGTGGCCAGCGCAGATGGGAACTCCAAACCTCCACGATCTCGAACTCACGTTTGAAGTGGACGGCAAGATTTCCGACTCCGCCCACACACGGTTTGGCATCCGCGAAATCACTTCAGAAGTCACCGAACAGGCTCCGGGACGTTTCAAGCGTCTGTACAAGGTGAACGGCAAGAATATTTTGATTCGCGGCGCCGGCTGGACTCCCGACATGATGCTGCGCGAAAACAAGCAGCGACTGGAAGACGAATTCCGCTATGTGAAAGATATGGGACTAAACACGGTCCGGCTGGAAGGCAAGCTCGAGCCGGATGAGTTTTTTGACATCTCCGATCAGGCGGGAATTCTGGTGATGGCGGGTTGGTGCTGTTGCGATTTCTGGGAGCACTGGGGAAATTGGAAGGAAGATGACTTCCCGATCGCGAAGGAATCGTTGCGCAATCAGATCTACAGAATTCGAAGCCATCCGAGCTTGGTGGCGTGGCTGAACGGCAGTGACAATCCTCCGCCACTGGATGTGGAGGAAATGTATTTAAAGGTCGAGAAAGACCTGATGTGGCCGAATCCGATTGTTTCTTCGGCGACGGCAAAGACAGCAAGTGTGACGGGCGAAAGTGGCGGGAAGATGTCGGGGCCGTATGAGTACGTCGCGCCTTCTTATTGGACAGCCGACGTTCACCGGTCGGCCGACGAGCAAAAGTGTAACCAGGGCGGATGCGGCGGGGCATACGGCTTCAACACGGAAACGAGCATGGGTCCGGCCGTACCGACAATTGAGAGCGTAAGGCGGATGGTCGGCAAAGACCACGTGTGGCCCATGGATGACACCTGGAACTTCCACGCGGGCGGTGGGGCGTTCAAGAATTTGCAGGTTTTTACCGACGCGCAGAACGCACGCTACGGCAAGAGTTCGAGCGCGGAAGATTTCACTTTCAAATCACAGATGATGACTTATGAAGGCGTGCGCGCCATGTTCGAGGCGTACAGCCGGAACAAGTACGAGTCGACAGGCGTGATCCAGTGGATGCTGAACAATGCCTGGCCCTCGATGATCTGGCACTTGTATGACTACTATCTGCAGCCGGGCGGCGGATATTTTGGCGCGAAGAAGGCGACACAGGCGCTCAATCCCGTGTATGGATACGATGACAATGCGATCTGGCTGGTCAGCAGTCAGTACCAAGATGTTAAGGGACTCAAACTGACGGCACGGTTGTTTAATCAGGATGCCGGCGAGAAATTCTCGAAGGTGGTAACGATGGACGCGGCGGCGGATAGCACGACGAAAATACTCGATCTGCCAAAAGTCGAAGGCCTGTCGCCAGCATATTTTCTCGACCTGCGGGTCACGGATGCTGGCGGGAAACTGGTGGGATCGAACTTCTACTGGCTTTCGACAAGGCCCGAGACGCTCGACTGGGCGAAATCAACCTGGTACATGACTCCAACAGCGTCCTATGCGGATTACACGTCGCTGGCGCAGATGCCGAAGGTGAAGTTGAATGTTTCCAACCACACCGAGAGCAAGGGAGCAGAGTCAGTCACGCGGGTCATGCTTGAAAATCCGAGCAAGAATCTGGCTTTCTTTGTTCGGCTGAAGGTCAGCAAGGGGAAAGGCGGGGAGGAAGTTCTGCCGGTTGTCTGGGAAGACAACTATGTTTCTCTACTGCCTGGAGAAAAGAGGGCAGTTTCAGCCACGTATCGTGTCTCGGATTTGGGCGGGACGAAGCCAGAATTGGAAGTGAGCGGCTGGAACGTGGATTAGAGGTTGGAAATTGTGTAATCGGGTAATTTTGCAATCGAGAAC
>Ga0302321_100003557_pt1 | contig 13371 bp, 13 predicted proteins | sample Fen_T0_1_FD_202505 | JGI IMG/M metagenome (GOLD analysis project Ga0302321, IMG submission 202505) | Peat permafrost microbial communities from Stordalen Mire near Abisko, Sweden - Fen_T0_1 | ecosystem: Environmental > Terrestrial > Soil > Wetlands > Permafrost | place: Sweden: Abisko...
GAATGATGTGGATAAGAATTGATGATTTTGATAAAAAAATTATGGCTGATTTTGATAATATGGAAGACTGACCAATTACAGGAAACAGTGACTGGACTAAATGTGAAATAATATTTGATGTGCCTGACGTAAAATGCTTACTCAGCTTTGGATTTATGCTGGCCGGCTCCGGAAAAATCTGGTTTGATAATTTAACATTTGAAATTGTAAATGCTTCTGTGGACAAAACCGCTTATCTATTGAATAAAGCCATACCAGATGAAATGTTAAGCCGTGTTCCTGAAGTGATTCCTGAAAAAGCTCCTGCTAATCTGGATTTTGAAGAATAATTAATATCCAAGTTCCCTTTGTAGTAAATGATTGTTTTTTACCACAAAGTTGCACAAAGTCAACACTAAGGCTCACAAAGGATATTCTGTCTTAACTCTTGAATCCATAAGCTAAAAATTTAGGTAATTATACACTCAGACTGAATAATAAAATTCCGCTTTCATTAAGGGTATTTAACAGATTGACGGTCTTGTATAAGAAAATAATTTCAGCCGGATTGCAGTTTGAATTATTAATGGCTTATTTTAAAGGAAAAAATCTATGAAATCTATTCTCCTTTTCCCTTTGCTGCTGGCTACAGTAGTTATGGCACAGGAACCAGACAGCAGCTCTGCTCTCTTCAGTATGAGAGAAGCAGAACGGAACTTTGCCCGTTTATCAGTAATGATAGGACGAAACGCATCATTTGCGGAAAACTTTGCCGATGAGTCGGCAATCTTCACAGGCAGGTGGATTACCAATGGGAAACAGTATTCAAAAGAGGGAAAATCCTCGCCGATAGTGCTGAAATGGGAACCTGAGTTCATGGATATGTCTGCCAGCCGCGATTTCGGAATCAGTACCGGACCTTGGGAAGTACAGGAATATCGCCCAAATACCCATCCCCTCAATACGGGTTATTTTCTTACGGTATGGAAAAGACAAGCGGATGGAGTCTGGAAAGTAATACTCGATGGCGGATCGACCACTCCTGCACAAAAGAATCCCCAACACATTTTTATATTTCCTCCGGGGGCCGATAAGGTTGTGATTAATCCACCGGTTATCAATGTCGAAATACTACGTAAAGAATTATTTGAAAGGGAGAACCAATTTCTCATGGAATGGGGGAAAAACCCTACCCCTTCAGTTTATGCCTCATTTCTCTCGTCGGGGGAAAGGATGCAACTCAATGGCCATCTTCCGACAATTAATGCGGATACAATTAACGTATTAATTTCAAGTTTAAATAAATCGATTATTTGGAAAACAGAAGGTTCCGGAGCCGCAACTTCAGGAGATATGGGTTTCACTTACGGTTTACTGGAAGTCCCGCGTAACTCAGTAAAGGTTTCAGGTCATTACGTCAGGATCTGGAAAAAAGAAGCCGGTGCAAACTGGAAAATTGCATTGGAAATGCTGAATATAGATAAGTGATACATGCTTAGTCATTTTAATTATGCGAAAAGATTTATTTTCACTTCTGGTAATAATATGTATTTCAACACATGTTATAAGGAGCATTTATGAAATTTTAAAGCACAAAGGTCTGCTAAAGCCGGGGAAAGTATCATTCGGTGTAATGCTGGCGAATATGCTTCTGTTATGGGTATCATGGTTTCTGTTATGCGGATTTGATGTTTTAAGACTAAAGCTGCCTTTTGGTGTACGAAATTTTGGTTTATTACTTTCTGTGGTGGGAGTTATCCTTTTTCTCACAGCTTTATCTACAATTAAAACCCTCGAAAGTTATGAAGGAGACCTTATTACAAAAGGGATCTATTCCAAAATACGACATCCTATGTACCTGGGTTTTATCTTCTGGTTAATAGGATTTCCGGTTTATTACGGCGCAGTCATCTCTTTTTTTCTTGCATTCCTGTTTATCTTAAATGTTTTATTCTGGAAATATCTGGAAGAATTGGAGTTGGTAAGAAGATTCCCTGCCTATCAGGAATACAAGAAGAAAACGATTTTTTAGAAGCAGCTGATCGAACATAATGATATTGTTTTTTGTTAAAAATTCAGGATTTATTTTAATCACAAAATAATGTTATGAAAAAAGTTACTCCTTTCTTGATGTTCGAGAAAAATGCCGAAGAGGCTATGAAATTTTATATTTCCGTTTTCAAAAATGCAAAAATAACAAGTCCCGGCAGCTTCGAGATTGACGGTCAGGAATTCCTGGTATACAATGGGGGTCCTTATTTTAAGTTTTCAGAGGGAATATCACTTTACATAAACTGCGAAACACAGAATGAGGTTGATGAATTATGGGAAAAGCTTTCTGCAGGAGGAGAAAAAAGTATGTGCGGATGGGTTAAGGACAAATATGGAGTATCGTGGCAGGTTATACCTACTGCTCTGATGAATATGCTTAGTGATCCTGATCCTGAAAAATCAAAAAGGGTAATGAATGCGATGCTTAAGATGAATAAGATTATAATCAAAGACCTGGAAACAGCTTATAATCAGAAATAAGGTTTCACTTTGCAGAGACTCCCGACCTGGGCGTCTACATTTCTCCCAGCTCTGGTTTGTCGGTAATTCACTTCAATTTCGAAGACTTATCAATAGATAATTCTCCCTTTTATTTACCTTTGACGTCATGACAGCAATAAAACGACTGGCAGGACAGACCGCCATTTATGGAATCCCAAGTGTTCTGGGTCGTGTTCTTACTTATCTGCTGGTTCCTCTCTACACATTTGTGTTTCATTCTGGAGATTATGGAACAGTAAATGTCTTTTACGCTCTGGCTGCATTCCTCATGGTTGTACTTACATATGGCATGGAGACTACCTTTTTCCGTTTTAACGAACAGGAGAAAGAGAAGGAAGAAGTGCTTAGCACAGCTATGATCTCGCTTATTATTTCGTCAGTGTCTTTTTTAATCCTGGTTCTGGTATTTTCTGAAAAAATCGCACTGTGGATGGATTATCCCAAACATCCGGAATATGTAAGATGGTTCGCCTGGATACTGGCTCTCGATGCGCTTTCCGCAATCCCTTTTGCACATTTGCGCGCTATAAACAGGCCAATCCGTTTCGCCTGGGTCAAAATGACTAACATTTCAATTAATATTGGTCTCAACTTATTCTTCCTGTTATTATGTCCTTATATCTTAAGTCATCATCCGGATGGCACGGTTAGTCAAATAATTGCAAAAATCTATCGCCCGAATTGGGGAATCGAATATATTTTTATTTCAAATCTTATTGCAAGCGGGATAACGCTCTTCATGCTTCTTCCCGAAATCTCCGGGGTCCGTTGGAAAATGCATCCGGATCTTTTAAAGAAAATGCTGTTTTATGCTTTCCCTCTTATTTTTGCAGGCATGGCAGGAATCGTTAATGAAACTTTTGACAGACTGCTTCTCCGGTACCTGCTTCCAAAAGATATTGCAACTTCACAGGTTGGGATATATTCTGCATGTTATAAGATTTCTATACTTATGACTATTTTCATCCAGGCTTATAAATATGCAGCTGAACCATTCTTTTTTGCACAGGCAAAGGAAAAGGATGCAAAAGAAGTATATGCCAAAATCATGGATTACTTCATCATTATAGTTTCTCTGATCTTCCTTGGCACTATGCTTTACCTCGATGATTTTATTCTTCCGATGCTGATCAGGAAAAAAGAGTATTTGGAAGGAAGAGGAGTCATCCCGGTATTAATGATGGCAAATTTATTTCTTGGAGTATATTGGAATCTGGCTATCTGGTATAAATTGACAGGCAAAACATCATGGGGTGCCTGGCTATCCCTAATTGGCGCAGTAATAACTCTCATTTTGAATTTCTGGTGGATACCGTTGAGTTCCGATCACCTGATTTACAGTTATTATGGCTCTGCATGGGCAACCTTCATTTGTTACGGAGCAATGATGATCCTCTCCTATCTTATAGGTCAGAAATATTTCCCTGTAAATTATAATCTTGGAAAATTTGGAGGATATCTCGGACTATCGGTTCTGCTTTTTGCAGTAAGCACATTTATCAAACCTGATTTAGCAATTCTCCGTGTTGGATTTCATACCGTCCTTTTACTGATTTTTATTGGAATCGTTTACCTCGTTGAAAAACCTAAGTTATCCGTTTTAAGTTGATCACTATGAATCTTCGAACAATACTTAAGATGCTTTAATATATATCTTTGTGCACCTTCGTGCAAACCTTAGAGTCCCTTCGTGTTAAAAAATAATTTTTTTTGTTGTTTGCTTTAATTCAATTAATATTGGATAAGCTATATTTAGTGAACCTCAGATTCAGTATCCTTTCTGTGGATTTTTATCTGGTTATTGAGTAATTTTATGAAATAAATATACCTATGGTTATTACAAAAACTATACATAAAGAGGAGCATCTTGGCAGCTCTGAATTCATCACCGACATCGTAATTGGAATGTCTGACGGCTTGACTGTGCCCTTTGCTCTGGCAGCAGGATTAAGCGGCGCAGTTCAGCACAACTCAATTGTTATTACAGCTGGAATTGCTGAAATTGTCGCCGGAAGTATTGCTATGGGCTTAGGGGGATACCTTGCCGGCAAAACCGAACAGGAACACTATCAATCGGAGTTGAAAAGAGAATATGATGAAATAGAAGATATCCCTGAAGCGGAAAAGAAGGAAGTAAGAGAAGTTTTTGCGCTGTATGGTTTGAACGAATCGATTCAGAATACAATTGCAGATGAATTGGCAAAGGACAAGGATAAATGGGTTGATTTTATGATGAAATATGAACTGGGTCTTGAAAAACCAAATGCAAACAGAGCCCGAAATAGTGCCGCTACAATTGGAATTTCATACATTATTGGAGGACTGATTCCATTATCGGGATATTTTTTCACACAGACTCCCTATCAGGGGTTGGTGATATCAGCAATCCTTACTGTTATATGTTTATTCCTGTTTGGGTATTTTAAAAGCAAGGTAACAGGACAACCGTTACTCAGAGGTGCTTTAAAAGTTACTTTGATCGGTGTCACTGCAGCAGCTGCAGCATTTATGGTCGCGAAAGCATTTAATAACCTTTTTTGAATCAACTTTGATATTAGCAAAATAACAGATCAATTGTAAAGAAATGACATTTGAACATCGCAAACAGAAAGTGGCTTCCCTTCCCCTGTTTCTGAAAAGGATGACAAGGTATGCACTCTTTTCAGGGATACTAATATCTTTTTCAGTAATCGCAGGCACTGCTGGTTACCATTTCATCGGACAATTAACATGGCTCGATAGTTTTCATATGGCATGTATGATTTTAACAGGAATGGGACCTGTTGTGGAAATGAAATCCCCAGGCGCTAAAATTTTCTCGTCGCTCTTCGCTTTATACAGCGGAGTGGCATTTCTGAGTATAACAGCAGTATTTTTCGCTCCTATTGTACACAGATTATTACATATATTGCAAGTTGAAAAAAATGATAAAGAATAAAAAAACCTTCATAGCATTACTTCTCATCTGTTCCGGTGAATTCATATGGGGACAGAATTCAATTTCGGACTCTGCAAAGACAATCAGACTCGATGAGGTGGTTATAGCTGCTAACAGAGTACCGGTACTTCTTAAATATAATCCGGGTTCAGTATCGGTTGTAACCCCCGAAATTCTCTCACTCATGACCAAAGCTGCAGGAGCTGAAGAAGCACTGCGGTTAACACCCGGCATACGAATTGATAATCAACATGATGGAGAGCGAGTACATGTTTCTATCAGGGGACAGGGGATTTTAACTGAACGCGGGCTGCGAGGAATAGGTGTACTTATTGATGGCATTCCTGTAAATGATCCATCAGGGTTTGCACCTGACCTGTACGATGTGGATTGGGGTACAATAAAAAAAATAGAAGTTTTACGCGGTCCCTCAGCCAGCCTGTATGGAGGAGGAGGCGCTGCAGGAGTACTGAATATTACCACAGCTGATGGTGGTTCAAAACCAATAGGTGGAGAATTAAATCAGACAATAGGATCGAATGGATATTCCAAATCTCTTATACAGCTCGACGGATCGCACGATGCAACTGACTACCGCATAAATTATTCCCGCACTTCAGGTGACGGATATCGCGATCATCAGGCTTTCTGGGGCAATAAGCTATATGAAAAAATCAATTTCAACCCTACAAAAAAACTTTCTCTAACTCAGATTATATCCCACACTGACTATTTTCAACAAAACCCCGAAGGATTGAATATAGGGCAATTTGATAATCTCCGCCAGGCTAATCCCGATGCCAATCCGTTTAATGAGTACCAGAAAACAAACAGGACAACAATTGGTTTCCATGGAAAATATATATTCAATGAACATCAGGATATTGAAGTTACATCTTTCTTACGTTCCTGGAACTATAAAGAAACAAGTAATAAAAGTGCAGAATACAGAAATATTACAAATCCGGGATTAAGTGCTCAATATAACTTTCATCTGAAATCGGATAAAGTAAAAAATGATTTCAGTATAGGCACAGATCTCAAATGGCAGAATATTGATTTGTACAAAATGCAGAGTGCATCTGATCCGCAACGAAAAGAAAGTATAGATGAAACTAACCTGGAAACAGATTCATTGCTTGCTAACCAGATAATTTCCCAGAAAAGCCTTGGTCTTTTTGCATTGTACAAATTGACCGTGGGTAAATTTAACCTCATTGGGAGTATACGTTATGATGCAATGTATAATGAACTGACAAACAAAATGCTGACATCTGATCTGGCTAAAACTGCAAAGAATTTCAGGAATTTTTCTGCACGAATTGGCGCTAGTTATTCAATTAACAATGCGATCAATGCTTTTATTGACTGGAGTCAGGGCTTCATGCCTCCATCTACTGAAGAATTAGCCAGCAATCCGATAGGGTATAGCGGTTTCAATACGCATCTGGTTCCGGCTACATCCGATTGCAGTGAAATCGGGGTCCGTGGATTCTATGCTGAAAAACTATCGTATGAGATAACAGGATTTATCATGAATACCGAAAATGATTTTTTCCGCTTCAAACAAACTGGAAGAGGAAACCAGGAAGTATTTTATGGAAACGCAGGGAACAGTAAGCGATATGGAATTGAAACATCTCTCTCATATGAAATTATTAAAGATCTTATTCTGCGTATTTCATATACATTTGCCGATTATAAATATGTTTCGTCAGTAATAGATCCTGTTTACACCGATCCTGCCTATGTTCTTACCTCTCCTCCTGCCAGTGGACAATGGTTACCCAATTCCCCAAAACAACAGTTGTATTCTGAGGTTGTGTATTCTATAAATAAGCATTTCACTTTCAGCATTGCTACCGAATACCAGTCCAAATGGGCAATTTATACTGATCCAAAAGCTTATTATGGTAAGTTGGATCCATCCATTTATCAAAACTGGCAACAGGGATTTAATCTGTTTCATGCAAGGATTTCATATAACCTGAATATTGGAAAGATGAAAGGTGAGTGCAGTATTTTTGCCCGTAATCTTACAGGTGCAAAATATATGGCTTTCACTGAACCCGATCCCGATGGTAATGCATATCATCCTGGTCCTGCAAGAGAATTCTTCGGAAATATTAAAATAAATTTTTAATAGGAAAAGTATAAATTACATCCAATTTCAAATAATGTCAAAAGACCCTTTGTGTTCCTAAGTGTAACCCTTTGAGTAACTTTGCGGTTAAACATAATTCATTTAACCACAAAGGGTCACGAAGGATCCTGATGGCTATCGGGACTTAAAGCAACACAATGGTTAAATACAAATATTATACTGAATCTAATTCGATGACCAAATCATAAAAAAATGAAAACCGCAGCGAAGGTCAGCACTTTATCAGGCAGAATAAATATCGGTAAAGATACAGAAAGCAAACTTATCCAGGCCGGAATCGATTCTTTTGAAAAATTAGAGGCTATTGGAAGTGAAAAAGCATTCCTCCGCCTTCAGGCATTCGATCCCGGTGCATGCCTCAATCTTTTGTATGGATTGGAAGGGGCCATTGAAGGAATAAAATGGAGTGAGCTTTCTCCTGAAAAGAAACACGAGCTTCTTCAATTTCATAAAATGGCCAAAAGAGAAATAAAGAGTAATATTCCAGAGTAGGAACTTTCAATTGTTTATTTCAAAAAAAGAAACATGAATGAAAATGATTTAATTTGCCTGGAGCTTATCTCATTAGTGACTGACTGGGAGCCGGTTTTAAGAAACCTTCCACAGGATATTATCTCAGAAAGGAAAAACTCACAAAACAGAACTATTAAGCAAATCGTGGGACATATCATTGATTCTGCCTCCAATAATACTCATAGAATTGTCCATTTGCAATATCAACCATCGCCTCTTATCTTTCCAAATTATGCTACTCTTGGAAATAATGACAGATGGATAACCATTCAGGATTATCAGAATGAGGATTGGAATACATTAGTCCAGTTATGGAAGTACTCACTCTTACATATCTGCCATGCGATAAGGAATGTCAGTGTGGAAAAACTGAATAATGAATGGATATCGGGTCCGGATGAAAAAGTTACTCTGAGAGAAATGATTCATGATTTTCCCAGACATTTAAAACTTCATCTTTCTGAAATTAATGAACTGATAAATAAATCTTAACTGAAAAATTATGAATACCGGGGTTCAATTTCACGGGTTTCAGATTGCCCCATGTGGAATTAATTGCGGAACTTGCAGGGCATATCTGAGACAAAAAAACAAATGTCCGGGATGTAAGTCTTCTTCCGGACCAAAACTAAATAGTTGTCTGAAGTGTCCGATAAGGAATTGTGTATCGTTTGAAAAAACGTCATATAAGTTCTGCTATGAGTGCGTCAGTTTCCCTTGTAAGAGAGTAAAACAAATTGACAAGAGGTACAGGATTAAATATAAAACGGGCTTAATAGATAATCTTTGTACAATTAATGCAACCGGAATTGATGACTATCTCAGGAAGGAAGCGACAAGATGGACTTGTCCCGATTGCGGATCAGTGTTAAGTGTGCATTCTGGTAATTGCCTGAAATGTGGAAAAGAACACACAGATCCGTTTTTCAGGAAAAATGAATTGCTAACTTCGTAACCTGGAGAATCTCTATAATTTTTAAATCATATGAAAACCGCCAGGATAAAGTCTTTCTGCCTCACAGTTTTTCTTGGATACGCGATATCTCTGAATAGCACTGCACAGGTAAGCGCCATTAAATATGATCTGAAATCATTATTTGAAAATAACAAACTCGAAGTTCATAACAGGATTGTTACCACATTCTCTGAAAAAGATAAAGAAGGAATCAGGTTTTCAAAAAATGAGAATGATGGAGTTGCATGGTTGAAGCATATCATTTTTTCAAATGGGATCATTGAAATTGATATAAGAGGGAAAGATGAATTGCAACAGAGCTTTGTTGGTATTGCCTTTCATGGTGTTGACAATAATACCATGGATGCTGTTTATTTCCGCCCATTCAATTTTCAATCCACGGATTCTGAACATAATATTCATGCAGTTCAATATGTCTCTGAGCCGGATTTTTCATGGGAGGTGCTAAGAGAAAAATTCAATGGACTCTACGAGAAAGAAATTATACCTCCTCCAAACGCCAATGAATGGTTCCATGTTAAAATAGTTATAAAATCTCCTCAGATCATGGTGTATGTAAATGGCAATGCCGAGCCTTGTCTTAGTGTTGAGAAGTTAAATACACGAGCCTCAGGAAAATTAGGTCTGTGGGTTGGAAATAACTCGGATGGCGATTTTGCTAACTTAATGATCTATCCTCAGAATTAATCACATCAGCATAAAAGATGATAAGAATTAAAATTTGTTGCATCAGCAGTGCAGAGGAAGCAAAAAGTGCCATCAGTTATGGAGCTTCCGCCATAGGTCTTGTTGCAAGGATGCCCAGTGGTCCCGGACCAATCTCAGATGAATTAATAAGGCAGATTGCAAGGACAGTTCCGCCTCCGGTTGCAACATTTATGCTGACAAGTGAAACATCTGTCGGGAAAATAATTGAACATCATCACAGAACTAATACAAATACTATCCAGATAGTGGATGCTTTATCTTCAGGAACATACAGCCAGCTTAAAGAAGCTCTGCCAGGTGTAAAAATTGTCCAGGTAATTCATGTCATCAATGAAAGTTCAGTAGATGAAGCCATTGGAATTTCAGAAATGGTTGATGCAATACTTCTGGACAGCGGTAATCCAAAGTTGAAGGTTAAAGAACTTGGAGGTACAGGCAGGGTTCATAACTGGAAATTAAGCAGGCAGATATGTGAGAAATCCAATTGTCCGGTATTCCTTGCCGGAGGATTAAACCCGGAAAATGTAAAACAAGCGATCGAAGAGGTTCAGCCATTTGCTGTGGATGTTTGCAGTGGTGTGAGAACTGATGGCAGGCTCGACAGAAAGAAACTTGAGCTTTTTATTATCCGGGCTTTTCAGAGTTAAAGTTGTCAGACTTTTTCTGCAATATTTCCTTATTCTGGATATCTAGCTCATCAGCTGTGGATGACATAAAATATTTTGCGTTGATTTAGTGAAAGTTACTATCTTGCGTAACAATTCCCTTTCATGATAATTGTACTGAATGATTGTACAAATAAAGCGTAATATATTATTATTGTTAATAATTTGTTTGCCAGGACAAGCTGTATTTTCACAGTCTCACGTGAGCAGGAATAATTATACAGGAGCCTGGGAAACTCCTGCAAGCTGGAGCCCCTCCTGGACATCTCCCCAAACTAATAATCTCGGATCTGATATTACAATTAACGGGTATATTACAGTAAATGGGGCTCTCTCATTCTCCGTCTTTCCCAGTAATTTTATAATTAATGACACACTTGTAATTTATGGGGACCTGACTCTTGGACCTTTTACAAATTTAACAATTAACGGAAATGGAATTCTTATTGTAAGGGGAGATCTTACAATAGGTGAATTTTCCAATATTATAACAAATAATTATATTGTTATTACGGGTGACCTTCGTAAAATCATTTCACCGAATAATGGCACTTTTATAAGCAATAATAATCCTGTTAAAGTTTTTATTGGCGGTGATATTTCACCATCCGGAATAACCAATCACAAATTGAATTTCCCTGTACTCAATTGCTCAACTCCAACTACCATTCCATATCCGAACTCAAACTGCAGTTATGGAAATTTGACAGATATTATAAATGATCCGATATATCCTTTTTTTCAATCTACCTGTACAATTGCACCTCCGAGCATTACAGCAGGAGGACCGACGACTTTCTGTGCCGGAGGTAGTGTGACCTTAACCTCAGGTTCAGGAACAAGTTACCTGTGGTCAAATGGAGCAACTACACGAAGCGTAAATATTACTACATCAGGAAGTTATACCGTAAAAGTGACCAATTCAGGAGGTTGTCAGAGTACATCATCGGCAATTATAGTCGCTGTCAATGCATTACCGGCAACACCAACAATTACTGCAGATGGTCCTACAACTTTCTGTACAGGGGGAAGCGTAACTTTAACCTCAAGTCCCGGAACTGGCTACCTGTGGTCAAATGGAGCCACCACTTCCAGGATAACAGTTAGTACGGCAGGAAGTTATACGGTAAGGGTAACAAATGGAAACGGATGTCAAAGTGCATCGTCTGTAGCCATAATAATAACAGTAAATTCATTACCATCAACTCCTGCTATTACTGCAAGTGGTCCAAAAACCTTTTGTGCAGGCGGAAGTGTTACATTAACCTCCAGTGCGGGTTCTACTTACCTTTGGTCGACCGGTGCAACCACTCAAGCCATAAATGTTACCTCATCCGGAAATTATACAGTCAGGGTAACAAATTCAAACGGATGTCAGAGTGCCTCCTCAGCAGCTACTGTGGTAACTGTGAATGCATTACCTGGAACACCTGCTATTACAGCCAGCGGACCAACTTCTTTCTGTACAGGAAGCAGTGTGACCTTGACATCAAGCTCAGGCACTAGTTACCTTTGGTCAAATGGAGCTACTTCATCAAGCATAAATATAACAGCTTCAGGTAGTTATTCAATACAAGTAAAAAATGCAAGCGGGTGTCAGAGTTTACCATCAGCAGCAACATCAGTGACAGTTAATACGCTCCCTCTAACTCCAACGATTACGGCGAGCGGTCCAACAACTTTCTGTGCCGGTGGTAGTGTAACCTTAACTTCAAGTTTGGGCACAAGCTACCTGTGGTCAAATGGGGCAACTACCCAAAGTATTAATGTTACAACGGCAGGCGCGTATAACGTCAAGGTAGCAAATGCAAGCGGTTGCCAGAGTGCTTCGTCTGTAGCAACAATCGTCACAGTAAACGCCTTACCGTCAACACCTGTAATTGCAGCCGGAGGTGCGACAACTTTTTGTACCGGAGGTAATGTAACCTTAACCTCAAGCATAGGGTCGACTTATTTGTGGTCAAATGGTGCAATCACGAGAAGTATAAATGTTATTGCAGGAGGTAATTATTCTGTTAAGATAACCAATGCAAATGGTTGTCAAAGTGCAGTTTCCGCAGCGACAGTAGTAAATGTAAATGCAGTGCCGGCAGTAAATGCAGGAATGGATGTCACTATTCCAAATGGAACAAGTACAACAATCAATGCAACAGTAACAGGGACAGGTCCATTTACCTATAGCTGGTCTCCTTCTTCACAACTTATAAATGCTTCAATAGAAGATCCGACAACAGTGAATTTGGCTGCAACAACTGTTTTTACTTTAACTGCTACTTCACTTACAACAACATGTTCTAGCACAGATGCTGTAAAAGTAAACATAATTGGAGGCCCGTTAAATTCGACTCCGACAGCTACACCCTCAACAGTCTGCGCCGGAGCTTTAGTACAATTGCATGCTTTAGGATCTGGTGGTTCAGGTTCTTATACCTATACCTGGACATCTACACCTGGAGGATTTACGTCATCTCTTGCTGATCCGATAGCTAATCCCACAGTTTCCACAACATACCATGTAGCCATTTTCGACGGATTTACTACTATTAATCCACAGATAGCCGTAACAGTCAATGCTCTGCCTGCAACACCAGTTTTAACAGCCGGAGGTCCAACTACTTTCTGTGCTGGGGGTAGTGTAACCTTAACTTCAAGTGCAGGAACAAGTTACTTATGGTCAACCGGAGAAACTACACAAAGCATAAATGTTACTTCTGCAGGAAGTTATACCGTTCAGGTAACAAATGCTAGCGGATGCCAGAGTGCATTATCAGCAGCAACTGCTGTCATCGTCAATGATTTACCTGTTACTCCAACTATTACAGCTGGCGGGCCAACTACTTTCTGTACCGGCGGTAGTGTGACTTTAACATCCAGT
>Ga0302321_100003558_pt1 | contig 13369 bp, 11 predicted proteins | sample Fen_T0_1_FD_202505 | JGI IMG/M metagenome (GOLD analysis project Ga0302321, IMG submission 202505) | Peat permafrost microbial communities from Stordalen Mire near Abisko, Sweden - Fen_T0_1 | ecosystem: Environmental > Terrestrial > Soil > Wetlands > Permafrost | place: Sweden: Abisko...
GGCATGTGTTTTAACGGGTAAACCAAGTATACAAAGGGTTTTGTTTGCCAGGGACTATTAAGCTTCATTCATTAAATATTCTTAAAGGGGTTGAATTTTCAATCCCTTTTCTTTGCAGTTTGCTGAAAGTTTTACATATTCGTTATATCTTTTACTAAAAATAATTTTTATGGAATACGACCAAAACTTATTGTCGAACGATTTGATGATCGATTCAGTGTCACAAACACATCTTAAAGAAACAGCAATGTGGGCAAAGATCATTTCTATTGCGGGTTTTATCATCAGCAGCCTCATCCTCATTTTTGCAATATTTTTTGGTACAATAATCAGCAGCATTACACCGTATAATTCTACAAATGGTATGGCAGCAGCCGGTGTTGCAGGTATTGTAGGTATTTTTTATGGTATCATAGCATTGGTGTATTTTGTATGTTCCCTGTTTCAATTCAAGTTTGCATCTAAAATGAAAGACGCTTTGCAAAGGAATGACCAGGAAACACTCAATCTTTCTTTTCAAAATTTAAAAGCGTACTACCGCATTACCGGTATACTTACAATTATTGGATTGGCTTTTTTTGCATTAGGCTTATTGGGAATAGTCATCAGCCTGACATCAGGCACATTAAGGCATTAATAAGATTCAGGCAGTGATCGATTGAAGAAACACCAGTTTTATTCCCTGGTAGCCAAATAATTATAATCTTCCAGCAACTTATCTAAAAACTGGTCGGGGTGCATATTGGTATTTATCTTTAAAACATCTTTTACTTTCATGGCAACGCGGTTGCACATTTCGTAATTGCCGGTTTTATTAGCCTGTGTTACCACGCCTTTTATGGTATTGATATCACGGTCGCTTAACCGCATTACATCCGGAAACATTACCTTATAGTCGGCACTGTTCACTTCCATAAAAATGGTATCGTTTACCGTAAGTTGAGAGCGGGTGTTAACCACTACCGTACCGGCCACCAAATCGCCCAGGCGTTGGTTATTGGGTGTAACGGCAATAATGACTACGGTGGCAATGCCCCCAAAAAGCAGTATTAAAAAGCCACTGACAGGATTTATAAAAAAAATAACTGTAAAGATGAAACCCCATTCATAAAAACGCAGGAACCAACGTAACAGTGACTGGCCTAAAGTGGCTTCGCCGCCATCCAGGCTTACCACACGTATGCGCAATACCTTTTTTCCAATGGTTTGACCGTTCAACCATAGTTCTGTTAAAAAACTATAGAACAACATGGGTAATGCAAGTGCCAGGATAACAAACCCGATCGAGCCTTCATCGCTGATCCTTAGTTCGCCAAACAAAATATACATCATGGCTACCATATAGATCATCAGTATAATAAAATCGATGATATAGGCCAGTAACCGCTTATGAAATTCGGCAATTTCAAACTCAATATCAATGTTAAAAGGCGTAGCTATTTGTATGATGGACATAGAATATGCAAATTACTAACAGATAGACAAGATAATTAGATTTTTTTATTAATGAAAAAATTGGGAATTTGTAAAACATTATACCTGTAAGTTGCAATTTTTTTTATGAGGGAGGCAATGTTTATAAAAAAAAATGTTGAGAAATGGAAAGAATATCAACATTCCCAAACCGATAACCCCGATGAAACAGCAGAACGTTTCGTTACGCTTATCGATGACCTTTCTTATGCCAAAACTTTTTACCCCCGCAGCAAAGTTACACGATGGATCAATGGTATAGCCGCAGGTATCTACCTGAATATCTATAAAAATAAAAAAGAAAAATACTCCCGCATTTTTGCTTTTTGGAAATATGAGCTGCCCTTATTGTTTAAGCGCTACCATAAAATTTTATTATTTACGTTTTTAGTGTTTGCCCTGTTTGTATTAATTGGGGTGTGGGGTGCAAAAAATGATGAATCATTTATAAGGGGGGTTTTGGGTGACGGTTATGTGGATATGACAGAAGACAACATCAGCAAAGGAGACCCTTTTGGGGTATATAAAGATGACAACCCCTTTACCATGTTTGTAAGAATTGCAGGCAACAATATTTTTGTAGCAATGATGTTTGTATTGGGTGGTTTTTTCCTGGGTCTTCCCACACTTTTCAGATGGCCGTTTGTATTGCGGGTGGCAGGGCTTTGGGATACGGGTATGATGCTGGGTTCATTTCAGTATATGTTCTTTTCGCACGGGCTTGGCTGGAAGTCAATTTTAGTGATCTGGATACACGGCAGCCTGGAAATTTCCATTTTTGTAATTGCAGCAACATCGGGTTTTATAATAGCCAATGGTATTCTTTTTCCGGGTACGTACTCCCGGCTGATCTCCTTTAAAAAAGGAATTAAAGATGCTTTAAAGGTAGTGTTGGTAATAGTGCCAATACTTATTGTGGCTGCCTTTTTTGAAAGCTATGTTACGCACTTAATGAGCCAGACCTTTGACAAAGAAAGTAACAGTACGGGAATGCCAATTTGGGCAAGCATTGTAATACTGGCCGCTTCTATATCCTTTATTATCTGGTATTTTGTAATTCTTCCTATTCGGTTACACAAAAAAGGCTACTATATTCAACCTGATGGTATCATCAACAGGTTGAAAAAAGACAATGCGTAAATATATTTCCATATCGTTTTTTTTGCTTTTATCCATTACCGTTGTAAATGCTCAGCATAAACAATATAACCAGGCAGGTGACAGTACGGTTATTATTGATGCTCCGGTTGAAGATAATGGTAACAACAGCGAACCGGTTGAGGAAAAACCCCGGGATACCCTATTTATTGATACTACGGTGTATTATAACCAGCTTCAAATGTCGCCGGATTCGGTAGAAGCCTGGAAAAACCAAAAAGCATTTGGGTATGTAAAAAATTTAGACAGCTTATTAAAGGCACGGCAGCAAAAAGATAACAAAAAAGAAAATGAAGCAGAAAGTAGTTCCCCCGGGAATAGCTGGTTAAGCAACTTATTTTCATCCGGCGTTTTTCAAATGTTCTTATGGCTATTCGCCATAGCATTTGTACTCTTTATTTTATACCATTTATTTTTGGCAGAAGGGGCATTTCGTAAAAAAACAAAGTCGGCAAAATCGGTAACACCTGATGTTGAGGAAGAGGTGATCACCAGCGAAAGTGATTTTGAGATCATGATAAGGCAGGCAGTACAAAGTGGCAATTACAGACTGGCGGTACGCTACCAGTATTTGCAAACATTGCATAAACTTGCAGATAAGCATTTAATATCGCTGGCCAATGATAAAACCAACTACCAGTATGTACGGGAAATTACCAATCAAAATTACCAGAACGATTTTGCGGCGCTTACTTTAAATTACGAGTATGTTTGGTATGGCGAGTTTGCTATTGAGGAAAATATTTACCGTAGAATGGAAGCCGGTTTTTCACAATTTAACACTAAGCTTTAAAATATATTTTGAACAGAATAAAGTCATATATTTTTTTATCAGTAGTGCTGGCAGTTCTTATTACTTCCTGCAATCCCGAAACGGAAAGTGGCAGCATACAATCACTGCAGGAAAGCTTTGCAAAAAATGACAAGAAACCTTTTGGCACTTATATAGCCTACCAGCAACTGAATGTAATGTTCAGCCAGAACACCATAAAAAATAAGACGCTTTCATTTGATAAAACCTGGAACAGTATTTCCGATACCTCTTCACTGTATGTTTGTTTTGCACCGGCTTTATTTGTAAATGACGAAGAGGTGAAAGCCATGCTGGATTATGTATATGCCGGCAATAATCTTTTTATTGCAGCCAACTATATTGATGACGCGTTACTGAAAAAAATATCCTGCGAAGAGGTGGCAGGCGCGGGCACTTATTTTAATGTACTTGATTCTTTACGCACCACCAGCACAAAATCTACCGATAGTACATTCTCTTATTTTTACAAACCTTTTAAAAATTACATTAAATACAAAGACAGCGAATTTACAAAAGTGCTGGGTTTTAATGAAGATGATAAGCCCAATTACATCCTGTATTTTCATGGCAAGGGTAAGTTGTTTTTACATTGCGACCCTAAGGCCTTCAGCAACTATTTTTTATTAAAGAAAGAGAATTACAGGTACATGCAGGATGCTTTTTCGTATGCCAATAATTTTCCCGACCATTTGTACTGGGATGATTATTACCGTCGCCTTTTTAGTAAACGTTCCAGTGGCAGCAGGGATAGTAATTTCTCCACTTTTAATGTTTTGATGTCGCACCCGCCATTAGCCTGGGCTTTCTGGTTATTTTTATTGTTGCTGTTGTTGTATATCTTATTTGGAGGTAAAAGGCGGCAACGCGTTATTGACAAAATAAAACCTAACGTAAATACCACCGTAGCTTTTACAGAAACCATTGGCCTGCTTTACCTGCAGAATAAAGACAATAAAAACATTGCAGAAAAAATGGCAGCCTATTTTAATGAACACGTAAGAAACAGTTATTTTTTAAATACCAGTATGGTTAATGAAGATTTTATTACCACCCTTAGCAGAAAAAGTGGTGTGGACAAAGAAAGGGTGGAATCGTTGTACCGGGCCATTTATCATGCCCATAATAACCTGGTGGTGGATGATTATCAATTATTATCTTTAAACGAGCAAATACAAAATTTTTATAAAAAGAAATAGTATGGAAGAGAACATTTTTCAGCAAAGAATTGACCTTAGCGGCCTTAGCAGGGCAGTGTACGAAATAAGGAATGAAATTGGCCGTGTGATCATTGGTCAGCATAAAATGGTGGACCTGCTGATGATCGGTTTGCTTTGCGACGGGCATATTTTAATTGAAGGGGTGCCCGGCGTTGCAAAAACACTAACCGCAAAACTCATTGCAAAAATTATAGACGTTGATTTCTCCCGTTTGCAGTTTACACCCGACCTGATGCCGAGTGATGTGGTGGGCACATCGGTATTCAATCCTAAAGAAGGAGATTTTCGATTTAAATCGGGCCCCATTTTCAGCAATATTGTTTTAATTGATGAGATCAACAGGGCGCCCGCAAAAACGCAGGCGGCATTGTTTGAAGTAATGGAAGAGCGCCAGGTTACCGTTGATGGGTACACGCATATTATGCGGATGCCTTTTATTGTGCTGGCCACGCAAAACCCTATTGAACAGGAAGGCACTTATCGTTTGCCGGAAGCACAGCTGGATCGTTTTTTGTTTAAGATAGAAGTGGATTACCCAAGCCTGGCAGAAGAAATAAGGATACTCACCAACCAGCAGGGCAAATCGCAGGGGCAAATGCTGGAAGATGTAAGAAAGATATTATCCCCGGTGGATATTCAGCATTTCCGCGACCAGATACATTCAATCATTATTGAACCAAAGCTGATTGAGTTTATTGCCCGGATTGTAAATGAAACCAGGAACAACCCCGCACTTTATCTTGGGGCATCACCCAGGGCTTCGCTGGCTATTTTAAAATCGGCCAAGGCTAATGCCGCTGTAAAAGGCAGGGACTTTGTTACTCCTGAAGATATAGTGGAAATGGCGCCGCATGTGTTGCGCCACAGGATCATTCTTACTGCAGAAAAAGAAATGGAAGGTGTTACTGCCGACGACCTGATCGATATTATTTTAAAGGCGGTGGAAGTACCACGTTAGGTAGTGCTTTTACATTGTAGTTACCTGACAAAAACAAATTTTCAATGATCAATTTTCAATACTCAATGCTCAAGTATAAAACGCAACTGTATTTCAATTGAATATTGATCATTTTTTCAAGTTTTATCTTAAATCAATTTGACTGTTACAAAAAAGTATATCGGCAATGTATTCCTAACCACAAGGTTCTATCTTGTGCTGGGGCTATGCATTGTGCTGTTTGTGGCTTCATTTTTTTATACGCCGATCTTTCAGCTGCCTAAAATATTTTTAGCTGTTTCGGCAATGCTGGTATTAATTGATTATGCGTTTTTATTTATTATTAGTAAAAGCCCTTCGGCCCGGCGCTTAATGGCCGACAGGTTGAGCAATGGTGATGAAAACAAAATTGAACTGCAGGTAACCAACCGCATGCCCTTTACTGTAACCATGGAAATAATTGATGAGTTACCGGCGCAGTTTCAAAAACGAGACTGGATACTGACACATCGGTTTTCGGCCAACGAACAAAAAAATATTATTTACAAATTAAGGCCTGTCGACAGGGGCGAATATAATTTTGGCAATATCATCCTGTATGTGCAATCGCAACTGGGATTGCTGATGCGCCGGCATGATATTGATGCCGCAGTAATGGTACCGGTGTATCCTTCATTTTTGCAACTGCGCAAATACGAATTGCTTTCTCAAACCACTATACAAACAGAGCACGGCAATAAAAGGATGCGTAAGATTGGCCACAGCATGGAGTTTGAACAGATTAAAGAATATGTACGGGGCGATGATATCAGGACCATTAACTGGAAGGCTACCGCACGCAAAGGTGGACTGATGGTGAATAATTATACAGATGAAAAATCGCAGCAGGTATATTGCATTATTGATAAAGGTAGGCTGATGAAAATGCCTTTTAACGAACTGACCTTGCTGGATTATGCCATCAACAGTAGTTTGGTTTTAAGCAATGTTTGCCTGCAAAAGCAAGACAGGGTGGGCGTGATGACCTTTTCTAACAGAATGGGTTCTTTATTGGCGGCAGAAAGAAAGCCGATACAAAAGGAAAACATTTTACAGTTACTCTATAACCAGGATACGGCTTTTTTAGAAAGTGATTATGAAATGCTGTATATGCAAATACGCAACCGTATTAAGCACCGCAGCCTTTTAATATTATACACCAATTTTGAATCTTTATCAGGGTTAAGAAGGCAGCTGAATTATTTGCGCAGTATTGCCAGGCACCATTTACTGATGGTGGTATTTTTTGAAAATACGGAACTGCATCAACTTTCACATTTAGAAGCTAAAAATGTAGAAGAAGTGTATATTAAAACGATAGCAGAGAAATTTGAGTTTGAAAAAAGACTTATTGTAAAAGAATTGCAAAAACATGGTATTCTTGCCGTACTTACCGCTCCCGAGCAGCTAACAGTAAACGCAGTAAATAAATATTTGGAATTAAAAGCAAGGCAGGCGATATAGAAAGTTCATAGTTGATGGTTGATAGTTGACTTCACTAATGCTGATGATATTCAATTTGGATATAGCCTTTTTATCATAAAAAATAATGGCAAGAAAACAAACATATCGTAAACGATATACCAACGAATTGATAGCCGCCGGAGCAACACCGGTGAGGACGGAACGTGTAAAAAGGCCTCCCATCAATCCGGAATTGCAATTACCCTATGTGGAAGGCAAAGTAATTTTGATAGATAAACCGGTACACTGGACGTCCTTTGACGTGATAAGAAAATTAAGGAGCATCCTGCAAATAAAAAAGATCGGCCATGCGGGCACTCTCGATCCTTTAGCCACCGGCCTGTTAATTGTATGCACCGGACAGTTCACAAAAAAGATCAACGAATATATGGCTGCAGAAAAAGAATATACCGGCAGCATTACACTTGGAGCTGTAACACCAACATACGATAAGGAAAGTGTACCGGAACAGGAGAAAGATTATTCGTTTGTTACTGCAGAACTTTTGCAGGCCAGCACAAAACAATTCATTGGGTCTATTGAACAAATGCCGCCCATTTATTCTGCTATAAAAAAAGATGGCGTGGCTTTGTATGAGCTGGCAAGAAGAGGAGTGGATGTGGAATTAAAAGCAAGGGCGGTAAATATTCAATCATTCGAATTAACGACCATTGAATTACCCCTGGTGCATTTCAAAGTAGTTTGTTCAACGGGTACATATATCCGTAGTCTTGCCAACGATTTTGGTGCCGCACTAGGTTGTGGTGCCTATCTCAGTAATTTACGCCGTACAAGAATAGGGGAGTTTAAGGTGGATGATGCGATTAGCATGGAAGAGTTGGAAAAATCGGTTAATTAGTTTATTAGTAAATTGGGACTAACAAATGAAGATTGTTACTCTACTAATTAACCAATAGACCTTTTAAAAAGGATAATTTATACCAATGGTGAAATTAAAATTTTCGTAGCGCCACTTCCGGTATTCTTCGTTGTTAACGCCATTCACTACATTGCCTTTAGCGAAAACTTTTTTCAGCACATCATTAAAACTTAATGCCGGTATCTTCCAGCCATTATTGTCATAGCTCAATTCCGGACGTTTAAAGCGGAATCCAAAATCCAGCCGTACCACAAAATAATTAAAATCCAGCCTTAAACCAGTGCCGGCATTAATGCCCATTTCTTTCCAGAAATTTTTAAATTTGAACTGTGCGCTATCTGTACCACCTCCGGGTTTGGAATTGCGCAGGTTCCATACATTGCCGGCATCTAAAAATAATGCGCCTTTAAGTACCATGGTATTGGGTATGATCTGTGCAATATTGTAACGGTATTCCAGGTTGGTCTCAAATTGCATATCGCCGGTACGGTCGTTAAATTTATTGGTACCATAAGGCGCCAGAGGTTGCGATCCACGGCCAATGCCGCGTATAGGCCAGCCCCGCATACTATTACTACCACCGCCAAAATATTGTTTAAAGAACGGAAGTGTGGTATCTTTTTTAGAAGCCAGGCCAACGCCGCCAAATACACGAAATACTAATGCAGATTTTGGCTTGCTTTTGGAAAAAGTATAGTCCACATCTGCCTTTAAATATTGACGCAGGTATTTATCTAAAACATGTAATGCCCTTAGCGGAACAAATAAGGGTAAAAAAGGAAAGCCGGACTCATCTACATTTACCTTAAGTGTATGCTGCTGGCTGGGATGTTTTTTATTGGTATGGGTGGAAGTGTAACTAAAGCTTGAGCCGGCAACTAAAGCAGTATTAAATGAGTACCGCAAAAAAGGATTGTCCATTAGCGTGGTATCAAATTCTTTGGAGGTATTGTATAATTTAGTGAACTCAATATTGATGGGTTTAAATACCAGTTGCGCATTTTTTCTGTTGTGTGCAGAGTAACCAATGCCCAGGTTGGTAGACTGCAGGTTGAATAAATTGATACGGTTGATATAAGACAGGTTGGTATTAATAAAAGATTCCGGTGCTGTAAAACGCCTGGGTTTATTAGGGATTTTACTTTTTTTATTTAAACTGTTGAGCGGAAAGATAAATCGTGGAAAAACAATGCTGTTGGAAAAACTAAGTTCATTGGAATTGATGATGCTTTTGGTGTTGCTGCTGTCTGGCTTAATGTTTAATTCAACCCCGGTTCTTATTGCATTGGTCATCTTAATACCTTCTTTACCCAGGTTGCGGTTGGTTAAACTTACATTGCCGGAAAGCCCGACAAGGTTACCGGCATTTGCTGCAGTTACACTATTGGTATTACTGGTGGCCGAATAACTGGATTCAATAGAAGCTTCAAATGCAAACTGTGCGGCGGGTATTAATTGAATAACCAGGTCAATTTTATTTACACTGTCTTTTTCCTTTACTTCTTTAATATCAATATTGGTAGTTTGCCAAACACCTGCCCGGGAAAAACTATTTAGGGTATTGTAAAAATCAGTTTGATTATACAGATCACCTTTTTTAAAAAACATATGCCGTGTTAAAAAACCAGTACGGAATAATTTATGATGGTATTTGATGATGTGCTTATCGGTACGGGTAACCCTTTCTTCAAGAGTAGGGTCATTCAAACTATCTAATGGATGGTAATCGGGAAGGATATAAATATTATTGATGTAATATTTTTTAAGGCGGTTGCTATCTGCAGGGGGATTTAAAACCAGCGCCAGTTTTATCTTAGGCGAATCCTTTTTTTGTTGCGCTTCGGCCAGTAACCGCACCTGCTCAAAAGGATCATCGCTGATATTGGTTAAGATATCCAGCGAAGTATCCCCCCTCATTTTTAATTCTTCTGAAGTAAATTTATAATACCCATTATTGCGGTAAATATCCACCAGCCGGCTGATTTCGCCCAATACGGCAGCTTTAGTTACGGGCTTGCCTTTTTCCAGTAAACTTTCGTCGGCATGTTCCATGGTTAGTTGCTGCAGGTCGGGCCGCCTGACGTTATAACTCATGGTATCAATAATGGTAGGCTTACCAGGTTCAACAATGTATTTTACACTTACTCTTTGTTCAAATCTTGTATAAAAGGGGAATTTTCCTGCTCTGAAACGAAAACTAAGAATTGGTGTATGTTTTCTAATGGTATCAGATACTTTATAATAAGACTGTGACCTGTAATAACCCAGGTGAAACATGGAGGCTTTCATATTTCTTGCGGAACGCTCGGCCCAAACGGTATCAAAAGCGGGAGGGCTGTTGTATACGTGACGGATGAAATAGTGGTCTACCACATTTATCTTGGCACTATCTTCTAATTGTGCATTTAAACGGGACTTTAAAGCAATCAGTTCGTCTTTGGTAAATTTTCCTCCCTTAACTTCGATAGTGTTTTTAGTAATAAAGGGTTTGTCTTTTTGGTATTTTTTAGGAACAATGCAGGAAGACAGTACTACTGAAAGAAAAAAAATATTCCTTAATTGCTGAACAAACCTTGTTTTAAAAGAGGCACTTACCGGCATAAATTATATTAGACTGAGATGTTTAACAAAACACATACCAAATATATCCAAAGTTTGCACCATAAAAAATTCAGGGATGAAAATAGTGTGTTTATTGCTGAAGGGCCAAAGGTAGTGCTTGAATTGCTGGATAGCCGCGAATTTATTTGTGAGCAGTTGTTTGCAACAGATGATTGGTTCAGGAACAACGAAAAATTATTGCAGAAGTATTCGGGTATGGAGCAGTTGGTGGTAAAAGATTTTGAACTGGAAAAGATATCCTTACTTACCACACCGAATAATGTGCTGGCAGTTTTTAAGAAGAAGGCACCGGCAGCACTCCATAATTTTAAGGGAAAAATAACACTTGTTTTAGATACTATACAAGACCCCGGCAATTTGGGCACCATCATTCGCACCGCCGATTGGTTTGGAATTGAAAACATAGTTTGCTCGCCGGCATGTGCCGATATGTACAGCCCTAAAGTGGTGCAAAGTACCATGGGCAGTTTAGCAAGGGTAAATATTTTTTATACCCAACTGGAAGAATGGTTGCAGCAAAATAGCGGAATAAAAAAATATGCCGCAGCGCTGCACGGAAAAAATATCAATAGTTTAAAAGCCACCAAAGAAGCCATCATTATTATTGGCAACGAAGGCAAAGGCGTTAGTGATGCAGTAATGCAATTGGTGGACGAGAAAATAACGATCCCGAAAATAGGTGAGGCTGAATCTTTAAATGCTGCAGTGGCCACGGGAATAATTTTGGCTGCTTTTTGTTAAATAGTTAATTGGTTAATTAGTTAATTGGTGTTTACAGTTTAATGTTGGTTACAGTATTCTTTTTCTTTACTGGTCATAATGCTTCTTACCCTAATAAACCAATAAACCAGTAAACGAGTTAACCAGTTAACCAATAAACCAATTAACGAAACTGAATAGCTTTAACCGGTTTTATTTTTTTAATAAGAAAAGTAGGAATAATTAACGTTGCAAAGCAGATGAGCAAAGTGCCTACACATACTGCTGCAACCTGCCACCACACTACGTTGGCATGCGCCTGGCTCATGTAATACGCATCTTCATCCAGTTTTATAAATCCATATCTTTCCTGCAGCCAGCAAATAGCCAGGCCAAATACGGTACCGATAGTAATACCTGTTACAGCAATAAAAGAAGTATTGTATAAAAATATTTTTTGCAGGCTCCAGTCGCTGGCACCCACTGCTTTTAATACGCCGGTCATTTTAGTTCTTTCCAGTACCAGTATTAATAAACAGGTAACTAAATTTACCGCTGCTATAACCACCATTATGGCCAGCAGTACATTTTTATTTTTGTCCTGCAGCGCCAGCCAGTCAAAAATATTAGGGTAAGTTTCTTTAATGGTTTTACTATACCAGGTTTGGGGTAAAATATCCGGCCCTTTGTCGTAAATGATTTTGTTTACGGCATCCGTTTCCCTGTAATCTTTTAAAAATATTTCGTAACCGCCTATCTGATCGGAGCTCCAGCCTTCATTCAATCTTCTTATCAGGTTAATATCGCAAATGCCAAAATGCTTATCATAATCTTCAATAGAAGTTTTAAAAATGCCGGATACCTTTAGTTTTCTTTTCCTGGCATTTTCCAAACCTCTGTTACCAACAAACACCACAAACAGGGAATCATTAACGGCTACGGTGAGCTGGTTAGCAGTATATTCTGACAGTACCACTTCATTGCAGATACTGGTATCAGTTATTGAAGGCCAACGACCTTTTTTTAAGAGGGCATTCATGCGGCTGAAATCAAAAGAAAAATCAATACCTTTAAAAAGCACACTTTCAATCTGATCTTTAAATTTTAATATTGCCGATTTGGTAGCAAACCGCTCCACACTTTTAATCTGCGGCATGCTCCGTAAGTTTCGCTCTACAGTGTCATTTATAGTGATGGGAAATTCTTCTGTGGTGCTTACTTTATTCTCCAGGTCCTGCTGCACACGGATATGTCCCCAAAAGCTAAACACTTTATCGCTGATCACCTGTTCAAACCCATTTACAAAACTCATGGCAACAATCATTACGGCAACGCTGATGGCAGTAGCTGCAACCGCCAGCCGGATGATAAATCGTGAAAATGTTTTTTCACGGTTAAAGGCTATTCTTTTTGCTATGAAGACAGATATGTTCAAATGGCATACTTTTGGTATCTTACAAATGTATTTTATTTAAACGTAAAGATCACCAATAACATGATAAAAGTTCCGTCTTGCTATGCCGCACAAGCTAAAATATTTTTTAGCTTTTTTCAAAATTTACCAGAGAAAAAAAACACTTACTCAAAAAAATATTTACTTCTTACCGTATTTACTTTATTTAGCTTATTTACTTCCTCCACTTTTGCCCAACAACCCGATGCCGTATACAAACCCAACATACAATGTGTACGCTTTCACGTGTATGGCGATCAGCTATCTTTACCCATTTACAATCTTAACAGTGGTGACCAACTGGAATTAAATTTTGATGACCTGGATGCCAATATGAAAAGTTATTACTACAGTTTACAGTTATGTGATTATAACTGGAAGCCTGTTGACATCAGCCCTTTTATGTACATCAAGGGCTTTATACAACAACGCATCAACACCAACCGATATTCATCGATTGCTTATACAAAATATACCCATTACCAGGCTATGCTTCCCGACAGAGGTACTACCATAACTTTATCGGGCAATTACATGCTGAAAGTTTTTTTAAATGGGGACACATCGCAACTGGCATTTACAAGAAGGTTATTAGTGGTTGATTCAAAAGCAG
>Ga0302321_100003561_pt1 | contig 13365 bp, 9 predicted proteins | sample Fen_T0_1_FD_202505 | JGI IMG/M metagenome (GOLD analysis project Ga0302321, IMG submission 202505) | Peat permafrost microbial communities from Stordalen Mire near Abisko, Sweden - Fen_T0_1 | ecosystem: Environmental > Terrestrial > Soil > Wetlands > Permafrost | place: Sweden: Abisko...
AGAGAAAAACGAGTTTCGTATTTCAGGAACTTATGGAGAGGGACGTGAAACAAAATGTATTGAAATTCAGACTGCTTACTCCGTTACCGATAAAATTGGCATTATGTCAGATTTTATGTCAGCTCAAGGAGGAAATATTAATAGTCACGATTATGGCAAGGGCAATTACTTTGACGGGGCAATAGGATATTATAAACCTGTGGGCAGGTTTGGCGTATTTGAAATTTATGGAGGACTTGGCCGAAGTGGACAGCATCATGAATACGGCAATAGTTATTACAATCAATCTACCGGTTATGCTAATCTTTCATTCACTAAATTATTTGTTCAACCTTCCATTGGATTAATATCTTATCCATTAGACATTGCATTGTCGGCCCGCATTTCCAGAATAACTTTTGATAACATTGAGAATCATATTTCTTCAGATATAGATTCATACAATGAGCTCCGTGCACTTTCAGACAAAAGTCATCTGTTCATTGAACCAGGTATTACTATCCGGGGAGGATGGAAATCGGTGAAAGTACAGGTTCAGGCCGTATATTCCTGGTATTTAAATAATCCAAAATTATATATTGGAGAAGATTACCACATTAGCCTTGGGCTCTATTGTACTCTTGGTAAAAAGCCAAGGTAGCTATTTCGAAAATCATATGCTGCTTAAGAATTCTAAAACATTTTATAAGAATCTTTCATGAAGTTCAAAAAACTGTTTTGCTCCGAATCAAAAACTGATTAAAAATATAATCTAATGAAAACAGAATATGTCAGTGTAGTTATCAATCCGGCTGCCGGAAACGGAAAGGCAGGAAAAGTGGCCCAATCCTTATTACAGAAAATAAAAAGCTCTGCCGATTTTGATATAAATATAGCCTTTTCGCAAGGGAAAAATCATGCAAAATATATTACAAGAAAAGCTATTCTCGATGGCGCTTCAATGATAATTGCCGTTGGAGGTGATGGAACTATTAACGAAGTTGTAAACGGGTTCTTCATTGACAGGAAACCAATAAATCCATTATGCGAACTCGGAATAATAAGTTGCGGAACAGGAAACGGTTACGCCAGAACATTAAACAACCCAATTCCCCTGAGACAACAGATTGAATTAATGCTCCACCCTGGTTACTGTGAGATGGATCTTGGCTGTATCACTTTCGTGGACTCTGCCGGGAGAAGAGTTAACAGACTTTTTGTGAATGAATGTCAGATTGGCATTGGCAGTGATGTTGCCTCAACCGTCGGGAAGAAATCAAAGATATTCGGTGGCAAGATCTCATTTGGACTCGCAGCCACACTTCTCGCAATGAATATGAAGCCGTTGAATCTCGAAATCGGTTATGATAACGACTTTCTTAAAAAATACAAACTGCTCGGATTGGTAATAGGAAATGGAACCGAATGTGCCGGTGGGATGAAACTCACCCCTGATGCAAAATTGAATGACGGATTTTTTGATATCCTGTCAATTAATGATATGACGATAGGGCAACGTATGCTGAATCTTTCAAAAGTATACTCGGGAACACATGTTTTTTCGCCTCACTTTTCTGTAAAAAGATGTAAAAAACTCGAGGTCAGATCTGATGTGAAAATATCAGCAGAAGGCGATGGCGAGATACTTGGATTTTCTCCTTTTGATATTGAAATTTTACCATCAGCAATTAGAATAAAAACAACTATTGCTAATAATTGATAATATGAATACATCACTTGCACAGATTCGCAAAACTTGGTTTGAAATAAGGATATTCATCTCACTCTCGATTGTTACTATAATCTCATTCCTGTCGTTTTTACTTTTCAAAAATGATCCTTCAACCTTAGAAATTGCAGGAAGAAGCCTTGGTTTAACTTCAATATTATCTTTTCGTTATGGTTACATTTTCGTGGCTTTTCTTGTCATGTTTGCATCGTTGATCCGCATGTGGGCAGGGAGCATTCTTACCTCAAAAACCGTAATGACTTTTAAGATTCAGAATAGGAAACTGTCTCTCTCCGGACCATACAATTTTGTAAGAAATCCTATTTATTTTGCTGATCTTCTAGCGTTTACCGCTCTTTCGCTTTGTCTGAGACCAATCGGTTTGTTCATCCCGGTGTTGATTTATATACATTATTATCAGCTTATTAAATATGAAGAGGAAAAATTAACTTCTGAATTTGGAAAGACCTATTCGGATTATATTCACTCTGTACCAGGAATTTGTCCGGGAATAAGACAGATCAGGGAAATGTTTAGTATTCCAATGAATTTTAAATTAAACTTTGATGGTTTCCGCCATAATGCTCAATATATTCTCTTCATCCCGGGATTGATTATAGCCTCCTGTACAGGTAATTTTTTACTGGCAATTCTGATTGGGCTGCCAGCTGTTATCGACTGGGCTGTTATCCACACAATTATAGGAGTTTCCAAAGAGTCAGCCTCAGTAGGAATTTCATTGCCTCTTAACAGAAAACTCAGTCACTCAAAAGTATTCAGGGATATTTTATACGCTCAATGCTGGGAAGATCCTGAGATGGACAGGATAGCTTTTGGTATAAAACCCGGAGATGCAATATTAACAATTACTTCGGGAGGCTGTAATGCCCTGGCATTCCTGATAGACGACCCTGAAAGTGTGACTTGTCTCGACATGAATCGGTTTCAGAACTATCTGCTCTCTCTGAAAATAAGTGCTTTCAAAACTCTTGAGTATAATGAGACACTGGAATTTCTCGGAATAAAACCTTCAGTAAACCGCTGGGAAATGTATAGAAGATTAAGACAGGAACTATCTGAAGAAGAGCAGTTATACTGGGACAGCAAAAAAAATGATATAGACCTTGGCATAATTCATTGCGGTAAATATGAGAGGTATATCCATCTCTTAAAAAAAATATTCAGAGTGCTTATCGGCAAAAAAATTATATATGACTTGTTTAATTCCCAAAGTCTGAAAGAACAACAAATATTATTCAATACAAAATGGGACAATTTAAGATGGAAGCTTTTTTGTCGTATTTTTTTAAGCAGGTTTCTTGCCGGAATATTCTTCGATAAAGCATTTTATAAGTACATCGATCCTTCATTCTCGTTTTACAGATACTATAGTAAAGCCATAAAGAGAGCAATAACAGAACTTCCCGTTAAAGGAAATTACTTTCTGTCCTATATACTTTTAGGAAACTATTTAGATGACAACCTGCCTCCGTATCTGAAGAAAGACAATTACGAAATTATCCGGGCCCGAGTGAACCGGATTAAAAAAGCAACCTGCAGTTGCCAGCAATACCTAAGATCCCAGCCTGTCGAAACAATCTCAAAATTCAACTTCACAAATATATTTGAGTGGATGTCCGCTGAAGAATTTACCCTGCTTCTGTTAGAAACATTGCGAGTTGCAAAAGAGGGCGCAGTAATTACTTACCGTAATCATCTGGTTACGAGAACGCGTCCTGAAATACTTAAAGATCAGATAATACCTGATGCACAATTATCGGATAATCTTATTAAGAGTGACAGGTCCTTTATATATAAAGCATATGTGGTAGAACGAATAAAGAAGAATTTATGTCATTCGTAGTACATGAAATATCATTAAATAAAGGTTTAGAGGATTTTCTTTCTGTTGCGACAGAAGTCTACAGGAAAGATCCAAACTGGATTCCTCCTCAGATTTCTGAATTAAAAAGAGTCCTTAATCCATTGAAAAATCCATATTTTCTCGATGCATCTTTAAGGATTTATGTTTGTTATTCTGATGGCAGGCCGGTAAGCAGAGCAATCTCTGTCATGAATCATAATTACTGGACAAGATGGAACAGGAAGTCAGTTTTCTTTGGCTTTTTTGAATCGATCAATGACATAAGAGCTTCAAGGGTTTTGTTTGAGAAAATAGAAACAGACAGCAAGGCATGCGGAGTGGAATATATTGAAGGACCATTTAACCCTAATCATTATTCCGAACTTGGAATTCTGACCGACAATTTCGATGCCCCTCCTTCTTTTTTTGAAACCTATAATCCATCTTATTATCCGTCTTTGCTAAATGATGCCGGTTTTTTTGAAAGCAACAGGTTTCATACCCGGATCAATAAAGATATTTCAACCACACTGTCAAAAAAATATCCGAATCATGAAAATGAATCAGGAAGCAGCAGGATCACAGTCAGAAAATTCAGCATCTTAAGATTCAAAAGAGATCTTAATATCCTTCGTGAGATTAATAATGATGCCTTTGCGAATAACAGATTTTTCCTTCCGCTTTCAATTGGTGAGTACAGGTTTTCTGCCAGGTATCTCTTTTTAGTTACCAGTCCTTCACTCATATTGATAGCAGAGCATAATGGCATTCCAGTGGGCGCAGCTCAGTTTGTGATAAACTTTAACAAACTGATCAGGAACTTTAAAGGCACGATCATGCCATGGCATGTGCCTGTTCTGTTGTGGAAACGGAGAAACTTAAAGGAGCTGATAGTATTTACTACAGCGGTAAAACAGTCATACAGGAAAACCAGGGTATTTGCCTGTATGTTGAAATCTGCAGTCGAAATCTTCAGAAAATATTCCTCAATATCCACAACATGGATTTCAGACGAAAGCCTGGGAACAAATCTTGATATTTTACTGGATATGAAACCCGGTAAACACTTTGTAATTTTTTCAAAACAATTATAAACCGCTTTTATGCAATCAAATGTAATGGTACTTGGACAGCTGATAAAGGGCTGGGGACTCGACGCCAATAATAAAGGAGAACTCGTTACAGGCGGATGTAATACCCTCAGCCTGGCAAATATTTATGGAACTCCGCTGCATGTAGTAGATGAAGCAGGATTAAGAACCCGAGCCCGTTCATTTCTTGAAACTTTAACATCAAAATATCCCGGCAAACTATCTGTTCATTTCGCCTTTAAATGCAACCCTGTTCCCGGTATAATTAAAATCATTAAGGAGGAGGGGATCAAAGCGGAAGTAATGAGCGAGTTTGAATTGCAGCTCGCTCTGAGACTGGGATATACAGGCGATGAAATAATTGTAAACGGACCTTATAAGACAGAAAGGCTCATAAAATTATGTCTTGAAAACAATATCAGGTTTATTAATGTCGACTCGCTGTTCGAGCTAGAAAAAATCAACCAGATCTGCAACAAATCAGGCAGGAGTGTGGATGTCTTATTCAGAATCAATCCCGATTTTATTCCGTCAGGTATGAACAAAGGAAGCCTGGCAGCCAGCCGTTCAGGGTCTCCTTTTGGAATGAATCTACAGGATGGAGAACTGAAACAAGCGCTTAACAGAATATCAGGAATGAAAAAAATAAGATTCCGTGGACTTCATTTTCACATTGGTTCAGGTATCCAGGATCCTTCTGAATTTACAAAGGTTATTTCAGGACTTAGAAAAGTTCTTATTGAAATTGAAAACTCAGGATTAAGTATCGATATTCTCGATGTCGGAGGAGGCCTTGGACTGTCAAATTCTTATGAAATGACTACGATGGAATTGTTATTCTATCAGGCATTTGACATTCTTCAATCAGTAAGAAAGCCAAACAGGAAAACAGCGTTTAGTAATTACGCTGATTGCGTTACAGAAGGAGTACTGTCCCTGTTCACTGACAGACAAATGCCTGAACTTATTTTTGAACCCGGAAGATGCCTGACAGGTCCTAACCAGCTTCTTTTAATCACAATCCATCAGGTGAAAGACCGGAAAGGAATTAAAAAATGGCTTGTAGCCGACGCCGGAATCGGAACAATAACCATGCCCACATATTATGAGCAGCATGAGGTAATTCTGTGTAATAATATATGGAGAAAAACTTCAGAAAAAGTAACCATTACCGGCCCAGGATGCTTCTGCGCCGATGTCGTTTACAGGAATAAGCGAATGCCTGTAGTAAACGCAGGGGAAATACTGGCAATCCTTGACTCCGGTGCGTATTTTACCTCATGGGAATCTACATTCGGATTTCCAAGGCCGGCTATCGTTTCAGTAAATAATGGAAGGCATCAGCTTATCAGAACAAGAGAGTCATTTGACAATATGATATCTCGTGATTCATTTTGAAATCAAAAACATATTAAAATTTATCATCATGAAATATAAAATAAATAAAGTATCGGATTGTTCTGACCTGCTTAACATCGCAGATAATTTAGCTGAAGAAATAGCACGAAAAGGCAATGAACTGGTTTCACAAGATAGTAATTCCAACTTTGTCCTGAATATTATTGACATTGAGTCACCCAAAGCATTCAGGAGGAAGACCCAGGAGGAAATGGTTGTCTCGATAACTCTGATCAGGGAGCCTGTTGAAGATCTTAAAGCATTGTGCTATGTGGCACTGGTAAAGAGCATCTCCAACATGCTGTTTTGTATCTCATTAACAGGAGGTAATGAACTGCAGAAAGCATACAGCATTACTCCTGAAGTGGGATTTTTGGAATTCAAGTATGATCCTTCTGCCATATATACCTACATGTATCCGGTAATCAGTTCTCATTTCGTTTTGAGGAATAAGCTCTATGACAATCTCCTGTTTAATTCAGATGAGACAATCCATGAAGTTGAAGAATTAAAAGCTTATGGAAAAGAGTTGGGCAGTTTAGGAGTACTTCCTGCTCCATTTCCATTAGCGAATTTCCTGGAGAAGGACCTTATCGATCAGTTATACAGATTATACCAGATAAAAGGCCTCAGTTATGGAAATCTGAGCATCAGAAATGTAAGTTATAACCTCTGGAACATTTCATATTGGATGACCGCGCGCGGAGTTGACAAATCAAACCTTAAAGGATTCGGGAAAGACATACTTCTTGTTAAGGGCTTCGACAAGGATAATGGAGAGATGCAGGTTTCTGTTCCGCAGGTATTTGATCCGAGGATAAGAGTCTCAGTAGATGCGATTGAACATTTTATGATTTACAGGGAATTTCCCGGCGTAGGTGCCATCGTGCATGTTCATGCATGGATTGATGATGTTATGTGCACAACACAAACCTATCCATGCGGAACATTCGAACTTGCAGAAAATGTTGTTGAATTGCTTAAAAAGACCAGCTCACCCGAAAGAACAGAGGTAGGTTTAAAAAATCATGGTCTGACAATAACCGGACCCGATATCAAAGATATTTTCTCCAGGATCAGGGGAAGGCTGAAGATAAAAGTACCAATGCTGAATTGAGTATTTGCCATTGTAGCGTTTTGAATCAACGTGTTGTAGCAATTTGCTACAAAATATCAGATTTAAAAACTAATAAATTTCATACATATCTGTATATCTTATATTTAAATAGACTGGCCTGAATTTTGAGTTTTCAGATAATACACAAATAAACGAGGAGATACCTGAAAATCCCTAAAAGAGTAAGGAGTGAATGCTGAAAAACTTAAGAGTAAGCTAACAGTTACTTATCAGATTATGAAAAAAGAAGGCATGTTAATAACGGTCCTTTGCATTTTGGCTCTGTCATCAGCAGAGGCACAGGTAAACAAGGGCAGGATACTACTCGGCGTTTCAACGTCTTTTAATTATTCTAATTATGGGTCCGACCTGATGAGTCTGGGGTTTACGACGATCAAAAGCAGTTCGACATACCTTACAGAAGCTTATTCTGATAAGATTACAACTTTTAATTTCCTGCCCAAGTTCGGCTATCTCGTCGTTAATAATCTGGCAATAGGACTGGATGGTTGTTTATCCTCTGTTTCTCAAAAAATTACTCCCAATGATAGATATAGAATGACCACTTTCGGTTTGGGCCCATTCGTGCGATACTATATTACTGGTAAAAAGGTTATGCCTTTCTTCGAAGTTAACAGTGAATTCGGATCAATTATAATGAAGAATGTATATCAAAACAATAGCAATAAAAGCCGGACCAGCATGAGTTCCATCGGCGCTGGAGCAGGTATTGCAGTTAAGCTTGGCGAAAAAGTGACATTTGATATGATGGCAGCTTATAATTCAGTGACTGAAAAGGCAAAGGAATACAATACCAATAATGATAAAACTGTACAAGGAACATTGGGCGTAAAGTTTGGGTTTGTAATACTTCTTGGCTCCAACTAGATTAATAATATTATTTCAAATATGATCCCACATTAATCATTAATATTTTAACTAAAATTATTCCGCTATGAAAAAACTAGGATTTATTGTAACTATTCTCATGGTACTGGCAATGGCCGGTTGTAACAAAGAGGATCAGGAATTGCGCATGCAGCCCATTAACAGAAATGTCAATGACAACTTCTGCTTTAATCAGGGTAGTATAAAAATCGCCGTTTTATCTGATTTGCACTTCATGGACCCATCGCTGTTAAAATCAGATGGCAGCGCTTTTCAGATGTATTTGATGCAGGATCCAAAACTTCTTGCTGAAAGCGGAGCAATCCTGCAACAAATCCTGCACAGATTAATAATTGAAAAACCTGATCTGGTTCTTATTTCAGGCGACCTAACCAAAGACGGAGAACTGGTAAGTCATAAATCACTTCTGAAACAACTTCAGGTTCTTGCGCTAAATCACATTAAAGTCCTGGTGGTACCGGGCAACCATGATATTAATAACCCTGATGCAAAGCTTTTCGATGGGGATAATGCCACTCCGGTACCCAGTATTACGTCAGGTAATTTTAGGTCGCTGTATAGTGATTATGGCTACAGCAACGCAATTGCCAGAGATCCCAATTCGCTCAGTTATGTATCCGAGCCTTTCAAAAATCTCCGGATACTTGCCCTGGACGCAAATGAATATTATAACAATACACCATCATACTGTGTAGTGGCTGGAACAATAAAAGATGCCACAATGGAGTGGGCAAAGCTACAGCTGGCGGAAGCTAAAGCCAAAGGGAAGACAGTCATAGGCATGATGCACCATGGTGTTATCGAGCATTTTATGGGAGAATCAGTATTGTTCCCAGACTATCTGGTTGATGAATGGGGCACAAAAGCAGATGAACTTATGAAGGCTGGTTTAAAAGTCATCTTTACCGGACATTTCCATTCACACGATGCCGTAGAGAGAACACTCGGTAATTTATCACTGACTGATATAGAGACCGGTTCTCCTGTAATTTATGATTCTCCTTTCAGGATTGTAAAGCTCGTCAATAATAAACTTTATATTACAACTCAGCATATTGACCATATTTCATTTCCCGGGCTTAACGGGATCTCTTTCCATGAATATGAAAAATCGTTTTCTCTTAAGGGATTTGAAATCCAGGCAAAATATATGCTGATGAATCCACCTTACAATATCCCGGAGGAAGTGGCAGATCAGGTTGCTCCGGTTTTCGCTGAGGCTATGCTTGCTCACTTCGGAGGTGATGAAACCATTTCAGCTGAAGCAAATGCAAAAATTCAGGCAATAAATGACATTTCTCCTGATCTGGCCAATATTATCTATGGTCTGTATACTGATCTGCCACCAGCCGACAATAATCTCGTAGTGGATCTTAAATGAATCCGTATTAAATAAAATGAAAGACAAAAGACACAAGTAAAAAGACAAAAGTGAATTGAGATTTCCCCAGGGATAATGCAAAAGAGAGACGGGAACAACTACTTTTATCTTGTGACTTTTGTCTTTTATCTTAAAAGGAATTACTTCTCCAACTATTTGCTATCAACTAACATCGGAAGATTCTTCCCGTTTGTCATAAAGATCAGTTTCGCATTTGGAGAAGTGTTAATTGCCTTGATCATTTCATATTGCAATAACCTGTCACTAAGCCCCGTGCTAAGTATCTTCTGGTAATCCGCAATACCCTGTGCCTCTACTCTTTTTCTTTGAGCTTCCTGAGTTTCTTTTTGGAGAACAAATTGCATTTTCTGAGCATCCTGTTCGGCATTTATTTTTGATTCAATTGAAGCTTTTACGGATGCAGGCAGGGTAATATTTCTCACTAAAAGTTGTTCCAGCAATAATCCCCTGTCCTTGAAATTTGCTTCAATAGTTGAGAATATCTTGGCCTGAAACTCATCTCTTTTAGTGGAATATAATGCAACTGCGTCATAATAAACAGCATTATCCCTGATTTTTGTCCTGCATATCGGACGAACCAGAACATTACGGTAATCGGTTCCGACCTCCTTAAGAATACGAGGTGCTTCTGCCGGCACAACTCTGTAAAGAACGGTCAGGTCAACTACTACCTCCAGACCATCTGCAGTTAAAACACGAATAGCATCGTCACCCTGTTTTGAACCCTCATCCTGAACCCCTGACATAGTATAATTTTCTGTTCTTATATCGAACATAACAACCTGCACTAAGGGATTAACAATATTCAATCCGCTTTCAAGAATATTATTATTCACTTTACCAAAGAGTTTCTGCACACCTACCATACCTGGTTCAACCTGAACAACACAAGCGATAGACATTCCTATCAGAACCACAATCACACCGGCTGTCTTAATCATTGACCTGTACTTGCGCAACAGAGGTTCATCAGCTTTGGCAGCGACAAATCCGATAATTAGAATTATTATACCTACAATTATTACTGTCATAATTTTGATGGTTTTAAATGAGACTATTGAAATTTAAAGGAAGTTATAAAGGTAATCAGAAAAACGAGATTGTTAAATTCAGTTATCATAATGATGCCAGCCTATCATTTGTCAAATTAATTTATCTGAGATGAATTCAGATGAGTCACTTATTTTGTTTTTTTAAATATTTATCAAGAAAAACAAATACTTTACTAATGTTTTTTTCTGTCTCGTAATTTGGGCCTCCATGATCAGTTCCGGGAAGCAGTTCTATAGTTACATTTTCCTTACCAAGGATCTGTTCAAGCTTTTTGGCAAGATTGACCGATCCCTGGTATGGCACCAGATGATCAATTAGTCCATGCTGAATAAAAAAAGGCGGGTCGTCTTTTGTTATATAAGTTTCAGGATTTGCAGCTTTAACGAGTTCAGGTGCATCATCCAGGTTTTTACCAATAAGCAGTGATTCAGGTGAATCAGGCACAGAGTGGATCATAGGATTACTGACTTTGCTTTCTTTAAGCTGCTCATCCATTTTAAGGAAATCGGTAGGACCAAACCAATCCACGACAGCCTGAATCCTGCTTGATTTATCTGCATTACCCTGTGTAAGATCTTCAAGTTCCTTTACGCCACCCGAAGTTCCAAGCAATGCTGAAAGATGACCACCGGCTGATCCTCCCCATGCTGCCACCTTATCGGGATTTAGATTATATTGTTTAGTGTTTGCTTTTATCCATCTTAATGCAGCCTTAACATCATAAATCTGTGCAGGGAAAATTGCTTCACCACTCAGACGGTAGTTTATTGAAACAACTGCATAACCGTGTTTAAGACCTTCAAGCATAGGGGTCACCTGGCTATCTCTTTTATCGCCTGACATAAATGCGCCTCCGTGTATTGAAAGAATAACAGGAAAAGGGCCCTCTCCTTCAGCAGGGATGTAAATGTCAAGTTTCTGAGATTGTGATTTTGAGTCATAAGCAATATCCAGCCATTTCCTTTTTATACCATCAATATTGGGTCCGCCGGTTTGTGCGAAAGATGACCCCGGTGCTTCAATTCTGGCAGCCCATCCTCCTCCCGGAGCCATATGAATGTTCAACTTGGTGCTCTTCGAAATTTTAAAAACTTCCTTTTTATAATCTGTAGCATCTCGATCAGCATTAATGCCATCTTTAAATACAACAGCCTGATAATCTCCATCGCCTAAAAATGAAAAGTCAAGTGTCAGGTCACGTTCATTCCAGTTACTCATTGCTCCAGCGAACCATACTTCTCCCTTTCTTCTGGCAATAGCCACATACTCTCCTACTTTGCCATTAAGTGCTACAGTTTCATCAAAAGTAGTTGGAACCTTAGTAATAAAATCCGTGCATTCCTGCTCTTTCATATAGACTGTTGGGTTATCTGAAAGCATTTGCAATGGCGCTTCAAATACAACATACATTGCTAATTGCTGACAACGGGTACCCTGACTCATTGGATTAGAGCTTATCGGTCTGAAGTTCTCCTTATTTGAATTTCTCATTGCGCCCGGAGTATAATCCATAGGACCCGATATCATACGTATGAAAGGAATAGTGACTACGTAACGTGGCTGATCTTCGATCGCCCATTTATAGTTTTCCAATCCTTTAACACCTTCAAAACCTATAACATTCGGATAGGTCTTCTGTAAACCTGTAGGTTTATACACACCATGGAAATCTATCAGAAGATGATTATTTGCTGCCTTTTCAGCAATCTCATAAAGTGAAGCCACCGCTAACTGATCGTCACGATCGACAAAATCAATTTTAAATCCTTTCACTCCCATACCGGAGTAAAGCGGAAACACTTTATCCATCTGTTGTGTAACAGCATACCATGAAGCCCAAAGAATAACCCCAACATCTTTCTGTTTACCATAATCTATTATTTCCTGCAGATTCAGTTCCGGTCTTATTTTGGTAAGATCCAAAGCCAGAGACCACCCTCCGTCAAGAATTATATATTTTATTTTATTGTTAGCCGCAAAATCGATGAAATATTTATAAGTTATTGTATTCATCCCGGCTTTAAAATCAACATGTGAAATATTTCTGTCGTTCCACCAATCCCATGCGACCTGACCCGGATGAATCCATGATATATCCTTTAGCCGCGATGGAGATGACAACTTCTGGACGATATCATTATTAAGTAGATCCTTGTCCTGATTACTGATAACAATAATGCGCCAGGGGAAATTCCGGGTACCTTTAACTCTTGCAATATAGTCAGCTCTTTTTGTGGGAATAAGATTAATGCCGCCATATCCATTCAACTTTGCTTCCAGCGGGTAAGGAGCAAATACACCCATAAATCCCTTATGTGTCTCATTAATATTCAGGTACATACCCGGGTAGTCTTCAAGATCGGCTTCCAGGATAACTGCTTTTTTGTTATTTCCGACATCAACAAGTACCGGCATGAAAGCAAGAGAATCACCGGCAAATTTTGAAATATTGATCTCCTTGTAGAGAGCTTCAAATGATGAATTAAAAATCTTGCCATCTCTGTAATCCCACATATACGGGATAAACGCTTTATGGTCGGCAGTGAAATTAAAATTAGCCTCTTCGCCTTTCACTATAAGTTCATCTTTCCTTTGTGTAAGGAACCGATATGCTACTCCTTCATCATATACCCTGAAAATTACTCCATAGTTACCTTTACAATTAATTATCAATTGATTAAACTGGTCAGTAATAGAAGATTTTTTATAATTAACCGCAGAAAATACATTGTCAGTTTTAATGACTTTAGATGATACAATTTTCACATTTGCTCCAAGAATTTCTCCGTTTTCCAGCTGAAGTGAAATTGCAGAAGGTGATAT
>Ga0302321_100003562_pt1 | contig 13364 bp, 7 predicted proteins | sample Fen_T0_1_FD_202505 | JGI IMG/M metagenome (GOLD analysis project Ga0302321, IMG submission 202505) | Peat permafrost microbial communities from Stordalen Mire near Abisko, Sweden - Fen_T0_1 | ecosystem: Environmental > Terrestrial > Soil > Wetlands > Permafrost | place: Sweden: Abisko...
TTGGCACGGGTGTAGTGGATTATACCGATTATATAACTACACAGGATGCCGCCACCAGGTCGCTACCCAATGGTATAGCAAGCAGCAGCACTACAGGTACCATGACACTTAGCGGTACGGGTACTGATATCATACACCTGATGAAATCAGCATTCGTGCATTCGCAGCATACCATGAAAATTGTAACCTCTACCCCTAACCAGGTCACCTCAAATACCATTGGCTATTAAAAATTAAACATAATTATAACAAGCAAACATTTTTAAAATACACATTATGAAAAAGATTGTAACCTTATCCGTAGTAGCAGCATTTATTTTTATCCCCGGCGCATTTGCAAAAATATGGCGGGTAAATAATATCCTCGGCGTAGTGGCCGATTTCACTAGTCCTGTAACCTGCGTGGCAAGCGCCAGTGTACATTCAGGAGATACTATTCACCTAGAAGCTTCTGCCACAGCTTACCCAAACTTTAATGTTACTAAAAAATTAACTATAATCGGCTCAGGCTATTATCTTACAGAAACGGCCCCAATGGTAGCCAATCCAAAAACGCAGGCTAATACTAACATTAGCTATTGTGCATACATAGAATTTTTACCTGGAAGCAAAGGCAGTACAATTACCGGTATTAGTGGCGCCCAGTTTTATTTAGAAGATAGCCTTATAACTATACAACGTTGTAACATTAGCAGTGGAATAGATGTAAACACTAATGGATACAATACTTATGCCGACACGATACGTCAAAATGTTTTATCTGGCATAGGGTCATACAACAATGATAACAGCAAAGCCGAAAATTTAATTATTTACAATAATATTTTTAACGGCTTTTACGCAATAAATTTTGCCAGTAACCCCATCAATGTTAATACCGGATATTTTATCAATAACCTTTGTTATGGTGGCACTTATTTCATTTGTACCAATTTTACTTTTCAAAATAATATTCTCAGCGCACCTAATTTTGGAGCCTACCTGAGTTCCAATGTTCTTTTTAATTGCATTGCCGATAATGCTAGTATACCTGCAACAAATGGCAACCAGCAAAACGTAACACTAAATAATGTTTTTGTGGGCTGGAACAGTGCAGCAGGATACAGCAGTGATGGCCGTTTTGTATTAAAGGCAGGTTCGCCCGCAATTGGCGCTGGCGTATTAAACGGCGGCCCGGTTGATTGCGGACCATTTGGTGGCCCGGCACCTTATGTGTTATCTGGTATGCCCTCTGTAACCAGTATTTATACATTTACAGCACCCGCAACAATTAGTAGTGGTACTACCACTATGAACATTACTGTAAGCACCATTTCGCATTAATACAACATCCGGCATTAACCTTATTCTTAAAGAACTATCATGACAACTATTAAAATAAAATACGGGTTAGCAGTGTTGTTTTCATTACTGCTTTGCAATGCCATCGCCCAGGTAAGTTTTACCATTCCTGCCAACCCAGCCGCCGGCAATGTAACCAGGATTGAATATTTTATTGACAGCGACCCCGGTTTTGGCAATGGCAATAATTCCATCTCTTTTACACCGGCAAATGATGTAACGGTTACCAATACTCCCATTTCATTACCAGGATTAAGTAACGGCGTACACCGTTTATACCTGCGTAGCGAAAATGCCAATGGCGGTTGGAGCCATACCAATATCAATACATTTTTTATTGTCAACCTTGCCACTATCTTTCCAGCAAATAGCAGCTTAAGCAATATCAGTAAAATAGAATATTTTATTGATACCGATCCAGGATTTGGCAATGGTACAAATATTCCATTTACCGTATCAACAGATGTTACTGTATCCGGCTTTGCAGTTAATATAAACGGGCTATCAAACGGGGTACACCAATTGTACACCAGGTCAAAAGACAGTAATGGCGGCTGGGGCCATACCAATATCAAAACTTTTTTCATCGTTAATCTCAGCAGCACTATTCCTCCAAACGGTACACCAGGCAATATTACAAAAATGGAATACTTTGTAGATACCGACCCCGGATTTGATAATGCGTCGGCTATTTCATTTTCACCAGCCAATGATGTTACCCTAAATAATTATCCGGTAACTATCGGAACACTATCTACCGGTGTGCACCGGCTGTATGTAAGAAGCAAAGATGCCGCCGGCAAATGGGGGCATACCAACATACAAAATTTTGCTGTAGTTAACAATATCACGATTCCTGCAAGCCCGGCAGCAGGACTTATCAGCAAGCTGGAATACTTTGTAGATACTGACCCCGGGTTTGGTAACGGCACTACAGTGAGTATAACACCTACGGATGACCTGAATAATTATTCCTTTGCCGCCAACATTGGTACATTGCCCAACGGTAACCATGTGTTTTACATCCGAAGCTTTGATGTATGGGGATTAACTTATGTATATCCATTTGCAGTTAATACTCCGCTACCATTAACATTGCTATCATTCAATGCACAAAAACAAAACAGCATTGTACTATTAAACTGGTTAACCACCAATGAGATCAATACTCAATATTTTAATGTGGAAAGAAGTACAGACGGTATCCATTTTATTCCTATTGGAAAAGTCAATGCACAAACCAGTACTGCAACAAATAAAGCCTACAGTTTTACCGACAATAGTTTTCCAACAGGTATAATTTATTACCGCTTAAAAATGATGGATATCAATGGCACATTCACTTATTCGCCCATTGTAAGGATCAATAACAACAGTGGTATTGTGATCAATATTTACCCCAACCCTGCCAGCAACATGGCCACTATTGAATTACCATCCGGTATTGGAAAAAATATTGCCATCAACGTGATAAATGCCAGTGGGCAATTGGTAAAACAATTGCTGCAAAAATCGGCGCCGCAAATTCAATTGAATGTTTCAGCAATTCCAGCAGGCGCTTACACTGTTTATATTACTGATGGCGAAAATAATTACACACAAAAAATGGCTATTATCCACTAATTTAAATATGAATAAGCAACAATTCTTAAAGAAGTATTTCCTGTTACTGTTATGTACCTATTTTTTATTAAAAACTGTACATGCTCAAAACGGAAGTTTTACCGCAACATTTACTTCGGCAGATGTGCGTATTAAACCTGTTACTATAAACTTTTCAAAGCCCGTTTTTAAATTTGATAGCCCTCATGGCTATTGGTTTTTAAATCCGCACAATGGCTATAAACATTTTAATACAAAGCCCGACCAGGGATATGCGGATAGAAAAGAGGAGATAAATGGCATCGCATTCATTAATTTCAATCAAAGCGATAATGATTTTGATTGTTATGAATTTAATGACAGTATTTCCTTGTCGCTGCAAAAAGATAAATTCGTCATTACACCTCCAAAATACGATCCCCAGATAGGTGATAGAAACAAACCACTTCATGTACATATCAGCAGTATCACACCATCGGAAATTTCATTTACGCTTAGTGGCGCTGCAGCTTTAACCCGTACTGAAGGTTATGATAAGGCAATCATGGGTAATATTACCGGCACCGGGCATTTTTTCCGTGAACCCCAATATGCAAAATCCGATGTATTACCTGGCTGTAATTGCGACCCTACTATTTATGCCAGTGTATTAGACGATGATAATTGGGTACGTACCACATCGGCTTGTGAAAAAGCATTGAATAATAAATTGTTCGATGCTGTACAAAAAAGCATGGCAGCCCTGTTTACAAATGTTGCAGGTACCAACAATATTAATATCAGTATGAAAGCGGGCTGTGCTGATATTACCATACCTGTGCAAGACAGGCCCTTTTGCAGCAGCGATTATTTTCACAATGGCCTTACTGCCCTGGATGCACAAAAAAAGTTATTTAGTAATGATGACCGGTTTGGGTTACGTTTTATAAGAATTGTAAGCGATGCCGCAATGGGTATTACTAATGACGCTACTGAAAATAAAAAAATACAGGCAGCAAAAATGGATTCTTTATACAAATTAATGGCAGCAAAAAAAATCACCATGGAGCAATATGGCAAAGCGCTAACAGAAGCCATGACCAATTTAAATGGCAATGCTCCAGACATAAAAAAATTAGAAGCCGAAAATAATTTGTACATCACCATCATATTTAATGCCAGCAATAAAACAGAAACAGATTTAAAATTGGCAGATAAAAATAAAACCATCGTTACGCATAATATTAAAGGGGCAGCATTTGAAATATATTCTCCCATAGCAAAAGATAGTGACGGTGACTGGATGAGCAGCAAAGAAGGTATATATTTTGGAAAATTCACGCCACCTGTTAGTGGTAATAACGGGCCGGGGTTTGACATAAAAGCAACGTCTACTTCTTATCCACCTAATGCCAATAAATTAACTATTTACAATATCATTATTAAAATGCAGGGCGGTAAAGATTTAATAGATAAAGCTATCGCTAATATCGATTTCAATGCATTACAGGATTTAATTACCAAACAATAAAACAGTTGTATGAAATTTTTTAAACTACTAGGTTTTGCAGTTTGCATTTTTTTTGCAACTAAAACACTAGCACAATATAACAACCCCGGCCAGCCCATTGTTACACAAAGCGGCTTATTAAATGGCGCTTCCGTTTTTACCGTAGAGTTTTGGGTAAAAACAAATGATAACAGAAGCAGCGATACGTACTGGCAGCGACCCTATCTTTTTGGCAACGAAACAAATGGCAACAACTCGGGAGATTTTGGTATTACCATCAATAATGGTTATATCGGTATGTATGAAGGTTTGTCCAATTTAAATACCGATCAGCAATTCCTTTCAACCAGCATTCGTGTGAATGATAATTTCTGGCATCACATTGCTGCAGTAAATAACGGGCAAACTTTAAATTTATATGTGGATGGCAATATTGTTGGTTCACTGGTAACAGGCAGACAATTGTATACCAACAGCGCACCACTTACTTTTGGTGCCGCCTCGCTCGATCATAACTTTACCGGCAATTTTAATAACACTAATTTTTCTTCACAATCCTCTTTTGGGGATGCAAGAATTTCTACTATTGCAAGGTATAGCAACAACTTTCAACCACCCAACTCCTACAGCTCTGATGGTAACACTGTTTCGGTGTATCATTTCAGCAGTCAATCCAATTATGGAAATAACAGCAACACCAATGTTGCTATTAATATGGACCCCAACCGCCCTGTAACCATTGAGCCAGGCGGGGCCATCAATAATCAATATGCGCAACCCGCCACTTTATTCATGAGCGATTCGGTGGTGTTGTATGGTAAACTATTATTGGGCAAAAAAGACTGGAGCCTGAATAATGATATTGGTATTCATTTTTTTGAAAACGGTTCTAAAAAAGCAAAATTTTTAAAACCTGATGAGATAAAGGGCTTTCAAATGGGGGATAGTTATTATGAACCTAAATTTTTAGGGCCGGGCGGATCCGTTAATACACCCTTAAAAAAAACTATTGTAAAGCGTCTAACACCTAACGGTAGTAAAATGGCATTGTATGAATATTTTAGCCATAGCAGTACAAAAAATGGTCAGGGTTATGTGGAATATAAAGATATCGACGTGCTTTTTGTTCAACTACCCAATACAAAAGATGATAAGATCTACCAATTCAACGACAATAAGTTTGTACCCAAATTTGAATCAAAAGTAAGTGCGCTTGTTGCAGATAAACCAGAGCTGGCCGAAAAAATAAAAAGTAAGAACAAAGACTATTTCTATGCCTTTGTATCGGAACAATCACACCAGAATAAAGTATGGTGGAATATAATTAATGAATACAATAAGCCCTAATCAGACAAAATATGAAAATTAAATTAGCATTGCTTACCTGCATTTGTTGCACTAATTTATGGGCACAGCAAAAACCAGATATGAGTATGGCCAAACAACAAATGGCCAACGCACAGCATCTTTTAGATTCTATAAAAAAAGCGAATCCCGAAATGCAAAAACAATTGGATGCGTATAAAAAAATGCAGCCGGGCATTCAAAAAAAGATAGACGTTGCACAAAAAAATACCCCCGACTCGCTAAAGGTCAACACAAAAATAACCGACGGGCCTACCCTGCCAACAATGCCCGACTTTGATAAACTGGCCAACACAGTAGGGCAAAGCATGCAAAGCATTGATAAATATCAAACTAATATTGCCGCTTCAAACAAAAAGGGTTTACCACAAAAATCCGCTACTCCCTTTAGTGCAACGCCCACTACAGAAACAGAAATATTAAAATGGGCAAACGCCATGTACCTGGTTGCAAAAAATAAGGCAGGTACATTTTTAGAGCCTACACTGAAAAGCACTTATTATGATACTTCACAAAATGCTGCAAGCGCCGGAATGATCATGATCGCTGCCGGCTTACCCAAATGCACCGGGCAATATCTTGTTTGTAAATATCTTTTAGATCATCCCAAAAATGCAATGGCTGCAAACGACCTGGGTATTTTTTTGCGCATTGAAAAAGATTACCCAAAAGCGATCGCCTCTTTTTTATACGCAGAAAAACTTAATGATACTTCTGTAGAGATCAAAACCAATTTGGGCTGGGCTTTCGCGTATGCCGGGGACTTCAATAAAGCAAAATCTTATTTTAATAAGGTTATAAAAATTTATCCCTATTATGGTTCGGCACTGGAAGGGCTTTCAATGATGGCTTACCAGGAAGGCGACCTGCAAACGCTTTGGAATAATCTTGCCAAACAATTACAAAACAATAGTAAAACCGGAGGCTTGGGCATAGGTGCGCCCAGCGGCCAAATGGCTTCTTTTTGTGGCGGTGTGTTAAATGAAGAAGAAATGAAAAAAATGACCGGGGACAATGGCAGTGGCGCCGATAATAGCGCCTTTGACAACCCCAATGGTGCCAACCCAAACGACCAAAGTGATGAAAAGAGCATTGACCCTGATGAGGACATTGATTACCCTTCCTACGAGCCCGACTTTCATACCGACATGAAAGATATATCAATGAAACGTTCTATCCAGGTAGTTAACGAATTCACTAAAGCAATGCAAAACGACCTTGCTTATCTAAATACTTTATTGGCTAAATTACCCAAGCCGATGCAATTTGTTAACAGCGATGGCGACCTTGAAACTATTTATAATTACGACAATGACGCTCATTATATTTTTTTTAGCAAGATGCACCAGTTGTATGAAAAAAGAAGGGCCCGCATTTTTTCCGAATCAAGAGATAAGGTCAGTCGTGCAATCAAAACCCTTGCTGCCACTTATAATGGTGTGATGGCTGCATATGGAAAAGCATTGGAGCCCTGTGGTAAAGACCCTGATTGCACGCTTAATGACGAATGCGGATGCATAAGAAGTGTTAAGTGCGATTATTTACCCAGGCTGGCTGGTACACTTAAAAATTTTGGTATGAGCATTGGTGAAATCACCACATCAGGTATGCAAAAAACCGAAGAACTGAATTACTGGTATATCAACGCCAGTTCGCCCATGTTGCAATACATTAGCGAACCTAACTGGAACAAGTACCTGAATGCAGTAAGGGAAGCGGATATCAGAAGAAGTAAATTAATTTTTATGCAAATGTACCAACAGATAATTGGCGTTTCAGAAGCTTATGTAAAACAGGGGGAAGCCATACAACCCAAAGAGGGTGAATGTGTATTTGAAGCCCGTATACCTGAGCAAAGCATTAAATCAAAATACAAAAATTTAAAAACACTGGCACCACCCTGCAAAGATTTCAGTAATAAAAATCTTGGTGGCACGGGAACCAAGATGGATGCAGGTTTTATAAAGTACGAAGACAATTGTGCCCATACCAGGTTAAGTTTAAAAATGTTTAAGCTGGGCAACGAAATTGGCGGTGATGGTGTAAAAGCCGGCGCAGAAACCGAAGTGAGTAAGTTTTGGGAAACAATGAAAAGCAAATATGTGGGAGAGGATATCACCAGAACAGGCATAGAGTTACATACTAAAGTAACTGCCGAAATTGGTGGCTCGGCAAGTGATGGCTACGAGATTGCCACTTTAAAAACTTCAGCAGGGGTCAAAGCAGAATTGGAAACCACTGTTGATTTCTTCAGGGCTTGGGGCCCTGATGGGAAGGAAATAAAAAGAGGAGTCATGTTTGATGCTTCAGCTACAGTGAGTGGCAAAGCAGGCTTTACCGAAGGATTAAGTAAAGAGGCTTTAGGTGTGGATAATGCCAAAATGGATATCCTTAACCAGGGTTTTGCAAAAGGTGGAGAAGTAAGCGGCGAATATGCGGCGGTGATGGGGCCCGACGGACAAGTAGGTGATTATGGGTTTAGTAACATGAAGGTTAATAAAACGGGCAAGTAAAATAAACCATACAAAGTATCAGGTATAGTTATTTTAAGACTAATCACAAAGGAGGCCTGCCCGCAGTTATTCCGTAGTAACGTCGTGGTAAAGCCGTAGCAACGCCGTAGTGACCCTGTGGTTGTGAACCCCGGTAACGCCGGGATATCTTTAGGGAAACAGCCAGTTAATTCAAGCAGTTATACTGAATCTTTCATGCCGCTAAGCCGGGCCTGGCAATTCATACCCTGGTACTAATTCAAAGATATGCACCGCATTATTGCAGGTAAGGGTTATGTAATTTTTCTTCTCCGATAGTAGTGGCTGGCCCGTGGCCGCTGTACACCACGGTTTCATTGGGCAAAACAAAAAGCTTTTCCCGGATGTTTTTTAGCAGTTGTTCATGATTGCCGCCCGGCAGGTCGGTACGGCCAATACTACGGTTGAACAACACATCGCCTCCAATTAAAAAATGTTGTTTAGCGCAATAAAAACAAATATGCCCGGGCGAATGGCCGGGAACTTCTATCACGGACAGGGTATCTTCCCCAATCGTTATTGTATCGCCTTCTTTTAAAAAAATAAAATTGCCGGTATAATTATCAAAAGGCATGTTATACATCAGGCCGCTGGCAGGCGCAAACTCCAGTACCGTTTTTTCTTTTTCGTGGATTTGAGCAACCAAACCATAGGTTTCGGCGATATACTTATTACCAAAAACGTGGTCTAAATGGCAGTGGGTGTTGAGCAGCATTTGAGGTTTTAATCCACTCTTTTTGACAAACCCCACCAATTGTTCTTTTTCGTCATCAAAGTAACAGCCGGGGTCAATAATAGCGCAATTATTAAACTCGTCATACAATAAATACGTATTTTCCTGTATGGGGCTGAAAACAAAGCTTTTTATTTTTAACATTCAGGTATAATTTTGATAGGTATAATTTATTACAAAACAACTAATTTTAAGGTATAAATCATACTTTACACAAAGTAAACAGACTTTGCCCAAATCACCTGAAATAAACAGGGCCGGACAAAAACAGAATTTTAGAAAAATAATTACAGATACAGATCAACAACAACACATGAAAATACCTACGAATGCTGCAGCCACCACCACTTCTATACAAGTTGAAGACTGGTACACCGCCAAGGTAAACCCTGCTATGAAGGGCATTACGACTGATAGAATTGCTGTTGCCCATTATAAAAAAAATGTTGCAGTAGCTATTGCCCTGTTGCTTTTAGCCTGTTGCCTTTTACCTGCTACCACAAAAGCCCAGGTAAATTCGGTAGAGTTTGGTAAAAACAGGGTGCAGTATAAAAAGTTTAAATGGGAGTATTATCAAACCAGGAATTTTAATATTTATTATAACCAGGGCGGACAGGAACTGGCTAAGTTTGTGGCCCAAAGCGCCGAAAAAGAATTGCCTCAAATTGAAAAGGCTGCTGAATATAGTTTACAACGCCGTGCCAATATTGTAGTTTATAACAGTTATGCCGATATGGTATCCAGTAATATTGGCCTGGGTATAGATTGGCAGAACACCAGCGGTGGCACCAAATTAGTGAACAATAAAATGGTGGTATATTTTGATGCCGACCATGCCAAACTACGTATTCAAATAAGAGGTGGCATTGCGCAGGTGTTAACTGATAATTTGTTATTTGGTGAAGACCTGGGAGAAGTGGCAGGCAACCAGGCTTTACTGGATTTGCCCAAATGGCTAACCGACGGCTATGTGGCTTACTTAGCTCAAAACTGGAGCACCGACCTTGATGACGATTTAAAAAGTGAAATACTCAGTGGCGATTATAAAAATTTTAACCGCTTTGTTTTTGCAAGGCCCGAAATTGCAGGCCACGGCTTTTGGTATTACATTGAAGAAAAGTATAAAAAAGAAAATGTTACCTACCTGCTGTACCTGGCCCGTATCTACAAAAATTTAAACAAAGCCTGTGTGCAGGTTTGCAAAAAGAAATTTAAAGAAGTGCTGGCCGATTTTATGGAATATGAGAATGACAAATATTTCAACGACATCACCAAAAGAAAAGCCTATCCCAAAGCAAGCTATATTGATGGATTTGACATTAATAAACGTTTAGACTACTTCCGTTTTAACGTAAACCCCATTAAACGTAATAACTCCTACGTGGTAATGCAATACAAAAAAGGAATTATAAGAGTTATTTACAATGATGAGGATGCCAATAAAACTTTATTAAAATACGGTGTTCGCAGTTATAAAAATGAGGTCAATCCCAACTATCCGTTGATGGCCTGGGATCCCAAGGGCACCAGGATAACGGTATTGTATACCACCGAGGGAAAAATAAATATGTTTGTGTATGATATCATTAACCGCCAAAAACAATTCAAATTAGACCTTACCAAAGAATTTGACCTGGTGCAGGAAATCAGTTATATCAATAACAGCAACACCTTACTTATTACCGCAGTTAAAAACGGGCACACCGATATTTTTACTTTAGACCTGCAAAAAGAAAAAGTAAAACAAATTACCAACGATGTGTATGATGACCGCGATGCCTCCTTTGCAGCTTTTCCCAATAAAACAGGTATTCTTTTTGCCAGCAACAGGCCAACACCCGGTGCAAAAGGTGGCGATACCTCTTTACCCAGCGATAACCATTACAATGTTTTTTTAATTACCAATTTTGGAGATAAACCGGAGCTGAATCAAATTACACAGCTATCACATTTAAAATATGGAGATGCCCGCTCGCCCATGCAATACAATCAAAATCATTTTACATTTGTAAGTGACGAAAATGGTGTGGGTAACCGTTATGCCGGCTTTTTTACCACCAAGGCGGAAGGATTGGATACGCTGGTTTTAATTGCTGATGAAATTTTACGCAACCCATCAGCAAAGCAGGTAGATAGTACTTTAAAGGTGCATAAAAAAACGGATGTGGATTCTATTGCTGTAGTGGCGGTATCTGCCGACTCTGCTTATACCTTCCCCATTACCAATTACGAAAGTAAATTGTACGAAACAAGAATTGCAGGCGATAATAACCAGGTGAGTGAGGTAACCCGCCAAAGCGATGAGAAAGTGTTGTATAAATTAAGGATCAACGAAGATGCCTTACGCCGCCGCAACATTACCGCACAGCCCACCGCATACATGAAGCAAAAAATTGCAGAGTATAAATTGGCCAATGGAGAAAAAGGCAGCAAACCTGATGCGCCACCCGTTGATACGGCCAAAAAACAAGATGACTTTTTTCAAAGTGAATTTGCCAATGAAAAGAAAGACAGTAACCGGGTTAACAAAATAGTGGACGACTCTCAACCTAAAACCGAAAATCAAAAAATTCTGGAATCGATAAAATTGTTTCCTTATAAGCCACCTAAGTTTTATGTGGAAAGCGGATCAGCAGGGTTTAACAATTCTGTATTGATCAATAAATATCAAACTTTTGCCGGTGGTGCAGGGCCAATAAAACTCGGCTCATCCACACCTCTTAATGGTTTAGTGCGTATTGGAACATCTGAATTAATGGAGGATGTTAAGATAACCGGTGCTTATAAAATATCCACTAACCTTAAAGACAACGAATGGTATGTAAACTACCAGAATTTAAAACGCAGGATAGACTGGGGTGTTTCTTATTACAGGAATGTGGAGGAAAGTGGATTTGATTTTGGAAATAACGCCATCTTATATGGCCGAACGTTTACTAATCTTTACCAGGCCAATATTGCCTATCCTTTCGATATTCATAAAAGCATCCGGTTAACTTCGGGTATCAGGTCGGATAAAGATGTGTATGGCGTAAGTAACCCCAACCCTGGCATTATACCTGCATCACTGGTTGAGCCGGATAATAAAACCCTGTATTCAGTAACCCACCTGGAATATGTTTATGATAATACCTTAAACCCCACGATGAATATCTGGAACGGGCTGCGGTACAAAGCCTATTTTGATTGGAACTACCAGATAAATAAAGTGGTTAGTGCTGATGGGCCGCAAACTTTTAATTTAGGTTTTGATGCCCGCTACTACTACCCCATTTTTCAAAACTTTATCTGGGCCGGAAGGGCAGCAGGTGATTTTAGTTTTGGCAACCAAAAACTCATTTATTATTTAGGCGGCGAAGATGGCTGGCTGATGTTTGGTTCCAACACTAAAAAAGATGGCACCAACCGTTATTTTAATGAAACCAATACACCCGCTACCGATCAGAATTATGCTTTTCAAAGCCTTGCAGTAAACATGAGGGGCTTTATACAAAACATCGCCAACGGTAATAATGCTGTTGTTATGAACAGTGAATTCCGGTTGCCGGTTTTCAGTACATTATTAAAGCGCCCTATCAACAACGCATTTCTCCGCAATTTTCAATTGGTACAATTTATAGATCTAGGTACTGCGTGGAATGGTGACTATAACAAATTACAAAGACCTACTACCTCTTACAATAACGGTGGATCTGTAACAGTTAGGGTAAAAGCAGGCGGCGTTGGCCCCTTTGCCGGCGGTTATGGCTTTGGCGCAAGAAGTACTTTACTGGGTTATTTCTTAAAGTTTGATGCCGGCTGGCCAATGAATGTTTTCTTTAAAGGAAAACCTGTACTGTATTTTGCCATGGGGTTGGATTTTTAAAGTATTTATTAAATTTATTGCATTGCCTGGTTAATGTAACCGGGCAATTTTTTTATAGCCAGGTAAAGCAGGTAGAAAAGCGTGGTCAACATTACCGTTATACCCCAGGTTTGAATATAATGCCAGGGATAAATAAACCGCTGTGCAAAAGAATACAATAAACCTACCGGGTTACGAATGATATCCCAGCTGTTCCATCTTAAAAACCTTCCTAAATAAACACCAAATGAACTTAAAAATAAAATACCGATCATCATGGCATGCACTTTTGTTTTACTAAAATGATGTGCCAGCAAATTTTCTACCCTCAGCAATGATACAAACGCCATTATTAACCCCGTTACCGATGCAGTAAACAATAACACTACGTCGTACCATTTAGGAACAGTAGTTTCCAGGTCAAGATGCAACAGGTCGGTAACAATATATAATGCATTG
>Ga0302321_100003563_pt1 | contig 13364 bp, 13 predicted proteins | sample Fen_T0_1_FD_202505 | JGI IMG/M metagenome (GOLD analysis project Ga0302321, IMG submission 202505) | Peat permafrost microbial communities from Stordalen Mire near Abisko, Sweden - Fen_T0_1 | ecosystem: Environmental > Terrestrial > Soil > Wetlands > Permafrost | place: Sweden: Abisko...
CTGTATCAAGAGTGATCCCTGAAAATAACAAGACATATCAGGTTGATTTTCTATTTGAACACGATGGCTGTAAAGTCTATTGTTTCACTGATCGTGGAAATAGAGTTTATTTTACAAATTGTAATGGAGATGTAACGAGTTTTTCGTCAGATTCCACAGAAAAACGTACGATAAATGTTATAAGGAATGTTTCTAAGAAGTAAAATAAATCATTCCATGATTTATTAAAGTATTGACCCCACCAAATTGTCGGTATAGATTTTACTGATCAGGATATATCAAGAGTAATGGAAAAATCAGATCCAGAGCTATATTACGAACTAATCTATTATACTCTTGAACATCCTGATAAGGATTATTTTATTCATCAGCATGTTGTCGATGCCTATACTGCGCAAATGGCTGACTTTAAAACTAAACCTATAGCTATCATATTCGCTTTAGCAGGCCTTTACTTATTTCTTGAGAAAGACTATTCCGGAAAACAAGTACAAATGGCTCATATTCTGATGTCAAAATATAAAAAAGTATGGCCGGCTATCAATCTTCCACATCAAAGAGGAGAAGTAACATTTTTACACGCTTTGGAAGCTCCTTCGGGCATGGAACGCGACATTATGATAAAGAAATGGTGTATTTCGGTATGGCATGCTTATGAAGAGAGTCACGAAACTATCGCTTCACTCTTGTCAGAATATTTATTTACGCCCGGGATGAGAATTTGCAGAATTAAGGACTCAGACCGCTGAGCTGATTAGTTTATTATTAATTAAACACAAGAGTTAAATTATGGATTACCGTAAAATTGGTTTCTGGCAATTAGTGATAATGGCGTTTTTGTTGAATATTATTGTTCAGTTAACCCACGAATCTGGGCATTGGATTGTTTGCGAAACACTTGGGAAAAAACCTGTCTGGGGATTCAACCAGTTGCTGCAGATGTGGGGTGATCCCCCTCCCATTCATCCGGATCAATGGATAACAACCATTTCTCCCGGTGGAGAAAAAGGATGGCTGCGGCTAGGCTCATCACTCAGCATAAATGAATTTAATATTATGCTTGCAGCAGGACCTGTAGCATCAATACTTGGAGCTATACTTGGGTTAAGTCTTATGTACTGGAATAGTGTGCCCATTACCAGACAGATGGGATTGGTTATGGCACTGACAGGCTCTTTTATAATGAGTATGTATTACCTGCGGGGCTTTTCCAGAATGGGCGGTGACGAGTATTTTTTGGCAGCTAATCTCGGAATTCATAAATACATAATTGATATCCCATTTGGCCTTTCATTTATCACTGTTTTCATAGCAGGTATACTGGCATTAGGTGATTGGAGGACAATGCTCAAATGGTTCGGAGCTCTGATTCTTGGAAGCTTACCATCAGGTTTATTAATTATGAAGGCAAATTCTATTGTCCTTGCTCAAGTCAACCTGGATAATCAACTCTTCCGTCCTCTTTTAGGGTGGTCTTTGCCGGTTATTATTGTCAATATAATAGTTTGCCTTGTGCTACTGATATGGTGGAAACAGGCAAAGGTTAGAAGTTCAATAGATTTACGATAAATCTCGAATAAAATAGTAAGGAATGTGCATTGTCAATCAAAAGGATATAAAACGACTAATTAGTCTTGATAAGATATTTGCATCAATCAAGGAGAGGTATGGAAATCCTCCTGACTGGACAAGACCTAAGGGTTTTATTTCTTTATCAAAAATTATCCTTGAACAACAGGTAAGTTTAGCCTCTGCCAATGCTCATTTTCTGAGACTCAGTAATTATTTAAATGAGTTTACTCCTTCAGACATTCTCAGACTTACCGATGAGGAGATGAGAAACTGCCATATCAGCAGGCAGAAAACATTATATCTTCGTGAGTTATCAAATGCATTAATCCGTGGTGAGATAAACCTGGATAAGATGGCAGACCTGGAGGAATCAGAAGTCAGAAAACAACTCACAGATATAAAAGGTATCGGTACCTGGACAGCCGATATATATCTTATGTTTTGCCTGCAATCAAAAGATATTTTTCCTTCAGGTGACATTGCTGTCATAAATACGGTAAAAGAATTGACCGGTATTAAGACGAAGGATGAAATAATATCACATGCTGATAAATGGAAACCATTTCGTTCACTGGCTACATATTTCTTATGGCACTACTATCTTAGCAAAAGGATGAAACTACCGTTAATGCCCACAGATTCAGCTGATCTGAAATGATCAACCTGTAGAATTTTCTACTCAAATACAACTGTTTTATTGCTATAAACAAATACCCTGTCTTCAAAAACCAGTTGCATTGCTTTCGCAAGAGCAGAAATTTCATTCTCCCTTCCTGCTCTTATAAGGTCTGAGAGAATATATGAATGATTTACTGAAATGGTTTTCTGGGTTATTATAGGCCCTTCATCAAGGTCATCTGTTACGAAATGAGCAGTAGCACCTATAATTTTCACCCCCCGTTTTAATGCCTGTCTGTAAGGATTAGCGCCGGAGAATGCTGGTAAGAATGAGTGATGAATATTAATGATTTTCAATTTAAAATTGCCGATAAATTCAGGTGAAAGAACCCGCATGAATTTGGCTAAAATCAGATAATCAGGCATGTACGGAACAATTTTAGCTATCAAATCGGCTTCAAAAGTCTCTCTGCTTTTATTCTCATGGGAAACCAAATGAAAGGGGATATCGAAGCGTTCGGTAATACTCATCAGGTCAGGATGGTTACCAATAACACATTGCACACTTGCTCCCAGAGTTTTGAAATGATTACGTGTAAGGATATCGCTCAGACAATGATGTTCTTTAGTTACCAGAACGACTATTTTCTTTTCCGGCAGAGGATTTACTTTAACAATTGCATCGGCAGGTAAAACTTTTGTTATCGCAATCTCAATGTTATAGGTATCTGAAATATCTGCCACAACGATCCTGGCAAAAAACTTATTCTCCTCCATATCAACATGTTCCCGCATGGAAACAATGTTATAACCGGCATTCGCTAAAACAGATGAGATAGCTGCAACCAGCCCTACCCCATCTTTACACTGAATAACTATGACCATATCAGAATCTTATATAATCTACCAATTATACGATTTTTATTGTTGTTATTCAAGAATCCTTGTGCCGAAAATGAACTTTTCCTTCCACCATGGGTCGTTTAAAGAAGTTATTGTTACGCCGTTAGAGGAAGATGTATGGATAAATTTATTTTCCCCGAGATAAATTCCGGAATGCGTTATAAAATCACTTGTTCTATATGTTCTGATAAAGAACACCAGATCACCTTTAATCAGTTCATCGGTTCCTGTTATCACTTTGCCAAACCTGGCCTGCTCTTCAGATTTATGCGGCAGGATTATTCCGTATTTGGCAAATACTGCAACCAGCAATCCTGAGCAATCTATGCATTTCATAGTTGTCCCTCCCATACAATGAGGTACACCAACATATTTTTTAGCAGTCATTATAATCTCATCTGCACTGATATTATGTACTTTTATCTTTTTTTCAGTCCCTGAGTTCAGAAAAACGTTCAGCTTTTTCTTTTCAGAATGACTTTCCGCATTCAGAAATGACGATTCACGATAAGTATGTCTTGAACATGAGGCATTAAGCAACTGACATACAATAACTAACAGAATAATATTTTTTGCTTTAGCTTCAAAAAGTACTCTCATTTTAAGATCTCCTGCTATTTGGCGGGGTAAATGTGATGATTTTTTTCATATTTAAATAACTTACTCAGATACCTCCGTAGATTGAATCAGTAATTAGCCTGGTTGTGAATGTTTCTCTTGTGTTGGTATAAAATCTCATTACTTTTGTTTATTAGCTTTCTTGTTACAAAAAATATAAACTATGACATATAAATTCTGCCGGTTTGGATCAATCATATTATTATTGTTAATCAGTTCATTTTGCAATGCCGGCGATATCGTTATTAATAACAATACGGTTGATAAAGTTATCACCTTCGGCAATAATAAAATTATGATCACCCTAGACTATAACGGGAAATGTAATATTTCCGTATTAGAAGTCAACGGACAATCTGTAATTTCCGAACCTTCAGGTATTTTCTCAGCGATAAAAACTTCAACCGGAACTTACTCAACACTTAAAATTTCATCGGTCCCTGCAATAAAGATTGGGAAAAACAGTGTAACAGTGAGTAATATAAAATACGGCAACAATGTGGAATCGGTTATAGAAAACTGGAAGTTTCTTATTACCGACAACGATATCAGATTTGATATTGAAAGAATTTTTCCAAAACCCTTAAGCATTGAGGAGGCGGCATTCCCTTCATTTAATTTCTACAGTATAAAAACATGGGATGGTGCTTTTCTTGGATATGGCGGATTAGCATGGTTCTATTTGTTTAATCAGAAACTTTGCACATATGGAGTCCATACTGACTGCTCTGTTTTTTGGAACAGCAATACAGGCAATGCTTTAAAAGTTACTGTTTCAGTAAAAGGGAAACAGGTGGCAATGAAGTATAGCAGATCTGATAAAGACAATCTTATTTTTAATATTTCGATTTCTGACAGCGAACTGACCTCCAGGTATGAAGTTGAAAAAAGGAGCAGGTTTATCAGGGGAAAGACCGATGTATGGGATACTTTCAATGTACCGGCAGGAAAATATGTTCAGACTATTTCACTTTCGTATATAAATTATAATGAAGCATATAACAGGGGCAATTTTGTGGGAGAAAACGGAAAACAGGTGACTTCATTATTAAATACAATTGCAAGGATTGGTGTTATTGATGAAAAACATTTTGGAGCCAACAGCTGGCACACGCCATATGGCCCTATTTGTCTGCATGAACAGTATATTGCCCAGTTTGCCATTGGAATAAATGATCACAATTATACCGATGGATATAAAAGATGTCTTGATTTTTATCGCGATCATGCCATTAAAGCTGATGGACGGGTGATATCACGCTGGGCATATCTCAATGAGGATGCTATGGCTGGAACAGTAACAAAGGAGGGCTTCTACGAAGCTCAGTGGGGATACCTGATGGACTCAAATCCTGATTTTGTAACAAATGTATCGGACCTCTATAACCTGACAGGCGATTTGAAATGGGTTTCAAACTTTAAAACCTCTTGTGAAAAGGTGTTGGATTATATGTTAAAGCGAGATTCTAACAGCAATCATCTGGTAGAAATGATGACTGATTCTCAATCCGAAAAAAGAGGCAGTGACTGGATTGATATTATATGGGCTTCTTACGAAAATGCATTTGTGAATGCAAAATTATACCATGCACTGACTTTATGGGCTGATGTTGAGAAACAATTAAATAATCAGGAAAAGGCTAAACTTTATTCATCCTTTGCTGCCGAACTTAAAAGGAGTTTTAACAAACCAACTACAGAAGGTGGCTTCTGGAATAAAAACAATAAATGGTATGTACACTGGCTTGATAAAGATAAATCTGTACACGGAGACAATCTTGTGGTTCCTGTTAATCTGATGGCCATTGTATATGGCTTGTGTGACGACACCTTAAAACGAAATAAAATTCTTGATAAAATTGAAGAACAAACCCATAAGGAAAATCTTTTCTTCTGGCCTATATGTTTATATCCATATGCCGTAGGAGAAGGGAATGACTGGCAATTTCCTTTCCCTGCTTATGAAAATGGTGATATATTTCTATCATGGGGAGGCATTGGCGTTGAAGCTTATGCCGGTTATAAACCTGACCTGGCCTTGAAATATGTGGATAACATTTTGAATCAGTATGATAAGGACGGTTTGGCTTACCAGAGATACGGCAGAATCAATCAGGATGGACTCGGAGATGATATTCTCTCGGGAAACAGTCTGGCTATTGTGGGGCTTTACAAAGCAATCTATGGCATTAATCCGCTTTATAACAGGTTATATCTTAACCCGCATCTTCCGGTAAAATTATCAGGTACTGAGCTGCTATATGATTTCAGACAGAACAAAATTAAAATCGGGCTGACTGTAAATAGTTTCTATGTATCAAATAAACAGTTTAAGTTGATATCAAAAAGAGATTTTGGCTTCTTTTCTGAAAGGAATGAACTTTTATACTTTGACAGGAAGAGTGAATTATACTCACTTAAAGCCCGGACTTCTGAAGATATTTCACTTGAAATAGAAAAATGGGATTCCGATGAGTATTCCTGGATGCAATCTTCTGCGAATGAACAAGGGAAAATATCCTATGTAATAAATGTATCATTCCCCGACAGTTTCTATACGATTAGCGATGGGGATAAAAAGATGAATAGCAAAAGCGATAATAATGGGGAATTGAAATTCGACGTTAAATCTGGTAATAAAACAATCAGCCTAAGCAGGAATATTAACCTCCGTCTGGCAGAAAATATCAAAAATAAATAATTTATGTTTTAAAGGTATATCAGAATTATACTATCAATTGTCTTGTTGATTTTATTTACGTTATCTGAGATTATTGAGAGCGATGGATTTTTTGTCTGCCCGCCGGCAAGGTTTTTCAGAAGAATTTAACAGCAGGATGGGCGTTGGACCAATTGAAACTCTTGGGAAATATGGTCTTGAGACAGGCGGCAGTACCAGAAACTGGAGTTTAATGGGAGAGATTAATCAGAAACAAACCCGGTTACAGGACAAACCGATCAAGATCGAAAATCTTTCAGATGAGTCAAAATCAATAATAAGAGCATATTATCCCATGCTTTTTGGAAAAAAGAAATAGATGCTCCATTTTCTGGAGCATCTTCCTCACGACCGTTCAGAAGTTCAAATCCGATAAATAACTATCAGACCAGAACAGCTTCAAGTTTTATTGTTGTTCCGGTCAGGGCTTTTGAGACAGGGCAGCCTGATTTAGTCTTTTCGGCTATTTCCTGAAATTTTTTATTATCTATTCCCTTGACTTTTCCGGTAGTTTTCAGTAAAATTTCAGTAATGCCGAATCCATCGGTAACTTTTGCAAGAGTAACCTCTGCAGCTGTTTCAATTCGTTCCGCAGTATTTCCAGCCTGATCTAGAGCGTGAGCCAGTGCCATCGAAAAGCAGCTTGCCAGGGCTGCCCCGATCAATTCCTCCGGGCTGGAAGAAGATTTATCATCCTCAAAACGTGATGAAAATTTTGTTTTACCTTCATAGCCGCTCGTCTTTAGGGTATACTTTCCACTTCCTTTCAGAAGGTTTCCATCCCAGCTGGCATTAGCATAATGTTTACTCATAGCATTTACAATTATAAATTTTAAAAGTTTTCAGAGGAATAACGATTTTTCCTGTTTTATGAAACTATAACAAATATAAACAGGAAAAAGTTTATTCTTATGCTAAAGATTTTTATCAGGATAATTTTCATTTTACTTCAACTAATATGCCTGTTATTTGTTAGTTAATTGAATGCAGAAACACTGATTATGAAAAAAATATTAATGGTAGCTATAAGTGTTTTCATATTTGCTGTCGGTTGTGATAAAGATAAAATTGATGAAAACTTTATGGATGATACCTCAATACCAAATATTAACGGAAAATGGAAGGTAGTATCATATGAAGATTTCGAAAAAAACTCAATAACAGTAAAAACCGACGTCGATTCATGGAATGGAATGAATGTAATTTTAACTTTTGCCAATGATTCACTCTGGGGATATTGTACTACCAATGCTATGACCGGGAAGTATAGTTTATCAGGACGAGATATCCATATAATTAGCTACGGAGGAACAAAGATAGGACAACCAGAATGGGGAAATATGTTCATAAAAGTTTTTTACGACGTTGAATCATTTGCCATAAATGATCATAACCTCAGGCTTTACTATGATGATTCAAAGAAAAGCGTGACCATGACGCGCGAATAAAAAAGCACAGAGCACAGTGCTAAGTGCTATTATCCACCGGAATCTAAAATAGCAGTTTTTATAGATTTTCATAGCAATGGCGAAATAAAATATCTCTTTACATACCTTTCTGAGATGTGATTCACCCGTATAATTCATCCATTTACCGATAAAGTATTTTTGAAGTATCTTTGCTGATATACTTTTATGTGCAATTCTAAAAACTATAAACACCACTATTATGAAAAAGATTTTGTTCTCATGTGTTGCCGTAATTTCATGCATATCTGTTATGGCACAGAACGGTGCAATCCTTAAGATGAACCTTGAGAAGAATAAAGTTTACAGGTTCAAATCCGCTTCGGAGCAGACTATTACACAAACGATTAACGGTAATCAACAGAATATAGATTCCAGGACCAGTAGTACAGTTTCTATTAAAATGATCGATGCTACTGCCGATTTTATAGTGGCAGAAGTACGTTTCGATACAATTATATATAATACAAATTCGATGGGTAAAACCTCAATTATAAGCTCTGTCAGCGAGGGTGATATCAAATCGTCAGAAACGGCAGCCGTGATGTCATATATCATGAACAAGTTAAGCAAGAATGCCATGTATATTAAAATGGATTTTGCGGGGAAGGTTCTTGAAATTGTGAATTCAAAAATGTTGTCCGATGTAATTATGAGAGACACAAGCTCTATTACCCTTACCGGAATGATAGGTTCAGGTGTAAAAACACAGATAAAAAATACAGTCAGCGATAAAACATTAAAAACTATGGTCGAAGCCTTTACCAATTATCTACCCGGCAAACAGGTATCCGTTGGTGATAATTGGAATGTAACTGTACAGGTAAATTCGGGTGGAATGTTTCTTGATATTTTAACCGGATACCATCTCGATGGAATCAATGGTAACAACGCAAATATAACCGCTGAATCAAATATTAAGGCAGCCGTGAATGCTGATCCTATGCTTGCCGGTGGTGCTAAAATTACTTATGACGATTTAAAAGGATTAAGTAAATCAAACATGGTTATTGACATCCATACCGGTTTACTAATTGAAGATAAAGCAAAAACACATATTGCCGGAAATCTTTCAATCAGCGGTCCCGGATTTAGCATGACAATGCCAATGGATATCAATGGAGATACGAAAGTTATTGCAATACAGTGAGCTTAAAAAAAAAATGAAAAATTTTATTGTATGGTTATTTCTGTTAACCTCCCTTACTGCTCAGGCACAAAACATTAAGGGTAAAGTATGTCTCGAAAAAGATAAAACACCTGTTCAGTTTGCGTCGGTAGGTCTGGTTCATCTGCCTGATTCTGTAATGACAACAGGCGTCATAACATTAACTGACGGCGGTTACATATTCGAAAAAGTAAAACCAGGAGATTATTTCATGAAGGTAAGTTTCGTCGGATATAAAGCAGGTGGAAAAAATGTTGCTGTTGTTGAAGGAAGAGGTGAAATCGCTGTTGATACTATCTATCTGACGGAGATCACAACAAGTTTAAAGGAAGTAACTGTAACAGCCGAGCGTATCAAAGGCAAAGAAATGGTTGACCGGACTGTTTATGCAATTCCTGATGTAATAGCCAAATCTTCGAATAACGGGTATGATATTTTAAAGAAAATACCGCAGGTTAATGTCGATTTTCAAAACAATATAACGCTTAACGGAAGCAGCAACTTTATTATCCAGGTGGATGGTAGACAACGCGACAGGGATTATCTTAATAAGCTTCTTCCTTCTGATATTCAAAGCATTGAGATTATCAGCAACCCATCAGGTAAATATGAAGGCAATATCGATGGGGTAATAAACATTATCCTGAAAAAAGAAGCACGTTATGGTATGAACGGTAACGTCGGAATCGGAATTAAACCGTTTAATAAACCCACCATTCAGGCAACCGGTAGTCTCGATTATTCCATGGGAAAAATAACTTTTTATGCAACAGCATTTGATTATTCACAAAAGCTGAGAATCAGTACTTCGAATATCACTAATTTTAAGGCGATTGATTCCACGACCAACCTGTCGGGTAAAGGCGGTATAAAAATGTCAAGTTATTCGGTTAACACCGGTTTTGATTATTACATGAACGATAAAAACAATCTTAGTTTTAATATCAGTTATAAACCAATAGATCAGGATGTTGATATACCTTCCGAAACAATTCTGTTAAAAAATAATATCCCCCTGAATACTATTTCATCACTCACAACGAATACTATGCATAGTGATGAAACTTCAGCGTCGCTGTTTTACAAAAAGACATTTAAAAAGCCTGTACAGGAATTTACTGCTGAGACTAATTTGTACTGGTTCAAATCAAACACCATAAGTGACTTTACAAATACCAGGTACCTCTATGATTCCGATTCCCAGGTCAGTACTTATTCCCGACTTGAGGATGATATAAACCAGAGGAATTACTTGTCTGTCAAACTGAATTATGTCCAGCCACTCGGCATGTCTGCGAAAATTGAAACAGGATATCAGTTATATTATCAGCAGATGAGCTATCTTTTTACTATCAATAATCAGGAATCAGATAACCTGTTTGAATATAATGAGTTTCGTAATTCTGTTTATGGAGGGATCACTTATAATTTGAAAAAGATCGGATTTCAGGCTATGCTCAGGATAGAAAACAGCCATATCAAAGCTGATTCGGTTACCCAGCCAAATTACGCCTGTTTTCTCCCCTCAGTCAACCTGCAGTATAAATTTTCGGCTTCCCATAATTTAAAATTTACCTATAACCGGAGAATTAACCGGCCCGGGATCTATGATATGGATCCCTACTATAAAATCAGCCAGAATTATGATATCTCCCAGGGTAATCCAAATCTGAAACCGGATTATCGCGACCGTCTGCAGCTTACTTATACATGGAACTTTGGAAGCAACTATTTTTCACCAAATATCTATAAAGAATTTTATTCTAACAAGGTAGGGAAGGAATATCAGGTAATATCCAATCCCCTTACCGGCTCTCTGACTACTTTTACCAAGCCTTTTAATCTGCTCAGCGGATATGAGACTGGTGCAGGTATTAATACTATGCTCTGGTATGTGAATATCAATGCAAGGATCTATAAAGGACATATCAATGAGTATACTGGTCAATCAGCAACGATACCTGGCCTGGATTATTTTTCTTACAGTATAACAAGCTATGCCTTTGCACCACTCGACAAACAAAAGAAGACTACTGCATTTATTTTCATGAGTTATAACGGTGTTGACAGAAATGCACAAAGCAAAACCTACAGTATCCCATTTTATGGTATAGGCGCCCAGAAACAGATAAAGGATCATAATATCGGCATATTCTGGCTATTGCCCTTCTCAGGTAATATCAAATTTCAAAAAACTATAACTGAGACTACTGACTTCTATTCACAAAATATTACAGGATTTGATGTTTCAAATTTTATAATGTTCAGCTATTCATATAAGTTCAACAAGGGCAAAAATGTTAAAAAGCTCGACCATAAGGTAGAAGTGGAAAGCGATAGTAAAAGCCAGACCATAGGCAGATAGTTGTTTATACAGTTCAGAGAAAGTTTATGTAATGATTTATAAGATTACTATCTTAGAGCCAATAATAGATGGTTTTATCGAATAATCTATCATGTCCATGAACCCAGTCAGTAATTTAAAACCAGGAGATAATTTGATTTTCAAATCTCTTCTGGTTCTTTTTATGCTCTTTAGTTCGTCTGTTTCATATTGTCAGTCTCCTCCGGATTTAGGGTAGATGGGGAATTAGTTGGTGTGTGGTGATGATATGAGTTCAGAGGACGAAAAAATTTGGATATAATATAAAATTAAAAAAACAGGAAATGGAAAATCCTGATAAAGTCAAAATTGAACAGATAATACTAAACCGTAAAAAGGCACATTCATACCTTTCGAAAAAATCGAAAGTATACAAGTCTTTCACGGATATGGAACAAAAGACCTATAAAGACGGAGAGTTGTCAAAGAAGCAAAAAGAATTAATAGCGATAGGTATTTCTGTCGTAAAGAATTGTGAGTCATGCATGGAATGGCATATAAAACAAGCTCTTGATGACGGCGCTAAAGAGGAAGAAATTTTAGAAGCTCTTGAAGTTGGAATTGAGATGAGCGGAGGTTTAGGAACTGTTTCTGCAAGATTTGCCTTAAATGTCCTGGAATATTACAGAAAAGATTAAAAATGATTCAGAAATAAATCGGAGAATTTTAATCTTTTATCTTGTAGCTAGTTGAAAAGTTCAGTTTAATTTCCGAAAATATCATACGCAATGCAAATAATCGATTTGACATCCGAATATGAAAAACAGTACTTCTGTTGTCTGGAAGACTGGTCAGACGAAGTAAAAGAAGCAGGGGATCATAAAGCCTGCTGGTATGGCAAAATGAAAGATAAAGGGCTTAAAGTAAAACTTGCCCGCGATGAAAATGGGGTGATCGGTGGCATGATACAATACCTGCCAATTGAATTATCATCATTTGAAGGCAATGACTTATATACTGTTTTATGTATATGGGTTCATGGGCACAAGCAGGGTATTGGAAATTTTCAAAAGAAGGGTATTGGGAAAACTCTAATAAAAGCTGCGGAAGAGGATGTGAAAGATATGGGGGCCAAAGGATTGGTAACCTGGGGGGTAATCCTGCCTTTTTTTATGAGATCCTCATGGTTTAAAAAACATGGATATAAAGTTGTTGACAGAGACGGAATAATGAGATTATTATGGAAACCTTTTTCTAATGATGCGGTACCTCCTGCATTTATTAGACAAAAGAAAAAGCCCGAATTAAATGCGGGAAAAGTGAATGTTTCAATGTTCTTAAATGGCTGGTGTCCAGCACAGAATATGTCTTATGAAAGAACAAAAAGAGCAATGGGTGATTTTAAGGATAAAATAGAACTCCGCGAATATTCAACATTTGACATAGATACCCAAAGAGAATGGGGAATTTCAGATGCAATATTTATCAATGGAAAAAAGATACAGTATGGACCTCCCCCATCATATAAAAAAATCAGGAGACTTATTGAAAAGAAGGTCAGAGTGAATAAATAGAAAAGAAAAACCATATTTAAGACCATATTTCAGGATTTCAGTTTTGTGACCTGTAGACCTGGTATAACCGACGACATATAATAATTAACCTGGCAATAAATGATATCTATAAATAATTACATAAAGGGGTTTAAAAAAATATTCCCGGATCAGAAGAATCTTCTACCATGGGAAATAACAGCAAACCTGGAAGCCATATTAAATATCCTACTCCTGAAACTAGATATGAATTTTGAAATTAAAAATGGAATTGCGATTCACAAATCTGCAACCATTGAAAACGGAGTTATTTTGAAAGCCCCTATAATAATCTGTGAAAATTGCTTTGTCGGAGCACATGCCTATCTTAGAGGCGGAGTTTACCTGGGGGAATCATCTGTCATCGGACCTTCATGTGAAATTA
>Ga0302321_100003565_pt1 | contig 13356 bp, 11 predicted proteins | sample Fen_T0_1_FD_202505 | JGI IMG/M metagenome (GOLD analysis project Ga0302321, IMG submission 202505) | Peat permafrost microbial communities from Stordalen Mire near Abisko, Sweden - Fen_T0_1 | ecosystem: Environmental > Terrestrial > Soil > Wetlands > Permafrost | place: Sweden: Abisko...
CCTTTACCCGGGAGCAAAAGCTACAGCTCTTATTTTTTCACCTTGCCAAAACCAAATCAACTTCTTTAATTGCCTATTGCATTCAATATGGCCTCGATAGAAATGATCATGACGGGGTGCTTTGGATGTTGAAAAGTTTGGAAAAGGATGACGAATCGATCATTACATTTATATATGGCGAAATTGTTTTGCAGTTGGTTAGATCCATATGAAAATCCGTTAACCCAGCGCAAATGAATTTGTTTATGCAAGCCGGGCAAACAACATTTAAGTTTTGCGATTGTGTAAGAGTAAACTGAGTAAAATAGCGAGGGGGTGATGGAAAGCACCCCCGATTTTATCCATGTAAAAAGTAAATAGGCCAGCTTACCAATTATTGAAAAGTAAATAGGCTCGTTATAATTAAAATCAATGCCGCTTTGATCAATTTATTTAGTATTGCATAAGCAGTGGCGGTATTGCATTTGACACAGTAACGGGCGTAGTTCAGTTTTATTCTTCAAAAAGGGTATTACAGCAATAATTCGACGTTTGTCGATGACGGTAGATTTTCTCAGCCCTTAAGTTTAAATTCTAAACCTGGGATGTTTACCGGGTAAAAAGATTTTTTGTGACTGCTGAAAAATATTATCTTTAATTACGTTACAACCTTTCTTTTATGGAGCCTGCACTTGATTTGCCTTCTCTTAAAATATTATTACTGGATGATCATCTGCTGATACTAAAAGGATTTAGTGAAATCCTGAAAAGTATGTTGCCGGATAGTGCCATTAAATTTTACACTTCAGTAGAAAAAACGAAAGAAGAATTATCCCGGGAAAAATATGACGTGCTATTTAGTGATTTGATGATGCCGGGCGTAAATACAAGAGAGTTCATCACCTTTTGTAAAAAAAAGTATCCTGAAATGATCATTATCATTTTAAGTGGCATACTGGAAATTAATGTGGTAAAAGAATACCTGAGCCTTGGTGTAAATGGGTTTATTTCAAAAGTAGTAAGCCAGGAAGAAGTTAAACTGGCTTTGGAGTCCACACACAGAGGTGAAACATTTGTAAGTTCCAACTTAAGCGGCAAACTTGCTTTTAGTTTATTTGCTGCCGAAAAAACCAGCCTTACCCAGCGGGAACTTGAAATATTACGGTTGATTGCTGCAGGCCACTCTGTTGAAAAAACTGCAGCTTTATTAAATATAAGCGCTTTTACTATACTGGCGCACAGAAGAAGTATCATGAAAAAACTAGACCTGCATTCAGGTGCAGAGCTGGTAAAATATGCTTTTGAAAATAATTTGAATTGAGTGATTAATGGTATAAGAAATGCCATTTGCCTGCATTGCAGTGTATCAATAACCCTGGTAAATAGGTATATGAAAAATAGAATGCTGATGGTGCTGTTGTTATTTATTCCCTTGCTTGCAGCGGCTTCTGGTAAAGAAACAAATAACAGGCCGGCTGTTTTTGCCGCAAAAAAAATGCATGGGGAAAATAATTGGACAACATCTGCAAAACTAAAGCTAACATTTACGGATACCGCAAAGCGTTACAATATTGCGGCATATGGCGCAATTGCGGATGGTAAAACGCTTAACAGCAAAATGATACAGGCTGTAATTGATGAGTGTGCAAAAAAGGGTGGGGGAACCATAGTGGTACCCAAAGGAGAGTTTTTAACGGGTTCACTCTTTCTGAAACCCGGTGTTAACCTGGAAATACAAGCGGGTGGAGTGCTGAAAGGCTCTGTCGATATTAACGACTATCCAAAACTGATGACCCGTATTGAAGGCCATTTTGAACCGTGGCCCGCTGCGCTTTTAAATGCCGATAGGGCTGATCATCTTCGAATAACCGGGTCCGGTACACTAGATGGAAGCGGTGAACCTTTTTGGAAAGAGTTTTACCACAGGCGGGATATCGATAATAAAACCACCAACTTAAATGTAGAACGCCCACGCCTCACCTTTATTCAAAACTCCAAAGATGTAATAATAAGCGGCGTTAACTTTAAAAATTCCGGGTTCTGGAACTTGCACCTGTACCGGTGCCAAAATCTTACCGTGGATAATTGCCGTTTTACAGCATTGAACGGGCCCAAGCCCAATAATGCACCCAGCTCTGATGGTATTGATGTAGATTGCTCGCAGGATATTACCATTAGTAAATGTTTCTTTTCGGTGGGTGATGATTGCATAGCATTGAAAGGAACCAAAGGGCCTTTTGCCATGCAGGATAAAGATAGTCCCCCGGTAGAACGCATTCATATTCTCGATTGCATATTTGAAGCGGGCGGCGGTATTGTAACCTGCGGAAGTGAGGCTACCATCGTACGTGATGTGAATGTAGAGCGTTGTATTACGCGTAAACCCACTGTACTGCGTTTAAAACTGCGGCCGGATACACCGCAGCAATATGAAAACATTTCCTTAAAAGATATCACGATGGAAGGCGCAGGTGTAATTTTTAATATCGCCCCATGGTCGCAGTATTTTGACCTTAAGGGACAATTACCGCCTAAATCTATAGTGCGTAATATAACCATCAATAATGTAAAGGGTACAGGTAGCTCTTTAGGCAAAATTTCAGGCAACCCTGGAACTGACTTTGGTGACATTCTGTTAAAAAATGTGGATGTGCAACTAAAAAGCACCACATTAGAAATGGCCGATTTAAAAGGATTAAAGTTTGAAAACGTTATGGTTAACGGGGTGCAAATGGCCACACCAGCTGCAACCACAGCTCCTGTAAAAGCACCTTAGACTAAAAACATGTATTCGATGCTGTCACTTATCGGCAGGTAAGTAACAGCATCGAATACTCCAATTCTAAAAATAAACAACAAACAAATAATTGATCTCATTAATTGGCATACCAGTTGGTTTATATGGTTATCTTTTTCCCGGCAACATTAATATAATGGTAATGGAATTGTATGCTACAAAAAGGTATCGGCTTCTTACTTTCTTGCTGGGCATGATCCTGATTTTTGAATGCATTTATTGTATTTTGTCCCTTTCGTTTTTAAATGCAATAAAAAGTAATAGCAAATTGTATGCAGCAATCTCCCTGGCTGCTTATGTTTTAATTTTGGTGATGGGCTTGTGGATGGTGGCAGAAAAAAAGAGTAACGAAAAAGCTACGCATCAGAATACAATTTTCAGGGGTGTTTTTAATATCGTTATTCATCCGCAACAGATACCATTTTGGGTAGTGGCGGGCATTTTATTAAGCAGGGCATTTCAATTTAATATCTATAACCTGTCTTTTGAAGCGTTTGTATTATTTAATGCTATTGGTACGCTGCTGGCAATGTTGTTGTATATGATCTTTGGCAACAGGCTATTAAATTACCTTAAAGTAAACATTGCGTTCTTCAATAAAATTATGGGTGCCGGGTATATTTTACTGGCCCTATATCATTGGTTATTGGCTTAAATAAATTATAAAATCATTAAGTAAAAATAAAGAAATGAAAAAAATACTATTGTTATTAAGCCTTGCCTGTATCATTTTTTCTTTCACCAAAAGAGAAATTAGCTGGGTGGCAATAGGTGATTCTATAACTTATTTAAACGATCATCCCGATGAAACCGGTAACCGTATTACAAGTGGTTATATGACCAGGGTTGTAAGGGCATTGCCCAATATTCATTTTATTAATCAGGGGCATAATGGCTGGACCGCCAGCCGTATGGCTGATAATATTGAAAAACTTGGATTGGTAAGGGCAGATGTGTATTCTGTTTTTTTGGGCACCAATGACTGGTGGCATTCAAATAGGATTGGCCTTTTTTCCGACTATCAAAACAGTACAGGTAGTGGTACACTCTACGGTTCTTTTCGCATTATTATCAATAAACTTCGTAGCCTTAATCCCGATGCAAAGATCATTTTGATAACGCCCATGCAGCGGTCGGATTTTGTTTATATCAACAATCCAAAAAATAATGCCTATGGTTCATACAAAGAAAAAGATGGTCAAACTTTAGAACAATTTGTTACCGCAATCGACAGTATTGCCAGCTTTGAACATATTAAATTGGTAGACCTCTATCATAAAAAAGGCATGGCAGTAAAAGACCTGGTGCAATACAAAAAATTAAAAGATCCTGAAACAGGTGCCTATAAAAATTTTGCCTATCCTGATTATATTGGTGTTCCTTTCAATCCTGAAACGGATGACTATCCCTACCCTGTTGATGCTATTGCTATTACTTATGATGGACTACACCCTTCGGATAAAGGTTTTGATATGATTGCCCGTATGCTCATCAAAATCATGAAAAAGTATTAGCGTATTGAGAAAGCGTATCATTTTTTTTGGTTGCATAAAGTATTTTATGCTGAAAAATTTTACATTATTGAAGCGTGTAAATCGGCCCTTTTATTTTATTTCGTATTGTGGAAGATCTTTTCAACAATGGATTCCAAAGCGCAATAGAAGTAACTTATTTTGTATACAGCTGTTGCTGTTTTAAGTTAATAAGTTTTATATTGTATTGGCAAATCATGTTGTTATTAATTAAACTCCAAAAACGGTATGAGAATTTACCCGCTTCTTTTTTTATTGTTTACAGGATCAATATCTTTTGCACAGGATACTACATATTATTCCGTTGTAGGCAAAGGAAAATTAAAAGGCGGGCAAAAGGTTTGGCAAAGCGGCCCCAATGACTATCATTATGCATATCAGTATAATGACCGTGGCCGCGGTGATAGTACTACCACAGTCGTTCACATTAATTCAAATGGTACAATCAGCAACCTTAGTATTACCGGCGTCGACTATTATAAGAATCCGTATGCAGAAAATTTTTCTGTAGAGGGTGATTCTGCAGTGTGGATTGTTAACGGCGTACGCAAAACAAAGCATTACGATAATGAAATGTACCTCACTAGCCCTGCACCCGCCAGTTTTGCATTATTTATTCAATGGGTATTGAAACAGCAAAACAGGAAGGGAGCAATATTACCTGATGGCTTTATACATGCGGACGCACCTTTACTTGAAACAGTATTGGTAAATGGAAAAGCGGAACAGTTGAAACTGGTGGCTCTTTATTTTGATCCATCACCGTCTCCCTTTTATGTATGGTTAACCAATGACGGTCAGTTTTTTGCAATGGTAAACTCATGGACATCCAATATAAAAAAAGGCTTTGAAGCTACTGTTGATACGTTACTTATTTTACAGGAAACTGCCGCGCAAAGTTTTTATGAAAAGGGAGTTAAAGATAATTCTGCTCCATTACCCGGTAAGATCATATTTACACATGCCAGTTTGTTTCAGTCGGCAACTGCAACGGTTAAAAAAAATATGACGGTAGAGGTAATACAGGGAACTGTCGTTGCGGTACATCCGTCTGATGGCCCGCTGGTAAAAATTATAAAACCAGATAGTATCATTGATTGTAAAAATAAATTTTTAATGCCGGGCGTTTGGGAAATGCATGGCCATTTTGCAAAGGAAGAGGGGATACAATACCTGGCGGGTGGTGTTACCCATTTAAGGGACATGGGCAATGATAATATCCTGCTTACTTACAAAAGGCAAATTGAACACAATACATTACTAGGCCCCGATATAAGTTACCTGTCTGGTTTTATTGATAAAGAAGATCCATTCCAGGGACCTACCGGTACTATAATCCGCACTTTAGACGAAGGAATCAAAGCTATTGATGAATACCACAAACTGGGCTATGGGCAAATAAAATTATACAGTGCCATTAAGCCGCAGTGGGTGGCGCCAATGGCAGCCCATGCGCATAAACTTGGCATGCGCATCTGTGGCCATATTCCGGCATTTATGACAGCAGAACAGGCTATCCGTGAAGGTTATGATGAAATAACCCACATGAATTTTATGTTCCTGAACTTTATGTCGGATACTATTGATACCCGCACACCGGCACGTTTTCGCCTGGTAGGAGAGCACGGGGGGGAGCTGGACCTGCAAAGTAAAAAAGTAAAAGACTTCATCTACCTGTTGAAGAAAAAAAATATTGTACTTGATCCTACTATAAATCTCTGGCAGGGTATGTTTGATGAATTTAAAGGCGATACCAGTAATTACATCAAGCCGGTAGTATCCTGGCTGCCGCAGGAATACCTTTCTAATTTGGAGATACAAAGCCCTTTTGGTACTGATGCTGATAAAGCAAATTATAAAGCTGCTTTTGCCAACATGCTTAAGATGCTGAAGCTATTATACGATAATGGTATTTTACTGGTAGCGGGCACCGATGGTGGCGAAGCCAATGCATTACATCACGAACTTGAATTGTATGTGCAGGCAGGGGTACCTGCTGCACAGGTTTTGAAAATAGCTACTTATAATGCAGCAACTGACTGTGGCTTACAAAACAAATACGGTATTGTTGCAGCAGGCAGGGCAGCTGATTTTATTTTAATTGATGGCGACCCAACAAAAAATATCAGTACCATAAGAAGAGTAGAGTGGGTGGTAAAAAATAATCTGCTGTACCTGCCTAAACAATTAATGGCAACAATGGGTTGGAAATATTATTACTGAGTAAACAATTGAAATATTGCTGCTCATAATCAGGGTTGATATTATAGTCCAGCTATTCCATTGCTTTCGTTTAGGTTCGCAAACATTAAATTATTAATGCCATAGCTAACCAATACTTTGAGTCAATTCAAATATGTTGTCTTTCTTATTCTGCAGCAATAATTATTGTGCTACAAAAGTACCTTTTCCGGCGGCATAGCCTTTTACGGCATATTGCAATATATACAGGTAGCAGGGTGTCATCAGTGCAAAAAATACCAGTTGAAAATTATAATCCTCTTTTAAACCGGCAAATGCTTTTGGAATTAGAGCACCGCCTGCAATGCCCATGATGAGAAGTGCCAAACCTTTTTCGGTAAACTTTCCAAGCCCGCTGACAGCTAAAGGAAAAACGAATTTTATTAACGTTATAAATAAAAAAGCTGATTGTTATAACCGCGTTTTTGTTGTAAGCAATATTATTTTGCTGATACTAGAAAATTTTTTATCAATTGCTGAAGTTGCATTTCTTTTTGCATCAGCTTTTGTAATAGTGTAAGCTGGTTGCCAGCCCTTACAAAATTTTGCCCTTCGTACTTTGAGCCATAGTATACATCGTTGTTAATATAATCGGTAAGAAAACGCATGGCCTGCATGTAGATCATAAATTTGCCGGCGTATACAAAATGATTCTTTTCTTCTTCACTCAGTTCATTCATCAGCTGGCCAAGGTAGCCTTTTGCAATGGCCATAAAATAGTCGTCCCGTATTTCAATTGCGGAAAAATCTTTTTCTTCCTCGCTAACCGGGCTTAAATAAGTACGCATCATATCTCCTGCATCGCTGATAAAATAACCAGGCATTAAAGTATCCAGGTCAATTACACAAAGGCCTTTATTGTTTTCATCAAACAGCACATTACTTATTTTGGTATCGTGATGCGTAACACGGAGTCTAAAATGCGGGCTCAGTTTAATCTTTTCAAACACATCAACTATGGCTTTGTTGGCAATAATAGCGTGTATTAATTCCTGGGATTCTTTTATCCTTGTTGGGTTGCCATTCAATAGCGCCTGTTTAAATTGATGGTAGCGCAAGGTAAGATTATGAAAATCGGGCAATGTGATCTTTAACGCAGCCGCATCAAAACCGGCCAATAGTTTTGTGAATTTTCCGAACTGGCTTGCCGCTTCAAAAGCCAGCGAGGGTGCCTGTACCACATCAATAGTGTGCGAGCCTTCTATAAACGGGCTAAGACGGAAATAACCATAATCGCTATCAAAAAAAATAACTTTGTTATAAATAGATTTTATTGGCGTCACAAATAAATAACCGGGGCACTGTTGCTGAAGGTAGGTGGCAGTTAAGTTTACGTTGAATGCAATAGCTTCCGGATCTTTAAAAATCTGGTCATTGATCCTTTGCAATATATAAGTATTGCCTTTACCTGTAACCTTCCAGGTATTATTGATTAAGCCGGAACCAAAAGGAACTGCAGCATTACTATTTTCGGTTAAGCCAAAGGCTTTGAAAACGGATTGAAGCATTTGAAGTGATTGAAGTGTATAGTTATAATATCCAACTTAATTCATGTACAAATAAAAGCGGTGGTAAAACATCTGCACTTTTTTTATACATGAGCCATAGTTTATTTTTTTTCATGCAATACAAGTTTCGATTCAACAATGATCTTGTAGTAAGCATCCATTTGCGGTGTTTCATCTTTATTTTTATTCTTCAGTTCAGTTAAAATTTCGGTTGCTTTTTGTCCCTGCACATAAGGATGTTGCTCTACAGATGCTAATTTCGGATAAGCGCTGTAGGTACTGATGTGCAGGTTGGCAAAACTAATAAAACAAATTCTTTTATCGTTGTTGGCTTCTGTTCCATAACTCTAAAGTAATTTGTTTTTAACAGAAACGGTAAAACAATAAAACGTTTACATACTTAAAGCCGTAAATATGTCAAAATTTACTTCATTATGCGAACACAGCAAAACCGCCTGCTGTCACTGTATGTAATACGTGGCTTAATTATAAATTTACTGGTAGTAGAAAGTTGTTTGCTCTATACTTCCTTAAATGTGCTTTCGCCAAACGGAGTTGCAAATGCAATCGTACAGCAATTTTTTCATCATCCATGGCATGGTCTTCATTTTTGGGATTTGGTACGACCTGCATTTATGTCTATGGCTGGGGCAATTTTATATATCTCTTACTATTATAAGTTACAAAAGGGCATAAGCTGTACAGAATTTTATACTGGTATAAAAATATTCGTGGCTCATAAGAAATTTATTGCAGCAGATTTTTTGGCTTTAGGTATGTTATACAGAACGCACAGTTATTAGTTTCATAATCAAAATGGTTACCCTGGGACGTTGTGTGGTACAACAAATTGCCCAAAGGGATCATATCATCTTAAATTCTATTCCTCCCGGGGCAAGGTGGAAGGATTTTTATCAGGCTTGTACCGCATTTTAGATGGTAAAAATGGAAGGGAGCCAGTATAGCACAAAGCTGCCCTTCCTTAAAAACCCTGACTTCTAAACCAAAACAAATAAACTCCAAATACTAAACAGCTCGCGCTGTTAAATTAACTACGCTCATATTTTGTTTTGCCGGCGAGCAGAAAACAAATACGCTGTATAGTTAGCCAACGGCGCCACCACACAAAACCATCTCCGGCACATCTGCCATAAACATAACTTCTGGTTGCAGCCAACATACCAACATCTATGCTTCGCCCGGGTTCGTTTTCCTGCAGACTCAATATTCAAATATTTAATTGCATTCGTATTGATAGGTGATTACAACGAATTGCGTTCCTGCTAAAGAATTTAATGAAAGTATCTTCCCATCAGCATCATAAGTATAATTGATCACACTGCCGTTAATGCCCGAACCGGACTTAATAATATTCTTAGTTTTAAAAGTTTCGTATCCCTCATACACTTTTGTTTGAAAGATGGGGTAATCACCGTCCTGCACAGGCTTATCTGTATAATATTCCAGCGCTGAGAAACCTGCGGGGCTTCTCATGGATACTATATTTCCATTATTCCAGGTGTAGGTATAAATTGTACTGTCGCGATTAGGGGGTGGATTTGTATAAGTGGCTTTTATCAATTCTGTACCGCTGTAGTCATAGGCAATATTTTGCCAGTTGGTACCGGCCTCGTTCAAATTTTTGCGTACGTTGGTTGCCTGTCCATTTGCATTTACTGTAATGGTCGACCTCATTCTAAAAACGCCGGCATATTTATCCAGCCTGGTTATGATATTTCCGTTGTATGAAAAAGTTTCTACCAACCCGGAGCCGGTTGCGTCCGGGCTTACGATAGAATCTATTTTTCCATCTGCAGTATAATAATAATTGAATTCACCAAGTCCACCGATCACCGCTTTTGACATCCTGCAATGGGCTTTTTGTGACACAGTTTCTTTTTTGCATGCGGCAAGGCTGCCTGTTATAAGTAGTATGGCCAGCGCTTGCTTAATTAAGTGTGCTCGGTTCATATTTTTTGTGGTTGTTTTTTTTAAATTTTTTCTACATTTTTTTGGAATGCAATTTTATATTGATCCCTTCCCGGGATACTGTCATCCGCTTCATTCATTTTTGCGGCAGAAGCTTCCGGGCTATTTTGTTCGGGCTTGTTTTTCAACTTGTAACCCATTTCGATACAGAAATCAGTGGCGGCTTCGTTAAAAGCAATATCAAAAAAATTTTCCTCTATTTTTTTGTTTTTAAAAAGCTGTTTTATTAATCGTATTATTTTCATACTAAACAATAATTTTCAGTTTAATTCTCTTTCAAGTTTATGAATATCAGTAAGCGGTACACTATATTTATTTGCCTTGCATCACAGGCGGAACTTTTTATAGATGGGCTATGCATTTAACTGAAAAGATTTATTGTTTCAATACCGGTATGATTTTCCTGTCTTGTCCGTTATTCCATTCAATATTAAAATGGTAAATCCCTTTTGCAAATACGCTCATATCCACCGCAAGGCGATTATTACCGGTTAAAATAGTTGCGGTTTGTATTTTTATTAATGCGCCCTTATTGTCAAATATCTTTATAACTGCATGAGAAGGTGTAGTTGCATTAATGCTTATGTACGCTATATTGCTGACGGGGTTGGGCCACAATCGCAATAAGCCTGTTGTATGGCACGATGACTTTAGCACTTCGGTATATTTAACATAACCATTCACATCATATTCTGCCACACGGTAGTAATTATTTTGTGCCGGATCATTATCAGCATACACATATTTTTTTTCTGCAGTGCTGTTACCTGCTGCCGGTAAATTACCAATTACCACCCAGGCAATACCATCCGCACTTCTTTCAATAATAAAATGGCTGCTATTCTGCTCCTGTGCAGTTTTCCAGTTTATGGCTACCTTGCTTTCTTCGCATTGCACATCGAATGCAGTAAAGTAAACCGGCAAAGTATTATTGTCAGTAGACAATGTCCAGCGTGAAAAAGAATTGATCGCTGTTTTTTCAACAAAATTGCTTCCTGCATTTCTTGTAGTAAATCCATGGTTGACCCAGGTTACAGCATCGTCAGTTTTCCAAAACACCAGGGCGTTTTCATTAAGCCCATTCAGTTCCCCATCAAAATAATTGATGCGGAGTGTTGCATTCAGCCCCGTGTTATTAGCAGGCACAATATCATAGTACCGTAAGATGCTGCTTCCTGTTCCGGAACTATTTATTTGTGACTGGTGCCCTCTTTTAATAATTACATTTCCCAGGTTTTGGGTAGAAGTAAAAACAACACCAAGGTTAGCAGGGTTGAAGGCGGCAGGTGCATTCAGTACTGTGCTGAATAACACCTGGCCTCCATTTGCCCCCTTTATGCGTGTGCTTTCCTGCTCGCCATCCAAATGTGCGGTAGAACCGAGATCTAAATTGAATCCGTTAAGGTCTAAAAAACCCGAGGTGAAGAGAAGACGTTGATTTATACCAATGGGCTTTTGCAATAAAACAGCACTGCCGTTCGATTTATTCATTTCCAATTCGTAAAATTGTGTTGACTGACTGCAATTAATAGACGAAATTGCATTTCCGATAAAACTAACCATTCCGTTGCCTGCTGCAAAACTGCCATTATTAATAAAATCGGAATTGTTTAGCGTTACTTGTGCGCTGCCAATTGCAGAAAATTGTGCTCCGGTGCCTATTACAAGCTGTGCAGAAATACTACTGGCCAATAACAATTGGATTACTATAAAAAATTTTGTTTTCATAAACTGTTCCTTTTCTCTTATAATTAAATTATTTATTTTCTATGGCAAGTAATCGTTTTTGCAGATCGGCATTTTGTTTTTTTAACTGATCTATCATTTGCTGTTGCTCCTGTATGGCTTTTACAAGCGGCACTACAAACTCGGAATAGCGCAGGCCATAAAAGTCAGTGGGGTTCTTTGGTTTATCAACGCCACTAAAATCATAGCCCACTGCTTTTGCTGCCTGCTCTACTTCCTGTGCCACAAATCCTGTATACACGGTGCTTTCTTTTTCTGCTATTGCTTTTTGAGAAAATTCATTGGGGGTATTGTTATGGTTCTCATTCAGTTTATTGCTGATGCCCGTAATATCCAGTTGATAAGTAACGGGCCGCAGCTTCATAATAAAGGCAAGCCCCTTTACTTTTTCCTCTATATTTTTTTTATAGCGGCCATCACTTATATTGGTAAAACCAACAAAGCCGCCGATGGATGAAGTAGAAGTATTTCCCAATCTTACCTGGCTACTGGCGGTGCAGGTGGCAGACTCTCCGAGAGCTACCGAGTTAAATAAGCCATCCTGGTTCATATTGGTGTTTGCGCCAATAAGTGTATTATTAAACCCCAGGTTAAAATTGCTGGCAGCATGGTATCCAACAGCAGTATTGAACTGGGCACCGAAAGTGCCAAAAAGGGCGTGGTGCCCTATTGCGGTATTATTACTACCAGTTGTATTCACAGAAAGAGCCGCTTCTCCAAAAGCAGTATTGTTGTTCCCAATCAAATTTGCAAAAAGCGCCTGTGAGCCCGCAGCTGTATTTTCATTGCCTGATATGTTAGATGAAAGTGCAAAGTTTCCATTAGCAGTATTATTATTACCGGTAGTGTTACCTAACAATGCATTACTGCCCGAAGCAGTATTAGCACCCCCAGTAGTATTAGATCGCAAAGCTTCGAATCCAGTTGCAGTATTGTCACCACCAGTAGCATTAAATTGCAAAGCGCTGGAGCCATTTGCGGTATTGCCACTACCAGTAGTATTTAATTGCAAAGCACTGGCACCGTTAGCGGTGTTATTACTCCCGGTTGTGTTTTCACCAAGTGCATTGGCCCCGGTGGCTGTATTTAAGTTACCTATGGTACTGGAAAAAAGTGCGCCTGCTCCAATGGCAGTATTGGCACCACCCGTAGTATTGGTAAAAAGGGCATTGCTTCCGTTAGCAGTATTAAGGTTGCCGGAAGTGTTGCTGCTAAGTGCCTCAAAACCAACAGCAGTATTTTCACCACCTGAGGTATTAAGATAAAGGGCACCAACGCCATAAGCAGCATTGCTTGCACCTGTTTTATTAGAATAGAGCGCCCCAACTCCGGTTGCGGTATTATCGTGACCGGTGGTGTTGGATACAAGTGCCAGTGATCCTGTAGCCGTATTTTCATAACCGGTGGTATTTGAAAAAAGAGCCTCGAACCCGCTTGCAGTGTTGTCATCCCCTGAAATGTTCGAGCTCAGTGACGCTGCGCCAATCGCACTATTATTTGATCCGGTGCTGTTTGAAAATAGTGCTTTAGACCCTACGGCCGTATTAAGTGCGGCACTGTCATT
>Ga0302321_100003566_pt1 | contig 13354 bp, 13 predicted proteins | sample Fen_T0_1_FD_202505 | JGI IMG/M metagenome (GOLD analysis project Ga0302321, IMG submission 202505) | Peat permafrost microbial communities from Stordalen Mire near Abisko, Sweden - Fen_T0_1 | ecosystem: Environmental > Terrestrial > Soil > Wetlands > Permafrost | place: Sweden: Abisko...
GATTACCACGTCCAGCCCCCAGCGAATCCAGCTAGCTAAGAGCATCAGCTCTTGAGCGAAGCCGTAAGTACAACCATTAACCTCAACGTCAAGTAAACTCTAAATAACATGTTCACACACAGAAACGCCCCATTCCGCAGCAAGGCTGCTCTTTTCATTGCACTAGCTTCACTCGTTGAATCTGGTTATAAGCCCGGTTCACATGCCTATGATCTTACCGCCAAAGCTGGCTATAGGAACGGAAAGCACAACGGAAAGCAGGCTGGCGCATTCGGAGGTAGTAAGGCCGCTAAGAATCACCGCAAATTGTACGTTACTACATAACCGGAAAGTTAACCTATGAAAACCGACCAACTATCACTAGCCGAAACCGGCCCGCTCGCCGTAACCGATAAGCCATACGGCGAACTGCCGCTTGCTAAGATGCTATCTACAATCGTAGAAAGAGGCGTTTCCCCTGAAAATATGGCCGTCGTAGAGCGTATGATGGCACTCTATGAGCGCCAGCAAGAGAAACAGGCTGAAATCGCCTTTAACGCCGCTTTCTGCGCACTGCAGAGCGACTTGCCGGTAATCGTCGCAAGCTCAGTCATTCCCAACCGGGGAAAGTATGAGAAGTTCGAGGACGTTATGAAGGTTGTCGGACCCTTGCTTGTTAAGCACGGATTCACCGTCAGCTTTTCGATGGACTTCAAAGAGAATCGCATCCTTGAGACTTGCCACCTTCGCCACGCACAAGGGCATTCGCAAAGCAACTCGTTCGCCGTGCGATCCGGCAAGGCCGACAGCGACACGCAAGCCGACTGTAAGGCCGCAACGACCGCCAAGCGCAACGCGCTGCTTAACTGCTTAAACATCGTTGTCCGCCAAGACGCGCTGCAAGACGAAGAGAATGACGCTAGCATCGAAGGTTCTCCAATCTCGTGGGAACAGGCTGAAACATTGCGCGAGATGGTGAAGGAAACGCGCAGCGACGAAGCGGCATTCTTGCGGTTCGCTCAGGCGTCAAAGTATGAGGAAATCATGTCTGGGAAATATGATCTTCTTTTTCGTGCGCTGGACAAGAAAAGGACTGTCAAATGAAGATCATAGATCACCCTCAAGGCTCCAGTTCTTGGCTTTTTGCACGCGCCGGATTACTCACGGCATCAGAGTTTGACGAGATCGTTACGCCTGAATTCAAAATGCGAACAGGTGAACGGCCCGAGAAATACATCATCGGTAAAGTCACAGAGCGCCTATTAGGACAGCCGTTGAATCTTGAGCAGGTAGGCACGTTCGCTATGAATAACGGAACGCTTCTTGAGGCACAGACTTTACCGTGGTATGAATTTACATACGGTGTTAAAATTACTCGCGTTGGCTTCTGCACAACCGACGATGGAATGGTCGGGGCTTCGCCCGATGGTTTGATTGGCGAGGATGGCGGAATCGAAGTTAAGAATCCGCTACCGCAGACGCATTTGAAATACCTACTAGACGGCGTTGTTCCTTCCCAGTATTTGCCTCAAGTTCACTTCTGTCTTTATGTCACACAGCGCAAATGGTGGGAATTTGTTTCCTACTCGCGCCAGTTCCCGAAGCTGATTATCCGCGTCGAACGCGACGAGGCTATCCAGTCCAAGATTCATGCCGCTGTCGAAGCATTCAAGGAATCATTCACCGAAAAGCTAGCACGCATAAACGAACTAAAATCCAAAGAATAAACCCATGAACCCGCTCACCGCCAACCAGCTCTCGCAAGGAGCAAACCAGAGGCTCGGCAACTGCGTACACAACCGCACTGCTAGGCTTCGCGACCCGCACCAGCTCGCCAATGTCTACGACTTAGAATGCGAGGTACGCATTATTTGCAAGCCGAGAGAAACAATTCCTCAGTGGAGTCCATCAATATCACGCGAAGATATGGCCACGGCTAGACTATTTATTGATGACCAAGAGTTCATCGCTCAGACCACCGTGAACTTGGCAGAAGGAACTTGAACCATGAAAATGGAAACCCAATACCGCGTTTATTGCGGAGTTAATGGCCATCCCTACGATGAACAATCGTTCTATTGCTTCAAAACAAAAGAAGAAGCACTGGAAGACATAAAATGGCGCACACAAACGATAGGTAAAGCTGGATACTACTACGATCTAGTCGAAGTTACTTTTAAGAAATTACACCCATGACGTACGACGATTTCATCGACGAAAAAACCAAGGTAATGGCTCCCGTTGGATTTGAGCCAAAGCCGATCAAAGTGCCGCTATTCGAGTGGCAAAAGCACGTAGTCCAGTGGGCTATTCGCCAAGGGCGAGCCGCTCTTTTCGAGGACTGCGGACTCGGCAAGACGTGCCAGCAGCTTGAATGGGCGCATCAGGTATCCGATCACACTCATGGACCGGTCATTATTCTGACTCCACTTGCCGTAGCTCAGCAGACACATGAAGAGGCGATCAAGTTCAGAATCAAAGCCAAAGTAGTTTCAAGCCAAAGCGAAGTAGGAAAGAGTGGCGTTTACATCACGAACTACGAGAAGCTAGAGCATTTTGACCCCGGCGCATTCTCTGGCGTTGTGCTCGATGAAAGTTCAATCCTAAAGAACTTCACCGGGAAGACGCGCCAGATGCTCACCGCCGCGTTTAGCAAGACGCCATATCGGCTTTGCTGCACCGCTACGCCATCGCCAAACGATTACACCGAGCTAGGCCAGCACGCCGATTTCCTCGGCATCTGCTCGCCGGCTCAAATGCTGGCGACGTTCTTCGTAAATGACACGTTCAACACTGGCGACTGGCGGCTAAAGGGCCACGCGCAAGGCGAGTTCTGGAAATGGCTTGCTAGCTGGGCGGCATGTCTCGCCAAACCTTCGGATATTGGATTCCCCGATGACGGCTACGATCTTCCACCGCTCAATCTGAAATGGGAAGTGGTTCACGTTGACGAATCAATCGACGCAGGAGAAGAACTATTCCGCCATGCGACGTTGTCAGCCACGACGATGCACCGCGAATTGCGTATGACATCAGAAGCGCGGTCAAAGCAAGTCGCTGCGCTCGTCAATGGCAACGATCACCAATGGCTGATCTGGTGCAATACGAACGACGAGGCCGATCAGCTCGTTAAAGTCATGCCAACGGCAACAGAGATCAGAGGCAGCGATCTTGCCCACAAAAAAGAGCAAGCAGTGCATGATTTCAAGAGCGGTAAAATTCGGGTTATGATTTCAAAAGGATCGATTTTCGGCCTTGGGTTAAACTTTCAAAATTGCTCACACGTCGCATTCGTCGGACTATCTTACTCATTCGAGGACTTCTATCAGGCGCTTCGCCGATCATACCGCTTCGGCCAAACTAAGCCAGTGAACGCCTATGTATTTTACGCCCAGACTGAGGGCGCTATCCCCCAAAACATTCAACGCAAGATCGAACAGCACAAAGCTATGCAAGAATCCATGAAAGAAGCATCAAAAGCATTCTCAGAGAATCGCATTAAAGAACTCACCAAAAACACCGTAATTGCTTCGGCGATAGGTACAGACTGGACGCTTTACCACGGCGATTGTGTCCGCGTGGCAAAGCAGATTCCCGATGAGTCGATTGACTTCTCGGTATTCTCGCCACCGTTCGCCGATCTTTTCACCTATTCCGATGACCTACAGGATATGGGTAATTGCAATGACCTATCGCAGTTCATCACTCACTTCGACTTCCTGATTGACGAGATTGCACGCATCATGGTTCCAGGGCGAGAGGTAGCAGTCCATTGCGTTGACCTACTCTCTACGAAATGGAAGCACGGGAAAATCCAGTTTCAAGATTTTAGCGGAGAAATCATCCGAGCATTCTGGAAACGTGGTTTCCTGTTTCACTCACGCATTTGCATTTGGAAATCACCCGTCACTGAGATGCAGCGCACGAAGGCGCATGGCTTACTTTACAAGACTCTCAAAGCTGATTCATGCGATTCTCGTGTCGGCTGCGCTGATTATCTGCTCGTGTTTCGCAAACCCGGCGAGAATCCCCGCCCAGTGACAAAGCATCCTGAGTCGTTCCCGGTCTCAGTTTGGCAAGAGTACGCATCGCCGGTATGGATGACCGTAGATCAAGGGCGCGTATTGAATGGCGAGGGTGCCCGCGAGCATCAGGATGAACGCCACATATGCCCATTGCAACTAGACGTGATCGAGCGCGCTGTCATACTTTGGTCAAACCCCGGCGACCTTGTTTATTCGCCGTTCGCTGGCATTGGAAGCGAAGGATACGAATCGCTGAAGCTAGGACGCCGCTTCGTTGGATCGGAGCTTAAAAAGACGTACTTTGACCAAGCTTGCACGCATCTGAAAAATGCGAAGTCACAAACTGAAATGTTCATCCTATGACCTACCGCGAAAAGCTAGTTCAGGCTTGCACGGCTAAGGCGCTTGAACTTAACCGCAAGCTAGTTTCAATCGAGATTGTAAATCTGGCCTGCGAGCTTCACGATGAATCAGCCAAGAAGCCAAAGGGAAAAGTTCAGCTTGCCGATGAGGAATGGATTTGCACGCTTGAGGCAGACCCGACATTCTCAGGAATCGACGTGCGCCGCGAGATTGGCAAATGTCAGGCTTGGGCGAATCTAAGACCCGGCATCCAGGTAACGCGCCGCCGCGTCATAGCATGGCTAAGCAAGGCAGAAAGGCCAATCGGCTACAACGGGGCCGGCCAAAGCTCAAATGGCCCCAGAATCAAAGCAAACGGCATCCAAGAGCCTACCGGATGGCTTATGTGGCTATCCGTAAACCGGCCCGAGTGCATTTACAACGATGGCCGATCATGGGCGACTATCGACCCCGTAGGGCAGCAATACATTATCGACCAAATGAAACCCGAAGTGAAACCCGCTCGCCCATTCAGCGAGCCGACCAACGAAGAATTATGATAACCACCATCATAGTAACCGTTGCTGTAATGGCTATTTTCAAAGCCATCTGCTTAGCAATTAAACGTGGGGAATCACTACGGCAAGAAGCATTAGAGCGCGCATGGAATGAAGGATGGATAATTGGCTTACTCTATCAGGCCGATCTTGAAAAGCGCCGTCACCCGAGATCAGATAACGGTCAGTTCAAAGCCAAACACCATGCCGATTCCAACGAAAGTATCTGACTCGTTCAGAAGGCTTAACCCGCAAATGTTCGCCGTCGGCTTAGGCCAGGCGCGAGCTAACAAGGATTCATTGATGGTTCGCCAGCATACCGGCGACGGTATGAACAAAACGGAAAGGGCATGGTTTGAACTGCTCAAGGCGACAAATCCGAAGGCGCTAATCTACCGCGAGATTTCGCTACCTTTGGCTAACGGTTGCAAATATCGCTTGGACTTCCTTAGCGTTTATCGAGACGGCGGAATCTGGAAATTCAACGGATTTGAGGTCAAGGGCCGACCGCTACCGACCGGCATAGCCAAGCTTAAAATCGCCGCATCGCTCTATCCTTGGATAGAATTTACCCTCGTCTGGCGTAAGTCGCGCACTCAGCCTTTTGAGATGCAGACAATTAACCAATGATTTATTTGCCCTTCGTGAACAGGTAGGGCACTACCATCGTAATCAGCGAGCCAAGCACAGAGCCTACCATCACGAGGACTGTCTTGGCTCCTGCTTGCTTGGCGTTATCGAGCTTCATCTGTTCAACCGTCTCGCGCATCTCTGCACATCGATCAGCTTGCGGACATCCACCCGATGGCATACGCGCAATCTGAATCCTGATCTCCTCAAGTGCCTTTGACGTATTCTCACGATGCTCCTTAAGATCATTCTTTACCTCTCGCGAATCATCACGTAGCTGGCGAAGATAGATGGCAATAACGTCTCTCGGTGGACCACCGTGGTTGCTGTCAATCTCGGGGAATGGCGATGAGCTATCGTCGTGATGGGGCATGATGCGTTGAGTCGATTGTTAGTTGAGTTAGAGTCTGAGTTTTGCCTTCACCTTGTCTATGGCAGCTTGGGCTTTGGTATCGTTTTGCATCCACTCTTTTACCTTCGTTTCGCCGTCTTGAACGAATGTCTTGAGATGCTCGGCAAGCCCGACCGCATCGGCTGCAACTTCGTTCACGCCGAAAAGCTTGATCGCCACTACGACTATGACCAGCCCGAGAATCACCGCCAGCACGCCAAGCGCCTTGATCCGGCCCCATAGCGTAATCGCGCCGTCCGCCCACTGCGCGTTCTTCTCCGCGAGCGAAGATGCCTTGCCGGTTGTATCCGCCAATATCTTTGCTTGTTGGTCTAGCTTAACCGCGAGCGTTTGCGCCGTCGCGTCGGCTGCTTGCGCGTGAGCTGTGATCGCATCGAGTGCCGCCCGGTCAGCCGCAGCCTGTTGCTTTAACGCCGCCACTTGCGCCTCAGATGCTGAGTTCTTCGCTATAAGCTCCGCAACCGTCGAAACCCATACCTTGCGCTGGCTATCAGTCAAAGGCTCTCCTAGCGCCTGCGTTGCCCCTTCTAGGAGGTTCAGCGCGACTAGATCGGCCTGAGACGGGGCCGGATCGGCCTGAATGGCAATCTTCGCCCCTTCCGTGAACCCGCTGGCGTTCTGGCGAACCTTCTTTTCCTGCTCGCGCTCTTTCGCGTTGGCATCAGCTGCCGATTGAATCGCAGCCGCTACCGCGTCGGCCTTCTCTTTATTGGCTTTGGCTTGCGCGTCGGCGATGGCGGTTTGCGCCGCCACCTGATCGGCTACTTTCTTATTCCGTCCTGGCTCCATCAGCTTCGTGTAAGCCCAGCCGCCAGCCGCAAGCACGCCGACTATGACGAAGTAAACGGCGGGTATTGCAAAGGCGCGGCTTAGTCCGTGTTTGCTATCGTTTGTTTCGCTCATGATTACCGGCGCCTTACTGCCCAAATATTGCCATAGGCAGACATTGTGCTCACCGAGAAACCAGCGATGGCATTTAGATACCACGTCGCCCCCGCCGAAATATTCACCTCTTGTGGAGGAGGCTGAATCCCGAAATCAGCGGGAGACATTTGTGTTATAGAAACCCGGATGCCTGTCCCATTAAGCGTAACGCCACCTGAGGACGAGTTTGAAATAGTTCCGCCAGCATAAACCGGAACGGTGGTTGCGCCCTGTGTGAAGTATATGACTCCGTAAACATTCCAATCACCAGGAGTTAATGCGATAGAGCAAATGTTACCCATCGTTCCGGTCGTAAGCGCAAGCGCAGAGCCTGAGGCGCGAGAGCCTGAGATCACTTCGCCAACGTAGCCAGCAGCAGCGGCAGAGGCATTGGTGACACCACGAACGCCATCAAACGGATCGGACAAATAATCATTTGCTGATATCGAGTATTTAGTTGTAAAACCAACAACGCTATTGTCTGTAATTATATTACCAGATGACAGCAGGTTAGCCCCAACCATTGCGGCATCCCCGGAAACGATGCCCACGTTTCCAGAAGTGTTAAATTTACCACCCAGCAACGTATTGTTGGTTACCTCTACCCGCTGCGTTCCAAGAAGCACGATCCCGTTCCCTAGACCGACACTAGGAGACATAACGTAACTAATTACATTGTTTGTAATTATTCCGTCATGCACGCCATACAATGCCTGTAGTCCGATATTATCAGGGGTGACGCCATGTAGCCCGTCGATTTCAAAATAAGCCGATCCCATGTCTACGGTCAGGGATTCCGATGAGCTGCCAGAGTTGCTGTAGTTTGTCGAATGCAGATTCAACAAACTCAAATCGACGGTTGCAGCAATCTCTGGCGCCCCATTAAACACCTTACAATTGTGACAGGTTAGCCCCTTTGTCTGATAAGAGTATAATGGCCTAGATGTCGGCACGTTGGCCGGACTGTTTATAGTTAAATTCGTCCACTTAAGGTCTATGCAATTCGATGCATAAATAGCTATTGGATTATTGGCATTGGCAATTGTCGTAATAGTAATTCCATCAATCCATACGTTCTTTAGGAAGTTTGGATTTCGCCTAAAGCCATATGTGTAGTGAGTTCCAGAAAATGCTGTTCTGAACGGCTTTGCCACAGTTACGACATCACCGACGACTTGTTTAACCTGGACGAAATCAATGTTGCAGATGTCATCTGCAACCGAAATAGGATGGTCGGTTTCTTGGATGATAATCCACTCGCCAACAACTAAGTCGGAAGCAAGTCCAGCCCCTGCCGTAAATGATGTTGCGCCCTTGGCGATTGCACCTGATGCGATTGCGCGAAGCGAAGATGGCAGTGCGGTAAATAGTCGTATACCGAAATAAGCAGAAGGTGAAATTGGATTAAAAACAAGCTCACCGGGTCCGTAGAGGTGCAGATTATCCACCCCGTCAATAACCCCAGTAAACATGAACCTTCCTGATGGAATATAGACCTCGGTACTTTGTGCAATAGCAGCACGAATTGCGTTTTGGTTATCCGTGCCCGTTGATCCGTTCCAGTCTGCCTTCGCGCCCACACAACGAATATCTAGTGGTCCTGCGTTTAGTCTTTTCAACCGCGTTCCATCACTAGCGACAATAACCGTACCGCCATTGTCTGCCGTTGTCGTGTCGGCCTTGTCCACGTAGAACGTACCGCCGCCGCCGTCGCCGGATGCGTAGTAGCCTGAAAGCGTGATCGGCGTTTTATCGGCGAAGGTAGTCCAGCCTAGCCCACGCATGATCGCGATGCTTTGAATGATCGTTCCGGTAGGAGCCGAGATCACGCCAGTACCGCTTACGAGCGTGGTCGATCCATCGGGCTTGACGATGCCTGGGCTTGAACCCGTCGCCACTGGCGTAGCAGATCCGGCAGTTGGCAAGAAATACTGGATATTTCCTGAAGCATCAAAACCAAGAATATAGCCCTTTCTGGCCGAAATCTGTAGTGTGCCGTCAAGGAACTCTGATTGCTCAAATCGAAGCGAGCGGGAAACACCTTCCTCGGCCTGCTGCGAAAGTGTCGCCATTTTATCACCCATCTGTTCGATAAGTGTTGCTGTATTTGATCCGGTATTGATCAACGATTGAATCTGGTTTTCCGATGGGTTACGCAGGAAAACAAATTGATCATTTGCTTGGATGTTGTTTGCACCGCCAGCCAATAGCGTAATCGTGCCCACCAGCATATTATTAGCCGTGTCGTATCCGCCGCCAGTAACCGTGTAATCTGAACCTAGCGCCAATATGTGAGCCGGATCAATTGGCGTCGAAACTGAGCCGATGTCCAACACAACCAAATCGCTCGCCTGCTGAAACGGAAATCCCGTCGAAATAGCCTGAGGATAAGAAGCCGCAATAAACGGCCCGGTCTTTGAAGCTTGAGATGTGATTGACACGGTGATTTTTGGTTAATTGTTTTTCTCGCTCTTGTCGATTGTAAAAATGTCTAGGCCGAAGTCGGTTAGCTTTTGCATTTCTGCCTTTGCGTCATCGATTGATCCTTTCGGGATCTTAATTCCGAAGCCTTCGACAGTATCAGCCGCCTTTTCGAGATGCTTTTGGGCTTCCTCAAGCGTATCACCCCATCCGACTATTGCGCCAATTTCAGCCATATCTTCATCCTGCGGGACAACGTAGCGATTCCCATCAACTATAACGGGGTTGAAAATCTTGATCTGATTAGCGAACTTCTCGTCAAACTTGATAGGCTGCCAGTTATCCTTGGCCCAGTCTGATTTCATTATGACCTCCACGCCAAACTTTGCGGCTGGCTCAGGATCGACAAGTACGCCGTCAGCGCCATGCCATAGGATGTCAGCATAGTTCGTGTAGAACTCGCTGCAAAGCTCGCCAGGAGGAGATGGCATACGGCAGGTGGCGTCGATCATATACGGCACTAGTTCTTTCGTAATGCGAATATCGTTAGACAACCATCCACGATAGCCGTACTTGGCGAAAATTGGAGACATAGCCTCATTCCAGCGGCGAACCGGTTCAGAAATTTTAGCCCACTTCATAAACTCGCCGCAATACCCGAGATCCTTAACCTCGATTCCTACGATGCTCTGAGAAGGCAATTGACCGTCTATCGTATAAATATCAGTACCGATTTCCACGCAATCAGGAAGCTCGTCTTCACAAAGGAAATCTGCAACGTGCTGAAACGCTCCGAGCTTGTGGGCAATCTGGTCAATCTTAACTTCGCTCTGTTCGTAAGACTCACTACGGAATGTTTCAAAGTTCCCCCGCCACTTGTCGAACTTAACAAATTGGCCGTCGTTCGCCTTCAAGTATTCACGAAGTGCCTTCACGCCCTTCACCATCTTCCAACGATTGAGCGGCAAGTCTAGATCGGCCATGATCTCTTTACATACCTCGCGATAAACTTCGATTTCTTCGCCATTACGACCGCCCCAAACTCGCTTACCTAGTGATTCAAGGTGGATCTGCTCGGCTGAAAAATAGATGTCAGGGAATACCCATAAATCTACTTCATCGAAATGCTTGCCGAAAAGTGAATCTACCTTTTCGACGCCCGGTATTCCATAGCCGACTTCGCCTATCTCCATGCACGGAAAGCTATGGCTATTCCAAGGTATGTATAAAAGCACGCGGCCAAAATCACGCGCTAGCCGCCCAGCGATGTGGGCGAATATTCCGTGAGTCGCGATCAAAACGGTCTTATCTTTATAGTTCATTCTTCGTCTGATTCCTCGCTTGGTTCGTCTGGCTCGTCAACGTCGCAATCGGGCAAGAGGCAACCGTGCCTCCCCGTTTCGGCAGGATCTTCAAGCTCATCATCGGTTGGTCGGCTCATTTGCGGTAGGAGGTGTTGGGGTCGCGCTTCACGTTTTGGCGAAGTACGGGGATTTTCGTTTCAATCGTCTCTTTGAAGTTAGCGGGTTTGCGCTTCACTGGATTCTGCGTGAAGTTGAACGGCGTTGTCTTATCGGTTTGGCGCGCGAGCCATTGAACCGCGCCGGGAACTAGAATAGACGATGCCTTTTCAGATAATGCTCGGCTCTGTTGCTTGGGGTCAAGGTATCGGCCAATTGTAGTAGATTCGCGAAGGAACGGCGTTTCTTCAACTACGCCCATCGTGGCCGCGATAAGTGCGCTACCCCATCCGCTTTCGTCGGAGTGATTACTACGATTCATTACGCGCCCCATCGTTGCGCCAAACTGTAGCGCATCGGACACGTACGGGTTATGCGTGAGCTGGCTAGGAATAGTTACGCCACCTGCTTTAATTTCACCGGGCTGCAAGTCGCTTTGACGGCGTTTCTCGCCTTTCTCATAGAATCCGCCAAGCTGCTTGTACTTGTAGAAACCGAGCGCAGTCAGCGCGAGCCCAATACTACCCTTTTTCATCAGGCGCATGATAGAATCGGCTTCAACTGGCTTTAGATTCTCGATTCCGTGCGCGTATTCCCATGCGGCTTTTGCTGGACCAGTGAGCCAGCCGGTAAGGATTTGCGATGCCTCAAAAATGACGTTTGTAGGAACCTTGACGATAGGAAGTTCTGTCTGGATTCCGGTTGCGATCAGCTTTGCCGCCGCCGCTCCGGTTTCTCCGTACTTCTTAGGATCAGCCTTTTCGAGTGCGCCAACTGCGCGCTTGTAGGCATCCACGAGGAAATTATCCTGCATGAAAATAGCGCGGTTGGCGTCCATCCACGATTCGTGCATTAGGCGCATCTGCAAAACGGGGTCACGAGGGTCTAGCCCATTGCGCAAAGCGTGCTGAACTCGCAATTCAAGCGAGCGAGCAAATTCATTGATCTTTGTCGGCTGCTTTAGCGCGCCGTGAATCTTTCCGATGTAATCGGCAATGCCGGGCGGTAGGTGCGTTTTCTCAAGCAAAGCAGATTCAACCGAATCCCGATTGTGCAGCATGTCCCATGCACCCTTCATGCCGGTAGTGATTCCTTCAGTGATTGCCTTGCCCTCAGCACGGAGCGCACCGCCAGCACTTGGCACGCCTTCACGCGGAGCTTTTGACGCTAGCTCTGGCAGTAGCTTGGAAATGCCAAATCCTACGCCCTGCTCAATCGGCGTTGTGATTACGCGAATGATTGCCGCGCCGGTAAGCTTAGCGATAACCGTAGGCCATGAAAGAGCGCCGATGCGTACCCATTGCACGAATGCGTTAGTCGTCTTCTGTAGTGGCGTGCGGTTCTGTAGCTCGTCGCGCATACGGCCTAGATCAACGAGCTTCTTCACCCGCTCAATATCGGCCTGTAACTTCTGCTCAACAGGATCAAATGGAACGGCCTCTTTCTTTGGCTTAGGTCCGAAATCGTTTTCGGCTACTTTCTTCTCAAGCTCTTTGATTCGATTCTCCATGCGTGTCTTGCGGCCTGTATGGGTTATCTCCTCGCGAGTTACCGGATCTTTCGGCTGCAAAGCATCACGGATATTGTCGCGAATGTCTTGAAGCTCTGCCACGCGAGCGCGTTTGGCCTCGATTGCTGCGTTTGTAGGGCCTTTTGTGCGAGAGTCCGAGAAAGGAGCATCGTTCTTAATCTGCTCCTCTAAATGCGCTATCTGGCGGTCTGCGGCAGACTCGGCAGCGATCAATCGACGGTGGTTAGTTACTTGCTCTTTTGCTGCGTCAAAGATTGCGGCAAGGTGAGGCGTCAGTTTATCTCCAAACTCCTTCACCATTTCTTTGCTCCAATCGCCAAACTTTGAAACGCCTTTCGCGAAATACTCAGCACCGACAATGACATGATCGGCAAGGTCGATAGGATCAAGACCAGCCTGTAATCGGCCTTCAGCCATGCGCGCTGCGATACGTGAGCGCGCCGCCTTAGCCTGCTCTGAAATAAACGACATGACCTTACCGGGAGGTGCGCCGCGCCCCGGCGTGCGTCCTTTATACTCGTCATTCATCAACAATTCAGATGCGCGTGCCTTGTAGTCGGCGTATTTCTTTTCCGCCTCTTGTAGCTTTTGGTGAAGCTCTGCGACTTCCTTTGCTGCCTCTGGTGTAAGCTCGCCTTTTGGGTTCGCCGCCATGCGGTCAGACTCTAGCTTCGCCAAGGAATAGTCTTCTTTTAGCATTACTGCACGCATCGCCAAAGCCTGCGCATTCGATGTGCCTACCTTTGTTGAAAGTTGTTCTGCCCTTACAAAGTCATCGCGAGTTTGCGCAACGCGCAACTCTGCTGCTGATACGCGCTCGGCATCGCCTGCTTTTCTCGCTTCAATCAATTCGGACTGCGCAGAATCGCGAGCAAGACGCAGCCTATTCGTTTCCACGGCAAGTAGTACGCCCTCTTTTGCCGTAGCTGGCTCGGTGCGTGTTTCAAGCGTGGCAATCAGCTTTTGGCCTACTTGCGGATCTTCTTTGATCTTACCCATCGCATCATCAAGAAGCCCTTGCCGCGTCACCTTTGCGCCGTGCTCAGCCGGATCAACGCCCATTGCCTTTAGTA
>Ga0302321_100003568_pt1 | contig 13351 bp, 15 predicted proteins | sample Fen_T0_1_FD_202505 | JGI IMG/M metagenome (GOLD analysis project Ga0302321, IMG submission 202505) | Peat permafrost microbial communities from Stordalen Mire near Abisko, Sweden - Fen_T0_1 | ecosystem: Environmental > Terrestrial > Soil > Wetlands > Permafrost | place: Sweden: Abisko...
CCAACGCTCGACCATGGTCGAGCGTTGGATCCCTCTCCCTAACCAGTAACTGTAAGTAATGTCCTGGGACGCTTTGTAAGGTATGTCTTGGGACTGGACAAAAGAACGGCGACAAGGGTGGGGCACCCTCTTATTTGGTCGCGTCTTCTGCGAATTAGGGGGATGGCGTAAGATATCGGAGGCGCCCCCCAGGGAGACAAATTCACAGTGCCTGAGCTTCGTAAAGATCCCATCGTCGGACGATGGGTGATCATCTCAACCGACCGCGCAAAACGCCCAACCGATTTTGTAAGAGAGTCCGTCAAAATGAAGGGCGGATTCTGTCCGTTTTGCCCCGGCAGCGAGGGCAAGACACCGTCTGAAGTGCTGGCTTACCGTCCGAACGGAGCTGGCCGCGACGCGCAAGGGTGGACGGTGCGCGTGGTGCCGAATAAATTTCCGGCGCTCACCATTGAAGGCAGCCTGAACCGGTCAGCCGATGGCATGTTCGACAAGATGAATGGCATCGGCGCGCACGAAGTCATCATCGAGACCCCCGACCACAACGAGACCCTGGCTACCTTGCCCGAAAAACGGATTGAAGATGTGTTGTGGGCGTTTCGCGACCGCATTCTCGACCTGAAGAAGGACAAGCGGTTCAAGTACATCATGCTGTTCAAGAACCACGGCACGGCGGCCGGGGCGACCTTGGAACACGCGCATGGACAGTTGATTGCGTTGCCCATCGTTCCGAAACATGTGCTGGAGGAGCTGGACGGCGCCAAGGAGTATTACAAGTTCAAGGAACGCTGCGTGTTTTGCGACATCATCCGGCAGGAGATGGACGAGAGTGTGCGGGTGGTGGCGGAGAATGAGGGCTTTCTGACGGTGGCTCCATATGCGCCGCGCTTTCCGTTTGAGACCTGGATTTTGCCGAAGAAACATGAGTCGGCGTTTGAGAATTCGTCGTCGCAGACTTATGAGCAGTTGGCGCGCGCGCTGAAGAACCTGTTGCAGCGCGCCGACGTGGTGCTCGACAATCCCGCGTACAACATGGTGATTCACAGCGCTCCGGTGCAGGAAGGTCCGATGGAGCATTACCACTGGCACGTGGAGTTCATGCCGCGACTGACGAAGATTGCAGGATTCGAGTGGGGCAGCGGGTTTTATCAGAACCCGACTCCGCCGGAAGAGGCAGCGCAGTATTTGCGCGAGGCGAAGGTGAAATCGGTGGCGCCGGTGACAGTGGGATGAGAAGTTCGAGGTTCGTGAAAAGCCTGACCCATGCGGTCAGGTTTTTTGATTTTGCAGGCCAGGGCTAAAGCCCACGAATCAAAGCCCGCGATTTCACCGGGCTGAAGCGTGGTGCTTCCACCCGAAGGAATCCTATTCTTGCCGGTCTTGGAATTCCTCGTACCAGGCCATCTGGATGGCTTCGAGCTTGGATTCGTTCGAAGCTTTTGGGTCACCGAAGAACGCAGGCAGCTCGACGACGTAGCGATGAAGATCGGTGAAGCGGACCTCCAACGGATTCTGGTCGGGGAATTTATCGGCAAGGGCAAGGCCGATATCCTCCGTGTCATCCCAGGTGAGTTGTTCCATTCATTCCTCGATTATGTCGCCGGCTGAAGCCGGTTTTGGATTTGAAGGTGCTGCGTTAACGCGGCGCTGAAGCGCCGCACTACCTAGTGACCTGCTCCTTCGGAGACGTAGTTGCGGTTCCATGCGGGAATTTCGACCACAACCTCGCCGGGCTTCTCGATGACGGACTGGCAGCCGAGGCGCGACTCGAGTTGCAGGTCGGCGGCCATGTCGAGCTTGTCGGCCTCGTCGTCTTCCATGGGGCTGAGGAGTTCTTTGCCCTTCTTCACCACGACGTGGCAGGTGGTGCAGGCGCAGTTGCCTCCGCAGGCGTGCTCGAGGTGGAAGCCGAAATTCATGGCGACATCGAGTAGCGATTGCGGCTTGCCGTGCTCCTGGTAGGGCAGCTTGCCGTGTTCGAACTCGAACGTCTTGTTCTCAGGGAGAAACGTGATCTTCACCGTGTTTGTGCCGGGTGCGTCAATGGTGGCGGCTCCGGTGCCTTGCAATTTTTCGTCGGGCATAGATTCCTTCTTCATGTTCGGGCGGGGCTGAAGCCCCTTGTGTGATCTGCCGTCCCTGCCGGGACTCAGGTGTAAATTTCGTTCTACCCAGCGCTGAAGCGCTGGTTTAAGATCTTTCGCCCCTCCGGGGCTTGGTTAAGAGCTTCGGTCGACCCAGGGCTAAAGCCCGGTCAAGCAAGCGGCCTTTTCGCCGGCCTAAAGGCCGGCGCTTCCACCTTCAGTTATTAATCTCGGCCTTGGCGATGGGATGTGACGAGGTGGGGCCTTCGCCCACGTCAGCCGTCTCCATAGTCTTGCCTTTCAGCGCCGTTGTGACGGCCGTGTCCATCATCAATTCTGCGAGGCGCATTGTGGCCTGGTTCAACGTGTCGATAGCGGTACGAATCGCCTGGTAATCTTCGTGCGGCGCAACGGCCTTCAAACCGGTTTCGAGCTTGCCGATGTCGTCGCGTTCGCGCGAGGTGAGTTGCTCCCACGCTGGGCCTTTGCGCGCTTTTTCGAGCGCGGCCAGAATGGTGTCGGCCTCGATGCGCGCTTCGACAACCTGACGCTTCTGGAAGTCCTCTTCGGCGTAGTCGAAAGATTCGAGAATCATGCCCTCGACCTGTTCGTCGGTGAGGCCGTAGCTGGGCTGAACTTCGATTTCGGCTTCCTTGCCGCTGCGAGCTTCGCGCGCGGAGACGTGCAGGATGCCATTGGCGTCGAGCAGAAACTTCACTTCAATGCGCGGGAGTCCGGCGGGCATAGGAGGAATGCCTTTCAGGTCGAAGCGTGCCAGCGAGCGGCAGTCTTTGGCCAACTCGCGCTCGCCCTGGACGACGTGGATGGCGACGTTGGTCTGGCCTTCGACGCCGGTGGTGAAGTGCTCGGTGGCGGACTCGGGAATCGTGGAGTTGCGGTGAATGATCTTCACTACGCCTCCGCCTAGCGATTCGATGCCAAGCGAGAGCGGCGTCACGTCGAGCAGCAACATTTCTTTGGTGGCTTCCGAGCCTCCGCTGAGAATGTTGGCTTGTACGGCGGCGCCGAGCGCGACCACTTCGTCGGGATTCAGGCCGGCGTGCGGTGTGCGCTGGAATTGTTCTTCGACAAGCTTGCGAACTAACGGAATGCGCGTCGAACCGCCGACGAGGACAGCCTCGTCGATTTGCTTGGCGGTAAGTCCGGCATCTTTCATCGCCTGGCGGACAGGGCCAACTGTGCGCTCGACCACGGGGCGGACGAGCTGCTCGTATTGCTCGCGCGTGATCTTGCGCTGGTACCGCTTGCCGCCGGAGAGTTCGACGTCAAGAATCGTTTCGTCTTGGGCGGAGAGTGCGATCTTTGCTTCGATGACGGCCTTGCGAATGGTCGCGACGGCTTCGCCGCTGCGTCGCACGTCGAGGTCGAGGTCGCCCTGAATGTCGTCCAAGGCGATGGCGATGAGAAGGTTGTCGATGTCGTCGCCGCCGAGATGCGTGTCGCCGTTGGTGGCAATGACTTCGAAGATGCCCTCGTGCAATTTGAGGATCGAGATGTCAAAGGTGCCGCCGCCGAGATCGTAGACGGCGACCGTTGCTGTGTCTTTCTTGTCGAGGCCGTAGGCGAGCGATGCGGCTGTCGGTTCGTTGACGAGACGGAGGACTTCGAGTCCGGCGATGCGTCCGGCGTCTTTGGTAGCCTGGCGTTGGGCGTCGTTAAAGTACGCGGGCACGGTGATGACGGCCTTGGTGACGGGCGCTCCGAAATAACGCTCGGCGTTGCGCTTGAGCTGGCGCAGGATGAATGCGGAAAGTTCTGGTGGCGTGTAGCTCTTGTTGCCGAGCTTGATGCGCAGCACTTCGCCTGCGGCGAGGTCGTCGGCGAGGCGGAAAGGGAAGAGCTTGAGCTCGTCCTGCACATCTTCGACGCCCCGGCCCATAAGGCGCTTGACGCTGTAGACGGCGCGCTCGGGCGTTTCGATGAGATATTTACGGGCGGCGTTGCCCACGATGATCTGGTCGCGCTCGTCGAGGGCGACGACGGAGGGCACGAGATTCAGTCCGTCTTCGCCGGGGATGACGACAGGACGGTCGTTCTCCATGTAGGCGACCAGCGAGTTGGTGGTGCCGAGATCGATTCCGATGATGCGGTCAGTAGCCATCGGTTAGCTTTCGAGGACCTCGTCGATTTCACGAAGGAGGTTGCGGATATAAGTGCGGCGATTAATGATGGACAGCATTGAGTCGAGGGCCGCGGTGCGATCGGTGTCAGAAATGGCTTCGCCGGCGGCAGTACGGTCGATGATGGCGTCCCACCAGTTCCATGCCGTCGAAAGGTCGCTGAGCATGGCCGCCTGCTTGGCTTCGAGTTGCTGGCGGTGCTGCTGCAGGTCGTTCTTGAGGGACGGATCGTCACCGCCCATTTTCTTTTCTGCGCGTAGTTCTTCGAGCTGCATGTTCAGCTCGAAAACTTCTTCCAGGAGATCGGCTGGCACGACCTGCTTCTTGGCGGCGCCAGATTTGCGCGCCTCGTCAGTAGCGGCCTTGGACTGCTCTTCGAGTTGAACGCCCTGGAGGCGAAGCAGGTATTCGGTGCGCGAGATCGGGTCTTTCAAGGTGCGATAGGCGTCGTTGAGCTGGGATGTCTTTTCGAGGCTCCACTCCTGCTCGTTGTCGTTGGCGCGGGCGTTGATGTCGGGATGAAGCTTGCGGCTGAGCGCGTAGAAGTCGCGCTCGAGTTGCGCCGTGTCGATGTTGAGCTTGTAAGGCAGGCCGAAAAAGGCGAAGTAGTCAACCGGGGCCGGAGGCTGGACCTTGCCACATTCCTGGCAATAATGGGCGGCGCGCATCGCTCCGCACGACCAGCATTCGGTGGTCACGGGCTTCGACGGTGTCGAAACCAGAACGCCGGATTTGTCGAAATTGTGGGTGTCGTCCATCGGTTATTTTTCAATCCATGCGGCGGTAAAGCGCCGCGTCAAACATCTGCCGTCCCTACCGGGACTCGGAATCGTGTTGCGAACGCACCCGGAACCCACGAGTGTGTTACGGAACCAAGTACGCCGCTCCGCGGCTAAATTGAGCACGCCCGACCATACTCTGTTCCGCTGTATAGACCGTGAGGAATCCGCGCACGCTTACGAGAACGAGCTGCCGCAGCCGCACGATTTCTTGGCATTGGGATTGCGGAATTCGAAGCCCTGGTGCATCAAGGTCTCTTCGTAATCCAGAATCATGCCGTGCAGGTAGATGAACGACTTTGGATCGACAAACACGCGGACATCTTCAAACATGAAGACGCGATCGCGTTCGCGCGGCTGGGTGTCGAAGCGAATGTTATAGCTCAGCCCCGAACAGCCTCCGCCCTGCACGCCGAGCCGCAAGCCGCCTTCGGTGGGAGAAATGCTCTCTTTGGCCATGGCGGAACGGATGCGCGCCAGAGCCTTCTCCGTCACCTGGATGCCCTTGGCGGGCGCCGCTGGAGCCTGCGCCGGGTTATCAATGTTGACCGTGGTCATCGTCATGATTCGTCGCCCGCGCAGCGAAGCGCGACACGATGCTCTCCAATCCCAGTTTACGCTTGCTGTTCAACCGCGACGGGCGCGTCCTGATTCTGCTTCTTCTTCCAGTCGCCGATGGCGGCGCGGATCGCGTCTTCGGCCAGCACCGAACAGTGAATCTTGACCGGAGGCAACGCAAGCTCCTTCACGATTTCGGTGTTCTTGATCTGGAGCGCCTCATCCACGGTCTTGCCCTTCACCCATTCGGTGGCGAGCGAAGACGAGGCGATGGCGGAGCCGCAGCCGAATGTCTTGAACTTGGCGTCCTCGATGATGTTGGTCACCGGGTTGACCTTGATCTGCAGTTTCATGACGTCGCCACACTCGGGCGCGCCTACCAATCCGGTACCGACCTCGGCGCTGCTCTTGTCGAGCGAGCCGACGTTGCGGGGGTTGGTGTAGTGATCGAGAACCTTGTCGCTGTATGCCATTGTGTCTCCTAAAGTCTCTGTCGGGGCTGAAGCCCCTTGTTCCATCTGTAGTCCCTTCCGGGACTCGGGTTCCTATTCCAACCTCACCCAGCGCTGAAGCGCTGGGCTAAGATCTTTCGCCCCTCCGGGGCTGGCTGCTAGTGGGCCGGCTCGGCCGCCCACACAACCTTTGACAAATCGACGCCTTCTTTCGCCATCTCGTAGAGCGGCGACAGTTCGCGCAAGCGGGTCACGGTGTCAACCACGCGCTTGGCTACGTAATCCACTTCGGCTTCAGTGTTGAAACGGCCGAGGCCGAAGCGAATCGAGCTGTGCGCCAAGTCGTCGCCCGCGCCCAGGGCCTTCAATACATAAGATGGCTCCAGCGTCGCCGAGGTGCAGGCCGAACCGCTGGAAACCGCGATGTCGTTGATGCCCATCAGCAGCGACTCGCCTTCGACGTACGCAAAGCTGATGTTCAAGTTGTTGGGCAGGCGGTGTTCGACCGATCCATTGATGTAGCACTCGTCGAGCTGGCCCATGATGGCGTCTTTCAGACGCTCGCGCAGGCCGGCCATCTTCTTGGCTTCTTCAGCCATGCCTTCGTGGGCGATGGCGCAGGCCTTGCCGAGTCCGACGATGCCCGGAACATTGAGCGTGCCGGAGCGCATGCCGCGCTCGTGGCCGCCGCCGTCGATCTGCGCGACGAGCTGCACACGTGGATTCTTGCGACGAACATACAGCGCGCCGACACCCTTGGGGCCGTACAGCTTGTGCGCCGTGATCGAGGCCAGGTCAACGTTGTCTTGAATCACGTTGAACGGGACCTTGCCAATCGCCTGCACCGCGTCGGTGTGAAACAATACGCCGCGCTCGTGACACAGGGCGCCGATTTCGCGGATGGGCTGCAACGCGCCGATCTCGTTGTTCGCGGTCATGATGGTGACCAGGATGGTCTTGTCATCCATGGCACGCTTGAGGTCTTCGAGATCGATGCGGCCATCTTTCTGCACCGGCAGATAGGTCACACGGAAGCCGTGCTTCTCCAGACGCTTGCAGGTATCGAGCACAGCCTTGTGCTCGGTGGCCTGGGTGATGATGTGGTTGCCCTTCTCGCGGTACATCTCGGCGACGCCTTTGATGGCGAGGTTGTTGCTCTCGGTAGCGCCCGAAGTGAAGATGATTTCCTTCGTGCTTGCGCCGATCAACTTGGCGATGCGCTCGCGTGCCTGCTCGACGGCCTGCTCGGCCACCCATCCGAACTCGTGGTTGCGGCTGGCGGCATTGCCGAAGTACTCGCCGAAGTAGGGCATCATCTCTTCCACAACGCGCGGGTCGGGCCGCGTGGTGGCGTGGTTATCCATGTAGATGGGAAGCTTCACGTCGGTGGTACCGGTTCCAGCGATGATGTCGGTGCTCATGATTGCTAATTTCTCCTAAACTTCCGCGGTCTTATTCGACGGCCAGCCGAGCGTCACCAACTCAGGTGAAGATTCCGGCTCGGGCTCGGTCATGTCCCAAATAGTTAACTTGCTCAAGACTTCTTCGATCGTCCGGCTGACCTTGCGCAACGGCTCGCGCACGGTGCAACGGTCGCTCTGATCGCAATCGGCGGTGGCGTCGCTGCACGAAGTAATGAACAGCGGCCCTTCGATGGTGCGGATCACCTCGTACGCGGTTATCGTGCGGGGATCGCGCGCCAGGACGTAGCCACCGTTGGTGCCGTACAGAGAGGTCAGCAGCTTAGCCTTCGTCAGGCGTTGCAGGATTTTGGCCAGCGCCTCCTGCGGGATGCTGTACATCTCGGCCAAGTCTTTGGCGCTGCAAGCACCCAAGTCGGCGTGCTGGGCCAGATGCCGCATGGCGATCAGGCCGTAGTCCGCTTTTTTGGTGAGCTTCAGCATGTTGGTTCTCACAGCGTTAGACGTATAGCCGACTAATTCAGTCGCAATTTGATTCTAGACAGGAGCGGATCGGAATGCAAGCCATTCCAGCCAATGTGCAAGATTTGCATTAGACGGTAACTATATGAACCTAAACGGGTTGAATATTGGCGATAAAAAACATCGGATATTTTAAAAAGAGTGGGTTCTATATGCGACCGAAGTAGAGCCTATATCGAAGAATTCGAGGCTTTGCGACCGAGCGGTGGAAGGAATTGGGGCGGTTGCGGAGTGGTTTTCGTGCCGTGGTGAAAGGCTGTCGCGAGAGCGCCGGCGACGTGTTCGGTCATGCCGAGCCAGACTTATTCATCGGAGCAGTCATTCGGTGCGAAGGTCGAAAAGTGGCGGATCAAGTTCGCCGAACCGATTCGGCAACTCACACTTTGTGACAAACGAAGTTGTCGAGTCAACTGAGCGCATGCGTTCGCCGATCGTTCACAGTCTCGCCGGACGCGCGGAAGTTGGACTGCCATGAGGACAGCACGGCGAAGGAACTTCTGGCATGCGCAAAGATTTTTACATGGAAAATGCCAGAAAAGCTTGACAATGCATCAGGCCGTTCTAAAATACCGCTCAATTCCTATCTGCCCGAGGGGTTCGGGACAGGCCTTATGAATTACATCCAGCCGACCAACACATCGACCAACACAACGCACAGCTTCCCCCAGAGCGAGGCCATGTCTCAGACGTGTCGTCATCCTCGTGTCCAGGTGGTGTCGCGCGACGAAGACGCGGAATTCGTGGAATGCCTCGAATGCCGGGAGGTTTTCGATTCGAGCGAGTTCCGCGATATGGACATCGAAGCGAAGATTCCCACCGAAGAAGAATAGGCCCCGCCTGTCGAACAAGCTGAACATTGCGCGAGTGGGCAGAGGTGTGCGCGGGCCGCTATTCGCCGTTCGCTTTTCGCTTTGGAGTCGCTAACCCAGTTTCAGACCCGGATCAGACGAGAGGTCCGCACCGGCGAATTCGCGGGCGAGGAAGCGGGGATAGGCAGCGGCGGCGATCATGGCGGCGTTGTCTGTAGAGAGCTTGCGCGATGGGAAGAGCACGGGGATGCCTTCTTCCTCTGCACGATCAGCGAACGTTGTGCGCAACTCGCTGTTGGCGGCGACTCCTCCCGTGACAAGTAAGGTCGCGACGCCGTGCTGGACCGCGGCCGACAGAGTCTTGCTGACGAGATCATCCACGACGGCACGCTGGAAGGAAGCGACAAGGTCGAGGGTCTGCCGATCGCAGGCGGCGAGGTAGTCTTCTAGCTTTGGTTTGGCGGTGATCTTTATCGCATCGCGGCGCCGCTGAATGCTTTCGGCCAGGTTGTGGACTTCAACATGACGGAGCACGGCGGTCTTGATGCCGCTGTAAGAAAAATCGGTGCGGCGCTCTTCCGCGGCATGACGGTTTTGCGGATTGCGGTCGCGGTGCTTGATCTGCGCGAAAGGGAACTTTACGGCCAGAGGGTCGCCGTGCCGGGCGAGAAAGTCGATGACCGGTCCGCCGGGATAGCCGAGTTCGAGTAGCTTGGCTACCTTGTCGAAGGCTTCGCCAGCGGCGTCGTCGCGAGTGTGGCCGATGTTGCGGTAGGTCCAGCCGGAGTCGTGACGCTCGGCGAGGTAGAGATGGGTGTGTCCTCCGCTGACAACCAGGGCCAGAACTGGAAACTGCAAGTCGTTGTTGCCGTTCTGGCGCTCTTCGAGGAGCACGGCGTGAATGTGGCCTTCGAGGTGGTTGACGGCGATGAGTGGTTTGTCGGCGGCAAAGGCTAGGGTTTTGGCGTAGCTGAGTCCGACAAGCAGGGCTCCGGCGAGGCCAGGGCCTTGGGTCACGGCGATGGCGTCGATGGAGGAGTAAGTCTTACCGGCATCCTCGAGAGCTTTGCGAACCACGGGAACGATGGCGCGCAGATGTTCGCGCGAAGCGAGCTCGGGGACGACGCCTCCGAAGGGCTGGTGCGTGGCGATCTGGGAATAGACAATGTTGGAGATCAGCTCTTCGCCGGAACGAACCACGGCCGCGGCGGTTTCGTCGCAGGAAGACTCGATGCCGAGGATGTAGATCGGCGCAGGCATGTCCTTATGGTATGCCAAGGCGAGACCAGCGGTGTACGCCGTCAGGACGACAGGTGAAGGCCAGACGAGGCGTCTTCCAGTTTCGGCAGGCACACCAACAGAAGTAAAATCAGCGGCCCAAGAAACAGGCCCGGCAGTGCCCACATGCGGCTGCGGTTTTTGCGGTCAGCCACGTAAAAGCAGGCAGCCACCATCACTCCGCCGCCAATGATGCGATTGAAGAAGACAACGAGAATTCCCACGAAGATTAAGAGGACGACAAAGATCTTCGATTTCGTTGTGCCTTCTTCGCGGATGACGAAGATGCCGAAGGCAATCAAGCTGGCGATGTAGAGTGCCAGGAAAACCAGTCCGAAGATGACTGCACCAGGATCCGAGGGCTCGGCGCCGTTCATATTCACCGCCAAGAGATTGCCAAACCTAGCAAGCGCTATCAGCAGTGTCAACGAAAATCACTCGGCGCAAAGATGGTGGCATAAAATCTCCTCATGACGCCTCGCGAGTACGCGGTCGAGATCATTCGGACCCTGCGGCAGAATGGCTTTCAGGCCTACTTGGCCGGGGGGTGTGTGCGCGACATGCTGCTGGGGCTCGAGCCGACAGACTACGACGTCACCACCGACGCGACACCAAATGACGTGATGCGGATTTTTCCGGAGACCTACGCGGTAGGGGCGCAATTTGGCGTGGTGCTGGTACCGATGCCGAAAGAAGGACGCGAGTTCGATGCCGCGGGGCCGCCGCATCCGGTCGAGGTGGCGACGTTTCGGAGCGATGGGATTTACTCTGACGGGCGGCATCCCGACAAAGTGCAATATTCCAAGTCCCCGGAAGAGGATGTGCAGCGGCGCGACTTCACCATCAACGGCTTGCTGATGGACCCGATGGATGGGGATCGCGTGCTGGACTTTGTCGGCGGACGTTACGACCTGGCAGCGGGAGTTGTGCGGGCCATTGACGATCCCCAGCGACGGTTCCAGGAAGACAAGCTGCGCATGCTGCGCGCGGCGCGGTTTGCGGCGCGGTTCGGCTACACCATCGATCCGCCGACGTTTGCCGCCATGCAAAAGCTGGCACCGGCGATTCATCAGGTGAGCCGCGAGCGCGTTCGCGATGAGCTGACTAAGATGCTTACCGAAGGACATGCGCGGCAGGCCTTTGAATTGCTGGACAGCGCTGACTTGCTGAAAGAAGTGCTGCCGGAGATTACGCGCATGCACGGTGTGGAGCAGCCGCCGCAGTTTCATCCTGAGGGAGATGTGTGGGTCCACACGATGATGCTGCTGGAGCAGTTGCGCGCCGGGTGTTCGCGGACGCTGGCATGGGGAGCGCTACTGCATGATGTGGGCAAGCCTCCGACGTTTCGCGTGGCGCCGGACCGCATCCGGTTTGATGGACACGTGGAAGTTGGCGTGGCGATGGCGCACGAGATTTGCCGGCGGCTGAATTTTTCGAACGACGACACCGACCAGATTGAGGCGCTGGTAGCCAACCACATGCGTTTCAAAGACGTGGAGCGCATGAAGGCATCAACGCTGAAGCGGTTCCTGCGCTTGCCGGATTTTGACGAGCACATGGAATTGCATCGCATCGACTGCAAAGCAAGTCACGGAGGGCTGGACTTGTACGAATTTGTGGCGGAGAAGTTGCGGACGACTCCCCCAGAGGAGATCAGGCCGGATCCGCTGATGACGGGAGCCGACTTGATCGCGATGGGATACGCGCCGGGGCCGCGGTTTAAGGAGATTCTGTCGGCGGTGGAAGACGCGCAGCTCGAAGGCAGAGTGCAGGGCAGAGACGAAGCGGCACAGTGGGTGAAGGAGGAGTTTCCGCAAGCGCAGTAGTCGTCTAGAATCGAAGTTCACGACATGGAGCATGTGCGCGGGACACTGCGAAAGATTTTTGCCGACAAAGTCTGTCACCAGGCGGGAGAGGATGCCCCGTTGCTGGCATGGCCGGTAGTCTGCGGGAGAACGGTAGCGGAAAAGACGCGCGCGCTGAGCTTTGTGGATGGCGTGCTGGTGATCGCTGTGCCTGATGCTGCGTGGCGTCATCAATTGCAAGGTATGTACCAGCAGTATCTCGCGGCGTTGAACCAGCTCGCGGGCAGGCAAGTGCAGAGCATTTCATTCGTGGTGGCGCCACATGCCACCCATCCGCTGTAGTTACGAGGACAGCAATCATGGTTTCAGAGAAAGACGTTTCGTACGTCGCGGACCTGGCACACCTGGAGCTGACAGCCGAGGAACGCGCGCGCATGTTGAAAGACCTGAATTCCATTCTGGGCTACATTGAACGGCTGAATCAGTTGGACACAGCAGATGTGGAGCCGATGGCGCAGGTGGCGAGCCGCTACGGCGTCGGTGTGGGACATGCCATGCGCGAGGACGAATTGAAGCCTTCGCTGCCGCACGATGAAGCGATCAAGAACGCTCCGCAGACCGATGGCACGTTTTTCAAGGTGCCGAAGGTCATAGAGAAGTAGGGACCCGAACTGATGAATCTCGACATACTTACAGTGGATGCGGCGCGGACGGCGGTGCTGGAAAAGCAGACGACCGCGACAGCGCTGGTGGACGCGTTCTACAAGAAAATTGAAGCCGAAGACCCCGCGATTGGCGCTTACCTGACGCTGTGCAAGGAGCGCGCGCAGCGCCAGGCCGAGCGCGTTGATGCGCTGGCTGACAAGGGAGATGCGCTGCCTCCGTTGGCGGGCGTGCCGATCGCCATCAAAGATGTGCTGACGACCAAGGGCGTCCGCACGACGGCGGGGTCGAAGATTCTGGACAACTTCATTGCTCCTTACGACGCGACAGCGGTGGCACGGCTGGAAGCAGCGGGAGCGATTGTGTTGGGCAAGACCAACTGCGATGAGTTCGCCATGGGATCGTCGAACGAGAATTCGGGATTCCATCCGGTGAAGAATCCGCGCGACCTGACGCGGGTGCCGGGAGGCTCGTCGGGAGGATCGGCGGCGGTGGTGGCAGCGGGTACGGCGGTTGCGTCGCTGGGAACCGACACTGGCGGCTCCATTCGTCAGCCAGCAGCGTTTTGCGGCGTGGTGGGACTGAAGCCGACTTACGGGCGAGTGTCGCGCTACGGGTTGATCGCGTTCGCGTCGTCGCTCGATCACGTCGGGCCGTTCGGGAGATCCGTGAAAGACGTGGCGCTGATCCTGCAGCAGATGGCGGGACGCGATCCGTTGGACTCAACTTCGGCAGACTTGCCGGTGCCAGATTATGCGGCGGAAATCGGCAAGCCGGTCACCGGTCTGCGGATCGGAGTTCCGAAGGAATATTTCGGCGAAGGACTTGATCCTGAAGTG
>Ga0302321_100003569_pt1 | contig 13349 bp, 9 predicted proteins | sample Fen_T0_1_FD_202505 | JGI IMG/M metagenome (GOLD analysis project Ga0302321, IMG submission 202505) | Peat permafrost microbial communities from Stordalen Mire near Abisko, Sweden - Fen_T0_1 | ecosystem: Environmental > Terrestrial > Soil > Wetlands > Permafrost | place: Sweden: Abisko...
CGTGGTCGCGATGCCCGCAATCCGCAACCCGCGCCCCTCAGATTTGGGCGGCAGCGACTGGACAGTCACAACTGGCACCACGGAAGGATAGGTAGTATCCGTATTCGGAGCGTTGACCATCGTACCGGATGGAGCCGATGTGGAAGCCAAGCCAGGCGAGGCTTCTTTGGGCGAGTTAGGTGACGCACCCGTTTGCTTGGCTAGCATGGAATCGCATTCCGCAATGTGCGCGTTCACTTCGGCTTTCTCGCCGTCGGCCAAATTGGGTGCCTTGCGCAGGTATTCCCGGAAGCGATCCGCCGCTTCCTCCCAGCGGTGGTTCTGCTCGTAGCACCGGCCCTGGTTGAAGACATAGGTCGTGTCGCCCGTGTCCACGTAGAGATCGGCTAGGATGTCGGTGCCCGCCTTGACGTTGCCGGTGATACAAGCCTTCTTGGCTGCCTTTTCCTTGCTCGCTCTGCCCGATCCGCCCGATGCTCCGAGCGCGGCTTTCGGGGTTGATTGCGCCAATACGACGACAAGAAGAAACGCGAAAAGAGGTTTGCCCATAGTTCAGTCTTCCGGCGGCGCCCTCGCCGCAGCCTGCGGCCATCATGCCCGATGGTGAAGACTCTGGCAATCGCGTGGCAGCGCTCCGGAATCCAAGCCGCTGGACAGTGGGCACACATCCCACCCCGTTGCCACCCACGACCCGAGCGATTTGGTAGGCGAACATTCTCGAACCAAAAGGTTGTAGAAAGCGCGGATGCCCACCGCATCCACGGACTACAATTCACCCTTCGCCTGGCTCGACGGCATCGAGGTAGCGGCCACCGTGTGCGATCGCCAGGGTGTCTGCGTGTACGTGAATGAACGGGCGGCCCAGGTGTTCGCCAAGGACGGCGGCCGGGCTCTCGTGGGCCGAAACCTACTCGACTGCCATCCCGAGCCGGCCCGCTTGCGCTTCGCCGCTCAGCTGGCCACGCCAGCACCGAGCAGCTACACGATCGAAAAGGCTGGGGTCCGCAAGCTCATCCATCAAGTCCCTTGGTACAGGGACGGCGTGTTCGCTGGCGTGGTGGAGCTTAGCCTCTTGCTCCCCGAGACCCTACCCCACTTCGTACGCGATCCGAGCTGAGCTACTTGCAGGCGCCGTTCTGGCAGGTCGTGACCGCGCCACAGGCCACGCCGCAGCCGCCGCAGTTTGCGTTGTCCGTACCCAGGGTCTTGCATGTCCCCGCGCAATCCGCCTGCCCGGCTGGGCACGACGAACAGCAGCGGAAGCCCGTATCAGGATACGAAAACGTCGGATGCAGCTGGGTGCCGGTGAAGTTGCAGGCCATACCAAGGTAAAAGCTGTCGAAGGCCCCGCCGCGCGTGGTGTAGATGGCGCTGTCCAAGCTCGCACCTGTGTCGCGCCGGTCATCGGTCCACTCGGCCAGGTTGCCGCTCATGTCGAAGACCTGATCGCTGTTGCTACTCGGATCCAGATCCCCAACCGTGACACAGCCCGAGCGCGAGCCACAAGCCGCCGCCTTGCCAAGGTTGGTGTCCGCACCGTTGCAAGCGGCAGCGCTGTAGCTGCAGGCGTAGGGATACGCGCCACTCGAACAGGTCTGCCCGCCTTGACAGGCAAAACCCCACTCGTCGGTGACGATGGCGCCGCCCGAGCGAACCGCCCGGCACAGCCTCATGCCGGCAGCCCGGCAAGCGGCGTCGGCTTGATTCCAAGTGACCGAGCTCCAGGGCAGAACCGAGCTGCCAGTGCCGTCTTGGGCGCGCGAACAGGCCCGCGTGGCCGATGCGCCTTGCGCGGTTGCGCTGGCGTCCGTGCGGCTGGATTCGAACTTGTAGATGTAATAGCCGCCGCCGGGCGCGCCCGTGGCGCTCACGTGCACCATGTCGTCGCGTACGCCCTTGCAGTCGTGGCCGCTGCACTGGGTGAGACCGGGCGGGTTGTCCCAGGATTCGTCGACCAGACCGTCGCAATCGTTGTCGATACCGTCGCAGAGCTCGTCTGCGGGCGAGGCCGCGGGAGCCACACCGGTGAAGTCACAGGTCGCGGGCAAGCTCTTTTCAGCCTGGCAGCGCCAAGTCCCTCTGCGCACGCACGCGCCCAGCGCGCTGCTGGCGGGATCGGTGCACGCGGTGCCGAGTTGCTTGGCGTAGGCATCATCCACCACGCCGTTGCAATCGTTGTCGAGCCCGTCGCACCAGGTTTCCTGGGCGACGATCTGGCCTAGGGGCGTGGTCTGCACGGTCGCGGGATAGTTGCACACCCACGAAGGCGCGGTGCCAGCAGGCGCGCTGCTGGGAACCGTGCACACCGGGAAGGCCGCGCTGGTTTCCCAGCCCGCGTGGCCGGAGCCGCCGGGGGCCTTGGCGCATTCACCCACCTGCAAACAGAAGTTGGACGGAAAGATCAGTCCGGGATCGGCGGTGTCGACCAAACCGTTGCAGTCGTTGTCCTTGCCGTCGCACATCTCGGGACCGTCGGGCGTGCACTGGTATTCGCAGCCGTCGCTGGGATTGTGGTTGGCGTCCACCCAGCCTTCGGCGCAAGCGCCTTCGTGGCCCTTGGGATCGAAGACGCAAACGCCTTTCACGCAGGCCGCGATGGCGTGCGCGAAACTGCACTTGTGCCCGCAACCGCCGCAGTTGTTCGGATCGGTGTCGGTGTCGAAGCCATTGTCGATGACGCCGTCGCAGTCGTTGTCCTTGCCGTCACAGATTTCGACCTTGGGCGTGACCATACCGCCACACACCAGGCTGCCGCTGGTGCAGACCAAGGCGCCACGCTTGCACTCGCCCACGCACACGCCCGTGGCGGCATCGCAACCGGCGACGCCAGGGGCGTAGCAGACCTTGCCCAGATTGGGGTCGCTCTCGTCGATGATACCGTTGCAGTTGTTGTCGCGCCCGTCGCACACTTCTTCGGAAGGCGGTCCCGCGCCCACGCACACCAGCTTGCCGCCCACACAGGTGGTCAGCCCGGTCTGGCACGAGCCGGCCGCGCTGCTGTAGCAGGTTCGATCCGCGGGCGTGTAGACCAGTCCTGGATCTTCGCCGTCGATGAGCCCGTTGCAGTCGTTGTCGACGCCGTCGCACACCTCGGCGGGATTCGCGCTGGGTTTGCACGCGTACTCGCAACCGTCGCTCGCCTTCTTGTCGGCGTCGTAGAAGCCAGGCTTGCAGGTGAAACCGCACGCGCCCTGGCCGCAGAACGAAGTGGCGTTGGCGGCATCGCAAACCATCCCGCAGGCGCCACAGTTGCTAGGGTCGTTCTGCAGGTCGAAGCCGTTGTCGATGACCCCGTCGCAGTCATTGTCGGCCCCGTCGCAGATTTCCTTGGCCCCATTGGTGACCATGCATTCACAACCGTTGACCGGATTCTTGTCCGCATCCAAATAGCCGGGCGTACACGCGGAGATCATGCACTGACCGGCCACGCAGGCCGTGGTCGCGGTGGGCGCGCTGCACACGATGCCGCAGGCACCGCAGTTCAAGGGATCGCTCTGTAAGTTGAAGCCGTTGTCGATGACGCCATCGCAGTCGTCGTCGATGCCGTTGCACAGCTCGGGCGTGCCGGTGCAGCCCGCCGGGCCATCGTAGCCCAAGCCCGCTCCGGCCTCGCTTCGGCCTGGACGCGCGTCCAGCTTGATGGTGATCCCACTCCCACCGTCCACGGCGGTTTCGTCCGTGGGCAGGAAAAGCTGCGTCGTGCGCTGCGCGCAACCTACGCCCGCTAGAACCAGCACAACCACGAGGACGTGCCTCGCACCCATAGGCCACTTGAACGCTAAGTCCGACATATCCCGGCACTAGTGTACCCCGGCGCGGTGCGCACGTGAAGGAACGGCCGGGCTGGAAGTTCTGGATCGACGCCGGAAGCTAGCCGTCGGTCCGCCGCGGTCGGTCGACCTTGTCGCCAGCCACACCGCCCAACTCCGGCCCCTGTGGACCTGGTGTCTTGCGCCGCTTGTCCTCAATGCGACCTTCCTCGGCCATGCGCACCAGGGCATCGAAGGTCGTGCCCTGCTCGGGGTAGCTGGCGGTTCCCATGCTGAGAGCAAAGGAGAAAGGCGCACGCACGCTGAGAACGGCGAGCTTGTCGCGCAACCGCTGCAGAAGGAATTGGCAGGACGTGCGGCCCATGTCGGGCAGGATGACCGCGAACTCGTCAGCCTCGATGCGGCAACAGACGTCGTGGGCCCGCACCGATTTCTCCAGAAATTCGGCGACCCAGCGCAAGACCAAATCGCCTTCGCCGGGACCGTGGGACTTGTTGATAAGATGGAAGTCGTTGACGTCGAGAATCAGCACCGTGAACGGCCGGCCCGACGCCCGGCGCGCCCGGCTGAGCTCACTGCCCAGGCGCTCGGCGAAATAGCGCCGATTCCACAATCCCGTCAGGGCATCCCTGTACGTCAGGGCACGCAGATCCTCGAGCTTCGCGATTTCTCGCCGCAAGCTCTCATTTTCACGCTGCAACTCTGCGATGTTAGACTGCGATTCCATCGCGAAGGAAGCCAAGCAACTTCCGAAGAACTACGTTCTAGCAAAAACCGTCGGTGAAGCCAACTTGTCTCCGTATAATCCGACCACTTATGCAAGCAGACAAAGCCGTTCTCTTCGACCTCGATGGTACCTTGGTCGATACCGAACGTGAAAACGTCGAATCCGTGGTGCTGGCCGCCCGCCGCTGGCAGGTCGAGCTTGGCGCTGACATTCGCAAGTTCATCATCGGACACTCGTGGAACGAGATCCACGCGCGCATCCAACGCGAGTACGGCCTGAACGTCGAGATGGGTGTTCTCATCAGCGCCGCGGTGGAGGAGAAGCGCGCCTTGTTCGCTGCCCAGGGCTACCAGGCCCTGCCGGGCGCGCTGGCGCTGGTGCGCCGCCTGGGTGCGCAGGCTGGCCTGGCGGTGGTTTCTGGTTCGAGCAAGGTCGAGGTGCAAGAAACCATTGCCGGCATCGGGCTCACCGCGTGTTTCCGGTACCTGCTCGGGGCCGAGGACTACAGCCAGGGCAAACCCCATCCCGAAGGCTACCAATCCGCCATGCGGCTGCTGAGGGTCGCGCCAGGGGCGTGCATCGTCATCGAGGATGCGGAGCCGGGCATTCTGGCCGGCAAGGCCGCGGGTGCGCATGTCATCGCGGTCAGACAAGGGAATTTCATGGGCTATGATCAGTCGGCCGCCGACGTCATCGTGGACACGCTTGAACAGGTCAGCGACGATCTTCTCGACAAGCTGTGGAAAAGTTAGAGAGGCGGACAAGTCGGATAAATGAGTGAAACCAAGAGCGCAATCGACGCGGCCAAGACGCTGGTGTTTGTCGAACGCCAGGGCACGGTCGCGTGGCTGACATTGAACCGGCCCGAGGCGGCCAATGCCTTGTCGCGCGTGCTGGTCGCGGCCCTGCGTACGCAGCTGGCGGCACTGGCCGGCCTGCGCGATCTGACTGCGGTGGTCATTACGAGCGCTGAGGGCACGGCCTTCTGCGCCGGCGCGGATCTGAAAGAGCGGCTGGCCATGACCCTCGAAGAGACCCGCACCTTTCTCGACGAACTGGGCGCCCTGGTCCAAGCCATCGAGAATTTTCCTCGTCCGGTCATCGCGGCCATCTCGGGCGCGGCACTGGGTGGCGGCCTGGAGATCGCCCTGGCCTGCGACATCCGGCTGGCCGACGAAAGCGCGACCATGGCCCTGTCCGAGGTAAAGCTGGGCATCATTCCCGGTGCCGGTGGCACCCAGCGCCTGTCCCGCTTGTGCGGCATCGCGGTCGCCAAGGAGCTGATCCTGACCGGCCGGCGCATCGACGCCGCCGCTGCCCTCAAGCTGGGCCTGGTTTCACAGGTGGTGGCGAAAGCGGAACTGCGCGTGGCCGTGGAGTCGCTGTGTTCCGAGCTGGCTGCGGCCGGCCCGCTGGCCCTGGCAGCCGCCAAACGCGCCGTGGACATTGGCTTCGGCAAACCCATGGCCGAGGCCTTGACCGTCGAACGTGCCTGCTACGAAAGCGTGCTGGCCAGCCAGGACCGCAACGAGGGCCTGCGTGCGTTCGCCGAAAAGCGCCCTCCGCGCTACCAGGGTGAATAGTCAGCCGGGCTAGCGCGTGGCCGGATCGGGAAGCGCGAACTGAAAGGCGCCGTTGTCTCCCGAGGTCGTTTCCGCGAGCGGGATGGTCGGGTCGACACAATACGGCCAATCCACGATGCAGAAGACCTGCATGGCAGTCCCTGGCAAGCCATTCTGAAAGCCGTCCATCACCGTGGAGGCCCAGACCATGGCGGCTTGCACGTTTTGCGTGAGGGGAAACTCGCTGGCCTGGAGCGGTCCCGGACCGACGAAGGTCCGCGCCAACCCGGTGCTCGCATCCGGGACGACCATGACGGCATAGGAACGGCCGGGGCTCACCCCTAGCGAGAAGGTTCCGTTGGTCTGCGCAGCAACGGCCAGTGGATCTTCCGGCGTGTCGCTGCTGCGATCGTAGGCGATGACATCGACGTGGGTCCAATCAATGGCCGAGGAAACGCTGCTTGCCGTGAGCTGACCGCTGATCCTCCCCTGCGCCAAGAGACCCACCGGCAGGGTCGCGCCGCCCGTGGGAAGCGCAAGCGAAACGGTCGTGGTGGCGGAGTAGGGTCCGAGTGTGGCGGGCACCAGAAGGGCATCGTAGCTCGCACCGTCAGGTAGGTTGGCGAAGGTGGCCGCGCCCGTGGCTGAAGTAACGCTTTCGACTTGAACATTGCCGTTGGCCGTTGACGTGGCAACCGCGCCCCCGGCCGACGTCAAGGTGCCCACGGGTTTGGCCTGCGCCGACGTCAGTCGCACACGCGTACTGACGCTGGGATTACCGGCCGCATCCACCACATTCAAGACCAGGGTGGACGTGGTGATGGGATCCCACTTGAAGTCCAGGGTGGCATCCCCCGTGAGCGTGACAGACGAAGGGACGAGGGCTTCCGGCAAACCACTTCCCGTGGGTGGCGACAGCGAAATCCAGTACTTGCCCGGCTGGGCGTGCAGCAGGTATTTCCCTTGGGCGTCGCTGCGCCCAACCGACGAGAAGATGAGCTTGCTCGGCTGCGTGGCGGTGGGATCCTGGTTGGTCAGCATCACGCGCACATCGGCCACCGCCAGGCCCGTCGAGCTCACCGTCGTGCCTGTGACCGAAACGCCGCCAGCCAGGTTGAAGGCGGTGTTGTTGATGGCGCTCGGGGTCAGGTTCAAAAAGAGTTGCGGTGCGGTGGCGCCTATGGTTCCCCCATTGCTGCTGTTGCCATCCACCGGCACGACCAGGACGTCGTACTTGAGCAGGGCTCCTGCATAGCTTGCATCCAGAAGCTGCGCTCCAAATCCGCCGGTTTGGGGATTGGACAGACCATCGGCAACCAGATCGCCCCCCGAACTGTTGATTCGAACATAGGAGGCGATGAGTCCGCTTCCCACGCTCGGCGCCACCTGCACCGTCACGCCATTGGAAATGCCCAGCACCGACTGGCTGAACGGCGAGCTTCCGGTCAGTTTGAGAGAACCCGACTGCACCGGAATGCTGGTGCTTGGCGGAGGCGCAAAACGAAGGTTCAATTGGCGGCCGCAGTCGGGACAGATAGTCGCCGCACCGACGGTATTCTGGACTGTGGCCAGGCACGCTCCGGAGGTGGCGGTGAAGGAGTAGGTTCCCGCGCTTGAGATGGAGAACGCGGCTGCTGCCGGATCCTGCGTACCCGCTGCATACGCGATGGGTGTGCCATCGCGGTTCGCCTGCCAGGTCCAGCCCGCGCCAGTCGCGGGTCCGCCCGAGACGATATGGGCGCGCAAGACGACTTTTGCGTTGAGCCCCGCCACCAGGTGGAAGTCCTTGAATGAATCGGTCGCGGGAACCACGCCCTCGATGGTCGCCACACAGGATGACGTCGTGTCAGGCGAGAAGCTGTCGGGCCTCAGATCGCCGACGCTGGCGTCAGGCGACACCAAAACATCGGCGGCACCGTCGCGCCCCGTGGACGAGCTGTCAGGCGAGGGGCGAGCGTCGAAAGCGCCAGCGTCGAGCCATATGGGCACGTCGGGGTTCACCCCACCGTCGAACTTGGTCGCGCCCCCGGTCCCCACGCTCCCGCCCCGCCCTGTTGCACCGCCCGCAGAAGAAGCGCCGCCCGATCCCGGAGAACCTCCAGCGGCCGCCGTGCTGCCGCCATTCCCCGTGGCGCCGCCGCCTGAGCCAGAAGCGCCGCCCAAGCTCCCGGTGCTGCCAGCGCTACACCCCACGCAAGCGTCCCATTTGAAGGGCGGAGCATCCGCGGAGAGGTTCGAAAGCACATCGGTTCTAGCAGCATCGGATTTGAGGCTGGAATCGCGCGCAGGTGCCGCGTCACTGACGGAGATATTGCCCCCATATCCGCCCGCCCCCGAAACGCCGCCGCCGAAACCGGTTGGAGTGTTTCCTCCCGACGAACCCGCAGAGCATCCCGCGGCCAGCGTAAACAAACCGGCCAGGGGCGCGAGCAGGGCTAGGACTTGGCGACGCTGGGTAGTCATGGCTGGAATTGCACCATCCAAGTGGTCCAGCGGATGCAGTCGTTAGGCGTTCCGCACGCGTTGCTTCCGCAACAGATGTCCACCGTGTCCTGGGCGCACACCGAGCCGCCCGATTGATAGACTTTCTGCACCACCAAATCGCGTACCTCGACTCGCAGTTGAATGGTGTCGCCAGGCCGGGCGTTGGGGAACTGGGCCTGGCTGATGGTGAAAGAGTCAGAGTCATTGGTTTGATAGGTCCAGGTCGGCGACGCCTTGGTCGAATCGAGCACGGACCAGACGAACAGCGAGGACGGATTCGTGGACCCCGCAGGCAAGGGATAGGGCTCGCAGTCGTCGTCGACGCTCAAGACCTTGAACGTGCGGCTTTGGTAGGTTCCACTCAGGTCGGGGTTACGCGACAGCAAGATCCGCCGCGCATACGCATCGGGATCGGTTCGCTGAAGACATGGCGGCGTGTCCTTGTTGACAGGAATCACGAACGTGGCTGGGTCACTGGGCACGGAGGTCGAGGCACTATTCACGACGAAGGTGTCCGCGATGGTCAACTTGACAGTATAGGTGCCCACAGTCGAGACACCCGGCGAGCCGGCCGTGAAACATCGGTGCTGCTCGGCCTTACCGGTTGGAACCCCCGTGGTGCAAGCGGCAAGTTGGACCGACTTGCCCGCGGAATCGGCTCCCTCGTACTGGATGCTCCACTTGAAATCGACCTTGTCTCCCACCGGAAAGCTCGAATTTTCAGCGGAGAGATGCACCTGCGAGCAGAGCCGGCGCTGCTGCCCGGAAGGAACCCCAGAGACATCCACGATGGTGGCTACCGGCACGGGGGTGATCTTCACGCAATTCAGCCCCGTGGCACCGTTGTGGTCGGTCGCCCGAGCGCACAGGCAGGCTGGTGCCATGGAATCTGCGGTCAACAAGTAGGACGCGGAGGAATCCAGGGTCGTCGGCTTGGTGGCTGAACCCCAGGTTGCATTTGTGATCGAGTCACACCCCTGGGTTGGGTAGTTGAACTCGCCCCAGTCCACCAAGAGAGGCGGCAGGTTGTCCTTGTCATCCGTCACGGTGACCCTGAACTCGGCAGGGATCCCGAATGCCACAGGATTGGTGACTAGGAGGAACTTCACGACCGGCGCCTTGTTGATCGGATCCGTGAACAGCAGGCACCCGGACAATCCGAGCGCCGCGGTGAAAGCGAGAGATGCGCGTAACGACCAACCCACGTGTGGCACGCTACCACAATTGCCGTGACTCGAAATACTGACTGCATCTCGACAGACATTTGATTGCAAGGCGGTTGCAAGGCGCGTTCCACCCCCAAGGCCAGCCAACATCACCAGTTGCGCCATCAGCGCGCGACCCAAGTCCGACACGGATGTCGTGAAGAAGGGAAAATTCGGCTATCAGTCGTTGCGCCAACGCCCAGCCAGCGCCGCTGGCGGCGAAGCGATGCTCTGGAAGCGGGGCACGCGAACCTGGCCACGGCCTTGCGCCGACACCATGGGCATCAGGCCCTCTTTGATCAACGCGTCGATCTTCGACTCTGGCAACCAAGTTTCCGCGCAAGGGGTCTGTACCGATTCGCCGTCTTGCTTGGTGATGTGGGTGGGCAAGTCGTCAATGGTCGACTCGTCGCCAGGGGCGAAATCCCATCCGCCGGCACCCGCGAACGACTGCGCCACCAGCTGTGCCACAGCCAGGGCCGGCGAGCCCCAAAGGTAGCGGCCTGGGGACGGCGGCGAGATCTGTTCTGTAAACACAAAGCGTTCGACGGGGTCGGTGCCTTGGCCGTAGGGCAAGCGCAGGAGAATGCTCGGCACCGCCACCGCGATGGACGTGGCGGCCGTGCTGTTGCGCAGGGCCGACCAGGCCCGCTCGTCCTCGCGCGAAGCGAAGCCGGCAGAAAACGTGGCCCAGCGCATGCCCGCCACCACCGCCGCGTCCACTTCCTGGACCAAGGTGCCCAGCCGGGCCAGCAGCGCCGCATCTTCTTGCTCGCGGCCGTAGGGGGTGCAGTCGACGAGCAGCGACCAGGGCTTGTCGCCCACGCGATCCACGACGATGCCGTACAAGGCGGTTTCGGCCAGGCTGGGGGCAGAGGCGAAATCCTCGGCCAGCTCGGCGCGGCTGACGTCGAGCACGTGGAGCTGCAGCGTCTCGTCGAGCTCAAGCGTGTGCAGTACCCGGTCGAGACCACGCCAGGCCGCTTCCACGGCCTGGAAGCCTGGATCGTGCAAAACCGCACGCATCAGTTCGCCAGTCATGCCGTCCACAGCGGCCACCATGTCCGACTGGCGTGGGTCGGACTTGCCCACCACGTGGGGTGCGACAGCCTCGCGAATCAGGGCATCGACCGCCGATGCTGGCTTCACAGCGGATTGCTCGACAGCTGCGGGCTTGCCGAGCAGCCGCTGCAAGTCCTCGCCGTGCGCCTTCATCTCGCTCGCCGTGGGCGCTGGCGCGGCGGTCTTCACGCCGGCCACGCTCCCGATCATGGCCGCCGCGAGCGCGAAGGTACTGGGATCCTGGAGCTGCCGACGCAGCTCGCGCATGGGCGCGAAGAACTCCAGCGTGGAGAAGAGGTGGTCAGGGTGGAAATCCTCGAGCTCGAGAATGGGAATCGTGAACGGCGCCTGGTCGCCAAGCTGGAGCTGAATCTGCGGGGCAATCTTGCCGAACAGCGCCGGAAGGCTGTCCAGGTCGACCCGCTGCGGGCGAAGCTCGGCGCCTGGCCGAACCTGGCCGCGGCTGGCATGGCCACCGAAGTCGCCCAGTACCAGCAAGCGCATGGGCGCATCCGGATTCCGATCGGACTTGGGCTTGCGGCCTTTGCCGAAGCTGAAATTCATTTCGATGCCAGCACGCGCTCTGTCGGCCATGGAATCCTCCACCACGCAGGCTAATCATTCGCCGGCCTTCTCTCAAGCCTCGCGTGCGGGGATTTTCGCCCGAAGGTGCCCGCCCCCGGCGTCGGCTCGCGTGCCTGCTAGCCTTGTCCCAATGAAGCGACCACCGCTTTTCACGATAGACGCACTTCTGTGTATCGCCCTCCTATCCTCGGCGTGCGGCCGGAACGGCTTGGTAGCCAGGCGGGACAGCGCTGTAGCCGACGCCGCCGTTGCCGACCCTGCCGTTGCCGACGCTGCCGCCAGCGTCACACAAGCAGACGCGCAGATAGATTCGGGAAATGCCCTGCCCCTGGGCGCGTGCGTGGTGAATCCCATGGCGCCAAGCTACGTCTTTGGCGGCGTGACTGGCTTGGACTTTGACCTGGATGGAATTCCCGACAGCCGCGACAACTGCCCGACTGTTAAGAACCCCGACCAGGTCGACAGCGACGGGGACGGACTGGGTGATGCCTGCGATCACTGTGCGGGTGGCTTGGATAGCGATGGCGATGGCATCTGCGACGCGGTGGACAACTGCCCGTCGGTTTGGAATCCCGCACAGGTCGACACCAACCTGGATGGGCTGGGCAATGCCTGCGACTTCAGCGCTTGCTATGGCTCGTATGATGGGGCTGCCCAGTTGCAAAGGACGCTGGCGAAGCTGCTGCTGCATCCGGAAATGGAGCAACTCCTTTCCTCGTCGCGCTGGCGGGTGCTCAGCTTCTACGACCACTGCAGGTCCGTGCCCGATCCCGGCCAGGCTACCAACCGCGGGTTGAAGTTGGAGGTAGTCGACTACACGCACACCATGGACATCAACCTGACCTACCTTGCGGACATCGACACCTTGGTTTCCCTGAATGCGCAACCCTTCGTCTCTCTGCAAGGCCCGCAACCGTCTCCCGAGGAAGGCTGGGAAGCCATCCAAATGGCCGAAGCCGATCCAGCGGTGCGCGCACGGATCGCGGCCACCGGGACAGTTCGTTCAGGCAGCCCCGTGGACTTCTATTACGAGTTCGGCTCGTCCGCCGCGAGCAACGACCCCGCCTTCCCCGCGTGCGTGACCGGACGTTGCATCGACGTCGACTACGATCTTGCCAGCTACGACGGCGGTCCCGATCCAACCCTCGCGGTGGTCGTCGACCTGGCCACTTGCGCGGTGCTAGGTATCGGGTCCAGATAGTCTCGCGCTGCCGGACACATCGACAGGGTGAAGCACGCAGGCCGGGATGAACCACAGAAGACACAGAGAACACGGAGCCCGGACCGGAGAGGGATGGGCTCGGATCCGGGTCCGGAGAACTATCGATTTCCGATCTCTGTGTCCTCTGTGGTGAAACCTCCGGAAATGGCTGACCGATCCCGAATCATGAACGCCGCTAGCGATCGACAGCCCAGTTCCTCACCAGGTAGACCTTGTTCCCTAGAGAGGCCAGGTACCTGAAGGAACGATCGCTATCGAAAAGCAACCACGCTGCTTGCGGCAGACTCCCTTCCAATCCACGCGGTCCTATCGCCTCGAACTCCCGTCCCTCCACCCCCGAAACCACCACCACCTGTTTGCGCGCGTCTCTGGCGACCGCGTAGACGAGATCCCTTCCAGTCGGACTGAACACGAGGCTCTCAGCCATGATGCCAGCGTAGGATCTCTCCTCCTTCCCGTCCACGACCACGAGCTGGGCGGAACCTCTTCTGGCGGCAAACGCCATCCGTCGCCCATCCGCGCTGAAGGCGATGGGGTCGGCGATATCGGAATACTCGGCACCGATTCTTCGACCGTCGACCACGACGAACTTGGCCGCCTCTTCCCTTGGGCCGCCTCCGCACCGATCGCACGCGACGTACGCCACCTTGCTTCCGTCAGGCGCAAATACCGGATGGCCAACGCCAGCGTAGGCCCTGCCCCGCTTTCCGTCGACGACGATGAACCAACTGG
>Ga0302321_100003570_pt1 | contig 13345 bp, 12 predicted proteins | sample Fen_T0_1_FD_202505 | JGI IMG/M metagenome (GOLD analysis project Ga0302321, IMG submission 202505) | Peat permafrost microbial communities from Stordalen Mire near Abisko, Sweden - Fen_T0_1 | ecosystem: Environmental > Terrestrial > Soil > Wetlands > Permafrost | place: Sweden: Abisko...
GATCGAAGGCGACTGGGTCAACCGTCCGGTGCACGACACCGACGCCGACGCGGCGCTGCACGGCGCGCACAACGCGCGCGTCACGCTGCTCGCGGGCTTCACCACGGTGCGCGACGTCGGCTCGAGCGACTGGGTCGACGTCTCGCTGATGAAGTCGGTCGAGAGCGGCGAGATCGACGGGCCGTGGATCTTCCCGGCCGGCCACGCGATCGGGATCACAGGCGGGCACGCCGACACGACCGGCTTCGCGCCCGGGATCCTCGAGCGCGATCCCGAACACGGCATCGCCGACGGGGCGGACGAGTGCGTCAAGGCCGTGCGCGCGCAGCTCAAACACGGTGCCAAGGTGATCAAGTGCGTCGCGACGGCGGGCGTGCTCTCCTTCGAACCCTCGGTCGGCGCGCAGCAGCTCTCCGACGCCGAGCTCAAGGCGATCGTCGACGAGGCCACGCGCCACGGCGTCAAGGTCTGCGCCCACGCGCACGGTCGCGACGGGATCCTGGCTGCGGTCAAGGCCGGCGTCGCCTCGATCGAGCACGGCAGCGTGCTCGACGACACGGTGATCGACGAGATGCTCGCGCGCGGCACGTTCCTCGTGCCGACCTACTACCTGCAGGAGCGCATCGACATGACGAAGCTCCCCGAGCTCGTGCGCCACAAGGCCGAGACGATCTTCGGGCAGAAGGACGCGAGCATGAAGAAGGCCATCGCGCGCGGCGTCAAGATCGCCTTCGGCACGGACGCCGGCGTCTACCCCCACGGCGAGAACGCGCACGAGTTCGCCTGCCTCGTCCGCCTGGGGATGTCGCCCGCGGATGCCCTGCGCTCGGCGACCCTGCGGGCGGCCGAGCTGCTCGGCGTGGACGACCGCGGCGAGATCGCCCCGGGCAAGCTGGCGGACCTGATTGCCGTTTCCGGGGACCCTTTGCTGGACGTCCGGCGTCTCGAGAGCGTCGAATGGGTCATGCACGGCGGCCGAGTCGTCCGATAAGCTCGGCAGAGCCCCGGGCAGGCGGGGAGAAGATATGTCCGACCAGGGAAGCACCAAGCACGAGGAGATCAAGCAGCTCGTCGAGCGCGCCAAGGGCGGCGACGCGGACGCGCTGAACCAGCTCTTCGCGATTCACCAGCCGCTGCTGCTCGACGTCGCGCGGCGCCGCATCGGCGCGCGCCTGCGGCTCAAGGAAGAGCCCGACGACCTGGCGCAGACGACCTTCCGCGAAGCGACGCGCGATTTCGCCAACTACGAGTACCGCGGACCCGACTCGCTCGTGCGCTGGCTGATGCAGATCCTGCAGAACAAGATCCGCGACAAGGCCGAGTTCTATTCGGCCAACAAGCGCGACCAGACGCGCGAGCGCACGCTCAGCGGAACGCCGCAGCCCGGCGGTGATCCCACGCCGGGCATGGACCCCGCGAGCCACGACCTCTCGGTGACCGTGCAGGTGCAGCGCGAGGAGGCCTTCGGGCAGCTGCGCCGCGCGCTCGAGGAGCTCTCGAGCGAGCACCGCGAGGCGATCACGCTGGTCTTCTTCGAGGGCCTCTCGCTGCGCGAGGCGGGCGAGAAGATGGAGGGCCGTTCCGAGGACGCCGTACGCATGATGCTGCGGCGCGCGGAAAACAAGCTCGGGGAGATGCTCAAAGGCTCGCTCGGCAAGGACATCGGCCCTTCCTGAGCTCCCGCCGGGTCCGCGCGCGCCGGGCCTTGTCGCGGGCAGCCTGCTCCGCTAGATTCTTCGCCCCACGGTGGGCGACTAACTCAATGGTAGAGTGCCATGTTCACAGCGTGGAGGTTGCAGGTTCGAATCCTGTGTCGCCCACCAACTCCCGCACATGACCGACAGCCTGCAGGAACGCTACGCTCCGCAGAACCGCTGCTTCGGCTGCGGCCCGGCCAACGACAAGGGCCTGCGCATCCGCTCGCGCGTCGAAGGCGAGAAGATCGTCGCCGACTGGATGCCGCAGAAGCACCACGAGGCATTCCCCGGCGTCGTCAACGGCGGGATCATCGGCACGCTCTTCGACTGCCACTCGAACTGGACCGCGGCCTACCACCTGCTCCTGAAGACCGGCGCGAAGGAGCTGCCGAGCACGGTGACGAGCGAGTTCCACGTCAAGCTGAAGCGCACGACGCCTTCGACGGCGCCGCTGCGCATCGAGGCGCGCGTGGTCGAGAGTAGCGACGACCGCGCGGTGATCGAGGCCGAGATCCTCTCGGGCGGCAAGGTGACTTCGACCTGCCGCGGCGTGTTCGTCGCGGTGCAGCCGGGACATCCGGCCTATCACCGCTGGGATTGAACGCCCCGGCTACGCACTGCGCCGAAGTTCGCGCTACGCAGCAGTTCTGAGCGCCCACTCCGAAGTAGCGCAGCGTCGTAGAGTTGTGCGGGTCACGTGAGCCAGACCAGCACCGCTCCCAGCGCGCCTGCGCGCAACTACTCGCGCCGTCGAGCGCTGCTGCTCGCGAGCGTCTACCTGCTTTTCGGCCTGCACATCGCGCACTGGCGCATCGCGGGCCGGACGCTGGCGCCGCTCGAGCTGAACGAGTTGATGTACACGCTCGAGCTCGGCCTGGTGACCGCCGGCTTCCTCTTCATGGTCGTGGCCTTCGCCGGCACGCTGGTCTTCGGGCGCTTCTTCTGCTCCTGGGCCTGTCACATCCTCGCGCTGCAGGATCTCTCGGCCTGGCTGCTGAAGAAGGCGCGCATCACTCCCAAGGTGGTGCGCTCGCGCGTGCTGCTGATCGTGCCCTTCTTCGCGCTCTTCGACATGTTCGTGCTGCCCCAGATCCTGCGCATCGCGCGCGGGGATCCGCTGCCGGTGCCGCACCTCGCCGGGGAGAGCGAGGGTTGGGCCTCGTTCGTGACGACCGACTTCTGGCGCAACCTGCCCAGCCCCGCAGTCGCGCTCGCGACCTTCGCCGTGTGCGGCTTCGCGATCGTCTATGTGCTCGGCTCGCGTGCTTTCTGCACCAACGGCTGTCCCTACGGCGCGCTCTTCAACCTGATCGACCGCTTCGCGCCCGGGCGCATCGCGCGCGTCGGGGACTGCAAGAGCTGCGGACACTGCACGGCCGCGTGCACTTCGGGGGTGCGCGTGCACGAGGAACTCGAACAGCACGGCATGGTGGTCAACGCAGGCTGCCTGAAGGATCTCGATTGCGTCGCCGCCTGTCCGAACGGAGCGGTCGGCTTCGCCTTCCGCAAGCCGCCGGGCCTGCGCTCGTTCGGGTCGATGCGGCGCACGCGCCTCTCGTGGGACTACACGCTGTTCGAGGACGGGTTGATGCTCGTGGCCTGCGCCGCGACGATCGTGATCACGCGCGGTCTGTACGAAACGATCCCGTTCCTGATGAGCCTGGCGCTGGGCGGGATCGCCGGTTTCGGCTGCGTGCACACGCTGCGCTTCCTGCGCGCGCAGCGCAGGGCACTGAGCGCCAAGGTCGTCTTCGGCCTCGTCCTGCCCGTCGCGCTGCTGCTCGCGCACAGCGCCTGGATGCGCTGGGAGGAATCGCGCGGATTGGCCGCGCTCGAGGCCAAGGACTTCACGCAGGCCGTGGTCCACCTCGAGCGGCGCGCAAAGTTCGGGCTCGTCGGCACGGGCTCGCTCGAGCGCGCGCGTGCGCATGCGGCCGAGCTCGACGGCGACCTGCCGCGCGCCGAGGCGCTGCTCGTGGCCGAGCACGAGCGCAGCGGCGGGGAGTTCCAGACCACCTATCAGCTCGCGCGCGTCCAGGCCGCGCGTGGAAACCTCGACCGGGCCGCGATCCTGCTGCAGGCGATCGTCGACGCGCCGATCCAGCCGGGCCGCACGCTGGGCCGCTCGACCGAGGTCGCCGCGGATGCGGCCGTCGTGCTCGGCGATTTGCTGGCCGAGGCGGGCGAGTTCGAGCGCGCCGAGCGCAGCCTGCGGCGTGCACTCGACCTGCGGCCCGGACGGCCCGATGCACTCTACACGCTGGGCGTGCTGCTCTGCGCCAGCGGACGCACGGGTGAAGGCCGTGCGCTGTTCCAGCGCGCGGTGGACGAAGGCTCGCGCGACGCGGACCTGTGCAACAACCTCGGGCGGCTGCTCTTCGACGCGGGCGAGCTCGCGCCCGCGCGCGTGCAACTCGAGCACGCGCTCGAGATAGATCCACAGCACGCCACGGCAAGGCGCAACCTCGATCTGGTCCTCGAGCGCTTGCAAACCGGGAACTGAAAGCTCCGCGCTCAGGCGTTTCCGAGCGGGCGGACCTCGCCGTGGACCGAGCGCGCTTCCTCTTCCGTGTCGATGTCCTCCGCGAGGCTGATCATGTCGACGGTCGGGTAGCGAATGCAGCCAGCGGACTCGTGCAGGAAGATGCGCCCGATCAGCTGCTCGAGTTCGGAGAGCTGGATCCTGCCTGCGCGCAACTCGTGGGCGAGCTTGAACCCGCTGCGCAGGACGGTCAGCGTGCGGCTCGGCGCGCGCATCCGTGAGAGGCGCCACAGGTCCTGTCCGAGCAGCGAGAGCAGCACCGTGCGCAGCATCACCACGCGCCGGTAGGCGACCGAGTGGTTGCGCGTGCGGTAGGCCGAGTCGAGCAGCCGGTAGAGGAGCGGCAGGCGCAAGCACTGCGGGTCGAGGATCCCGAGGTGGCCCGGGAGGATCGGCACGCTCTCGCCCGAGTCGAGGACGACCGTGTACTCGGGCTTCCAGGCGAACGCGCCCAGCTCCTTCAGGTCCTTGGGAACGCGCACGAAGGGAAACCAGAGCGCACAAGCGCCGGCTTCCTCGTAGCGCGCGCGCAACTCGTCGAACTCCGCCGTGCTCGGCAGCACATCGCAGGCGAGCACCGCCAGCGGGCCGCCGGGGTGCGCCTCGATCGCCGCGCGCAGGTTGCGTGCGACGCTGGCATCCGTGTCGATCACGCGCGCGTCGAGCCCGAGTGGCGCGTAGACGCGCGCGGGTCCGGCGAGCGTGACCGGGCCGAAACCCTTCGATGCCAGCAAGCGCTCGACGAGCCAGGCGACGAGCGGCCGGCCCGCGATGCGAATCGCGATGCCCTTGTAGGTCGCGAGCGGGTGCAGCGCGCTGCTGCCCTCGGGCAGCGTGCCCGGCTTGCGGTCGCTTCCGCACAGGATCGTCACGGGCACGCGCTGCATGCCTCGATCCTAGTCCCGTAGTTCAGGAGGCGAAGAGCTCGCCTTGCTTCGCTGCCGGCCTACGCTCCTCGGCCCGGTTCAGCCCCAGGCGCCGGCACTGGATCTCGAAGAGTTGCTCGAGCGCCTCCCAGCGCGGACCGCTGCCGCGCATGCGCACACCGAAGTCCGAGCGGTTGAAGACTCCGAGCTTCATCTCGCGCAGGCCGTTCTCGACCTTGCGCACGCGTTCGGGGAAGGCGCTCGCGAGGCGTTCGCGGAAGACCGGCAGCACCTCGGCCGGCAGGCGTACGAGCGTCATGAACGCGCGCGTCGCACCGGCTGCGCGCGCGGCCTCGAGGATGCCCGCGAGGTCGCTCTCGTTCAGGCCGGGGACGATCGGAGAGATCGAGACGCCGGTTCCGATGCCCGCGTCGGAGAGCAGCTTCAAGGTCTCGAAGCGCTTGCGCGGCGAGGGCGCGCCCGGCTCGACGAGGCGCCCGACGCGTTCGTCGAGGAACGGGATCGAGACGTGCACGAACGCCCCAGGCCCGCGCGCGAGCGCGCCGATCACGTCGAGGTCGCGGCGCACGAGCGTGCTCTTCGTGATCACGCCGACGGGCGTGTGGCGCGCGAGGCAGGTCTCCAGGCAGCGGCGCGTCAGCGCGTAGCTCGCCTCGAGCGGCTGGTAGCAGTCCGTGTTGCCCGAGAACGCGACCAGCTCGTGCTTCCAGGACGGGCGCGCGAGCTCGAGCGCGAGCCGCTCGTGCACGTTGGTCTTGACCACGATGCGCCGCTCGAAGTCGGTGCCCGCGCCGAAGCCCAGGTACTGGTGCGAGGGCCGCGCGTAGCAGTAGGCGCAGGCGTGCTGGCAGCCGCGGTAGGGATTGACGCTCCAGCGGAAGCCGACGTCGGGGCTGTCGTTCTCGGCGAGCGCCGAGTGCGCGAGCTCCTCGTAGACCTCGAGCTCGGCCGGAGGCGGCTCTTCGAGGTACTCGACGTGCGTCGAGAGCCACGGGTTCGGTGGATTCGATATCGGGCGCATGCTCGGAATGCGCCCCCTCCCCCCGCGCGCCATGGTAGCGAAGAAACTTCTTCGGTCGAGGGCCGGGCGAGGCCGATCCACTCCAGAATGAAGCCGCACCCGCATGCCGGGGAGGAGTGGTTCGAGAAGCTGCCGCTCGCGCAACAGGTCGAGCTGGCGCGCCAGCACGCCGAGCGCCTGCAGCGGCCAGGGGAACTCGCAGCGCAGCAGCGCCGCCGCATGCACGTCGAGGCCTTGCAGATGGGCGGCGTATTCGTGCTCTTCGGGGTGATCTGCTGCGGCCTGGGATGGGAGGTGCTGGCCGTGTCGGCCGCCATCGGAATCGCGCTCGGGTGGATTTGCAGCCGTCTCGATGCCACGCGCCTCCCGAGCGCCGCTCTGGGGATGGTCGCGTTCTTCGGCTCGCAATACTGCCTGCACGGCTCGGCCTGGACCGTGCTGTTCGCGACCTTCCCCCTCGGAGCCTGCTGCGCGCTGATCGGCTGGACCCGCGAAGAGCGCGGGATGCTCTGAAATCGCTGGGGTTACAGGAAAGGAATGCGCTTTTGCGCTCGCATCCGGCTCAGCGCTCTCGCCGCTCCCCAAATCCCTATGAAGCTACCGTCAGACCGACGCGCAGCCGAGGCGATCGCCTCGTTGCGCGATCCCCGCGAGTCGGAAAACTGGTTCCGCAACCTCCCGCCCGAGCGGCGCGAGCAGATGACGCGCGAGTTCCGCGACAAGCATCTGCACCAGATCGAGCTGCGCATCCTCGATCGCAACCGCGCCTTGAGGGAGTCCGCCTGCATGGGTGGAGCCTTCCTGCTGGTCGATGCAGTCTGTCCCGGTGGCGGATTCGTCTCCGCGCTGCTCTCGCTGATGCTGGGCAGCACGCTCGGCTTCGCCTGCAGCCGCCTGGACGCGAATCGGCTGCTCACGAGCATCCTGGGCATGCTGGTCTTCCTCGCGTCGCAGTACGTGCTGCAAGGCGGCTTGAGCATGTTCCACATCGCCGCGAGCTTCCCGATGGGGATCTTCTTCGCGCTGCTCGGGTTCCAGCGCGAGGACCGCGGGATGGTCTAGCTCGGGGCTTCGATGCCCGAAAATCGGCCCCGCGGACCGCCGCGGCGTGGACAATCGCCGCGCATGAGCACGATTCCTCCTGCCGCGCGCTTGTGGCGCGCCTTCCTCGAGCGTGACCCTGATTTCGACGGAGCGTTCCTCGTCGGCGTGCGCAGCACGGGCATCTTCTGCCGGCCGACTTGCCCCGCGCGCCGGCCGCGGCGCGAGAACGCCGAGTTCTTCCAGGGCGCCGACGCGGCCGAGCGCGCCGGTTACCGCGCTTGCAAGCGCTGCCATCCGCTCGAGGACGCACCCGCGCTCGTGCGACGCCTGCGCCTGCTGGTCGAGCGCTCGGGCGGACAGCGCATCGGCGACAAGCAACTCGCGGGACTGGGCATCGAGCCCTCGACCGCACGGCGGCAGTTCCAGCGCCACTTCGGTCAGAGCTTCCAGGCCTGGCAGCGTGCGCAGCGCCTGGGCGCGGGTCTCGCGCGGGTGCGCGGCGGCGCGCGTGTGATCGAGGCCCAACTCGCGAGCGGCTTCGAGTCCGCGAGCGGATTCCGTTCGGCCATCGAGCGCAGCTTCGGAGCTTCGCCTGCGCGCGCCGCCGGATTGCGCGTCCTGCGCACGCGCTGGGTCGACTCGCCGCTCGGCCCGCTGCTGCTCGCGGCGGACGACGCCGGGCTGCGTCTGCTCGAATTCGCGGTCGAGGAGCGGCTCGAGCGCGAGATCGCGCAGTTGCGCGAAGCGCTCGGCGCCGTGCTCGCGCCCGGGCGCAACGCGATTCTCGCGGCTGCGCAGGCGCAGCTCGCGGAGTACTTCGCAGGCAAGCGCACACGCTTCGAGCTCGAGCTCGCGCCGATCGGAACCGAGTTCGAGCGCAAGGTCTGGAGCGAGCTCGGCCGGATCCCGTTCGGCGAGACGCGCTCGTACGCGCAGATCGCCGAGCGCATCGGTCGCGCGGGTGCGCAGCGCGCGGTCGGCACGGCCAACGGCCGCAACCGGATCGCGATCGTGATCCCCTGCCACCGCGTGATCCGCGGCGACGGCGAGTTCAGCGGCTATGGCGGGGGAGTGGCGCGCAAACGCTGGCTGCTCGATCACGAGCGCCGCGGGCGCACGGCGAGATAGGGCTTCGGCCAGGGGAACGACCCGTGGCCGTAGTGCACAGCGGCGTGTTGCGTCAAGTAGGGATCGGAGAGGTGCGGGCGCGCGAGCGCGCACAAATCGGCGCGGCCCGCGGCGAGGATCGTGTTGACGTGGTCGCCGCCCTGGATGCCGCCCACGGCCATCACCGGGATGTTCGCTTCGGCGCGGATCTGCTCGGCGAAAGGCAGCTGGTACATGCGCCCGTAGACTGGCTTCGACTCGGGCGTGTTGCCGGCCGAGGAGACGTCGACGAGATCGCAGCCGAGCCGCTTCAGTTCGCGCGCGAAGACGACCGAGTCCGCGACCGTCTGGCCGCCGCGGTCGTCGAGCCAGTCCGTGGCGGAGATGCGCACGAACATGGGCTTGGACTCGGGCCAGGCGGCGCGCGCGGCCGCGAAGGCCTCGAGCGGGAAGCGCATGCGCTTCTCGAGGCTGCCGCCGTACTCGTCCGTGCGCTGGTTCGACTTGGGGGAGAGGAAGCTCGAGAGCAGGTAGCCGTGCGCCATGTGCAGTTCGACCACATCGAAGCCCGCGCGCTTGGCCATGTGCACCGCGTTCACGAGCGCGTCGCTCACGCGCTGCATGTCCGCGCGCGTCATCTCGCGCGGCACGTGCCAGCCAGGAGCAAAGGGCTGGGCGCTCGGACCGATCGTCGGCCAGGCACGGGCGTCGGAGAGCGGCTTGTCGCCCTCCCAGGGCAGGTGGCAGGAGGCCTTGCGGCCCGCGTGGCCGAGCTGGATGCCGATCTTGGCGCGCGTGTGCGTGTGCGTGAAGTCGACGATGCGCTTCCAGGCCGCGACGTGCTCCTCGGCGTACATACCCGTGCAGCCGAGCGTGATGCGTCCGTCGGCGGAGACGGCCGTGGCCTCGGCGAACACGAGCGCCGCGCCGCCGACGGCGCGACTGCCCAGATGCACGAGGTGCCAGTCGTCGGGCGTGCCGTCGGTCGCGGAGTACTGGCACATGGGCGAGACGACGACGCGATTCGAGAGCTCGAGATCGCGCAGCTCGAGCGGCGCGAACATCGGCGGGGGGAAGCGGCCGTCGGATTCGCGCGCGATGCCGTTCTCGCCGGCGTACCACTCGCCCACGCGCATCACGAGCTCGGGGTCGCGCTTCTCGAGATTGTCCCAGGTGATGCGCTTGGAGCGCGTCATCAGGTTGAACGTGAACTGCAGCGGCGGCTGGTGGATGTAGCGCGCGCTGTTCTCGAACCACTCGAGGCTCGTCTGCGCCGCGTGCTGGATGCGCGAGACCTCGTCGCGGCGCGCCGTCTCGTAGGCCGCGAGCACGGCCGGGACGTCGCTCGTGCCGTGCTTCTGGAAGGCCTCGAAGAGCGCGATCGCGTCCTCCATGGCGAGCTTGGTGCCCGAGCCGATCGAGAAGTGCGCCGTGTGGGCCGCATCGCCCATCAAGACCACGTTGCCGTGGTGCCAGCGCTCGCAGCGGATCGTCGGAAAGGCGCGCCAGAGCGAGCGGTTGGCGATCAGCGGATGTCCGTGCAGGTCCTCGGCGAAGATCTTCTCGCACAACGCGACCGTCTCGGCCTCGCTGGCGCGGTCGAGGCCGGCGCGCTTCCAGGTGGCCTCGTCGCACTCGACGATCCAGGTCGAGAGGTTCTTCTCGAAGGGATAACTGTGGACCTGGAACAGGCCCCACTGCGTCTCCTTGAAGACGAAGGTGAAGGCCGTGAGCGGGCGCGTCGTGCCGAGCCAGCAGAAGCGCGCCTTGCGCCAATCGAAGCTGGGCTTGAAGACCCTCTCGTGCTTCTTGCGCACGACGCTGTTGATGCCGTCGACGGCGAGAATCAGGTCGTTGCCCGCGAGCTCGCTGTCGTCCTGGATCTCGTGCTGGAACTCGAGCTTCACGCCCAGCTCGCGGCAGCGCGCGTGGAAGATCTCGAGCAGCTTCTTGCGCGCGAGACCGCAGAACCCGTGGCCGGTCGAGCGCACGCAGGTGCCGCCCTGGTAGGTCTCGATGTCGCCCCAGTAGGCGAAGTTCTTGCGGATCGCGGCGTAGCTCTCTGGATCGGCGCTCTCGAAGTTGCCGAGCGTCTCGTCGCTGAAGACGACCCCGAAACCGAAGGTGTCGTCGGCCTTGTTGCGCTCGTAGACGGTGATCTGCGCGTCCGGATGCGCCTTCTTCATCAGGATCGAGAAATACAGGCCCGCCGGGCCGCCGCCGATGCTCGCGATGCGCATCGGCACATCCTATCCTGGCGTGCGCGCGATGGCCCACGCCCAGGACTGGATCGAGAAGCTCTCCGAGCTGCGCGCCGCGCGGCGCGCTTGCGCCATGGTGGTCGTCACCGAGCTCGCGGGCAGCGGTCCGCGCGAAGCAGGCGCGCGCATGCTCGTGGCGCTCGGCGCTGGCGGCGCGCCCGAGCTCGTGCACGGGACGATCGGCGGCGGCAACCTCGAACTGCAGGCGCTGACGCGCGCGGCCGAACTGCTGCGCGAGGGCAAGGCGCTCTCCGAATCCGTCGAGTACCCGTTGGCCGAGAAGACCGGCCAGTGCTGCGGCGGCAAGGTGACGCTCTTCTTCGAGACCTTTCCCTGGACGCGCCGGCGCATCGTGATCTTCGGCGCAGGCCACGTGGCGCAGGCGATCGCAGGACTGCACGCCTACCTGAATGCGGACCTCTTGCTGATCGACGCGCGCGAGGAGCGCGAGATCGTGCCCGCGCTGGCGCGCACGCGCAGCTTCGAGCTCGTCTGCGTCGATCACCCCGAGGCCGAGGTGGACGGGCTGCCGCAGGACGCGCTCGTGCTCGTGATGACGCACAACCATGCGCTCGACCTCGAGATCCTCGCGCGCGCGATCCCGCGCGGCTTTCCCTACCTCGGCCTGATCGGTTCCGAGCGCAAATGGGCGCGTTTCCAGGCACGCCTCGCGCAGCGCGGGCTCACGCCAACGCAGATTGCGGGCGTGCGCTGCCCGATCGGCCTCTCCAAGCACTCGAAGGAGCCCAACGCGATCGCGATCTCGGTCGCGGCCGAGCTGCTCGAGATCCTCGAGCGCTCGGACGCGCTCTGAGTCTCAGGCCGCGGGCAATGTCGCGGGCAGTCCCTTGCGTGCGCTGCCGTTGAGCGCGTGGCGATAGACGATGTAGGTGCTCCAGCACATCAGCGGCAGCATCAGCGCGCCGAAGAGCGGCACGGGCTGCAGGAGGATCAGCGCCCAGTGCACGAAGCGCACCCAGATGCGCGCGAAGCAGCCCGAGACGGGCGGTATGTAGCCGCGGAAACCCGTGACGAGGTTGAGCCGGTAGTAGATCACGCCCGGGATCACGCCCACGACGGGGATGGCGCTGAAGCAGAAGCACACGAAGAGCGTTTTCCACAAGCGCGAGTCGATCTCGCGCCGGTACTCCTCGAACTCGCGCCAGCTCGTGAACGTGACTGTCTTGCAGGCCGGGCAAGCCTGCTGCACGGCGCGCTTCACGAGGCGCGTGGCGCAGACCGGGCAGCGCTTGCGCGCAATCAGCAGGAAACGCTGGCGCACGAGATCCTCGGCCGGCTTCGACTTGGGCTGGCCGAAGACGCCCACGGCGCGCGGGCTCGAGAGCGCCGTGTTGCACGAAGGGCAGCGCAGCGCGTGCGGATAGACAGGTGTCGCGCAATTCGCGCAGGGAATGCGCTTGCGCTCTTCCTCCTTCCTGGCCCAGCGCTGCGCGAGCCACAGGCCGGCGCCCGCGACGAGCGAGAGGAACAGCGCCAGCATCGGCGCGATCACGAAGAAGAACACGCCCAGCACGACCCAGCTGTTCTCGGCCCAGCTGAGCGCCGTCTGCAATCCGATGTCGTCGTGGTCGTCGATCTCGTGCACGATCGAGAGCGCGCCTTGGCGCAGTTTCGCGGCGAACCAGACGCTCACGGCGACGACCAGGCTCCAGATGCTGTCGATGGAGAGGCCCTGGTGCCCGATGTGCTTGATCGTCTCGGCATCCTGCTTGTCGAGCAGCGCCAGCGCGACGAGCAGCGCCACCGCGGACTTGACCCAGGCGTCGAGCTCCTGCATCAGCGCGCGCACCTCGGCGTGCTTGGCCGAGAGCACCTCGCCGAGAGCCAGCGCAGCGAGCACGAGGATGCACCAGCCGCTCTGGAACCAGGCCGGGCAGTGCCCGAGCGCGACGATCACCTCCTTGTCGCCGATCCAGGGAATGTGCGTGCCGTAGCGCGCGAGCAGCGCCGTCAGGAAGGCCGCCAGGAACGGCCGCGAGGCGAAGAGCGGCACCGTAGCGAGGCTGTAGAGCACGCTCTGGATCATCGCGGCAGAGCGTACACACAGCCGCCGCTGGCCTGCTAGCTTGTGCGCCCATGCCGCACACGCTGGATCCGAACTCGCCCGCGCCGGAGGAGGCGCTGCAACGCCTCTCCGAGGGCAACCGCCGTTTCCGCGAGGGCCACCCGGCCTCCGCCGATCGCAGTTTCAGCGCGCTGCACGCCGGAAAGAGCCAGCGGCCCTTCGCGATCGTGCTCGGCTGCTCGGACTCGCGTACGCCGGTCGAGATCCTCTTCGACCAGGGCTTCGGCGACCTGTTCGTGGTGCGCGTGGCGGGCAACATCGTGGCGCCCTCGATCGTCGGCTCGATCGAGTTCGCCGCCTCGCAGTTCGGCTCGCGCCTCGTGGTCGTGATGGGCCACACCGGCTGCGGCGCGATCGACGCCACGCTGCACGCGCTCGAGACGGGTCTGGGCCACGAGTCGCGCAACATCCGCGACCTGACCGACCGCATCGCGCCGCACATCGTGCCGCTCTTGCGGCCCGGCGCGCCAGCGCCCGATCCGCGCGAGGCGATGCGCGCCAACGTGCGCGCCTCGGTGGACCACCTGCGTCACGGCAGCCGCATGCTCGAAGAGCTCGTGCGCATCGGCCGCGTGGCCGTGGTGGGGGCGGAGTACGAGCTCGAGACCGGCGCGGTGAACTTTCTCGACCGCTAGCCTTCGAGCTTCTTGCCGAGGCTCCAGGCGAGGTGGTCGAGCTGCCGGCGCAGGCGCGCCGACTG